>Ga0307374_10001078_pt1 | contig 51222 bp, 48 predicted proteins | sample OX3MG_FD_202532 | JGI IMG/M metagenome (GOLD analysis project Ga0307374, IMG submission 202532) | Soil microbial communities from Risofladan, Vaasa, Finland - OX-3 | ecosystem: Environmental > Terrestrial > Soil > Coastal area > Acid sulfate soil | place: Finland: Risofladan, Vaasa | collected...
GCGCAGGCCCTCGGCGCGCGCCGCCTCCACATATTCCCGCACCAGATCCCGCCCGCAAGCCTGCCGCGGCGCGCAGTAATCCGTCAGCTTCGAGTCGAACATACAGAAGCCTTCATGGTGCTTGGTGTCCATGACGGCGTATTTCATTCCTGCCGTCTTGCCGCACTTGATCCATTCCCGCGCCACGCCGGGCTTGGGCAGGAAATGCCTGGCCAGCAGCTCATATTGGGAAATAGGAATACCCTCCGCTTCCATGGCCCACTCGTGCTGACCGATGATGCTGTATAAGCCGTAGTTGATAAACAAACCGAACTTGGCGGCGTGCCACCACTTCATCCGCCGCTCGCGATCGGCCACCGCGGAAGCAGGCTCACCCGGCCCCTCTGTGGTCTCGGCCTGCTTGGGCGCCTCTTTTTGCCCGGGCGTGCAGGCGGTGTTTGCACCGATGGCAGCAATCGCGCTGCCCGCCCCCAGAAGCTTCAAATAGTCCCGTCTCGATATCGAATTTGCTTTCATGGCGTTCCTCCCTCTCCGGCGATTTCGTGTGCAATCACATAAAAGGTCGCGGCCTTACCCAAAGTTCAGTTCTGATAATAGACGCCTTTGTCCGAAGTTTTCGCCCTGATCATACCCTATAACCGTGCCGGACTGTCCACAAACAGCGGCCTTTTCTTCTGGCTCTCCGGGCGCTAAGCTTCTTATGAGGTATGTACTGTGGGGACCGAAAAGAATCGCCTCGATCGCTTGCTGGTTGAGCGGGGGTTGGTGGCTTCCCGCCAAAAGGCCCAGGCGCTGATCCTGGCCGGCCAGGTTCTGGTTGATGAACAGAAAGTTGAGAAATGCGGCGTGGCGGTCAACGCTTCAGCGCGCCTGCGGTTGCTGGGAGAAGCCTCGAAGTATGTCGGCCGCGGCGGGCTCAAGCTGGAGGCGGCGCTCGATCATTTTGGCGTCGATCCCGCGGGCAAAGTGTGCCTGGACGTCGGCGCTTCAACCGGAGGCTTTACCGACTGCCTGCTCCAGCGCGGCGCCGTCAAAGTCTTTGCCGTGGATGCCGGAACCCATCAGCTTGACTGGAAGTTGCGGCGCGATGCGCGCGTGGTGGTTCTGGAAAAAACCAATGCGCGTTATCTTGCTTTTGAGCAGATCGGCGCCCGCGTCGAGCTGGCCACGATGGATGTTTCGTTCATCTCATCCACGCTGATTCTTCCCGTCCTCCCGCCTCTCCTCGAAGAAGGAGCCGATCTTCTCACGCTCGTAAAGCCGCAATTCGAAGTGGGCCCGGCCCAAGTGGGAAAGGGCGGTATCGTGCGCGACCCAAGTCTCCACGAAGAGGCGATTGCGAAGGTGGCGCGCAAGGTGGCCGAACTCGGATTCACGGGTATCGGCCGGGTGGAAAGCGCGCTTTTAGGGGCTGAGGGCAACCGTGAATTTTTCCTGCATGCTATTTGGCCGAAAAATGTCTAGAATGGTTTTTCCTTAAAGCGCAGAGGCCGGACCGGCGTTACCAAGCAACTTTTGACAACTTTGAGAGCTCATGGCGATTAAGAGAATCGGGATCATTTCAAAACCTAAGAAAGCGGAGATCCGCGAGATCGTTCCTCCCTTGGTGGAATGGTTGCAGAAACGCGAAATTGAAGTCTACTTTGACAAGGAAACGGGCGCCATCCTGGAAAGCTCGGGAAAATGTCTTACGCGCAATGAAATGCCCGCCAAGGTCGACCTGCTGGTCGTCTTGGGAGGGGACGGAACTCTGCTGGCGGCTGCGCGGTCAATTCACCACAACGCCGTCCCCATCTTCGCGGTGAACCTGGGCGGCCTGGGTTTTTTGACCGTCATCCCCCGGGAAGAGCTTTATCCGGCGCTCGAAGGAGTTCTCGCCGGGCACTACGTTTCCGAGCGGCGGGTCCAGATTGAAGGAGAGCTGATTCGCGCCGATGAAGTCCTTTCAACCTTCCGGGCGCTTAATGACGTGGTTTTGAACAAAGGAGCCATCGCCCGGATTCAGGACTTTGAAGTCTACGCCGATGGCATGTTCATCTCAAACTACAAGTCCGACGGGTTGATTGTCTGTACGCCGACCGGCTCGACGGCCTATTCGCTGGCGGCCGGCGGCCCTGTTGTCACACCCTCGGTCGCGGCCTTTATCGTGACCCCAATCTGCGGGCATACCCTCACCAATCGTCCCTTGGTCCTTCCTGATACGGCCACCATCGAAATCATTGTGAAGAGCCAGCGCGAAGCCGCCTATCTCACCGTCGACGGCCAGGTGGGGATTGCGACGCACAGCGAAGACATCGTGAGACTGCGGAAGTCTTGTTCTTATATCGAGGTAATCCAGCCCCCCAATATGAACTACTTCGAAATCCTCCGCCAAAAACTCAAGTGGGGAGAGCGGTAAGACGGCTTTGCCAAAACATCCGGCTGACGGCTGCTAAGAGAGGCTTTCCTCGTCCCTGGCAAGGGTGAACAAGTTGCACTGTCTGCGGATGAAGTCGTTGAAACTTCTGACCGCTGACGGCTCGATGGTCTGCGGTGGTAGGCGCGCTTCCCCGTCGCCTTGGGCGTGGAGAAAGACGCAAATGTACGGCGAAAGAGCAATCCTGAATGAGACCTTCGGGTTGTTGAGGATCGCCTGTGGGCTCCCGATTCGGCGCTGTGATTCGCCGGCTGGCGCAGAGCGCAGCTCTGCGCTTGGAGATGCTATATTATGGCTGCTGATGCCCACTCTCAAACGACATTTTGTGTCGGGCCAATTGCAGTTCCTCACCAGCAGCACTTATCGCCGGGCGCAGCTTTTCGCCAGTGAACGCTTCTGCCGCGATTTTGTCGAAATCCTTGGGCAGGTACGAAGCGAGATGAGCTTCCAACTGATCGGCTGGGTTCTAATGCCGGAGCACTTTCACCTGTTGATCCGGCCCGACCCGTCCGAAGCTACGAGTCTCATCATGCAGGAGCTGAAGAAGCGCAGCGCCCAACGTATCCTCGCCGCCCTTCAGCAGGACCGGGGTCATCCCTGGTGCCATAGCATGCTGACCCAGGTGCGCCTCCCGCCTAGCGTTCACTCTGACTCGAAGTTTCGAGTCTGGCAGCGGCGCTTTTATCCCTTTGGTATTTATTCTGAAAAGAAACGATTGGAAAAATTGAATTACATGCACGGCAACCCGGTCAAGCGCGGATTGGTGAACTCCCCCGATCAGTGGCCCTGGTCCAGCTTCCGGTTCTATTACCTGAATGATTCATCCCTGCTCGCTATGGACCGCATCCCCTGAGCTTTTTTGTGTTCCTCTCCACCTTCCTGCAGACCGCAGAGCTTCGCTCTGCGCCAGCCGGCGAACTTCAGTTTACACCACACTAGAAACAGTCTTCCAAATCCAGGGCGCAGACTTCGCGATCCTCGGAGCCGTTCAGATGACTTCCCCGGCCATCAGGTTTTCCGGGCGCTCGCGGGGGCGGATCAACTCAATCCTGTCGCCGTCCACCATGACCTCGGCGGGGCGAGGCCGGGAATTGTAATTCGAAGAGAGAACGTAGCCGTAAGCGCCGACGGTCATGACGGCCACCAGATCGCCCGGTTCGACTCGCGGCATTTCGCGGTCGCGGGCCAGGAAGTCGCCGGTTTCGCAGAGCGGCCCAACCACGTCGGCCAGGAAAGTCTCTTCCGTGCGCCGTTCGACGGGAAGAATCTGGTGCAGCGAGCCGTAAAGCGTGGGACGCATCAAATCGTTCATGCCGGCGTCCACCACCACAAAATGTTTACTGCGGTTATGCTTGACGTAGAGAACGCGAGTCAAGAGAACTCCGGCATTGCCCACCAGCGCCCGGCCAGGCTCGAGAACCAGCCGGTAGAGTGTCGAGGCGAAGCGCCCCTTAAGCTCCGCCGCCAGGCGGCCGAGTTCGAGGGGATTTTCGTCGATGTAGCGAATGCCGTAGCCGCCGCCGAGGTCCAGGAATTCCATCTGGATGCCTTCGCGCGCGAGCGACTTGGCAAGGTCCAGTATTTCTTCCAGCGCCTTCACAAAAGGCTCGACCTCAAGAATTTGCGACCCGATATGGCAGGCGATGCCGCGGATTCTGAGGTCGGGCGCCGCCGCGGCCCGATGGTAAAGCTCGATCGCCTCTTTCTTGGGCACGCCGAACTTGTGGATGAACTGTCCCGTCGAGATGTAAGGATGGGTGTCCGCCTCGACGTCGGGATTGACGCGAATGGAAATGTTGGCCCGTTTCCCCATCTGGCGGGCGCGCGCGGCGATCGCTTCCAGCTCTCCGGCCGACTCCACGTTGAACATCAGGATGCCGGCGGAAAGCCCCGCGTCGATTTCCGCCGTGCTTTTCCCCACTCCGGAGAAAACGATGGTGTCCGGATCTGCTCCCACCTGCAGCACCCGGGCCAGTTCGCCTCCTGAAACGATGTCGAATCCCGCCCCGGCCTGGCGGAGAAGGCTCAAGATTTTCAGGTGCGAATTGGCTTTAACCGAGTAGCAGACCAGGTGTGGAAGATCTCGGAGCCTCTGCTCGATGTTGCGGAAGTTGTCTTCAATGGCGGACCGGCTGTAGACGTAAGTAGGCGTGCCAAACTGTGCCGCCAGTTCATCCATCCGGACGTTTTCACACCGAAGCTCCTGCGACTCGTATTGGAAATGTTCCATAGCGGATTGTCAGCTTGAATTCCCGGCACTGCCCGGAGCGGCGATGCTCCGGCTGCCTCGCTTTTTCCTTTCCATCTTCATCGAGAGCGAGATGCAAGTTTAGCGCACTCGGACGATAAGAAGAGTCTGGTCGTCGCGCCGCGGCCGCCCTTCTTCAAAGCGGGCGATTTCCGTGAAGATGGTGTCCACGATCTCTCCCACTGGCCGATTGGCGTGCTCGCGCAACAGATTGGCCAGATGGCGCGTGCCAAACTCCTCGTGTTCTGGATTCATGGCTTCACTCACGCCATCGGAAAAAATCGCCAGCAGATCTCCCTTTTCCAACTGGAGAGATACTTCCTGATAGTCGGTGTGCTCGAGCAAACCCAGGGGAATCCCTTCAGCTTGAATGGCGCGGGTGCGCCCGCCCCGGACCAGGATCGGCAAAGGCATCCCGGCGTTGGCGAGATGCATGGTTTGCGTCTTGGGCTCCCAAATCGCATAAGTCAGGGTGACAAAGTGGCCTTCCACCCGGCGCTCCAAAAGTGTGGCGTTCAGCCTGCGAAGCATTTCCGGCGCGGGAAGGCGCTGCGGGGCCAGGCTCCGGAGGATTCCGCCGGCCAGCGCCCCGTAAAGAGCCGCCGGCGCGCCCTTGCCGCTGACGTCGCCCACGGTGAGAACGTGGCGGTCTTTGCCGTAGTTCAGAAAATCGTATAAGTCGCCACCCAGCTCCCGCGCAGGTTGAAAACGCAGCCCAATCTCCAATCTGGGAATCGCGACTGAAGTCCCAGGCATCAAGAGCATTTGAATCTCTTTGGCGCGCTGCAAATCGCGCTCCAGGCGCGCCTCACTCCGCAAGACGCGCTCGTAAAGCCGCGCGTTCTCAATGGCGATGGCGATTTGAGGCGCCAAGGTGGAGAAAATCCGGACGTGCTCTTCCGTGAAATAATTGAGCTGCGGGCTTTCGAGATCCGCAACGCCGATTACGCGTCCTTGGTAGATAAGCGGGACCGTCATTTCAGACTTCGTGTCAGGGTTGATCCGGATATATCGCGGATCGCGGCTGACGTCAGGAACGACAGCGGGCTTGAGCGAACTGGCCGCCGCGCCCACAATCCCCTGGCCAAAGCGGACGGTGGTCTTGTCCGGCAGGCTTTCATCCTGGCGCAGCGTCAGAACCGAGTTAAAGGTTTGTGTTTGTTCATCGGCCAGCATAATGCTGAAACGATGGTAGTCCACCAGGCGCTTGGTCAGAGTGCCCACCTTGCGCAGGAGATCGTTCAGGACAAGCACGGAGCTGAGTTCGCGGCTGATCTCGTTCAAAAGTTGCAAGGTGCGCGCCTGGCGGACACTGCGGCGGTAAAGCCGGGCGTTTTCAATGGCCATGGCCATCCGGCCCGCCAGCAGCTCCAGCAGGTTGACGTGCTGGTCGGTGAAGAAACCCGTCGAAGGCGCTTCCAGATCCATCACGCCGATCACGCGGTTCTTCAGGATCAGAGGAATGGCCAGCTCCGACTTGACGGTGGGAACAGATTCGATATAGGCGCTGTCGTTGCGGACGTCGTTCACCAGAATCGACCGCCGTTCACTGGCCGCCCGGCCCACTATCCCATCCCCCACCTTGATCCGCAGTTTTCGGACCGTCTCTTCCGGGTGGCCGATGCTCGAACGGACCCGCAATTCCTGCATTTTTTCGTTCAACAGGAGGATGGCAAAAACCTCGTAATCGATGACGCGTTTCACCAGCTCGGCAATTCGCTTCATGAGTTCGTCAAGATCGAGGGTGGAGGTGATCTGCTCGCTGACTTCGAGAAGCAGCGTCAGCAGTTCAGTCGCTCCCAGGGTACGTACCGGTGATTTAACAGCTTGAGCCATAGATCAATCCGCGCAGCGGGAAGCTTCCTCCAGGATAGAAACCGAGGCGCTCGCACCCAGGCGGTCCGCACCCGCTTCCAGCATTCGAAGGGCGTCGCGGAGCGTTCGGATGCCGCCCGCAGCCTTCACGCCCATCGCCTGCCCCACCGTTTCGCGCATCAGCCGGACGTCGGCTTCGCGGGCGCCGGAGGGGCCGAATCCCGTGGAAGTTTTTACGTAATCCGCGCCCGCCTGCTTCGCAATCTGGCAGGCTGCGACCTTCTGGGCGTCTGCAAGATAGGCGTTCTCCAGGATCACCTTCAGAGTGCAGCCGGAATCGTGGGCGACTTCCACCACACCCGCGATGTCGCTCCGCACGTGCTCCAGATTTCCTGAACGCATTGCGCCGACGTTCATGACCATATCGAGTTCTCTCGCTCCCACACGGATGGCCGCTTCGGCTTCCGCGCGCTTCGCAAAGGTGAGAGTTGCGCCAAAAGGAAAGCCAATCACCGTGCCGACCTTAACCGCAGATCCGCACAATTGTCGGACGGCCAAAGCAACCCACGCCGGGTTGACATGGACGGCCCCGAAACCGAATGACTCTGCCTCCCGGCAGAGTTGCTCGATCTCGCCGCGCGATGCTTCCGGGCGCAACGCCGTGTGGTCAATCAATTGCGCCAGCTTGCGGACGTCCAGCGATAGGTCCGATGCAGAAATGGGCAAGTCCTTATTCTTCGAAGATGGAGTCCTTTTCTCTCTATCGGCCGCTTCCTCGTCAAGTAGAATCTCCCTGTTTTTCCCGACTGCTGTGGCAATCCGCGCAATCAACTGTTGGAGTTCCGGTCGGGCTAGTGTGAATACCGGCATAGGAATAATTTGCTCGCTTGGCAGCGCGCACCCGCAGGCGGCATCCGCTTCAAGCAGCGATTGGCATCGAGATGGCGGCGTCGGGATAACACAGAATAGACTCCATTCTAACATAACTGCCCGAGCCGCCCGGGCGCCGCAGCAACGGCCCGCAAATGCCGGATGGCCGCCCGTGGAGGACCGTTAGCGTAAATAAATGCCCTCGCCGGAGGCTCCGTCTGTTCCTTGAGCAGACGCTCGCCGCTTAGCCCCTGGAATTGCCCGCTCCCGTGTAGAATGAGACTGTGGAGCGCAAAAAGTTCGAGGAATTGGTTGGCCAGGTTCTGGATAGCCTGCCGGAGTCGTTTCGCCTCAGGCTGGCCAACCTCGCGATTAGGGTCGAGGACTCTCCGCCTTCGGAGCCCAGCCGTGGAGGTTTGCTCTTGGGCTTGTTTTCAGGCGTTCCCTGCACCCAAAAGAGCGTCTTCGCCGCCACACCGCCCGACCACATCTATTTGTACCAGAAAAACATCGAGGCGGTATGCGCGACCGAATCGCAGGTGGTGCGCCAAATTCGCGATACCCTCCTGCATGAGATCGGCCACTATTTCGGGCTCAACGAAGACGAGCTGAGGAACATATGAACGGCAGCGGCAAAGGCCGAGGGTTCTTCAAGTTGGCGGGAACAAGCGCCCGAAAATTGTGCCCCTTGTCACGACCCCGCGTATAATGGTTATCCATGCTTATTTTAGCTCTTGATACAACCAGCGAGCACGGCGGCGCGGCCATTTACAGGGGCCATGATTGCCTTGCGATGGCGTTGAACGAAGGAGCTGCCGATCGCTACTCGGTGACGCTCTTCGAGTTGGTAGAGCGCGCGCTCGCCGAGGCCAACCTTGGTTTTCGCGATATCGAGCTTTACGCGGTCTCAAAGGGTCCGGGCTCATTCACGGGAATACGGGTGGGCTTGGCCGCCGCGCAAGCATGGGCAAAGGCTTTCAGCAAGCCCTTGCAGGCGGTAACCCTTCTTGAAGCGATGGTGCAGCAAGCGCAGCCTGACACCGATTGGGCGGTGCCGATTCTCGACGCCCGGCGCGGAGAGTTTTTCCTCGGTTTCTACCGCCGCCCCGGCGACGCCCGGCGGAACGCCCGGCTCACGTCTGCAGGCGAAGGCCAGGTTGTACGGCCGGAGCACCTGCCGGACCTGCTGGAGACCCTCGCGCGAGGAGGGCAGTGCAGAACCTTTAGCCGCGGCACCATTGCTTGTCTAACGCGCGCCCACGATCTGAAGGCTCGGGCCCTGCGTGAAAACTTGAGCCAAACTTTGACGTGGATCGACATCCCCGGCGTGCTGCTTGATGCGATAGCCGGGGTGGCCCTCGAAGCCCATGAACAGGGTGAAACCTCTCCGCCTGAAGAACTGGATGCCTACTATATCCGGCGCCCGGATGCGGAAATGAACTGGCGTGCCTGATCGCCAACGCCGATGTCAGACGATGAATGGGCCACAACTCTTGTTTGCCGGCATCCGAGGGTACAAGGCAGTGGGCGCTTGCAGTCATTCGGTTTGCATGAGGATCAGACTTTTTTCCCACCGCGAGCTTGAAGCCATCGTGAAAATTCAGAACTCCAGCGCGCAAGCTGCCGCTTGGAGTGAAGCCGACTACGAGCGATTGGCCGCCGACCCCCTGGGAATGGTTCTGATGGCCGAGCTTGAAGGTATAAGCCCGCCGGCGCTTCTGGGGTTCGCGGCGCTCCACCGGGTGGGTGAAGAGGCCGAGCTCTGGAACCTTGCCGTCGTGCCGCAGTACCAACGACAAGGCGTTGCCAAAGCGCTTTTTCAGGAAGCCTGCCGGCGCCTGCTCCAAGCTGGTGCGACACGGATTTTCCTTGAAGTCCGAGCCTCCAACTCACCCGCATTGGGATTCTACCGGGCAGTAGGTTTCAGAACCCTCAGGCGTCGAAAGGAGTATTATCAAAACCCCAGAGAAGACGCGCTCGTTCTCACCCTCGACCTCGTTTCGGGTTCTGGAAATTGAACCGAGGGTGTCCGGCCTTTGGCAACATGCCATTCCGTAAGAGAGTTTTTTTCAAAACTGTGTGAATCTTCTTCCGTGCGCCAGCCTTCGCTTGCTGTGACGATCACCCGAAATCGTGCATGGCCCACACCATATGGTGCAAAACCCCTCCGGAACTCACGCTGCGGCAGCAAGTTGTCATCCAAGCCGCATGGCTAACTTCATTAAATAAAGGAAGATAATTAGTTGGTGTGGTTTTCACACCGCTTTGGAATTGAACGTGCTGAGTCCAGGAAGTGTAGTTATTCTCTATCGGAGGTTGTACAACCAATGAAGAAGTTTTTCACACTAATCGCAGCACTCGCTCTCGCATCCACACTCTCACTGCCGGCGTTCGCGAAGAAGCACTCTAAGAAGCATTCCACCACCACCAGCAGCAGTCAGAAACATCACTGGCTGCACGGCAAGAAGCACGGTGCGAAAAGTACGAAAAAAGGGAAGAAGAAGGGCCAGCACGTAACCAGCCCGAGCGGCAAGTAGTCATCTGCTTCTTCAGTACCTTATCAAACTGCAATTCAGTTGGCTTCAATTGCCAACACTAAACCCGGTCGTTCGGCCGGGTTTTCTTTTTCCCCTCAATAGTTTAGGGCCTCATGAGCGCCTCCAAGCCAATCTCTCTTGGTTTCCTGTCACTTTTGCCTCGCACACCCGGCAGGGCTCGGTCCTGGACAATCGAATCTTTCCGGCTTGAACCAAACAGGGGTGTATGCTAGCCTGACTGAGGCAGGACACACTTTCAAGGAGGTGACACGCCCGTGAGCACCCCTACCGAGGCCGTCCGGATGAATTCGATGGCCTATAACGAAGAATATCGGCGCCTGCATGAGGCGCACACCCAGTACGCGACCGAGCTTGAGTATTTGGAAGCCAAGCCTTTCCTTACCGAAGAAGAACAACTGGAAGAAGTCAGGCTGAAAAAGCTCAAATTGCGGCTAAAGGACCAAATGGCCGCTCTCGCAAAGCGCACGGGAACAGCCGCCTAGTGAATGGGGCGGACGAAAAGAGAGAACTCTTCGTTCGGAATCAGGCATACCGAACGGAGGCAAGTGAGGTGTTGCATCGAGCGGCGGTAAGGCTCGGGCTTCTCTTCTTGCGAGCAGAAGTGCGCTGAGTTTGTACGCCGGGAACTTATGGTAAAGGAAGGGTACTGGTACGGCCTGCCCTTGGTGCTTGCGGGAGGCGTGGTTCTGGGGTTTGGGCTGTTCTGGCCGGGAAAGTTTTTTCTGTTTGCCGCCGCGCTCATCTTAATTTTCGCGTTGTTTGTCTTGAATTTCTTTCGTGACCCGGACCGCATGATTCCCACCGGCCCGGGGATCATCGTCTCTCCAGCCGACGGCCGCGTTGTCGAAGTCCGGGAGGAAGGCGAGGGCGAGCATCCTCGCCTGCGGGTCAGCATTTTTATGTCCCCCCTCAACGTTCATGTGAATCGCTCACCCATCGCGGGAATCATCCAGGATGTGACTTACCGAAAGGGGTCGTTCCGCATGGCGTCCGAGCCGCTCGCCTCCGTGGAGAACGAGCAGAATGTTTTTACGGTTGGGGGCGAAGCAAACGAGGTGGTCGTCAAGCAGATTGCCGGCGTGCTGGCGCGGCGGATCGTGTTCTGGAAGAGACCCGGCGACAGGATTGAACGTGGAGAACGCGTTGGGATGATCAAATTTGGATCGCGGGTGGACATCCTGGTTTCACCGGAAGTGAGCCTCTGCGTCCAAGTGGGTCATCGCGTTCGGGCGGGGAGCAGCATTATTGGAATCGGCAGACCAAGCACAACTTAAGGCGGAAGCGGGCCTGTCGGCCACCAACCACCGGCTGCGGCGCGGCATGTATCTGTTGCCGAGCCTGTTTACGGTGGGGACGCTGGTGTGCGGGTATTACGCTATTCTTACGACCTTGCAAGGGGTGCAAATGATGGCTGCGGGCGCCAGTCCCTCCTTTGCGGGCTCCGTTTTTGACAACGCCTCCATGGCCATTGGGCTGGCCATCTTATTCGACGGCCTGGACGGCCGCATTGCCCGCCTCACCAACGCCACCTCAAACTTTGGGCGCGAGTTTGACTCCCTGGCGGACGTGATTGCTTTCGGAGTGGCTCCCGGGCTGCTGATTTACGCCTGGGGCGTGCGCCCGGCGATCAATCTCGCCGGAGCGCAGTGGATGCAGCACCTCCGCGCGGTAGGCTGGATTGCCAGTTTTGCTTTTCTCATTTGCGGGGCAGCGCGTTTGGCCCGCTTCAACATTGACTCCTCGAAATCCGGCAGCGACCGCCGCTTTTTTGTGGGGCTTCCCATCCCCGCCGCGGCGGGGGTGATTGCGGCCGTGGTGCATTGGGAAAAGACCCCCATCACGGATTGGCCGATCACGGTCATCTGGCTGGTGGCAACTTTGGCGCTGGCCTTCTTAATGGTCAGCCGGGTGCGTTATTACACCTTCAAGACGCTGGATCTGCGGCGGCGGCGTCCGTACGTCACCACCATTCTTATCGGTCTGGTTATCTGGGCCATCGTATTTTACTCGGAGCCTGTGCTGCTGACGATTGCGCTCACTTATGCGCTCTCCGGCATTATTCAGCGAATGCCCGGCAAGACGCGTCCCAGCCCGCCGGCTCCGAAAGAGGTCCACGCCCAATGAAAGATTCCGGCTATCGCGTTGTGGTCATCGGAGCATCTTCGCTGCTGGGCAAGGAGCTTCTCACCGTCCTTGAAGAGCGCAGCTTCCCCATTTCCAACCTCCGTTCAGTGGAAGACGAATGGGCTGAACCCGAGCTGCCCTTTGTAGACTTGGGTCAGGCCGCCCAGGAAACGCTCGGCCGCCTCGCGGAGATTCCCGACGATTTCGATTTCGCTTTTGTGGCGGCGCCCACCGAGCGCCTGGGCGGCTGGCTTGAACGCCTGAGGAGCAACCCGGAAGCATCTCCGAATCCGCGCACCGTGATCGATTTGTGCACTCGCGAGGGCTGGAGTCCCGATCTGCGGGTCCCCTTCCTCGACCGCCTGCCGCCAGCCGATCAGGACCGTCCCACCAGCCATGAGCCCTGGGTTGTTGCGTCTCCCCACGCCGCTACCATCATGATCGCCGCTTTGATGGGGCGCATTGCCGCGCGCTTCCCCATCCAAAATGCGGTCGCCCAGCTCTACAGCCCGGCTTCGGAAATCGGCCCGCGCGCCATTGACGAGCTGCAAAAACAAACCGTCAATCTGTTGAGCTTTCAAAAAGTCCCGCAAGAAGTTTTTGGCCGGCAGATCGCCTTCAACCTTCTGCCCCGCCTGGAGACGTCGGCCGAGCAGGCTGACCCCCTCGAAGGCCGCGTCCGGAGCCAGCTTCAAGCCTACCTTGGAGGCCGTGTTCGGTTGCCGGCGTTGCGGTTGTTGCAGGTTCCGGTGTTCTACTCGCTTGCGATCTCGCTCTACATAGAAACACAAGAGCGGGTGGCTCCGGCCGATCTGGTTGCCGCGCTGGATGGACGGCCTCTCAGGATTTGCCGGGGTTCCCAAAAGCCCCCGTCGCAAGTGGAGGCGGCGGGATCGAATGAGATTCTGGTGGATGCCATCGAGCCTGACGCTGCGTGCCCGGCGGGAATCTGGCTTTGGGCCGTGGCGGACAATCTGCGCCTTGCGGCGCTCAACGCCGCCCAAATCGCGGAGAGCTTGATCCTGCGGCGCCAGCCCCTGAACCTGCTCCGATGAGATTCCTTGCGCGCGCTTCGGGTATTGCGGCAGCGGCCTCGCTGGTGATTCTGGCGGCGGCTTGCGGCTACCATGTGGCCGGAACCGCAACCCGGATTCCTCCCGACGTCAAGGTCATTGCTATCCCGCCCTTCGCTAACAAAACTCCCAAGTTCAAAATCGAGCAGAGAATAACCGCAGCGGTAATGCACGAGTTTATCCAAAGAACCAACTTCCAGGTGACGCCCAACCCCACCGGCGCCGACGCGGAGTTGAAGGGAACCGTTAACTCCGTCCGCTCCGGCGTCCTCACCTTCGATCCCCATACGGGCCGCGCCACCACCTTCCTGATTCAGGTAACTTCCAGCGTCGAGCTGATTGACCTCCACACCAAGCAGGTGCTCTTCTCCAATCCCAATTACATCTTCCGGGAAGAGTACCAGGTGAGCCAGTCCACCCCCGCTTTGTTTGAAGAAGATGTGCCCGCCATGGACCGGCTGTCGAACGATTTTGCCCACACCCTGGTGACCGATATCCTCGAGAATTTCTGAGCCGGGACCGTCGCAGGGCAGCGGACGGACCTGCGCATTCTTCGGTTCGTTTTTTTGACAGTTATGTATTTTCAACAACTTGGCTAGCTTCGTTTCAGGTTCGTTTTGGCTGTTTTTCCCACAGCGGTCATTTGTTTTCAACAACTTCCTAGCTTCGTTTTGCAAAAAAAGAATTCTTTTTTTCTGCGGAGCCTTGGAAATTGCCGCAAAACACAGCTAAGGCTAGCATTTTTATATCGATAGGCGTGTTTTCCAATCGCATATCGTACTCAGGCCTCCGGCCGGGGCCGAGCCCGCCCAGTCGCCGACGTTTATCACAAGAGCCTAGCATACTAGCGTCCATTTGTCAAGCACATTGTGCGCTGCCGGACCTCCGCCGGCGCCGAGCGCGGCGCTGCGCCGGGACCCGCGCCCCTTGCCTTGTTGATCGAACGGGTGTATACAGCGCGTAGCGCCCTGGAAAAGGGGCATTCGAAAGGAACACGGGGTGAGAGGCGGGAGGCTGCTTCTAGCACTTCTGGTTTGCGCGTTCGGGGGACAACCCCTGCCCATCATCCACGGAACGTGGACGGCGACGCTGGGGCCGAGGGAGGTTCTGCACGGGACCTGGACAGGCCGCGCTTTGCCCGGCCGCCCGAACGTTGGCGAGGGTTCCTGGACGCTGGTCAGCGCGGGGCGCGTGGTTCTGGCGGGAACGTGGCGGGCGGAGAAGGCTCCCCGGAGATGGGAGGGCAGTTGGTCGGGCCGCACAATGGATGGTCGCCCTTTGGCCGGAACCTGGGGCGCTTACCTCGAAGAGTGGAACGGCAGAACTTTCCAGGACATGCTGGAAAGAACTTTGCAGCAGGAAGTCTCCGGCTGGTGGCAAAGCGGCCGCGACCAGGGCCACTGGTGGTTGAAAGGTTCCGCATCGCAAGACCTCGCACCCGCGCGCCCCGAGCAGTCGCCTTCTTCGCAAAAGCCTCGGTGAAAGATCGCGATTGACGACGCGGTGTCCTTGCCGCCCGTGTTGGCCTTTCAATTTTTTAACCGATGGGAAGGAAGGACCGCAGAGTCTTCCGCTGGTGCGGAAAACTCTGCGCTACGGTTCCGCCGCTCAGGCAAACAGTGCTTGCCGCCGAGCGTCTTTCGCCGCTCATAGAGCAGCGCTACAGAAAAAACCGTCACAATATTTTGCAGCATTCAATAAATGCGCGACACGGCGATCTGCCCATCGATTGAGTAGTGGGTCATTTTGACGTAGAGGCGGCTTTATGCCGCCACAGGGCGAGGTAAACTCGCCGCTACCCCAGCCCAATTGACCCACCACCATCGATTGGGAGGTGTTTCATTGCGGTGGTGAGTTGGGATAGACTGTCCCTGCATCTTGCACATCGCACCTTCAGGAGGGAGCAAACATGGAGCGCATCATCGAGAAGCTGGTTCAGGATTTCGAACAGGGCGGGCTAACCCGCCGGCAACTGATTAAGAGCCTGACGCTGGCGGTGGCGGCCACGGCTACCGGCGCAGCAGGGGCAGCCGCGGCCGGCGAGCGAGGGTTCAAAGCAGTCGCCCTCAATCATATTTCTTACCGCGTCGCCGACTATGCCAAGACCCGCGACTTCTATGCCGATCTGCTTGGGATGAAGGTCACGCACGACAACGGAAAAGAATGTTCTCTGGTGTTCGGGCCCAACACGGTTTTGATTCCGCGGAACTGGCCGTCCGGCACGCCGGTCGTCGATCACATCGGGTACACGATCGACCACTGGAACAAAGACGCGGTGGAAGCGGAGCTGAAGCGCCGCGGGCTCGACCCGAAGGCGGACGGCGCAGACAGTTTCCACGTTCACGATCCGAACGGCTTCGACGTGCAAATCTGCAGTAAGGAAATGAAGCCCTAATGGGGGTGAGTATCGACGGGGGGGTTCGCGAGGCGGGGGGGGCGGCGACCGCCGCTGGTTCGCGGTTCGCCGGCCGCGGACGATGAATCCCACACCCTCGAACGCGCCCGAGACCGTAAGAGCCAGCCCTGCGCCGCTGCCCGGCGGATCAAATAAACAGGCTTGTGCGCGACTTCAGCGAATCGGCCAGGAAGGTCGCCACCCCGCCCGGTTCAAGCCCTTCGGCAAGCTCGGACTGCTTGATTCCCATGACGTCCCGGGACATTTCACAGGCGATGGTGCGCACGCCCAACTCCCGCGCCAGCGCGATCATGTCTTCGAGGGAGCTGACGTTTTTCTCCTTCATCATGGCCCGGAGCATCTTGGCGCCCGCGCCGAAATAGTTCATCTTGGAGACCGGAAGACTCAGGCTCGACGCCGGCGACATGATGGCCATCATTTTTTGGAAGAGGGTTTTGCCGGAAAATTCCGTGCCCCGCTTGAGGACGCTCAGGCCCCAGAAGGTGAAGAACATGCTCACCTGCTGGCCCATGGCTGCGGCGCCCGTGGCAATGATGAAGGCCGCGAGCACGCGGTCCAGGTCACCCGAGAAGACGACAATCGCCACCCGGTCCTCCGGTGTCCGCTCTTCGATCTCTTGGAGACGCTTCGAGAGTTCCTGCACCTTTTCTTCGAGCGCCTGCACGCGGGACGGGTCTGCGCCCGCCCGGGTATCGAAGCTGGTTCCCATCAACGCACCTCCTCAAGCAGTCCGCTTGACGTAATGGACGTACACGTTCGCGCCGTCCGCAGACTCTGTTTCCTGGCCCACCAGTTCCACGTTTTTCGCGATTTTAGCCCAGCCCTGAAAGTCCGCAATAGAGCCTCGGTCGGTGGCGATAATCTTCAGCACCTGGCCGGGATCGAGCTTGCCCACTTCCTTTCGCGCGTTGACTAAAGGCATGGGGCAGTTGAGGCCGCGCGCATCGAGCAACTTGTCAAAAGACTGACTCATGGTGTTTCTCCCTTGGATGCCTGCGAAAGGGCGCAGCAGGATTATACCAAAGCCGCTTTTACCCCCATAGAGTATAGATAGGGTGCCCGGCTTAAAGCGCCTGGCCTCGGAATAAGAAGAAAATGAACAGCTCGATCAGGCCGTAGCAAACCCGGAGATCTAATAACGTTCCGCAACCTGGATGAGAGGCTTGGTGCTGCCTGCATTCGACCCCGCCCTTAACCGGCTTTGTGGTATGCTTCCCGCTGGGCGCGTTTCAGCCATTTCTCAAAATGTCCAACCGGGCATTTTTCAACGGTGCGTCGCTGCTCGTCGAGCGGCGCCACAACTGAATTGAGGGAGGCAACCATGCGAATGCTTCTCCATGTCAAATTTCCGATCGAACCCTTTAACGCCGCCGTGCGGGACGGCAGCTTGGGCCAGAAAATGCACCGCATCCTCGAGGACACCAAGCCTGAGGCCGTCTACTTTACGGAAATGGACGGGCACCGCGGTGCGATCCTGATCGTTAACCTGGACGACCCGTCCAAGGTTCCGACGTTTGCCGAGCCGTGGTTTCTGCAATTCAACGCGGAGTGTAGTTTCCATATCGTGATGTCGCCCCAGGACTTGGCGAAGGCCGGTCTCGACGCGCTCGGCAAGAAGTGGGCGTAAGGCTCCCGTAGATTGAACGATGGTCGTAACCGCGCCGCGACAGCGCGGCGCGCACGGGAGTGTAGCCGCGAGATCTTGGTTCTTGATAAAGACCTCCGGCAAAAGGCCCGAGCCGTGGCGGCTCGCTTTTGAACCGAACAAGGAGGATCATCATGGCTGGCAAAAAGATCATTGTGGTTGCGGGGGCAACGGGGGCGCAAGGGGGCGGGCTGGCTCGCGCCATTTTGAGCGACCCGAGCGGCGGTTTCGCGGTGCGCGCGCTCACGCGGGACGTGAATTCGGAAAAAGCCAAGGCGCTGGCCCGGCAGGGCGCGGAGCTGGTGTCCGCGGACGTGGACGATCCTGAAAGCCTGAAGAAGGCCTTTGCGGGGGCTTACGGAGCGTACTGCGTCACGTTTTTCTGGGCGCACTTCTCGCCGGAAAAGGAGTTGGCCGAGGCCGCCGCCATGGCGCAAGCCGCCAAGCACGCGGGCCTGGAGCACGTCATCTGGTCCACGCTCGAAGACACGCGCCAGTGGGTGCCGCTCAGCGACAATCACATGCCCACGCTGATGGGCAAGTACAAGGTGCCGCACTTTGACGCCAAGGGAGAAGCGAATCACGTCTTCACGGAGCTGGGCCTGCCGGTGACGCTCCTGCTGACCTCGTTTTACTGGGACAATTTTATCTACTTCGGCTCGGGCCCCAAGAAGGGTCCGGACGGCAAACTTGCCATCACTTTTCCCATGGACGACAAGAAGCTTCCGGGCATCGCCGCCGAAGACATCGGCAAGTGCGCCTACGGAATCTTCAAACGCGGCCGCGAGTTCATCGGCAAAACCCCCGGCATCGCCGGCGAGCACCTGACCGGCGCCCAGATGGCCGCGGCGTTCTCAAAGGCGCTGGGCCGGGAGGTTCGCTACAACGCCGTGACGCCCGAGACGTACCGCAGCTTTGGCTTTCCCGGCGCCGATGATCTCGGCAACATGTTCCAGTTCAAACGCGACTTCAACGAATACTTCTGCGGCGCGCGCAATCCCGATTTCGCCCGCAGCTTGAATCCCGAACTCCAAACCTTCGACGCCTGGCTCGCCGAAAACAAGAGCCGCATTCCGCTCGAGTAGCCGGGCGGCGCAAAAGGACTTGCCAGCGCCGGTGCCAACATGGCCGGCCAACGGAATTCTGGTTTAAATCGTTTCGATCTCTGCAAATAGCTCATCAATTGTCGATTCCGAGAAAACCGCGGTGTTCCATTCCTTGTCTATTCCCAGTTCTTTGATGCGGTTCGCCATCTTGCGATCAGTTAGAACCAGATGTGCCACCGGAATAGCCAACGAAAGATGTTTCAGGTCCATCGAATCCCCGGACTCGATCGGCCGGTTATCTGTGACCAGTTTTGCGTAAAGCTGCGAACTGATCTTTACCACCGGAAGCTCGTAGAAATAAGCTGAAACAAAAAAATTACACAGGCCCTCCCAATCAGCCCACTTGTTCGTCAGCGAATGCCATTCGCGGAAATATTTCTCATATCCCTGAGCCGCTAAATACTCCCACGCCTTGACATCGCCGGTAGGGAGCCTTCTTCGAAAGGATCTGGCGAAGTCGACCATCGCGTTTACAAAAGCCCGCTGTTCAAGCGCAAACTGCTCCGCGTAGGTTCTATGGTTTGCAACGTTCTTGCACCGCAGCTCCTCCAAATGTTTGGATGTTTCCTTCTTCAAATCGTTGCCCATTTCCAACAGCATAGGCGGAAGACCGTGGGCCGAAACAAAGACCCTTTGCTGGCTGGTTTTTTGGAGTTCCCGGATAGGGTCGGTGTGAAAGTAAATCCCAAACGGGAGCCGGAACCCCAGGTCTGCGTTTACATAAGCTCCCATTGCAATGAACAGCTGGGAGTCATGTACGGCTTGGTAGGGTAGCATCCTAATGCCCCGAGAGAGAGCGCCGCAAATTCCTCTGATATCTTGTCATCAAGGCGCTCACCCCAATACTCCCATTCCTGATCACCTTCTGGGCAGAGGAGCTTGCAGCTTCGCGCAAGCTTAACCACCAACTCCTTAAGCTTGACCATTCGGCGCTTTTCGATGTCTTGGACAGCCTCACCTCTTTCCACCTTGGCCAGCTTTATCCCGACAGCCGTGTCCACCCATAACGTGGGCAGCGATGGCTTTTCGACGAGGATCTTTGGCATTTCTGATTCCCTCCCAACATAGGGTCCCGAAAAAAAGCTGAAGCACCCCCATAACATTTTGCGCTGATTTCAAACGGCAATCGCCTGGCGGGTGGCGCATCTATGAAGGGGGCGAGGTCGGCACTTCTTCCACATCTACAAAAATATCCTTGGCGGTACTCTGCTTTAGTATCCCAATAACTTTCCACTTGTCGTCGATTATCACATCCGCTCGGGGCCAAGGAACGGAAGCTGCCACGTTTCCTATAATTTCGAACTCCTCACCGTTCTCGCACAGGTGCACTCTGTACGTGTATACGTGGGGCACGGTTTTTACCTCTTACCTCCGGCCTGATTCTACCACCGTCGGTCGGCTGGCACCCGTTCTTGAGCATGTGTGTTTGTAGCGGCGATCAGGCAAGCAGTGCTTGCCGCTGGTCGCCGCTACAGCCATGCGCCAGTCAGCGCAAATCAATCTTCCTGGTTACAATCCTGCAAAAATCACAGTAAACTTTCTCTGAGGAGGCTTGGTGATTGCCGATGGGTCCTGCAGAATTTATCATGGCGCTGCGCAAAGGAAGTCTTGAGGCCGCGTATTTCTTTCGCGGTCCCGACCGCTTTCTCCACCAGGAGTGCCGCGAGGCCGTGCGCGCCTCCGTTCCTGAAGAATCACGGTCGTGGTGCCTCACGGAGGTTGAATACGAGCCCGGGCTGCTGGAACGCGAGTTGCAGGCAGCCCGGCAAATGCCCATGCTGGGAGGGCGCAGCTTCTTTCTGTTTTCCGACCCTGACGACTTCAAGCACGCGAAGGATGAAGATACGGAAGCGCTGCGTCTTTACCTGGAGGCGCCGTCTCCTTTTTCCATTCTGGTCTTTTCCGCCGCGGAACCCGACCGGCGGCGGCGCTTCACTCAGCTTCTCGAGAAGAAAATGACGATCGTGGACATGCTGCCGCTTTCCGTTCAGCAGGCGGCAGCTTGGGCCAGGGAATTCTTGCATCGCTCGGGCGTGGAGGTTGACGCGGAACTGGCGGAAGAGGTGGCCGGGAAGTTCGGAGCGGGCGGCAACTCATTCCGAGGCCAGAGTTCTGAAGGCGTAAATTTGCTCTGGATGCGCACCGAGCTCGAGAAGCTGCTGACGGCCGTGGAGGGCAAGAATCGCCTGGAGCCGGCTGACCTCGAGCTGCTGGCTTCTTTCCGGGAGGAACACGAAATCGGCAAAATGCTGCGGGCGATTGCCGAGCGCCAATGCGCGAAGGCGCTCGAGTTTCTGGGCCGGCTCGTGGACAGCAAGGTGGCGGAAACGCTGCTGCTGTGGTCGATCGGCGATCTTTTCCGGCAGGCGTTGAAAACAGCCGGGCAGGCGGGCGGCTGGGGACGCCGTTCAAACCCCTTCTCAACGTGGGAGATTGCGCCGCTCGCCTGCCGCCGCTATACCCAAGAGGAATTGATGCGCGCCCTCACGCTGGTTCACGAGGCAGACCTTGGAATCAAATCCTCATGGAAAGATTCCAGGCTGCTGCTGGAATTCCTGGTTTGGCGGATTACGGTGGCGCCCGAAGAAATACCCGAGCAGGTGTCGTTCTAAGGTGAAGGGCGCAAGAACACCCATCCTTCGCCCAGCTCGCGGTGTTGTCACGGCGTCATTCTGAGGAGCCGAAGGCGGCGAAGAATCTCATAAGTTGCAACGGTTTTTCAGCAAACGGTCAGGAAAGCGCGTTGAACCGCAGGCTCAGCCGCGACTTATAACGCGCGGCAGTATTGCGATGCAGAATGCCCTTCTGGATCATGCGGTCCAGCAGGGAAAGCGTCGGCTTGAGCAGCGCGTCGGCCTTTGCCTTGTCCTTCGCGTCAAGGGCCTGGCGAAGCTGGCGGATCTGATGCCGCAGCCGGGTGCGATGCGAGCGGTTGCGCTCGGTTTCGGCGCGCGTCTGGACAAGACGCTTTAGAGCAGACTTATGATTTGCCACAAATTCTCCTTTGCTAAAATACTGAAGTTTATACTTTAACAAACGCCCGCGAAGGCGTCAACGGTGGGAAGATCGAATGGCCGAGGGGTTCCGGGATCAAGGGATGGAAATCCTGCTGCCGCGGGAGAAAATCGGCCAGCGCGTGCGGGAGCTTGGCGTCGAGATTGCCAGGGACTATCGCGGCCGCACCCCGCACCTGGTGGGCGTCCTGAAGGGAGCCTGGGTCTTCATGGCGGATTTGGTCCGCCAGCTCGATTTTGATGTGACGGTCGACTTTCTGGGGATCACGAGCTATGGGGCGGGAGTGCACTCTTCCGGCGAGGTCAAAATCACCAAAGATCTTGATGTCAGCATCGCGGGGCGCGACGTTTTGATTGTGGAAGACATTCTGGATACCGGACGCACCTTTAAGTTTCTCCAGGAGGTTCTTTCAGTCCATCAGCCGCGCGGTTTGCGCCTTGTCACGCTGCTGGACAAGGTGTCCCGGCGCGTGGCGCCCGTCCACGCCGATTATGTGGGGTTTGAAATCCCGGACGTCTTTGTGGTGGGCTATGGTCTCGACTTCAATCAGCAGTACCGGAACCTGCCAGACCTCCGGGTGTTGCGCTCACAAAGCTCCGTGTAACCGGCCCGGCGTGGCGGGCAAAAAACTCCGTTGCCCGTTCGGACCTTCAACAGGATATAATATTCCCCGCCCGTCAATCCCATGAGTGAATTTTCAACCCCTCTAATGCGCCAATACAGCGCCATTAAAGAGCGGCATCCGAACGCACTGCTGCTTTTTCGTCTGGGAGATTTCTACGAGCTCTTCTTTGAAGATGCTCTGGTGGCCTCCAAGGAACTGCAAATCACCCTGACTTCCCGCAACAAGGAAAAGGGAGTGGCGGTGCCCATGTGCGGAGTTCCCTATCACGCCGCCGAAGGGTACATCTCCAAGCTGATCCGCCGGGGCTACAGGGTGGCCATCTGCGATCAGGTCGAAGACGCGCGCCAAGCCAAAAAGCTGGTCAAGCGCGAAGTCACGCGGGTCGTCACGCCAGGCACCGCGACGGACGCCCAGATTCTTGAGCCGCGGGACCACAACTATCTGGCGGCGGTTGTCGAAGCGGATGGAGCGATCGGGCTGGCCTTTGCGGACCTTTCAACCGGAGACTTTCGCGTAACGGAAATGGCGGGGGAAGGCAGGCGGGAGCGCCTGCTTGAGGAACTGGAGCGGATGCGCCCCAGCGAACTGCTGGTTCCATCCTCCACGCGACCTCTGCAATTGTCCCCGGACGTCCAGACCAGGATCACAGAAACCCACCTGGAAGAGTGGGTCTTCGGCGGAGACTATGGCGAAAGGCTCCTCAAAGAACATTTCGGCGTGGTCTCATTGGCCGGATATGGCCTCGAAGGGCGTGCCCGTGCTACCGGCGCGGCAGGCGCGATCTTTCATTACGTTCGGGAAACTCAAAGAGGCGGCTTATCCCATTTCAACGGGATTCGTTTTTATCAGGAAAACGATTCGCTGGTTCTGGACTCTGCAACCCTGCGGAATTTGGAGTTGATCGAGCCCCTGGCCGGCGGTCCGCGAGGCGCCACGTTGCTGGCGGTGCTGGATCAATGCGTGACGACGATGGGCGCCCGGAAGCTGAAAACCTGGCTTTTGCGGCCCTCCACCGAGCGGAGCGAAATCGAGGGGCGTCTGGACGGCGTCGAGGAGCTCTCGAAGAATACGATCGCGCGCGAAGAAGTGCGCCGCGTCTTGAACGGCATCCAGGACCTGGAACGCATCCTCAGCAGGGTGATTCTTGAGTCCGCCAACGCCCGCGACCTGCTGGCGCTCAAAGCCTCGCTCGAACAGCTCCCGCTGGTCCATACCTACCTGGGCAGTTTTCACGCTTCGAGGCTCCGGGAGCTTCACGGCTGTCTGGACGAACTCGAAGACGTTCACAGCCTGCTGGAACGGTCGATTCATCACGACCCTCCTGTGCTGTTGACCGAGGGCAACCTGATCCGGGCGGGCTATCACGCTGAACTCGATTCCTTGCGGGAAATCAGCCTGAACAGCAAGCAACTGATCGCGAACATTGAAACGCGGGAGCGCGAGCGCACCGGCATCAACTCGCTCAAGGTGCGCTTCAACAATGTTTTTGGTTACTACATCGAGGTCACCAAGCCCAACCTGCACCATGTGCCCTCCGACTATGAGCGAAAGCAGACTCTGGTGAACGCCGAGCGCTTTATGACGCCGGAGCTGAAAGAGCTGGAGGCCAAAATCCTCGACGCCGAGGAACGAAGCCAGGGCCTTGAGCGCCAGTTGTTCACTGAAATCCGCAGGAGCGTGGGAGCAGAGGCGCGCCGGGTCCGGCAGACCGCCGAGACTCTGGCCGAGCTTGATGTGCTGGCATGCTTCGCGCACCTCGCAGCGGACCGGAATTACCACCGCCCGGAATTTTCCGACAACGGTGAACTGGTCATCTTCCAGGGACGCCATCCCGTCATTGAACATCTCGCACCCCGGGAGGAGGGCGGCCATTTCATCCCAAACGACCTTTACCTGAATTCGACTTCGGACGTTCTTCTGATCGTTACGGGTCCCAACATGGGCGGGAAATCAACCTACCTGCGGCAGACGGCGCTGGTTGCCTTGATGGCGCAAATGGGCAGCTTTGTGCCCGCGGATCGCGCCAAGCTGCCTATCTTCGACCGCATTTTTACGCGCATCGGAGCCTCCGACAATCTGGCGCGGGGGCGCTCCACGTTCATGGTGGAAATGACGGAAACGGCGACCATCCTGAACACTGCAACGTCGCGCAGCCTCGTCCTGCTCGATGAGATCGGCCGTGGAACGGCGACTTTTGACGGGCTGGCGATCGCCTGGGCTGTCGTGGAGCATCTGCTGGCGCACACTCGGGCCCGGACGCTTTTTGCCACTCATTATCACGAACTGACGGAGTTGGAGGAACTGGCCCCCGGCGTTCGCAACTATCACGTTTCCGTCAAAGAATCGGGTACGAACATCATCTTTCTGCGGAAGGTCGAGCCGGGTAGCGCGGATAAAAGTTATGGAATTGAAGTCGCCCGCCTGGCCGGGCTGCCGGTAACCGTCATCGAGCGTGCCCGCCAGGTTTTGAGGCGCCACGAACAGAATGAGCACACCTTAAGCGGGCGCCTCGCCGAGAAAAAGCAGGAACCGCAAGATTTGCAGTTAACCATCTTCACACCCTTAAACGCTGAAGTGGTTCAGGCCATCGAAAAGGTCGATCTCGATAACTTGAAGCCGCTCGAGGCCTTGAATCTGCTCGCCGAACTTAAGAAACAAGTCCAGTCATGAGTCTCGATGCGGGCAGAATGGTTTCGAGCAGCTTGCTGATAAAGGGTCCCCGTCATGCTGAGCCCTTCGCCGTCATTCCGAGCGAAGCGAGGAATCTGCTTTTCCCCGTTCGCGAGCGGAGGGCGAAGGGCTCAGGATGACATCATTCCAAGGGTTTTTGAGCAACCTCTAGGGGTCCGGCGCAAACCACGGCTCCAGATGGCTCAAAGGTTTCCGAATCCTTTGGCAGTCGGGAGGCCGGCATTGGCAGAGAAATTTGCGCGTTCCCGCCTGGCGGTTGGCTTGATGTCCGGCACGTCTCTCGACGCCGTGGACGCAGCCCTTGTGCGCCTCGCGGGACCAGCCTCCCGGCCGTGCGTCCGTCTCATGGTTTTTGCTTCGGTTCGCTACCCGCCTGGCGTGCGGATTTTCTAGCGGGACGGCACAATGACTACAGTCTGATTGAGTCGGGGGGCGGTGGGCGGGAAAACCAGCGCTGAGCCATTACGCGCGACGGCCCGTAGATAGTACTCGACGCAGTCGCCATTTTTGTGCGGCGGCAGTGTTACCTTATGGACTCCGCGCGCCACGTGGGAAGCGGGCACTCGCCGAAACTTGCCCTTCCCGAGCGGCCGCCACCACAGCGCCAGTTCGCGCGGCGGCTGGCTGTCCAGGCAGATTACTTTGAGCGTCAGAGGCTCGCCTGCCAGCACACTGCCACGCAGAGTCGGAGCAATCAGGCGGGGCGTGCCGGAATACTTCTTTTGGGGGCGCACGCCCCCAGGCAGGCGTCCGCCCAGCGCCTCGGCCAAGCGTTTTCCTGTGCTGTCGATGACCAGCCGCCAGAAGTACTCATGGTTCTCCAGGTTGATCACCATAGCGAGGTCGCCCGGCGTGTTCACCGTGGCGAGCAGGTAACCGTAGGTCTCGCCGTAAAGCGCGACCAGCGTCCTGTAGGCCGGCAATGCCTGCCGGGCCGCGAGCTTCTTTTTCTCCCGGGCATTCCTCTCTCCGGCAACTTTTTTCATCTCGGTCTCGAAGCGCCCCAGCGCGCACCGGATCGCTGCCAGCCCGCGATGATATCGGAACGTGTTCCACCAGTAGTCAAACCGCGCAAGGTTGCCTTCGCCCCTCACACGCGGCCGGACCTTTTCAAATTCATCAACGAACACGAAGGCGCGCCCAACCTCCTCCCAGGGACGAAAGTCGGGGGTGAGCCGCCCGGAGGGGCATCCGCCCGCCACGCTCATCGGCACCTTGCCATCGATGCGCGTGAACACTGCCGCGATTGGCTGGGCGGCTTCGGGACCAAACCATGCCTGGGCGAAGTCCGAGTAGAGATCCGCGACGGGCAACCCGCGATTGAGGTCTCCAGGAGGCGCGGGAGCCGGGTTCGTCGAGGGCGTGTTCCATTCGCTCTGGTCCCAGGCCGCCTGGGCGAGCGCTGCAACGTTCGGGGCGAGAATGTCGGTGCGCCAATGCAGGCCAAGTAGGCCGGTACATCCGTATGTCCGGGCGTCGGCAGCATCTTTACGCATTCGCCCAGCCCACAACTGGACTGCAGCCAGACCGTTGTTCCCATCGCCTTCGAGCCACGGAATGGCCCAACTTTGGTGATCGCGCACGCGACCGAATGCAGGATCGATCGGCTCGCCGCCAATTTTGCGGCTCAGCGCACTCAGTGGCAATGATTTGGGAAGCAGGCGGTCAAACGCGGCCCGGTCATTGTGGGGTCCCAGAACCCACCCGGCGGTGGCGATCCGGAAAGGGGCGTTTACATTCTTCGCCGCCTCGATCGCCAGTTGGATATCCGCGACTGTCGAAGCCAACTCGTCCGCCGTGTTTTCCTTCCACGTCCAGCCTTCGGGAGTCCAGACCCAGTAATAATCGAGTTCGTGCGCCGCCATGATACGGTCGAACATCGCCTCATAAACCTGCCGCACTGTGGCCGGATCGGACGGTTGCTTGCCCTGGGCTCGTAGCCGTTGTTCAATTGACTGCGGTATCACTAGCGGCGTCTCGGTGCCGACGCACGTTTTGATGCCGAGCACGTGCGCAAAGTGAAATGCCTCTCGGAATTGCTGCGCGGTGCGGTTGAATATCAGATTTTCGCCCTCAGCCGTGGACGGTACCGGGCACTCGCCTGTCATCACGTCCGATCCCCAGTCGTCGCGCTCGAACAGCATTGCTCCGCCAAAGCTGTATTCGCCTGTCTTCTTGGGTGGAATGGGTCCCCAGAAACCCGTAGCAGCGGTGTTGTAATAGTGCGACGGATAGCTCCACCTCACCCTTCCGTTGGAATCGAAGTCCTCTTTGAGGCCGAGCCAGACACTCGGCTCAGCGTACGGCCGCCCTTCCGGGTAGCAGTGAATGCCCAAAAAGTTCATCCGCATTTTTGCCAACTGCTCAAAGATTGCCTTGTAATCGTCCGCACTCCATAGGTCCAAGCCAAACGGGTGTGATCCCCAGGGGTTCACTCCGCGGAGTTCGAACAGAGGCTTCCCAATTTCGTCTATGTTGTGCAACTCCAAACTGTCTTGACGGTCGGGAACTACATCTCCATGCAGGTAGAACCTGATGCCGTAGTGCTCGGTCAGCCGGTAGGCTCCATACAGTGTCCCGACGGGGTCTCCACCCCCAACCAGGGTAAATTCCTGCTTCGCCCCGAGCATTTTCTTTAAGAGAAACTGTTCGGGTCGCAAACCCATGACGGTCTTTTCGAGCCCGGAACTGTCAATCAAGCTTTTGAGCAAGGGGCTGCTCGCTTGGCCGACCACGAATCCCCGGAACCCGGGAGGAAGACTGAGCACGCGGACAATCCGTAGAAGTTTTCCGGTGCGAAGGTAGAGATATCTGCGAATTTCCCGCGCTGCCAACACTTCCAATAGAGACGCATCCCTTGGACTGGCAATTGCCATCTCTGTCCGTGGCCTCGCCGCCGCGCACACCTGTTTGAGGCCGGCGATCGAGGTAAAAATGAAGTCCCGCCGGGCAAGGAGCCGCTTCTTCATCGTGAGGTTCTGCGCCTGTCTGGCTTGGTTTTTATTTGTTGCATCCACGTCTGGCTTCACTGATCTGCTCCAAGTTCTGCATCACATCAGGCGAGTGATTATGAACCGTAATTAACGTTTTGGCTTTCCGGCAATTGAAAATATACACCCGCTTGGGTGCAACCGAGCACTGTTCACTCCAAGCAGTCACACCCGCCGTCAACACCCCCCATAACTCATGGTAAACTCCGCGAAGGGTTTACTTGGTTGATTTTCGGCGAGAAACAGCAGATGCTTTGCTCGGCTCAACGTGACGGAAGCTCTCTTTCAGTAGCCTATCAACACTCGGGAGGCCTGCATTGGCAGAGAAATTTGCGCGTTCCCGCCTGGCGGTAGGCTTGATGTCCGGCACCTCCCTCGACGCCGTGGACGCGGCCCTCGTGCGGTTGGGAGGAGCGACCGATGCGCCGCGGGTTCGCCTGGTGGCTTTTGCTTCGGTTCGCTACTCGCCCGCCGTGCGGCAAAGAATTCTACAGGTAGCGGCGGGGCAAGCTGTGCCTGCCCGGGAAATCAGCCAGCTCAATTTTCTGCTGGGAGAGCTTTTTGCGGAGGCGGCGCTCCGCGTCTGCCGCAAGGCGGGGATTTCCGCTCATCGCCTCAGCGTCATCGGCTCTCACGGCCAGACCGTTTTCCACCAAGGATTCGCTACGCGGGAGGCGGGGCGGAAAATCAGTTCAACTTTGCAGATTGCCGAACCCGCCGTGATCGCTGAGAGAACGGGCGCGCCGGTGGTCGCAAATTTCCGGACCCGGGACGTTGCAGCGGGAGGCCAGGGAGCGCCGCTGGTGCCTCTGGTCGATTACCTGCTGTTCAAAGACCGAAGGAAAGGGACTGTCACTCTCAACCTTGGCGGGATCGCCAATATCACCGTCATCCCTGCCGGAGCCGGGCCAGAGGAGGTTTTTGGCTTCGATACGGGCCCCGGAAACATGGTCATGGACGCCCTGGTGCGCCACTTCTCTCGCGGCCGCAAAGATTATGATTCCGGCGGGCGCCTGGCCGCTCGGGGCAAGGTTCTTGAGGAGCGCTTAAGCCGGGCCCTGCGCTTTTCTTTTTTTCACGAAGCGCCCCCCAAAAGCGCCGGCCGCGAACAGTTTGGAGATGAGTTTATCAGGCGCTTCTTCTTTGCCGGGCGGAAACCCGAGCGCGCGCAAGATCTCGTCCGAACCGCCAACGAACTGACAGCCAGAACCGTCGCCGATGCACTGCGGAATTTCGTTTGGCCAAATATAAAGATCGGACGTTTGATCGTATCGGGCGGCGGCGCTCATAACCGGGTGCTGGTCAGGCGGATCAGCGAACTGCTGCCTGAACTCGACGTGAACCTTTCCGACGCATACGGTATTCCTGTCAGTGCCAAGGAGGCTATCGCCTTCGCCATCCTCGCGGACCGAACCTTGCAAGGTTTGCCCGGAAACCTTCCCGCCGTGACCGGCGCGCGCCGGGCCGTGGCGCTGGGATGCGTTTGCCAACCGTGAAAGGTGGCTGGCCACTAGACCCGCAGGCCCAGATGCCACAAAGTCACAATCAACATTTCTCGCAGCGAGTAAAGGGCGCGCGCGAAAGGCTCCGCCTCAATGGGACTGTCGGGAGCCGGAGACCCGTAGGCCGTCATGCCGAAGGATGAAAACAGCAATTTGATCCGATAAAGGTGGAACCCGTCACTCACCGCAAGACAACTTGTTATCCCACGTTTTTTCAGCAGGCGGACCGCCGCCCGGACGCTTTCATAGGTGGTTTCGCTGTGGGTTTCCGCCAGAATTTTGCGCGCCGCCACACCTTGCTGAATGAGATAATCGCGCCCCACGCCACCTTCCGTGTAGCGGGGATCCCCTCCGCTGCCCCCCATGGTGATGACCAGCGGGGCGAGGTGCTGCTCTTCCAAATCGAAGGCATGGTCCAGCCGGGCCTTGTAGACGGGTGAAGGGCGGCCGTCATATTCGGCCGCCCCGAAAACCGCGATGGCACCCGCAGGTTGCGCCTCGTCGCGGGTCGCCTGCCGCCGGATGGCCTTGTAAAGCGACACCTCCCATAAAATCAAAGCTGTTGCAACGGCAACCAGACTGAGGAGTATCCAATGACGTAAATGCACGGGGAAGCTCAGGCCAGATATTCTTCCAGTTCAGACTCGGCGATGCCGCCGGGGCGCAGAATCCGCACGCGGTCGCCCCGGAGTTCCACCACTGTTGAGGGCCGGTCGCCCGCTGCGCTACCGCCGTCAAGAATAAGCGGCAAGGAGCCGCCGATCTGCTCCTCGACCTCGCCGGCCGTCGCGCAGGCCGGCCGTTCGGATAAGTTGGCGCTGGTTCCCGTAAGGGGGCGGCCCAGGGCGGCAATCAAAGCTTCCGCCAGCGGAGAGCGTGGCCAGCGAAGGCCAATCCGGCCGGTGTTGGCTGTGATCTTTAAGGGGATCTGGCGTGAAGCAGGAACAACCAGCGTCAGGGGACCCGGCCAAAACTTCTTCGCCAAGGTAAAGAAAAGTTGCGGCGGATCGGCAACCAGGTCCACCGCCTGATCAAGAGATGCCACGAGCAGCGGGATGGGACGGTCTGAAGACCTTCGCTTGATGCGGAAGATCTCAGTGACTGCGGCGAGGTTAAAGGGGTCCGCGCCAAGGCCGTAAAAAGTGTCGGTTGGGAAAGCGATAACCTTCCCCGATAGAATCAGCCGGGTGGAGTATTCCAGCACATATTCCATCTGCAAACTGCCGACTTTCAAGATTTCTGCCATGCGACCGTCGCCGATAGTTGCATCCGAGAATGACCATGACCCTAACATAAGGAATTTAGCGGGTCAAGAAGACCTCTGCGGCGGTGACGTCAAGTTCTTTGTGTAAAAAGTTTGAGGGTGTGGTTTTGCCAATCCTGGTTGAAGCGCTGGAAGATGGCATTGCTACGCCGAGAGGTTTGCGGAGCGGTTCCGCGGCGTTAAAGGGCATCCCTACGAGCAGGGATTCGATCTGCGCCTAGTGCCGGAGAAGCTTGGGGAACCGTTGCGCTGGCGTACTTCCAAGATGATCTTTGTCAATTCCATGAGCGATTTGTTCCACGAAGATGTGCCGGACGAATATATCGTTGCAGTGGCGCGGGTGATGCACGAGGCAAAATGGCATACGTTCCAGGTCCTTACCAAGCGAGCCAGCCGCCTCCATAAACTCCTTGAGACAAAACTCGGGTTCGCTGCTTCCCAGGCGCACATCTGGTGGGGAGTCAGCGTGGAAAACCGGAAATACGGACTTCCGCGGATCGAGCACCTTCGTTCCGCGAATGCAAAGGTCCGGTTCCTTTCCGTCGAACCGCTCCTTGAACACTTGGGGCGATTCAATTTGCGTGGCATGAGATGGGTTATCGTAGGCGGTGAAAGCGGACCTGGGGCCAGGCCGATGGAAAAAGAGTGGGTGCTCTCCATCAGGAACCAATGCCGAAGCTCCGGCGTTCCCTTTTTCTTCAAACAATGGGGAGGAGTCCGCAAGTCTCTCGCGGGCCGCATGCTGGACGGCAAGACTTATGACGAGTTGCCGCAAAGGGTGCCGCACCCAGTATTAGAGGCTCCGGAATGCCTCGCACTTGCCGAAAGGATCGAAGCCCACTTCAAAACCAATGGCGTAACAAATGGACTTGCTCCTGCCATTCCATGCTGCTCGCTTGCGTAAGTAGTGTTGCGTTCCGAAAATACGTTAACCGTAGCGCCGACCTTCAGGTCGGTATGCCGGGCGTAAAGCCCGGCGCTACAACAGAATTTTGCTGACGGTATAAGTAATCGCCTTTAACGAACGCACCACTAGAAGCGCAATAGCAAGCGCAGAGTTTCTCGTCTTCGGAAACTCTGCGGATTTTGCGGGAATAGAAAAGCCGCAGACTTTCAGAACAAGGCTGCGCTTCCTGCGCACTGTAGCGGCGAACTGCATTCGCCGGTTCTTCAAATCCGGCGGTCGGGCAAGCGGGGCTTGCGGCCGGTCGCCGCTACAGAAAAACGGGCGGAAGGACCGCGGATCTGAAGATCCGCGCTACAGGACCCCTCACCCGGCGGCTGGCGCCGCCGCCCTCTCCCCTGGGAGAGGGCTGGAACAAATTCAATAGCCGTGGCCCGGCGCGACGATAACGAAATGGCGGGATAAACCCGCCGCTACAGAAAAACGGGCGGTGGGATTCGAACGCAAGGTCTTGCAACCAGTGCCCGAGAAGCGGGAAATTCTATTATTTCCAAAAATGGGCTTGACTTCCGGGAAGGGGTAGGTGAGAATCTGGCTAAACCAGAGGAAAAGTGTAATCACATAATTTCTCGTGGAAATGGGGGTGTTGATCGTTTGGCCGAAATTCGACTACAGGAGGGTGAGTCTTTAGAAAGCGCCCTCCGCCGCTTTAAGCGTAAGGTGCAACAAGAGGACATCATCAAAGAGATCAAGAAGCATTCTTTTTATCTCAAACCAGGAGAGCGAAAGAGAGTCAAGGCGGCCTTGGCGCGGAAAAGGGCCCGCAAAAAGGCTAGGCACGACCAAGACTAATCCTTTGGGCTCCACGATCATTATCTGCCACGAGGCGGGGTCTTGGCCGGGTAGGGGGCTAAGCATGGAATACCAGGATCGTGTCCTCAAGTGCATCGACTGCGGAGCGGAATTTGTTTTCACAGCAGGCGAGCAGCTTTTCTTTGCAGATAAGGGATTTAAGAACGAGCCCAAGCGATGCAAGGCTTGTAAGTCAAAGCGAAGCCAGTTACTCAGTGGCCAGGGTTATCGGCGGGTGGAAACCACCACGGTTTGCTCGCAATGTGGGAAGGAAACCACCGTGCCCTTCAAGCCGACGCAAGGACGCCCCGTTTATTGCCGGGAATGCTTCGAGCAGCGGCGAACCGCGAGTTCACCGGCTTGATCTTGCTTCAATATTCCCTCCTTTCCTACCCGAAGAGGGACTCGATTCCGGAGTTCGGCGCCGCAGGGCTGGCGCCGAGCGCGGAAGCGATGTCTGTTCCTGCTCCGCCGCGGGACCACAACTGCCACCCATTGATCTTCTGAACTCACGGCTCCTCGCGCCGCTGGTGGAGAGACGCTGAGTTGGAAGACCCTTTCAGATCCTCAGCTGCAAGAATCCACCCATGGCGCAACAGCATCGGTTCAGCTAATATGAAGCCTCAATGAGGACCTTCCACCTTCTCAGTTTCGGATGCCGGGCAAGCCAGGCGGACGGCGCCGCGATCAAGAAGCAATTGATCCTGGGGGGATTCCAGGAGACGGGCCCGGAAGAAAGCCAGATTGCCGTCCTGAACACTTGTACCGTGACGGCGGCAGCCGACGCTGAAGCACGCCAGGTAATTCGCCGGCTTCACCGCCACAACCCCCACTGCAGGATTCTGGTAACCGGTTGCTACGCTCAGCGGGCTTCCGACGAAATTGCCAGGCTGCCGGGCGTGGCATGGGTGATAGGAAACTCTCATAAACACACCGTGGCGGATATTTTACTGCGGGAGATCGGACGCTCAACCTCCGCAGAGAATTCGCCGGTCCCGGTAGAACCTCCGCTCGGGAATGAAGCGGTGCTTCCCATCTTTAAACCCCGCAAAGCGCCCGCAACGGTTCTGGTAGGCGAAATAGGGGACGCTTTCCATTTTGCTCCCGTCTTTGCCGACGATCGCACGCGGCCCACGCTTAAAATCCAGGACGGCTGCAACGCACGATGCGCTTTTTGCGTCATTCCGCACGTGCGCGGCGAGAGTCGAAGCCTGGAGCCCGAAAAGGTGATCGAGCAAATCCGCAAGCTGGAGCAGGATGGTTTTCAAGAAATTGTGCTCTCCGGAATCAACCTGGGGAGCTATGGCCGTGATCTGGACCGACGCCTCAACTTTCTCGGTCTAGTGGAGCGAATCCTTGCTGAAACAAAAGTCCCGCGGTTGCGCATCAGCTCGATTGAGCCCATGGATGTCAGCCATGAATTCATCCAGCTTGTGGCCCGGGAGCCGCGCCTGGCACAGCACTTTCACGTTCCGCTCCAAAGCGGCAGCGACAGAATTCTTCGGCTCATGAACCGGCGTTATTGGACAACCCAATACGCCGAGCGAATTCTGGCGATTCGTGAGCGGATCCCCAATTGCGGTCTCGGCGCAGACGTGATGGTGGGATTCCCGGGAGAGACGGAAGCGGACCACGCGGAAAGCCTTCGGTTTATTGAATCTTTGCCTTATACCTATCTCCATATTTTCCCTTATTCGGCGCGGCCGGGAACGCCGGCGGCAAGCCAGCCCAATCCGGTGGACGGGCGCCGGCTTCGCGAGCGAAGCCGCGAGATGCGGTCTCTCATCACGGCCAAGCGTCAAAAGTTTCTGCAGGCGCAGGTGGGTCAAACGCTGAGCGTTCTGACGCTTCACAAGGCAGAGGAAGGAATGCGCTCGGCCTTATCCTCCAATTACGTAGAAGTCTGTCTACCCGGCGCAGAAGCTCCACCGAATACCCTCCTCAACGCGCGCGTGGGACGCGTTTACGACGACCAGGTTGTCGGATATCAAGTTGTGTGACCAAGTTGCAGGGTCTTGCGGCACGTTGATCGACGGCGAGATCATGTCCTTGGGGTCAGCCAGGTGGCAAGCTCGGCATGCGTTTTGTGCCTTCCCTCGCATATCCGACGTCGCGTTGATGGCTGCCTTCTCATTGGAGGCGCAAACCAAGCCGATCTCTTTGTGAAGCCGGATTCGATACGGAGTGCTGGACACGGAATGATGTTATCCGCCAGAATAAAGGGGAGTTTCAATCCGGACCCGAGGTAGCCTTCCTTGAACGCTTCACAAGTTTCCCTCCGCGAAAGTGTCCCGGTCAGGGAATACGTCCAGGGCGCATTCGTGCCTCTTTCCCACCTCGCCCATGGCTGGGAAATGCATTCGGCGGTCCTCCTTACTCCTGCCGAAGAGCGCACCATGGTTCGTGAACCGGTCGAGGCTGTTCCGGAATCCATCGCGCAGCGGCTTGGCATGTTGCGGGTCCTGCTCGTTCCTTTTGTCGGGTGCTTCGAGACGGGCGACGTGGTTGCCTATTCCGACCCGGCAGGGGGAAAACACTCTGCGGTATGGCTGGAAAGCCAGGCCAGAATTGACTTGGTGCTGGCCTGCCGGGATTTCGATGCTCACGACACGGGATTTGAGCTTCTGGCAAGCATCGCTGAACTGCTCCGTTCGCGGCTCACGCCGAGCGAACTGGAACGATACACCTACCTCCTGAATAACGAACTCGACAGAAACGTCAACGGCGAAATCGATCAAGACGCCTATGAAGCGAAACTGCTGCTTCGCGGACGCCGGTCGCGGGCCGGCGCGCCGTTCAAGAAGTATCGGGACATCTCATTTACGAGCGCCTGCGCTGAATACATCCACGGACTCTGGCATGACGTCCAGATTCGAATTGGGCCTGAACATTTGCCCGTCTCGGCCTTGCGTGAGCGCATGATTTTGATGGCGGAAATGTTTCCGCCGAATTCCGGCTATCGCCTGTTTGCTGAAGGAAACAAGAGTTAACGTCCCGCGCGGGCTCCGCCCCGCAGCACCCGGACGATTCCTTCCCGCTGCGCCGGAGCATCTTGCGCTGCTGATCTCCTCAAGGACATTTTTCTTTTTTGGAGCTCTCAAGGCAGACTGAGAACTTCCTGCGACGGCGAGAGCCATTACTGATGTTTACAAAATATAGTGACGCCGTTCTTTGTAGCGCCGCTCGGCGGCAAGCACTGCTTGCCTGAGCGGCGAAAGACGCGGGTCATCGACCCGCGCTACAGTAATAGTTGTCACTATATTTTGTAACTCTCATTAATATTGGTGAACGGCGACGACGGAGTCGCCGTCGAAGGTGACGAATAGCACGTGGGGCGGAAGGCCGTAAAGCCAATCTTCCGTCTCATCGCCATCAGGCTTGGTTTCCCGGACTTTGCGGAACGGGGGACCCTTAGAGGAAAGCACCGCGTCACGATTCATTCCCACCAGAACCTGATGCTTCTTGATGGCTTCTTTGAACTTCTTTGGAATCGAAGGGGAGTAGAGCTCGGTGGGTGATTGCCGATGGAAGTCTAACACTGTGTGCAGGAGCTGCTTGGCCTGTTCAACGGTGAGGTTGGGAACGTTTTCATCTTGGAACGTCAAGGTGATCCAGGAACCGTAGGCAAGCTCCGGGTTATCTTGTACGACCGGCTGCGTCACTCCGCCCATGCCAATCTGGAGATGCTGATACCACTTCTCGTGTTTCTTCCCGCCATTGTTGATTTCGAAAACGATTCGATGAGGCTTGAACTTTATCTTGGTAATTTCAACCGGCACCCCCGGGCGGACTGCCGTACCGTTCATCCTTAATTCCTGCTGGGCGCGCTCCTGGTCAAGCTGCCCTTTGTCGTTCAAAAACACCCCTTGCTTGCCTCGCGGCAAGGCGATTTTGACAACGGCAATCTCCCGGTCCAGACCGCGAATCAAATTGATGCGGCCTTGCTGATTCAATGCTTTTTCCGACCCGCCCAACGCACTGGCGCCGACAAAAAACGTTGCCGCAACAACCGTAAGCAAGGCGCAATACCGACCACGGGTTATCCTTCGGGAGTCCTGCCGGGAAGGCTTAACCTCAAAGTTCTCCGAAAAATTTGGGAAGGATACGAATCGCCGGGGGTAACTTCTCTGGCTCATGGGGCCACCCGCGTCTGGACGCTTCCGCGGTGCCGTTACTCAAGGCTTCTCGGTCGGGACAGCAGTTCCCAGCGCAACGGCGTTCTCACCTTTTCCGCCGGTTCCGGGACCGAGGGCCAACTCCCTCATCTCCCGTGTAATATAGATGCGCCGCGTTAAAAGGAAGTAGACCGTTCCCGCGAAAATAATCCCTAAGGTGAGGATACTCCCTTCCGGACCGTAGGCGCCACCCGTCAGCCAGACCGGCCCGCGAATCCTGGCTGCCAGGATGGGTTCCGGCAAAGTCAAGCCGCTCACCGGGAAGCCCAGCACGTATCCCTGGAAATAATTCCAGGCGAAATGGACGCCGATCGGCAACCAGAGCGCCCGCGTGCGCAGATAGCAAACCGCCAGCAGCACTCCGACCAGGATGGTGTTGGCCGTTGAGATCCAAGTATGGAAGGGATTTCCCAGGTGAGTTACGCCGAACAGCACAGAGATGGCGGCTACGGCCGCTAGGGGTCCGCCCGAGTCAACCAAACGCTGAAACGGATAGCCCCGGAAAACAAGCTCTTCGTCAACCGCCGCCACGGCCAGCAGAGCGAATAGAAACACTCCTGCGATTACCACTTTTTCAGGAGACACCGGCGTCAGAGAAAACCTTGCAACGCCCAGGAGCCGCTCGAGGCAGGCAACCGCCACAATCATGCCGGCGCCGGCAACCAGCCCAATGCCAAGTTCATTTATCCACCGCCCGTAAAACGCCAGACCTACGGAAGCCAAAGGCCGCTGCTCCAGAAGACGCGTCAGGAGCATGTACAGGGCCAGCAACGAGGGCAGCATCAGCAGGTTGTACCAGAACAGCAGGGAGATGCGGTGGTCCAGATGTTCGATGGGGGGCATCTTCACCACGATGAAGGCCACCGATGTGATGACCGTTAAGATGCCTACGACGGAAAGGAGGAAGCGAAAGAAAGGCCGAATCTGACCATTGCCGACTATGATCTTGTCAAACATCGTCGTTCCTGATTCATTTGCGCCGCCGCAAGCTTGGCGTACGTGCCGCCGCCACGCGCTGCGCCGTCAGGCGAAAATTCCATGCCTCCGCAATGATATGCCAACGTCGATGGCCAATTGCCTTTTTATTCTCGTGATTTTGGAGCCTCGATGCGATAGCGCTCGCCCGGCTCAGTGGAAAAAATCAGAATGCCGTTCTCATGGCGCACGGAAACGGCGTGGCCATCCCGCTGCCTTGTCACTCGCACGCGGGCAGTTCTCCACGGGTTGGCAAGTTGAGCGGTCTTTCCCTTCTCGCTCAGGAGCGACACCTGAGAGATCTTCCGGCCGTCGAACGTGGCGCTCACCAGAAACGCGCCGACGGCCCGCAGGTCCTTAAAACGCGCCGGACCCAGATTTTTTGTATTCGGAAACAAGCGAATGGTTCCCGTATAGCTCTGCATCAGGCATTCATTCAACACCACGGGCAGAGAGAGGTTTTCCGTCCAAATGCCCATTCGCATCATGAAATCAAAGTTGGTCGAATCCTCGTACCTTCCGCCGATTTGCCGTATCCGGTCGTTCGCCACGCCATCGGGCAGCAGGCAATACCGCACCTGGCCTTTGAACCATTCGAGGTCCAGCATGCCCAGCCGGGCTCGAATCAGAGGTTGATAGACAAGATCGTTTCCTCCCTCCAGACGAACCGCCTGAGCCGTGCGGCGTGCAATCGGAAGCTGATCTTTGCCTCGCCCAATTCCCACCCGTTCAGCCGGAAAAACCGGAGCCATCGTTATCGGAACGTTGTAAACGTGCTCCGCGGGAGCATTCACCACATCGAGCCAGACTTCCCCATAAGGTCCCTTGGCCTTCGGATAGGGAGCCAGATTGTCTTTCACTTCTTGCCAGCGAGCGCGCTTGGCCTGGTCCGTCTCGAGCACCTCGGATGCTTCCCCAACGGCATCCAGCAGGAACTCGATCAGTGAAAGGTCCAGGATGCAATCTTTGTTCAGACGAAAATCCACGGTGCAGCCCCAGTTTTCCGAAGAGACCGTGGGAATGACGTGATATTTTCCGTCGGTCCCTTTCTTGACGTAGGCGGATACAAACTCCGCCGCGGCCCGCAGGATCGGATACACTTTTCCCAGATAGTCCACATCCTGAGTGTAGAGGTACTGCCACCAGAGGCTCTCAACTGTCCACGGCGTCTCGCTGATCTGGTAACCCCAGGGCGGAACGGGGTAGGGATTCATCTGGCTGGGAACCGGGTAGCAGGAATGCGGGAAATAAGCCCCGGGAAGCCCAAACTTTTCCCGGGCATATTTTTCCGACATCGGCAACAGGTTCTGGCAAAGCTCCACGTAAGGCAGATGTTGTTCCACATGGTTGCTGGAAAATACTCCCCAAAATACCTGCTGGCAGTTGTAATCCATGTGATAGTCCCCGTGCCAGGCGGTGCCGATGTTTCCGGCGCTCCAATTGCCGAAAAGGCCAGGGGCCACCTTGTGCTGACGCAGGCAACAAGCCAGAAAATACTGGTTGTGATACCAGATTTTCTCGAGCTCCTTATCCCGGAATTCCACGGCGGAGCGCGCCCAGAAGTTGTGCCACCGGGCTTCCGAGCCCTGCTGAATCCGGCTTGCCGGAACGCTCGCCAGTCGTTCGACCTCTTTACGCGCATAAGTGAGGGTATCCAAATCTTCCTGGCTGTAGGCGTGGTCCTGGCTGATGATGATCCAGGGGTTCTTTTTGTTGGCTGCCGCCGCCTCACGTTCTATGCGTTGCAGCATTCGGTCGCGAGGGGTTACCACCATGAGGTCCATCCGGAAGACCTCACTCCCCTGGCCCATCAGATAGACCCCCGGCGGCTCAGTGTAGTGCGTGTAGCTGTCTTTCATTTCATGCCCTGTATGTTTCAGCAGTTCCTGGCTTTCCTGAAGCCCCTTGATAGACCATCTTCCAGTTAGCCGGCCGTGCAAGGAAAAATTCCGATCCTTCTCCGATTTCGGCGGGTCCGGCACCTCGTCAGTCGGACCGATAGCGGGGAAATACTGGAAACAGGAAAATTCCGCAGAGTCGCGTTCAGATCTCCCGTCGATTTGCGGCGTAGGAAGGGTTGCAAAGTGTTCCTCCGGTTGTCCCGGACCAATCGGAGAACCTGCTCCCCGGTCAATCTCCGGATAGTAATAAACCGACTGAAACGGCACAGGACCACTTGTGGAAACGGAAACCAGCCCGGTGGCCCAATCCACAAAAGCGCTCACGATGACGCTGCGGGGCTCCTTGTCCAGCTCATGGATTGCGAGCTCAAGCGTATAGAGTCCATTCGATGGGTCGAGCACCTGCTTCCCTGCATGAACCCAGCGAGGGTCCCAATGGATCCAGACGGTTCCGCACGGCCAGGGTCTCGGCCACGGCTTGCCGTATGAAGACGCAACTTTGTCCGCGTAAGCACGAAAAAAACCGATGTTGTCCTGTAGAGAAAGCATGTCGGGTTTTCCCTGCCGCTGGGCTTCCTCGCCCGCGCGCTTCCATAGCTTCAGCAATTCCTCAAAGGTGAGAATGTAACGGGCAATATCTTCGCTGACTCGAATATCCCAGCAGTCGGTTTTGCCCACGTGAATCCCGAGCGCGTCCGGCCGCACTTCCGCGCAGACTCCCACATCCCCGTTTCCGAGAAGCATGCCCTCAAAAAAATTGGGGCCTGGAACGTCGCGGACGATCAGATGTCTCCTGGCAATCTCATCCGCGCGCAGGTCGCGGTCCTCTGCGGAAGCTCTGGCCGGTTTCGGCAGCCATCCGGCCATACTGGCGATGGCCGAGGTCTCAATGAATTTCCGACGCGTCGTTTTCATGAAAGTCTCCTGCCTCTGTAATCTTCGGTCCGTTACCCGAATCCTGTAGTGCCAAGCGTAATGCGCAAACAATTGATGCAGCAAATATCGGGGCGTAATCCCATGATGTCCTTACTCTTATACCACTTCGACTTTCCATTGCCCATATGTTGTAACACCATCGTTCCTGCTTTGAAGCATCTTGCGGGGTTCGATCACAATCCTCGGTGCCAGAAATCACAGACTTTTTGGACCGTTATGTGGCTTAGTAAGGTGGGCTTGGCGTTCCCGCGGCAGCGGGTACGCAGAGCGCGCTCGGAAGGTCCCAAGCCATGCGGGCAGGGCGTCGCGCCGGTCGAACAACGATTATATTCTACCTTGCGGGGGTAGTGTTGTTGTTGGCGCAAGGTGCAGAGCGGGCAACGCCGCGCGCAAGATCTTTTTGGGCACTCCCCGCCGGACAAACTCCTTCCAAGGCAATCGAGCCCGCAACTGATTCGCTGCTGCTGCAAAATGTCTTTCAGATTGTTGGCGTTCCCAAAGTCAAGCGCAACCGGCGCGTCGATCTTAGTCTGAGTGCGGAATCTCTCATAGTGCGGCAAGATGAGAAGGAGCGGATGTCCGTGCCGTATGCGCGCATTCAACGCGTGGAGGTTCTTGACGGCACCCGAACTTACGCCAAGGCTACTTCTGCGGCGGTCGTGGCGATCGGTGTTGCAGGCGCCTTGCTTCTGCTGAAAAAGCAGCACGTAGATACTCTTGTTATCGACTATTTAAACGAGCGGGGCGGACAGATGGGCTTGATCCTTCAGGTTCCGCTTGGGAAAGGCACAGTCTGCCGCGATTGGCTCCGGCGCCATGGAGTTGCTGGGGTGGAACCGGAGCCGTTATTGCCTGCGGCACCTGAAAACCCACCCCGGGAGGGCATTCCTCCTGAGAAGGGAGAGAAAAACCATGATGAAACGAACTTTCCTGGCCTTGGTCGTCACAGCGGGTGTCCTTGCGCTGGCACAACCGACCCGCGCTGTTGAGGGCACGCTCAGGGACAAGTATCGAGCCGTGCAGGTCGACAGGTTCGACATTTCGGAGGGTGTACAATTTCCGGTCGATTACCTGCTGACCTTGCAGGAAGCGATCATCACCCAACTTCAGAAGTTACGCAGTTTCGGTGAGGTTCTCCGCCCCGGCGAGGATCCAGCCGACCCTTCCGCCGCAGTGCTTCGACTTACAGGAACCATCACCCGCTTTGAGCCGGGAAGCCGCGCCAAGCGTTATATAGGCATTGGCATGGGGAGAACCAGGATCTATGCCCGCCTGGCCTTTCTGGACCGGACTGCCGGAAAGATCCTGATCGCCGAGCAGGTCCGGTCGGAGTATGCAGGCGGCTTTATGGGTGGCGAATCACTGAACGTAACGCGCGATTTCGCCCAGAAGGTTGCCAGTAGCACGAAGTTGGTCCTTGAGAAGCGTTTACCCGCGCCCGGCGAGGCTGCGGCGACTTTGCCTTCCACTTCTGCTAAGTCTGAGAAGGTTGACCGTCATGTCGTCACCCTGTCGTCCAAAGACTTTGAGGGCACAGAGAAGAAACTGAATGAGGAAGCTGCAAACGGGTTCTGTCTTGCAGACTTCGCTGTTATGAGTTCAAAGACTGCCGATCTGACCATGGAAAAGGTGGAAGGAGTTACGCAACCGCACGAATACAGGATCGTCCATACACGGTTGCCAGGAAACCTGAAAAAGAATCTCAACAAGGCGGCGACTGAGGGATTTCGCCTTCGTTCTCACACGCTGGGGCAGTTCGGCGGGGTGACAGCCGTCATCATGGAGAAAGCGACCCAGAACGCGAGTTCGCGCTGCCAGTATCAAGTTTACTTAACGATGCGCATTTCCTCAATGCAGAGTCACATCCAAAAGGACCAAACCGAGGGCTATGTGCTGGCGGAAACGTTGGAAGCCGCAGGCGGGATGCACATCGCCATCCTGGAAAAAACCATGGAGAAAAGCAGCGAATGACAGCCCTTCACAATCTCCAGGAAACAAAAGCCCAAGCCGTTTGTTTCCTTTGAACCCAGACGGAGTAGCCCGCCGTTCCCTGCTCGAAAAACATTGCCAGGGACGCAGACCTTACGCTTGATGCAACGCTTTCGTCAAAGGCATCGCGGGGTCAAGAGGAAGCATCGTGTTACCGGGCGGGCGTTGGCATGATTTAAGGATTCCTGAATCCCAGTTATAAGGAAGGCTTTTCGCACTTGCGGCGAAAACGCAGGGGGAATCGGAAAGATCCCGGATAAAGTTGGGATTTTAACTACTGATGTCCGCCAGGCTCCTGACATCCGGGGAAACTCTCAAAGACAACCTGGCCGGTCCAACCGAGTTCTTTCATTCCTACTTCTGACGAGTAATAGGCGCCGGCAATCCAACCCTTGAGATTCTCAAAGTGGTCGCGCATGGTAACCTCTCCAGGCGCCTGATCACCAGCTTCGTCTTCGGCGGTTCCGGGCTTTTCAGTCGAAGCGGCAGTAAGCATTTGGTTCTGCTGGGCTTCGGTAAGGTCTTTGAAAGGACGCGAGAAATGCCGCAATGATTGAGCTTCAAAGGCTGCGAGTGCGGCGAGAAACTCCCTTCGGGCTGCGAGAGAGTCCACGGAAACCAAAAGGTCGATGAACCGGTTGACGTGAGCCTGGCTCGATCCGGGAATAATTCGCTCTGCAAGGACGGTGAGCGTTTCGTTTTGATGCGGGTCGAGAAGCGTGGGGGTCCAGTTCATCGCAGCAGCTTTTCCGTTCGCTTCTGCCATCATGGCCGAGTCCGCAAGATGTCTTGCGACAGGATGCGCAGCGCCCGCGGCAGGCAACGCAAATCCCGCGCCCGCGCCGAGCATGAGCCGCCGGACCATCTCGCGCCTGTCCAATTTGCTCGCCGGAGCATGGGAGCCATTCAAGACCGCTAAATCAGAACTCGCTTTCATAAACCAGCCGCCTTTGATGAATTCAAGATGACGCGATTAAAACCCTCAGCAAACTTCCTTCCAGCCAAGCACCCGATGCTACCACTCAAACATGCAGAAGCACAACCGATCTTACAAAGTTTCCCGGCCGCACCAGGATGGGTTGACGTTTGGGTCTTGGGTTGTTAGCATCACTGCGATATTGCTGTCATACGCGATACGATATCATGGCTTTTGATGAAGGAGGATTCTGGTGGCTGATCAGTCAAAACAGATTTTTGACGCGCTCGTGGTGGGTTCGGGAGCATCGGGGGGCTGGGCCTGCAAACAGCTTGCGGAAGCAGGGCTGAAGGTCGCGCTGGTCGACGCGGGCCGCCAGCAGTCTGACAAAAACTTCACCGAGCACGTTCCGCAATTCAAGCTCGAATACCGCAACATGGCTCCGGAAGTCATCCGTAAGACTCGCCCCGTGCAGAAAGACTGCTACGCCTGCATGGAATACAACTACGACTGGTTTTGCAACGACCTCGACGAGCCTTACACGACGGCCAAGGATATGCCCTTCAGTTGGCAGGGGCGCCTGCGGGTGACGGGCGGCCGGACCAACGTTTGGGGACGGCAGTCTTACCGGCTGAGCGATCTCGACTTCAAAGGCGCTTCCCACGACGGTTACGGCAAAGACTGGCCGCTCAGTTACAAAGACCTGGCGCCTTACTACGACATCGTCGAAGAGTATGTGGGCATCACAGGCATTCCCGAGAGCGTCTACGAGCTTCCCGACGGAAAGTTCCAGCCGCCCATGGGCCTGACCTGCGCGGAGACTTTATTCCGGAGCCGTGTGAAAGAAAAAAAAGGATGGACCGTAACACTCGGCCGCTCCGCGAATATCACGCGGCCCACGAACGGCCGCGCCCCGTGCCATTATTGCGGGCCATGCGAGCGCGGTTGCATGACGCATTCCTACTTCAATTCCTTTTTCACCACCGTCGCGGATGCCATGAAGTCGGGGAATTGTACCCATATTCCGAACGCCATGGTTTACAAAGTTCTGATGGACCCTGACCTGAATCAGGCCAAGGGGTTGCTCTATATCGACCGCAATACCCGAGAGCCGAAGGAAGTGCGCGGACGAGCCGTCATTTTATGCGCCCAGTCTTCCGAATCCGTGCGAATCCTCTTCAACTCCGCCAACCGGCAGTTCCCAAACGGCCTTGCGAACTCGAGCGGCGTGCTAGGCCATTATCTGATGGACCATATCATGGGAGGCGGCGCCCAAGGAGAACTTCCGCAACTAGGCGGCAAGCCCAACATCAACGGGCCTCATCGCCCGGATGGCATCTATGTCATCCGCTTTCGCAACACTCACAACGGCCCGCGCGACAAGAATTTCATCCGCGGCTACGGGTTTCAAGGGGGCGGGGGTGTCACGTTCAATTTTGATGCTCCCGGTTTCGGAGAAGCCTTCAAGAAAGCCGTCCAGGAGCCGCTTGTGCATATCGGCGTGGGGGGCTTCGGGGAATGCCTGGCGCGCTGGGAAAATTACGTGGAAATCGATCCCAACGTTGTGGATACTTACGGCATTCCCGCCCTTAAATTCCACATGAAGTACGGAGAAAACGAATTCGCTATGGTCAAGGATATGGCTTCCTCAGCGGGCGAAATGCTGGAGGCCGCGGGGGCCAAGAACATTCAGACTCACGCCAAGCCTTCCGCGCCCGGATGGGCCATCCATGAGGTCGGGACCGCCCGGATGGGGAACGACCCGAAAGGGTCCGTGCTCAACCAGTTCCAGCAGGCTCACGATATCAAGAACCTGTTTGTTATGGATGGAGCGGGGTTCACTTCCACCGCCTGTCAGAACCCCACCCTGACAATCATGGCTCTGTGCGTCCGCTCCTGCGATCACCTGATGCAGGAAATGAAAAGAGGAAATATATAGCGAGGCGATGCAGGCGCGGACCTTGCGGATGCGGGACTGAATTCGGTTGAGACTAATACTTGCGTAGGACGCCGATCACGCGTCCTTGAATTTTCACCTCGACGGCCGGGAGAATAATCGGGTCCATCTGCGCGTTGGCGGGTTGTAAGCGGACTCTTTCGCCGCCTTCCAGGAAGAAACGCTTTAAGGTAGCGTCGTTTCCCCCAATCAGCGCTACAACAATCTCACCGTTTTGTGCTGTTTCAGCCGATTCCACTAAAATATAGTCGCCGTCGCAGATGTGGTCCTCCACCATGGAATCGCCTTTAACGCGCAAGACGTAAATATTGCCTTTTCCGCTCGCAAAATCACCCAGAGAAAAGCTTTCAGGCTGCGGGACGGCTTCAACCGGCTGGCCGGCGGCAATTCGTCCCAGCAAAGGGAATTCCAGATGGACAAAGGGTTGAGGTTCACCGGAATCAGCGAGCGTATGCGCCAGATGTGGCGCGTCCGCTTGCGATCCTGTTGGGCGCAGGCGGATATGGCTCTTCTCAAACGGCACGGAGCCAGGGACGGCAATAACTTCCACCGAGCGACTCTGATTGTAGCGCCGCCGGATGAATCCCTTCTTCTCCAGAACCTGCAGGTGCTTGTGGACGGTGGCAAGCGACGAGAGCCGAAGCCCTTTGGCCATCTCCTCAAAGCTCGGCGAGTACCCGTTACGGTTGATAAAATGTATTAGGAAATCCAAAACCTCTTTTTGACGTCGTGTCAGCGCCATGACGTTCCTCCCGTTGCTTGTTCATTACCTCTTCGGTGCTGCAACTCAGGACATTCCGCTATTATAGGCGAATAAAAAGCGAACGCGCAAGGGGAAACTTTGCCGCTGCCGGAGTTGATCGCCGATTTTCGCTCACACACTTCAACTCCCCAAGGGGGACACGACGTACCAAGGCTATTCCAGGCAATCCCAAGGTTTGGGTAGTGGTACAGTTTGCTGTAGCGGCGCTCTATGAGCGCCGAATGGGATGGGTTGAAAAGGCCTGCCGGACTTAGTCCGGCACTATAGTTCCCAAACTGTACCATTACCAAGGTTTGACTAACTTTGCAGGGTCAGAGTAACATCGATTATTTGGGCGAAATGGATCATCTTGGCTTGAGGGGTCATCGAACCTAATGTTCGATTCGTTAGTCATCACACTCCGGGAAGGTGTGGAAGCCGCGCTGATTGTGGGGATTGTTCTCGGCTACCTCAAGAAGTCTGGCCGGGAGAACTGGGTTCGAGTTGTCTGGTGGGCGGTTTTGACGGCGGCGGTTCTGAGCGGCGCGGCCGCCTATTTCCTGCACCGCTGGGAAATCAGCGAAGACGCTTACGAAGGCTGGATGATGCTGGTGGGGGCATTCTTTGTGGCCTCCGTGGTGGTCTGGATGTGGAGGACGGGCAAGCGCCTCAAGCAGGAAATCGAAGGCAGGCTTTCCGCGCTTTCGGCAAAGCCGGCGGGCTCAGGCGCGCTCGGAATTTTCCTCTTCGTGTTGCTGATGGTCACGCGCGAGGGAGTCGAGACGGCGCTCTTCCTTGGAGCGGTTTCCCTACACACCACGGCGCTGATGAACTTTATGGGCGCGGTGCTGGGCTTGGTTCTGGCGATTGGCTTGGGTGTGGCTTTCTTTAAGGGAAGCATAAGAGTCAACCTGCGGAAATTCTTCAACGTCACCAGCCTGGTGCTTCTGGTGGTGGCGGTGCAGTTGCTGATCTCAGGCCTGCACGAGCTTTCCGAAGCGCAGATTCTGCCTTCCAGCGCGCGCGAGATGGCCATCATCGGCCCCATCGTCAATAGCGATGCGTTTTTCTTTGTAGCGATCATCGCCCTATGCCTGTTCCTGGTGCTTGCCCAGAAGATCCAGGCTGGTTCGGGAGCGGCAGCGGATCTAGCGCGCATGCCGGCGCCCGAGCGCCGAAAGGTCCTGGCCACCGAGAAGCGCGACCGCTTCTGGAAGATGGCCACGAGCGCCGTGGGCATGGTGGTGATCGTGCTGATCAGCGCGGATTTTGTATACTCCCGGGTGGCGCAGGCCATGACCCCGCCGGTGCAATTGCAGATCGACGACGGAACGGTGCGCATTCCCGCAGCTCAGTTGAAAGACCACAAGCTCCATCGCTATGAGGTCATGGCGGGAGGAGCGATGGTGCGGTTCATTGCCATCCTCGATTCTTCGGATTCGGTGCGCGTGGGGCTTGATGCCTGCGAAATTTGCGGCACCCAGGGCTATTACCAGCAAGGCCAGAACGTGATTTGCAGAAACTGCGGTTCCGCGATCTACATTCCGACGATCGGGACGGCCGGCGGGTGCAATCCCATTCATCTGGACTACGTGGTCCAAGGCGATACGCTGATCCTCTCGAAGGCCGCGCTGGTGGAAGCGGCGAAGGTTTTCCGCTGAGACTATGTTAAGCAGAATTGTCGGCCGCTCGCTGACACGTCGGCGCCGGCGCAAGCTCCTGGGTGTAGCTGCGGTGGCCCTGGGGATCTGTGTCACCACGGCGGTGGCGACCCTCTCGCTCGACGTGGGAGACAAAGTCGCTCGCGAACTGCGGTCGTTTGGCGCCAATATTTCCGTGACTCCCGCGGCGGACAGCCTTTCCGTGGCCGTGGGAGGAGTGGATTACCGGCCCGCCAGCGCTGGGGCATTCCTGCCTGAAGCAAGCCTGGTCAAACTGAAAAAGCTCTTTTGGCGCAATAACATCATGGCGTTCGCGCCGTTTCTCTATGCTCCGGCCACCGTCGAGGGACGCCGCGTGATCGTGATCGGGAGTTGGTTCGATCATGCCCTGCAGGTGGACCCTTCGGAAGTGTTTCGGACCGGACTCGAGAAGCTCCATCCCGGCTGGAAGGTTCAGGGCGGCTGGCCGCGGCAAGATTCTTCGGAATGCCTGATAGGCAAGACGCTGGCGGCGGCGTTGGGAGCGAAGCCGGGCGAGAGCCTGACTTTCGCGAACCCTGGAAACCCGCAATCGACCCTGACCCTCGAGGTGAAAGGAATTCTCCAGACCGGAGGCGAAGAGGATGACGAGGCCCTGGCGCCGCTGGCCCAGGTGCAAAAATTCACGGGCCTGGAAGGGAAAATCAGGCGCGTGGAAGTGAGCGCCTTAACCAAGCCGGAGGATACTTTTGGCCGCGCCGACGTCACCAGGTTGAGTCCGGAGGAATACGATCGCTGGTATTGCAGCCCTTACGTCAGCTCGATTGCCTACCAGATCCAGCAAGCCATTCCGGGGGCGGAGGCCAAGCCCGTCTATCGCGTGGCGGCCACCGAGGGGAAAATCGTCAAAAACGTCGGTCTGCTGATGATGCTGCTGGCGATCGCTGCCCTGGTCACTGCCGCGCTGGCAATGGCGTCCATGATGTTCGCGGTGGTCCTGGAGCGGCGGGTGGAAATCGGTCTATTCAAGTCATTAGGGGCCACCAATGCCCGCGTCGCCTCGATTTTCTTGCTGGAAGCCTTCGCCGTGGGTTTGATCGGCGGGGTGGTGGGTTATGGGTTTGGAACGTGGCTGGCCCGCGGACTTTCGTTAGCGGTTTTTGGTGTTCCCACCGGCATTCATTGGGTCATATTGCCAACCGTGTTGACGCTGGCTTTGTTTGTGGCGCTGGCGGGCAGCATTATCCCCATCGGGAAAGGTCTCAAGATCTCGCCCGCGGCGGTGTTAAGGAATGAATAAGGGCGTGAAAGTACGCAACCGCCGTTCGCTTTTCTGGCGGCTGTGGTATCGCTCGCTGGTGGTGAGGCGGCCGCAGGCCGCGCTGGCAATGGTCTCGCTGCTCGTAGGAGCCGCCGTCGCCTCGATGCTGCTGAATCTTTACGGCGACGTGCATCGAAAAATGACGCAGGAATTTCGCGCTTACGGGGCGAACGTGATACTCGGCAGCCGCACCGCAGCTTCCGCCGGCCCGGCTTCGCTTGCGGGGCTGATCGATGCGGCAGCCTTCGAGCACCTGACGGCCCTGCAATCGACGCTCAAAGGCTTTGTTGCGGCTCCGGTTTTATACGTTGTTGCGCGCATTTCGCGCCTCCCATCGGACCCGCGATTGCCATCCTTTGAAAACGTGGTTGCCGTGGGAACGGATTTCGCGGCCATGCGGACGCTCGCGCCGGGCTGGCGCATCGCGGCCGGACCCGCGCAAGGCACGCTGGATTCGAATAGCTGTGCCGTGGGCGCGCATCTTGCCGAGCGCCTGCGTCTCAAGCCGGGAGACACGCTTGCCCTGGAGGTTGCGCAGCAGGGAGCGATCACAGCAAAGCAAGAGAGCTTCCGGGTGGAGCGGGTGGTGGCCACCGGCGCTTCGGAAGATGACCAGGTTTTTGTGCCGCTCGCGGATTTGCAGCGCCTGGCAGGGGTCGAGGGGAAAATCAGCCTGATTGAGATGAATATTCCGGGGGAAACGGCCGGGATCGAAAGCGCCGTCCACGGGATTGCCGCCGTCTTTCCCAGCCTGGAAGTCCGGCCCGTCCGGCAGATCGTGTATTCTCAGGGCAAGGTGCTCGAAACCATTCGCTGGCTTTTGATCTCGCTGATGGTTTTAATCTTGCTTATCATCGCCCTGTGCGTGATGGCCACCATGACGTCGATTGTGCTGGAGCGCCGGAAGGATATTGCGGTGATGAAAGCGCTGGGGGCAAGCAACCATGAGGTCACGCAATTGTTCCTGACCGAAGGCGCAACCCTGGGATTGATCGGCGGGCTTGCGGGGTTTGCCGTGGGCGGGATTCTTGCTTCCGCCGTCGCCGAGCGCCTGTTTGGAGTGAGCATCGAAGTGGTCTGGTGGACTCTGCCCGTCGTCTGCATGGCGACGGCAGTGCTGGCGGTATTGGCGACGTTTTTCCCGGTGGGAATGATGCGGAGGATTCAGCCCGCGACCGCGCTTAAAGGAGAGTAGATCGTTGTCTTTTATTGAAGCCGAGAAATTGTCCAAAGAATACGGCAAATCCGTCGCCGCCCTGAAGGACGTTTCCTTCACGGTGGATAAGGGCGAATGGATTGCCGTCATGGGGCCATCAGGTTCGGGGAAAAGCACCCTGATGAACATTCTGGGCGGCCTCGACTTGCCCACGAGCGGCTCCGTGAAAGTGGAAGGTCAGGAACTCAGCCAGTTCACCGCGCTGGACCTGGCGCGCTTCCGGGCGGAAAAAATCGGATTCGTTTTCCAGCAGTTCCACCTGGTGCCCTATCTGACCGCGCTTGAAAATATCATGCTGGCCCAGTACTTCCACAGTCTGGCGGAGGAGTCTGAGGCTCGCGAGGCTCTCGTGCGAGTGGGGCTGGGTGAACGCATCGAACACCTGCCCTCGCAGCTTTCAGGCGGCGAACAGCAACGGGTCTGTGTGGCGCGGGCCCTCATCAACCAGCCGAATCTGATTCTGGCCGACGAGCCCACCGGAAATCTGGACGAAGTGAACGAGGCCCTGATTATGAGCCTCTTCACGGAACTCCACCGGGAAGGCCACACCATCGTCATGGTGACGCACGACCCGGAGATTGGCCGCATGGCCGAGCGCCGCATTGAACTCCATCACGGCCGGCTGACCGAAGTTTCCGTCTTTCCGGTTTACGAGACGGAGCTGATCGAGAACCTGCTCAAAGCCGTGTGGCACTTCCAGGAAGACACCGGCAAGGCCGCCTTCCCCACCGCGGCCCTGCCCGAGTTCGCGCAAAACCGCGCCACCTTCCTGCTGATGGCGCAGGAGGAGCTGATCAAACTCGACGAAGACGCCCTTTCACTCACTCGCCAGGGAGAGCGGCGCGCCCGCGAGGTGATTCGCCGCCATCGCCTTTCAGAACGCCTGTTCTACGAGATGTTCGCAATCCATGAAGACCTGCTGGACGAAAACGCCTGCAAGATCGAGCACAGCTTGAGTGCCGAAGTCACGGAAAAGCTCTGCATTTTTCTTAAGCATCCCCAGACCTGCCCCCACGGCTCGCCGATTCCCCGGGGCGTCTGTTGCCCCAAAGCTTGAGCGAGCCTGAAGCCTCTACGGAAAATCTCTCTGGAATTCGCCAAAGGGCACGACTCTCAGTCAAGAGAGAACCCCTCACCCGGCCGCTTGCGCGTCCACCCTCTCCCCCGGGGAGAGGGCCGGGGTGAGGGGAGCGCGCATCAAACCCACGGCGTGAGCCGAATAAGCGTTAACCTAAGAACGCCATTCAAACCGCTTGCGTTTTCGCGGCGTAGCGGCAAGGGCCTTGCTGATCGCCGGCCATTGCTTGATCACGGCAATCAGGTGCTGCGGTAGCAGCAGC
>Ga0307374_10001080_pt1 | contig 51166 bp, 35 predicted proteins | sample OX3MG_FD_202532 | JGI IMG/M metagenome (GOLD analysis project Ga0307374, IMG submission 202532) | Soil microbial communities from Risofladan, Vaasa, Finland - OX-3 | ecosystem: Environmental > Terrestrial > Soil > Coastal area > Acid sulfate soil | place: Finland: Risofladan, Vaasa | collected...
CTCGGGCCCAACGAGACGGCGCGAGTCGACCTGGTGACCGGGGTGGGCGAGACGCGGGAAGCCGTTGCGGCCATCATGAACAAATACCACGATCCGCAATTGGCCGACCGTGTTTTCGAGCTGGCCTGGACCCATAGTCAGATTCTGCTCCGGCAACTCAACGCCTCGGAAACGGACGCTCAGGGCTATGGGCGACTGGCCGGTTCGGTGGTTTACACCTCGGCTTTGCGACGTGCCAAGGCCAGCGTGTTGACTCGCAACCGGCGGAACCAATCGGGGCTGTGGGGCTATGGCATCTCGGGAGACTTGCCGATCGTGCTGGTCCGCATTCGCGACCGTACACACATCGAGCTGGTGCGCCAGGCCATCCAAGCGCATGCCTATTGGCGGATGAAAGGAGTCAGTGTCGACTTGGTGGTCTGGAACGAAGACGATTCTGTTTATCGCCAGACGCTGCAAGACACGATCATGGACCTCATCGCCGCCAGCCCGGAAGCGACCCTGGTCGACAAGCCGGGCGGCATTTTCGTGCGCCGCGGCGAGCAAATGTCGGACGAAGATCGAACGTTGCTCGAGACGGTCGCGCGGATCGTCCTGTTGGACGATGCGGGAACGTTGCTCGAACAAGTAGAGCGCCGCGGCCGCGGCGACGTGTCGGTTCCCGCTCTCAAGCCTTTGAGCCGCCGCGGCGAGCCGATGTCGGTGGAAACTCCCCCGCGGGATTTGGCCTATTTCAACGGGCTAGGCGGTTTTAGCCGCGACGGGCGCGAGTACGTCACGCTGCTCGGTCCTAGGCAAGCCACGCCCGCTCCCTGGATCAATGTGATCGCCAACCCGCAATTCGGCACGGTCGTGTCGGAAAGTGGCAGCGTTTACACCTGGTCGGAGAACAGCCACGAGTTCAGGTTAACTCCCTGGTCGAACGATCCAGTCACCGACACCAGCGGCGAGGCCATTTATCTTCGCGACGAGGAGACCGGTCGTTTCTGGTCGCCTTCACCCATGCCGGCCCGTGGCGACGCGCCCTACGTCGCCCGTCATGGGTTTGGTTACAGCATCTTCGAGCATACCGAAGAGGGCATCGTCAGCGAGTTGTGCCTGTTCGTCGCCCTGGATGAGCCGGTGAAATTTGCCCGGCTGCGGATTGCCAATCACTCGGGCCGCACTCGCCGCCTGTCGGCCACCGGTTATTGGGAGTGGGTCTTGGGCGAGTCTCGCGACAAAACGCTGCCGCACGTGGTAACGGAGCTGGACGCGATGAGCGGCGCTCTTTTCGCCCGCAACGCATATAGTTCGGAATTCGGCGAGCGGACCGCCTTTGTCGACTCTAGCGAAACGACGCGGACGGTGACGGCCGACCGCACGGAGTTTCTCGGCCGCAACGGCACGCCGGCGAACCCCGCGGCGTTGCGTCGCATCCGATTGTCGGGCCGCGTGGGCGCGGGATTCGATCCCTGTGCGGCCATGCAAGTGCCGGTCGATCTTGAAGACGGACAAGAGAAAGAGGTGGTGTTCATCCTCGGGGCCGCCCGCGATGTGGAGCAGGCGCGGCAGCTCGTGCAACGCTTCCGGGGCGCGGCGAGCGCCCAGCAGGCGCTGGAGCGTGTGTGGCAATACTGGGGCCGCACGTTGGGCACGTTCTATTGCGAGACGCCCGACCCGGCCGTGAACTTTTTGGCCAACGGCTGGCTGGTTTACCAGACGCTCTCCTGCCGGATGTGGGCCCGCACGGGCTTTTATCAGTCGGGCGGAGCGTTCGGCTTTCGCGACCAACTGCAAGACGCCATGGCCCTTGTTCACGCCGAGCCCGGTGTGTTGCGCGAACACCTGCTGCGCGCGGCCGGCCGCCAGTTCCGTGAAGGGGACGTGCAGCATTGGTGGCACCCACCGGTGGGCCGCGGTGTGCGCACGCACTTCTCGGATGATTACCTGTGGCTGGCGTATGCGACCTGCCGTTATGTGGCGGCCACCGGCGACACCGGCGTGTTGGATGAGCGCGTGCCCTTCCTCAGCTCCCGCCCTCTGCGGCCTGAGGAAGAATCGTATTACGACCTGCCGCAGCTTTCGAGCGATACCGGCACGCTCTATGAACACGGCATCCGCGCACTCGACCACGGCCTGCGCTTCGGCGCGCACGGCCTGCCGCTGATGGGCTGCGGCGATTGGAACGACGGCATGAATCTGGTCGGATCGCAGGGTCGCGGCGAGAGCGTCTGGCTGGCCTTCTTTCTCTACGATTCGCTCGTGCGGTTTGCCGAGCTGGCCCGCCGGCGCGGCGACACCGCCATCGCCGACAAATACACCATCGAAGCCGGACGTCTGCGGGCGAACATTGAAGAGCATGCCTGGGACGGAGATTGGTACCGCCGGGCCTATTTCGACGACGGCACGCCGCTCGGATCGGCCTCGAACCCGGAGTGTCAGATTGATGCCCTGCCGCAAAGTTGGTCGGTGTTGTCTGGGGCGGGCACGCGCGAGAGGTCGGCGAGCGCCATGAATAGTGTCGAGCGGCTGTTGGTCCGCCGTGACGCTGGACTCGTTCAGCTTTTTGAACCGCCCTTCGACAAGTCGTCGCTCGATCCCGGATACATCAAAGGATACATTCCCGGCGTGCGAGAGAACGGCGGCCAATATACGCACGCGGCTGTCTGGACGGTGATGGCCTTCGCGGCGATGGGCGACTCGCAGCGGGCCTGGGAGCTATTCGCACTGATTAACCCCGTGCTTCACGCCAATACGGCTGCCAAAGCAGCCACTTACCGTGTGGAGCCTTACGTCGTGGCTGCCGACGTTTACGCCGTAGCGCCCCACACGGGCCGCGGTGGTTGGACCTGGTACACCGGCTCCGCTGGTTGGATGTACCGGCTGATCACCGAATCGCTGTTGGGCTTGATTTTGGAAGTCGACAAGCTCCGCTTCGCGCCGTGCCTGCCCGCGGATTGGTCAAGCTTCCAAATCCACTATCGCTATCGCGAGACGCATTACCACATCACCGTACACAATCGTGGCGGTGGTTCCACGGTTGAGCGCGTGGTGGTCGACGGGATCGAGCAAGCCGAGCTTTCGGTTCCACTCATCGACGACCGCAATGACCATCAAGTGGAAGTGCTGGTAGTGCAACGCTGAGTTGTAAGACGCGGTTTGCACTCGGCCAGAGTGACCCAGTTGTGCGAGCGCGGCACGTGGCGCGGCTTCTTCGAGTTGCACTTCGAGGACGAAAAGTTCTCATCACTTCTTGCTCGCCCGCGGCGAATGGGGTATCATCCACGGCATTCGGTCAGCGCATTGCCGACTCCCTTCCTTTTTACGCGAGGGTTGGTCCATGGAACGTGTGATCTACGGGCGATTGGCGCAAGTTCGCCGGCGGCAACGCCGGCTGTTTGTCGAGCGAATGGCCACTGCGGGTCTGCTTTTCGGCTCGCTGTCCGGTCTGCTGCTGGGCGCCGGGCGTTGGCTGGCCGAGTGGCCGGTGACGCCGTGGCAAGCCCTGCTCGTCTTTCTCTGTGGCCCCGCCGTCGGTGCTCTCGTCGGCCTTGTTTGGCCGCTGCGCTGGCACTCCGCGGCCGTGGCCGTCGATGCGCACTACCGCTTGAAAGATCGCGTGGTCACGGCGCTGGCTTTTCTCGGCAAGGCCGAAAAGACCGCCCTGGACGAGCTGCAGGTGCGCGACACGGCCGAACACTTGTCGCACGTCGACCCGCAGGCCGTGGTTCCCTGGCGAATGCCCAAGCTGCTGCCGGCCGCCGTGGCCGCTTTGGCCGTTGCCGTGGCGCTCGTCGCCTGGCCGGTTGGTCCGCGGCCGGTTGAAGCCGGCGTGCCGGAGCCTCTGCCCGAAATCGTCGCCACCGCCGCCGACATCGAAGAAGACCTCAATCAGTTCGAGGAGTTGGCGAAGCAGGACCAGAATCACGAGATGAAAAAGCTGGTCGAGATGCTCCGCGAAAAGGTGGCCGAAATGAAGGAACCGGGGGTCGATTTGCGCGAGGCCCTGGCGAAGCTCAGCGACATGCAGTCGGCCATTCAGGCCCAGCAGGCGCAGTACAACGTCGAGTTGGTCGATGCCCAGTTGGAGTCGCTCGGCTCCGGCATGAGCCTCTCGCCGGCCCTGGCCGAAGCCGGCAAATCGCTGGTCGAAGCCAAGTTCGACAAGGCCGCGGAAGAGCTGGAAAAGCTCGAAGAGCCGCCGCTGGAGCGAAAGGAAGCCAAGGCGGTCGAAGAGCAGATGAAGAAGAGCGCCCAGCAGATGGGCGAGGTCGGCCTGGGCGATCTGGCCGACGCCACCAGCGAAGTGGCCGACGGCGTCAAGGGCGGCAAGGGAAAGTTCCAGCGCGGCTCGCGCCGCCTGGCGAAAGAAGTAAAGAATCACGCGCGGCGGCGCAAGATCAACGAGTTGCTGGCCGCCGAACTGAAGCGGCTCACCGAAGGCAAGTGCAACTGCCAGAGCAATTCTTTGATGCGCGGCAAACAGCCCCGGAAGTCGACATCGCCTTCGCAGAGCTTCGGTCTGGCGACCAGCGGCAACACGCGAGGCGACCAAACAAACCTGCTCTCGAAGAAAAACCTGGAGCAGGTCAGCGGGCCGACGGCCGATGACGGTCCCTCGGAAGTCGAGACGACGCACTCGCCCGAAGGCCGCCAGCAGGCGGGCCGCGGATACCGCGACTCGTATCAGAAGTATCGCCGTCTGTCAGAATCGGTGCTCGACAGCGAGCCGATTCCGCTCGGCCATCGCCAGACGATCCGCCGCTATTTTGAATTGATCCGGCCACAAGAAGGCGAATCGGCGTCGGACCCGCCAGCCAAGTAGCTCTCCAGGGTCCCGGCGCGCCGGGATAGGCGGTCCGAATAGCACGACGCGGTGGGCGTAGGGTGGGACCAGCGAGCTTGCGAGCGCCGGCCCACCACCACAAACGACGTCGGTAATGGTGGGCCGGCGCTCGCAAGCTCGCTGGTCCCACCCTACGACGAGCGACAGAGCACCGGGAATAGAGCGTCGCATGAATCGAGCCACGTTGCTGTGTATGACGCTCGCACTGGTGCCCTTTGGCTGCGACCGCGGCGATGCCCGTCGCGCTGCGCCCATTGTTCCGGTCGCGCATCCGACCGCCGCGGGTGTCATAAAACCTGAGCCGTCGCCGTCGCCTCGGAATTCCGGTTCTGCCGGCGACGACCAAATGCCCGCCGACGCACCTTCGCCGGAGTCTCGCGACCTCTCCGCCGAGCGTCTCCTGCTGCTGTTGCCCCGCGGTCCTTTGATCGTCGAGCTGCGGATCACGATTGACGGGCATCCCTTCCGGGCGCCGCGCGAAGAGCTGGTCGACGAACTTCTCAAAGCGGCGGACCGCGATCGCGACGGCCGGCCGACCTGGGGCGAAGTGTTTGCCGATCCGAAACGCATTTTCGGCCAGCGGTTGACCCGGCCCCTCAACATGGCGAACCGCAAAGAGTTCATGAAGGCCAACGACACCAACCACAACGGGCTGGTCGATCGCGATGAAGCTCGCCGGTTCATTGGCGAGGTGAAAGGTTCTGAAGCGGCCTTTGCACTCAAAAACGCGGCTGGGCCTGGCCTGCTCGACGCGCGGCAATCCATCGTGCGGATGCTGCTCGACGCCGACGACGACGGTGTGCTCGACCAAAAGGAGCTGGCGGCGTTAGAGCAGCGTTTGATGAGCCGCGACGCCAATGACGACCACATCGTCAGTTGGCCCGAACTGGACGATTCGCTGGCGGGCGACGAGTTGGCTGCGCAACCGCGAACGGCGATCTACCGAGACGATGCGGCCGCGTTCGTGCTTGGCCCAGGTGCCGACTGGAAAGTCGTCGGCGATGCGCTCCAGCGGAGCTATCCCAACGGCGAGTCCGCTCCTTCCGGCGAGTCGTGGTTGCGGCGCCTCGATGCGGATGGCGACGGCAGGCTAAGCCCGGACGAGATTCGCAACCTCGCTCTCATCGGGCCGCAGGCGGTCGTGTCGGCGTCTTTCGGAAAGAAAGACAGACCCTTGCCGAAGCTTTCGCTGGTTGATTACTCACCGCGGGCGGACTCGATCCGCTTGCCGGCCTCGCACCCGCCGGGCGCTGTGGTTTTGTCGTCGGCCGGATGCCGCGTGCGATTTGCGGTTGACGATCGCGTCGCCCTCGACGCTCCCTCGGCGTCGGTCGAGGGGCAGTCGGCCGCGCCGCCCAAGCCGAGCCAGCTCAACACGGTTTATGCAGAGGTCCGCGACGAAAGAGACCCCATCTTTTCGTTGCTGGACTCGGACCACGATCATCGCTTGACGACTCGCGAGCTGCGCGGCGCGAACTCGGCATTGCGCGGCGTCGACGCGGACGGCGATGGGCGAATTACGCCCGACGAGTTGCCGGCGGCGCTCGTGATCGTCGTCGGCCGCGGCCAACCGCCTGAAACGCCGTCGTCCGGCCAGACAACAACGGTTGCGAATTCACCCGTCGATCGGCCAAAGTGGTTTTTGCGCATGGACGTCAACGGCGACCGCGAGATCAGCCGCGAAGAGTTTCCGGGCACGAACGCCAAGTTTCGCGCGCTCGACTTGGATGGCGACGGCTTGATCATCGCCGGCGAAGCGCAGCGGGCGGAATCAGCCCAGCCATCGCCCTACTTGTCTGAATGAAAGATCCGGCGGACGCGATGATTCAGCGTGTCACCGATGTAAATGCTTCCGTCGGGGCCGACGCAGATGCCGTGGGGACGATCGAGCTTGGCCCTGCTCGCCGGCCCGCCGTCGCCCGCATACCCGCCGGTCGCCGGACCGCCACCGGCAATGGTCTTGATTTGGTCGACGTGCGGATCCATCGCTCGGACCGCGTGGTTTTCCGTATCGACGATGAACAGTTCCCTGGGGTCGCTGCCCCAAGCGATTCCCTTGGGGCCGTCGAACGCGGCTTCCAGGGCCGGGCCGCCGTCGCCCGAGTAACCTTTCTTGCCCGTGCCGGCTTCGCGGTGCAGCGTGCCGTCGACAAGATCGAGCCGCCAGATCGAGTTCCCTTCGCGCAGCGCGATCCACAGATCGTTGCCCACGATGCTCAGGGCCCGCGGCCCCAGAATCGGCTGTCCGGCGGCTTTGACACCGTCGGCAGGTAACTGCTTTTCTCCGTTGCCGGCGATCGTTTCGATGCGGCCGGTGGCCGGGTCTACTCGGCGAACACGGTGATTGCCGATGTCGGCGACGTAGAGGCGATCTCGCCGATCGAAGGCAATGCTGTGGGGATCTCGCAGCAGCGCCTTGGTGGCCGGTCCGCCGTCGCCGCCAAGACCTGGTTGCCCGGTGCCGGCAACGGTCGAGATCCGGCCAGTCCGACTCTCGATGCGCCGCACGACGCAGTTCCGCATTTCGACAAAATAGAGATCGCCGCGGCTGTCGAAGCGCACTTCATAGGGTTCATTGAGATCGGCTTCGGTGGCCGGCCCGCCGTCGCCCGCGTAGCCCTTGTGTCCCGAGCCGGCCACGGCGCTCAGACGACGACCGGCCAGGTCGAGCCGCCATACGCGGTGATGGCCCACCTCGCAAATGTAAAGCGCGCCATCCGGCCCGAAGTCGACGCCGAAGGGTTGGCTGAGGTTGACCTCGGCCGCCGTACCCTGGCGGCCGTTATCCTCCGATTTGCCGGTGCCGGCCACGGTCTCGATTCTCAGTTCGGCCGCCGACGCGGCCGCGGCCAACAATAGCGCCGGGCTGCCGAAGAGCGTCAGGAAGCGTCTCGTGATGGCCGGCATGGTTATTGCGACCCTTGGCAAATGGGAGGCATGGCACGTAAATTCAGTGAGAGGGGTGCATGCCCGGCGTTCAATGTGGAGAGTGCGCAGATGATTCGAGAACCGAACGACCGGCAACGGATCGAGTTTATCGGAGGCCCCTTTGACGGCTTTCAATATGACGTGCCGCGGCCGCTTTTACCACCCTCGACGATTGCGCTGCCAGTGAGCGAGACGATCCAGCGAATGCTCACCGGAGAAAACACGGGACAGCCGACGCCCGCCACAAGTGTGGCCATGTATCGCTTCGACCGGTCTTATTGCCGCTATCGGTTCCTCGGCTCAACGTTGCCCGAAACCTTGCGCAGCGCAAAATAGTTCAACCGCCGCAGGTTGGTGGCTGGGGCAGAGCTATTCGTCGAGTTCGGAATTGCGGTTGAAGTGATCGTGGGCGTAGAAGTGGTTGCCGATCTCGGTGGCCAGAATCTCGACGTACTCTCGCTGGAACTGCTGCACCGGTTCTTCCTGGGCGGGTCGCCCGCCTTGTGCGGGCCAGACCACTTGCCGCATGGGCTTTTCCCAGATGATCTCGCCGTCGCTGTGTACGTCGCAGACGCTGAGGCGCACCTGTGACTTGCCCTGGTACAGCGTCTGGCCTTGATAAAGGCTGAAATCCTCCAAGTCGATGCCCAGCACTAAATCGGCCGAGACGCCCTGGCCGATGGCGTAGAGTTCCTCGTTCGGGTTCTCATCGGTCCAATTGCTGACTTCGCTTTGCTTGATCAATTTGACGCGCTTGCCGTTTTGCTTGAGCAGTTGGCCGACGCGCGTGGCGAGGTCGTTGGGGACCGTGCCCGCACCGTATTTCATCTCGACGAGCGGCCGGCACACGATGGCGACCCGCTTATCTTTGAAGCCTTCGAACTCGGCGTCGTCGGTCGTTCCTTTGACGAAGTAAGCCACGGTGGTCATGAGTTTGACGCAGCCGGTTTGGGCCAGACAGAAGGCGGCGCAAACGATCGCCATCCAACTCGTACACTTCACCGTGTTCCGCATGTTCGATCCCTCATCCTTGAGTTCCCAAACGATAAATCCAGTCCAACAGCGTGACGGCGATCAGCACGGCCGCCAGCACCGCCAACGCGCGGTGGCCGGGCCGTCCCAGCAACCACCGCCCCCTGGCCGCTGAAATCAGCAGCCAGGGCGCCGCGATCATGGCCGCCGCCGCCAGCAACGTTCCGCCCACGTTCGAGCCGAGCGCCTGGATCCATTCGCCGCGTACCGCGTGCGACCAGGAGGTGGTCATGCCGCACGACGGGCAGCGAACTCCAAACAACCAGACGAACGTACACGGCGGAAGCCCCAACTGCCGGTGCGTGCCGAAACCATTTGGATCGGGACGCAACCAGCCGGCCAGTGCCAACGGAGCAAGCAGGCAAAGGCCGGCGGAGGCCAAACTCCGCCGCCTCGCGCCGCTGAACTGGCCGGCACTTGGGCTGACGATGGAAACCACTTTCGGAAATGACCTGCAGGATACTCGTTCGGGCTGAGTCGAGCAAGGCCGAGTTCTCTACTTCACGCGGCTTGAGTTTTCTTCGCCTTTCGGGCTATATTCTTGTGCATGGGGCCCGGCCGTTTTTGTCGGTGCTGTGCCAAGGCCGGGCCGCCGGCCGCGCATTTTATGTGCTAGGAGTTGCGTTATGGCAACAGTGAGTGTTGTTTGCGATTTTCAGCAGATCGGAGAGACGGCGGGCGTGATTTGGCGACTGCTCGACGAACGAGGACCGCTGAGCATGGCCCAGGTCGTCAAACAGAGCGGCGAACCGCGTGATTTGGTGATGCTGGCCCTGGGCTGGCTGGCCCGCGAAGACAAGATCGCCATCGACGGCGAATCGCGCGGCCGCACCGTGTCGCTGCGCGAGTGAACTATTCCGGCAGCGGCTTGCCGCGCGTCTCAGGCGCGAACCAGATCAGTGTCAGGCCGACCAGGTAGATCACGCTCATCGAAGTGCAGGCCAGGGGATAGCCGCCGGTCAAGGTGACGCCGAAAAGGCTGGTGTCCGCCTCGAACTGCTTCATGAGATTGGCCGTTTGCAAGGTGCCGACCGCCGCCAGGATGCGCCCAAAATTAAAGCCAAAGCCTTGGCAGGTCGCTCGCACGCCGGTGCGGAAAAGCTCCGGCAAGTAAAGCGGCAGCCAACCATAAAACGACGCCGTGCAGACGCCGACGAGAAAACCGCCGAACAGGAATCGCCAATTGAAGACCGGATTGAACTGGTAGAACCAGATGAGAGAGGCGATCGAGCTCAGGCAAAGCAGCGAGTAGGTGAGCCGCCTGCCCAGCCAGCCACCGATGAGTGCGGCGCCAATGGTGCCGACGATGGCGCCAATGGCCGACCACATCTGCGTCAGTTCCTTCGCCCCCGCGAGTTGACCGGTCATCTTATCGGCCCACGCCGCCGCCCATTGCGCCGAGGCCCAGGTGCCCAACAGCGCCGTGCCGGCCAGCGCCGCCGCCAACAGCATTCGGCCGAGGGTCTGTTTCGCCTCCGCTGCCGCCCGGCCGCTGAAGGCCGCTTCGCGTTGCAAATAACGGACGACCGGATAGCTGTATCCGACGATCGCCACGGCGACGCCGCCCAAAGTGGCGGCGATGCAGACAGACAACGGATAATCGTTGGCCCAACAGAGAATCATCAGCCCCGGGCCGAGCGAACCGAGCAACACGCCGAGCAGGTCTTTGGTGGCCCAATGTGCCGTGCCGCCGCGGCCGCGCTCCTGTTGCCAGCGTTCCGATTCGGGCACGAAAAGCCGGATCAGCAGGGTCAACAGCGCCGGGGCGGTGCCGGCCAGCATCATCAGCCGCCAGCCTTTGTGCGCGGTGAGCGCATCGGCCCATTCGGCCCCCAAGCCTGCGTTGACGAGCCAGGCGTTGATGGCGGGCAGATTCTTGATTGCTCTCTGGCCCACCAGGCCATCAATCAAGTAGCCGACGTTGGAAGCCGCGCCGATCAGGCCGGCCATCAGCGCGCGCGATTGGTTCGGCCAGACCTCCATGACCAGCGACACGCCCAGCGCCCATTCGCCTCCCATGCCGAGCGAGGCGATGAACCGCAGGGCGAACACCTGCCAGGCCGACTGGGCCACTCCGCACAGCCCGGTGAAAATCGCGTAGGTAAACACGCTCAGCGTCATGGCCCGCACTCGTCCGACGCGGTCGCCAAGCCAGCCGAAAAGAACTCCGCCGGTGGCCGCTCCCACCAGATACGCGGCAATGATATATCCGAACCAGTGCGCGATCTGCTCCTCTTGTTCCGGCAGCGGCTGGTCGCCGTAACCAAACAGGTCGGCGATCGCCGGACGGCCTACCAAGGGAAAAAGTCCCTGCTCGACGCCGTCGAACATCCAGCCCAAGAGCGCCGCGGCCAGCACGAGCCAATGCCCGCGGGTGAGTTTGTTTGACGTTTCGGAGGGTGATGTCATATCGAATCTCTGAGCTGATGACGCGGGTTGCGCAACGTCGTGGACGGCAGCGACGGTCGCTGCGAGCCGCACGTGTGCGAGCCTCTGATCATTCCTGGTTCGCACCGCGAAATCAAGGATCGTACGCTATCTGCCCTATTTGGCGGGCGACCGCCGCCTGCTTGACGGCAAAGACGGAATGTCTTACGATCGCGGCTGCGGATCGGACGAGTGTAAAGCCAACCTCGCACGCGGATGTCGATGGCCGATCAATATCTGCTGGCAATCGCGGCTGTGTTGGCAATTGGCGGACGCGGCCTAGCCAGCGATAAGTCGAGCCGTCCTCAGCCCGGCCCGCTCCCGGAGAAAGCGGCCGTGATGCGACCTGCGACAACCTAACAATATTCGATCGTCGAAAAAATGAGGAAGCCGCCAAATGAGAAAAATGCTCGGTTTGATTGTGTGGACCGTGACAACCTATTCGTTTTTGCCGGCGCTCGGCGCCGACGACGAAACGCAGCCATCCAAGGCCGAGAAGCGCGCCGCCCGGCGGTTGGAGATCATGCGTGGCGCGATCGACGATTTCCAAGTGAGTTCGTCGGAAATCGAAGACGAATCGGCACTGAAGTTTTCCGACCATGCGTTGTTGCGATACCACGACCAGAGCCGCGAAGCCGGCGAAGGACTCAAGGGCGTTGTCGATGCGACTCTCTGGCGACTGGGCGTCTTCGCCAATGGCACAAATCCGGAGATGGGGTTGCTGCTGGAATGCTCAGATAAGCAGTGGTCGTTTGGCACCTTCCGCCTTACGTCGGCGGCTCTCTTCGCTCAATTTGACGGGAAGTCGATCGACGTAGCGGCGAAGCCAAAAGGTTATCCGGTCGACGCTCCGTACACGGCCACGCGACACGGCATTTTTTTGCCGGAGGACGCGGCAGAATGAAATGCTTCCGGAATTTCTCGAGCATCAGCGATTGAGTCATGACACGCCCGTGGCTTTCCGTCATCATGCCGACCTTCAATCGCGCGGGCTTCGTCGACCAGGCTCTGGAAAGCGTTGCCCGGCAAGACGACGGCACGATCGAAGTGATTGCGGTCGACGACGGCTCGACCGACGCCACGCCGGCGATGCTTGCGGCCTACGCGCGGCGGCTGCGGATGACCGTGATCGAACGGCGGCACTCGGGTAATTGGGTCGAGTCCACGGTGCTGGGGATGTCGGCGGCGCGAGGCGAGTACGTGTGTTGGCTGCTGGTCACCCGACAGCAAGCAGATCTGCTTCAAGGGCATCAGTCTGCAGGGGCAGGAGCAGTTGGTCTTGGTCGATGCCGGCGGAGCCGAGCGACGAATTCGAGTCCGCTATTCCGGCACGAACCTGTCTCCCAAGTTCGCCTGGCACCCTTACGAGAGCCGACTGGTGTTCTGCATGCCGCACGAGCCGACTGGTGTTCTGCATGCCGCACGGGCCGCGCCGCGTGACGCAGTTGTTTGAACTCGATCCGAACACCCTCGCTCCGCCGGAACGGGTGCGCGGACAGAACCCGCAAACGCACAACGAAGATCCCTGCTGGACGCCCGACGGCAAGCGGCTGATTCTGGTCGGCCAGTAAGGCTGCGACCGCTCACGTAACCTTCAGCAGGTCTTTCGCAGCGAGACCGTCGGGCGACTCGCCATTCATGATATTTCGATAGCCGGCGCCCACGCCAAACGACGGAATTCCCAGAGCCTGAACCAGGTCCTGGTGTCGTTCGACCGCGAACACGTAGCTGTCGTCGCCCGAGCTGCGAAGCACTTTTTCGACGGCCGCAACGTTGCCCGCGCCGAATGCGCGGCAGAGCTTTTCGGCGTCGCCCCCCGACGGCCCGCCAGGCTCGTCGCCATCGAAAGACTCGTCGGCTTCGAAATAGTCCGGGCAGGAATTGTATTCGTCGATCAGTTCGCCACCCACGTAGAGTTGATACCAGAGGATGTCGTCGTCGTGGTTGAGCACGGCCAGGACCGGACAATCGAACTGGCGCGACAGACGCTCGCCCAGGCGGGAGATGGCGTCCGGGTCCTGGTCGTCCGACTGCTCATCGAAGACGACGACGCAGCCATCGCGCATCGGCGTGACGACGGCCGAGCGGCCGAGCAAGGCTTCGCCGACCGCCTGCTGACTGGGGCCTCGCAACGTATGGTTCACGTAGAAGTTGCCCATGATTCTTTTTGCGGCTGGGCCGCGGAGTTGGTTGGCCGTACTGCTTCGAGGTGAATTGCGTTTGATCGTAGCGGACGAGCCCATCGCTGGAAAGTGGGCGCGATTGTCCTCCGTAGCCCGCTTGCTCCGCAAGCGGATCGGCGTTGCCCGGCGGGCGGATCTGCCGTTCGCAGGCGAGATCCAGGCGAGATGGCTGCGATTTTCGGTCATCATACACCGTTCCGCTTGCGGAGCAAGCGGGCTACGGCCGCGACTAGGGTGACTCTTGAAGCACCTGATCCAACCGCGTGATGGCCTCGGTCAGGTTGCCCAAATAGACGACCCTTCCCTGCCGGTCCAGCAGCGCCGACTGCGGAATACCGCGCACCCCAAATGACTTGAATAGCGCACCGAACCACCCTGATTCATCCGCTCTCCCACTATCTTCGCCCGCGCTCATTCGTGGCGCAGCGCTTCGATCGGGTCGAGCGCCGCGGCCCGACGGGCCGGGTAAAGTCCAAAGACGATCCCGACCGCCACCGCGATGCCAAACGCCAGTGGAATCGACCAGTTCACCACGGCCGGCTCCAGCTCGCGCACCACGTCGGGCAGGTTGCGCATGGCACTGGGAAACAACTCGACCAGGGCGCGACGCAACAGCCGCGTCGCCGGTTTGCACGTCAGACCCCCCACGATGCCCGTGATGCCCCCCACCACCGACAACACGACCGTTTCCATCAGGAATTGCCGGGCGATGTCGCTCTGCTTGGCGCCCAGCGCGCGGCGGATGCCGATCTCTCGCGTCCGCTCGGTCACGGTGGCCAACATGATGTTCATGATGCCGATGCCGCCCACCAAGAGCGAGATCGCCGCGATCAGGCCCAAAAACAGAATGAACATCAACTGCGTGGTCTTGGCCTGTTCCAGCAATTCCAGCGGCACCGTCACTCCATAGTCGGGCGCCTGATGGTAGTCGGCCAGCGTGTTCTTGACGATCTCGGCGGTGAGCAGCACGTGCTCGACCTCGTCGACCTGCAAGGTGATCTGGCTGAGCTGGACGATTTCTCCCTCGAACGACGCATTGCGCATCGTGATCACCAGATCGCCGATCCGCAGCCAAAGCGCGCTGATGGGAATATAGACGTCGTGGGAATAATCCTGCGAGTCGAGCGAGCCGCCGATGCCGGCCGAAGGAGCGCGGTCTTCGGTTACGCCGATCACCACGTAGTAGTCCTTCTCGACCTTGATCGAGCGACCCAAGGGATCCTCAAACGGAAAGAGTCGGGTGGCCGTGCCCGCGGCCAGCACGCAAACATTGGCGTGGTCTTGCAAGTCGGCGTCGCTCAGAAAGCGGCCCCGCTCGACGTCGAGCTTGGTTGCCTCGACATACTCGGGGGTGCAGCCGACCAGCCGCCCGTCGATCAGCCGATCGACGTAACGAAATTCGCGACGCAACTCGCGGACGGGGACGGCACGATCGACGGTGGGGATCGTTTCGCTCAGCCGGGCGAAGTCGTCGCGCGTCAGGCCGTAGGGCACCGGGCCGTCGCGGCCGGCCAGCGTCTCGCTGGGCGGTTTGATCGAGCGAACAATGATGTTCTCGGCGCCCAACCCCTCGATCTGTTTCTGCACGGCGACGCTGATGCCGTTGCCGATGGCCAACAGCCAGATCACGCTGGCCACGCCGATGAACATGCCCACCACAGTGAGCAGCGACCGCAAGGGGTGCAAGAGCAGGTTCTTGACCCCTAACGACCAGGTGCGCAGCCAGAAGACGTTCATCCGCCCGGTCCTGATGCGGCAGACTGCGAAGAGCCGGCCTCGGTTGCCGGCTTTGCCGTCGCCTTGGCGACGGGCCTGGCGGCGGCATTGGCGTCCGCTCCGGCGGCCGATTGCGGAGGCCCGCCGGTCGCGGTCGGCTTGTCGTGCGAGGCGACTTTGGGCGCGTCGGCGTCGACCGCCGGCAGTCCGACGTCCTGCAGATGCGCCCGCGGGTTCATCACCACCTCTTGGCCTTCGGCCAGCCCCTCGCGGACCACCAGGAATTTGTCGTTGCTCGAACCGATCAGTACCTCACGCGCGGCAAGCTTCGCCCGTGGACCGCGCACCAGGCAATAGAACTTCTTGCCGCGCTCCACCACCGCCTGCACCGGCACCTGCAACACATCGGCCTTGGTCTCGACGCGGATGGCCACGTGCGCCGACATGCCTGGCCGCAGGGCCTGGGGCGGGTTGAGAATCTCGATGAAGGTGGCGTATTCCTTGACGTTGGAATTGAACCAGTTGTCGTTGCTCGGATACGGATTGACCTTTTTCACCCGGCCCTGCAACTCGAGGCCCGGCAGGGCGTCGAGATCGATCTTCACCATCATGTCGGCCTTGACGCGATCGACCCGCGCCTCGCTGATGCGGGCCTTGACCTGCATCTTTTTTGGGTCGGGCAGGCGGATGATGACCTGCTGCTCGCGGATGCGCGTTCCCGGACGGATCGCGTCGTCGCCATTGGACCGCCAGCGTTCCATTTCGGCATAGACGACCTGCCCATCGATGGGCGCCTTGATCAGGCACTTTTCAAGCTGCCCTTCGATCTGGGCCAATTTCTCCAGTTCGACCTGATGCTTGGCCCCTTCGGAGTTGACCGCGGCCTCGGCCGTTTTGATATCGGTTTCGTGCTTCTTCATGGTCTTGGCCTTGGTGTAGTTGCGGAGCACGTCGAGCTTGATTTCGGCCACCTCGAGTTCCTTCCGGTAGCGGTCGACGGCGAACTCGTCGGACTCCACCTTGACGCGGTTGATGTAGCCGCGCGACCACATCCGCTTGCTGTAGATCAACGAAGCGTCGGCGCGGTTGGAGTTTTCCTTCGCCAAGAACAGCTCGCTTTCGAGTTTCGCTTCTTCCTGCTTGAAGGTGCCCATCTCAAATTCCTGCTCGGCGATGCGAAACGCGTCCAGGTCGTTCTGGGCCTTGGCCAACGCGGCCTCGCTGGTGTTGACTGCGATGACCTGCTTGGCCCGTTCGGTGCGGAGCAAGGCGTCGTCCAGTTTCACGAGGAAGTCGCCCGCTTTGACGAGCGATCCCTCGGGTACGATTTCGATAATCCGCACCCCCTCGGAGTTCTGCGACTGCACTTCGCAAACGACGTTCACGTTGGCGGAACTCTCGACTTCGCCGCGCTCCACAACGTCGTGAACGAAGGCGCCGATTTTGGCGCGCTCGACGATCAGCTCGGCGTGGGAGGCCGGCCCCAGCGCGCCGCGAATCAACCATCCCCCGACGGCGACAACCGTCACGGCAGCCGCAACGATCAGCGCCGGGCCCCGGCGAGCGCGCTCACGCGTTGCTGGCTTCGACTGCACGTGTTTGATCGGGGCCATCACAGCATCTCTCGAGATAACACCGTTCGCCGCAGGCGGCGGAGTGCGACTGGAAGCCGAAACCCGCCGGCGGCGCGCTTCGCACCCTGGTTTTGATTGTACGTCGCCCGCCACGGCGTGCAAAGATAATCGGCCCGCGGGGTGGCCGGATCCAACAGGGCCGACAACTCGCTATACTGCACGCGGCCGAGAATGAGACGTCGGCGGTGGCTGGGGCAGAGCCTGGCCAAGTGGAGGCTGGCACTCCGTTCATCTCGGCGGCCAGGCGATGCCCCGGTTCGACGCACCGGGGCATCGCTTGGCCGTCACGCTGTAGAAGGCGCCAGCCGCTATTTGGCCAAGCTCTGCCCCAGCCACCGCTTTTCCTCGTGGCAAAACGCCTCATTCTCGGCCGCGAGAAGTATAACGGGCGACTTGACTGGCACCTCCTCCGGCCTACTCCGCCTTGACCGTGGTGACCTGTGGTTCCAGGCCGCGCCGGGCCACGGCACACACCGCCGTGACCGGATAGATCTCCTGATAGGGAAGCAGCGGGTTCGTCCAGGGAGTCTCCAAAACGCCGTGGTCCACCAACCTGGCGAACCAGTCGGGGGTGATGAATTCGGGCATTCCGCCGTAATTGCCCGGCTGGCGATAGCGGAAGATTTCGGACCAGTTCACGTAAATGTGCGAGATCCCACGGCGCGTCAACTCCGTGTCGATTTCTTGCGGCTTCCGTCCTTCGCAGATCGTCGCCAGCACGCTCTGGTCGAAGGCGGTGTTGTAGAGCACGGGCACGGCGATGTCGAACACCTGCGCCTCGCCGACCGACAACACCGTGCAGCCCGGCGGCACGTGCTCGTTCAGGATCGAGTGAAATTCGTTCACTCGGCGGAAGTCGTGCCGCGCGTCCGACAGGCTGACAAAATAGGCGTTGTACGTGAGCTCCTGGGCCGTGTCGTAAACAAAACTGATCGAAAGCCCAATGACAAGCACGCTCAGCACCGTCCGGCGCCAGGCGAGCGAGGTGGACCAGACGGCCCCCACTCCTGCCAGCAAGGCCAACACCGGCAGCACCGGTACCCAAAAGCGGTCGATGCGGTGCGTAAATAGCCACCACGTCGCGATCATGTAGACGAAATAACCCGCCAAGGTCAGCGTCAACCGACGGTAGCGGCGGACCAGCAAGCCCAACACCGCGAAAGGGACCATGATGGGGCTGAGCCAGGAGCTCTTCAACACCACCAAGCTCAAGCTGCCGATCAAGGACGACCAGGTGAATTGATGCGGCAGATGCGCTTGCAGCCACCGCGCATTGTTGTCGGGCGTGCGCGTCGCCCCGCCCAGCCAGTCGTAAAGCAGCGGATAGACGGGATTGCCAGTGCATGCCCAATTCTTGGCAAACCACAGCCCGCAACCGGCCAGCAACGCCAACACGAACACGGCCAGGGGCCTTGCCGGACGCCTTGGAGACGTGCAGGCGATAAACAGGCCCAGCGGTAGCGCCACAAAGATCATCGCCGGGTACTTGCACGACACGGCCGCACCCGAGCAAAAACCCGCGAGCACGAGTTGCCCGTCGCCGGCGTCCCATTTTCGCGCGGCGCTGGGCGGACCTTCCGCGGCGACTGCCAAACTCCGTTCTCTCTGCCGCCAGAGCAGAACCGCGTAAACCGACAGCAACAAGTAAAAGGCCAGCACCCCTTCGACCAGCCCGCTGGTTGACACCACCGAGACCCAGGGCACCGAGAGATAGAGCACTGCGGCGACGGTGCCCGCCCCCGGCGAAGCGAAACGCCGGCCGGCCGCGACGAGCGCCAGGGCCGCGAGTGGCGCAAACGCGGCGATGACGGTCTTGCCGACGAGCGCGCCGAGCCACCAGTCGTCGACCAGCACCATGGCGAGCAGGCTGAACATCTCGCTTCCCAGCGGCATGTTGCCATAAACGTTATGCGGCAAGAAGCGGACTGCGCCTTGTTGAAAGAACTCCTTGGGCGCCTCCAGGTGATACTCGCGGACGTCAAAGTCCAGCGGCGGAAGCATGCCGCCCAAGAAGATCACGGTCGCGAATGGCACCGCCAGCCACAGCCACCGAGCATCGATGCCTTCGTCGCGCGGCGGCACGGGGCGGTGCGACGCCTCGACGGCGGGTCGACGCCAGGCGATCCAGGCCGAAACGCCCGCGATTGCCACCGCGGGAAGAATGAAAGACCATCGCGTTAATCCGCCCATCAAGCCCACGGCCAAAACATACAGCGAAAGCACATTCAACCCCACGCCGCAGGAAAAGATGAACCGCTCCAGCGCCGTGAATGTGCCAGCCTCCGACTGCCGCGCAGATTCCTTCTTGGCACGCCCGAACAATGCGGCGAGCAACCGTCGGCCGATCAGCCAGCCGAAGGCGACGATGGCGGCGGCCAGTGCCAGCACGGGCAACCGGTCGATCGCCGCGAAGGAAGGGCTGTGCCCGAACCAGCAGGCCGCGGCTTGCTCCGGCAACAACACGCGGAAGCGGAGCAACTCCGCCCGGCTGATTTCGCCTCTCAATTCGGGCAAGACCGTGGCCAGATATGCCCAGATATACGCCGTGGTGCCGACGAGAAAGGCAACGACAACGAAGCTGTCGGTTACGGTGCGGCCGGTGAAAGGAAGGGTCCCCTGCGGAGAAGCAGACGGTGACGCAGGCTGGTTTGCCATAGTCGAGGCCTCCGGAGACGCGCTTGCCGTTCGCCGTTGTGGAGTTTGGCAGGCCGCTCTGACGTTCGCATCAGCTTAGACGATCGCTTATGGCGAAGGCAAGCAGGTGGGGAAAAGGGTAGTGTCCTAACAGTGTGGTGCTGGGGCTAGTCGGCCAATGGTCGATTTCTCCAGATCGTGACTGCAAGGCTAAAGAAGGTTATCGCGACCATCATTGTCGGCCCCAGAGTCCCCCACGACGTGAGCCCCTGAGGCGTCCTCGCAGCATAGATCATCCAGCCGCCACATATAGCCAGGTTGACGGCGGTAGCGGCGGCCACGAGCCAGACTCTTGCAGGAAACCGGCGTCGCCTGTCTGGCTTTGCCGCGTTCTCCATCGGCGCTCGGTACGGGTTCTCGTCCATCCGGTCATTCTAGCGTCGGTCACGTAGGGTGGGACCAGCCCACTCCACGCGAGGCCTTCAGCCGCGGCGCCATTCGCGCCACACGAGCCGCGGAAACTGGCAGGCGTCGCGAGCGTAGCGGCGGCCCAGGCGGCGCGGCTCGCTGAGCATGCGGAACAACCATTCCAGGCCCGTGCGGCGCATCCAGCGAGGAGCGCGACGCCGCTCGCCCGCCAGAAAGTCGATCGTGGCGCCCACGCAAAGCGCCACCGGCACGTCGAGCTGCCGATGATAACGGTGAATCCAGAACTCCTGTTTCGGCGCTCCCAGACCGATCAGCAACACGTCGGCGCGGCTGGCGTTGATCTGCTCAAGGAGCCGGGCGTTCAGCGCCGCGTCGCGGTCGAAACCGATCGGCGGGGCGGCCACGCCCACGACTTCGATGCCCGGCCAACTCGACGCGATTCGTTCCGCCGCGCGCCGGCCCACGCCCGGCGCTCCGCCCAGCAGAAAAACGTGCAAGTTCCTCCGCTGCCAGACCGCCTCATCAAACAGCCGCGGCACGAGGTCGCTGCCGGCCACACGTTCGGGCAACGCCCGCCCGACCAACCGCGAGGCCGCCACCACCGGCGCCCCATCGGCCAGCACCATGTCCGCCTCGGCGTAAGCTTGCCGCAGTTCGCCGCAGCCTTGATAGAGGACCACGTGATCGACGTTGGGCGTCACGACATAGCGGCAGCGGTCAAGCGGTGATTGAATCCACACCAGCAGCCGCGCCACCGCCTGGTCCATCCGCAGCGCATCGATGGTGATGCCGAACATGCGGACCTGAGCCTCAGCGGCCGGGGTGTCGAGGATGGCTTCGCCCAGCAGCATCGGTCATTCCCATCCCAGAACTCGGCGATAGATCTCGGCGACGCCCGCCGCCATCGCCTGCTGCGAAAAACGCTCGACTTGCCGCCGTTGGGCGTTGGCCGCCATCGCCGTCCAGTCGACGCGACCGGTGACAAAGCGTTCGATCGCCCCAGCCAAAGCTCGTGCGTCCGCGGGCGGAACGATCAGCCCTTCCAGCCCGTCGCGCACGACTTCCGGCACGCCCTCGATGTTGGTACCGATCACCGGCAATCCGGCGGCCAGGGCCTCGATCACCACCATCGGCATCCCTTCGCCAAACAGGCTGGGCAAGACAAACAGATCGGCACGGTCGAGCTCATCGTTGACGTTCGCCGAGAAACCCCGCCATTCGACCATCTCTGCCACGCCGACTTGGCACGCAAGAGACTTCACTTCTTGTTCATAGGCGCCGCTCTCGAACGTGCCGATTGCGCACAGCCGCACGGGCAGGCGCGCCGCTTTCAACAATGCCAAGGCGTGCAGCAACACCTCCGTTCCCTTTCGCGGGCGAAACAGGGCCACGCTGGCAAGCGTCCAAATGCCCCTCGGCCGGCGGCGCGGGGCAGCGGCGGCGCGAGACGGCACGCCGTTGGGAACGACGAACGTTTTTTCGGGCGCGATGCCGGTCCGCCGCGCATAGCGGGAAAGACTTTGACTCACCGCCACCACCGCATCGACGTGCGTCAGGCTGAACCGCTCCGTCGCGGCGTTGACCCAGTTGCGAAGGCGGTGCGTCGTATCGCGCGTCGTCGGGCTGTGCAGGTGATGGACTACCGGCACGCCGCACCAGGCCGCGCCCAGGCCGCCGATGAACGCCGTCCGCGGCGTGTGGGTGTGGACCAAGGCATACTGTTCGTCGCGGATGACGGCGGCCAGCCGCTTTGCCGGCAGCAGATCGAAGCGCGAGCGCATCGCCAATTCAATGAACGGCGCCTGTTGCGATTGGCGAAGCGCTTTGAAGCGCCGGCTCTTGAGGGCGGCAAAGCCGACTTCGAAGCCGTGCTGAGGAAGGTTTAGCGCCAGCAGGTCTTGCACGCGTTCCGCTCCGGCAAAGTGCTCGCCGTTGACGACATGCAGCACTTTGGCCAAGACCGGCGGCGCACTGAGCGGGACAAGGAAATCGACCAATAGTGACGTTGTGGACATGCCGATCCAGGAATGCGAAGCGACTTTGGCGAAGGCGGTAGGGTGGGACCAGCGAGCTTGCGAGCGCCGGCCCACCATCGACAGGCATCAGGCGTCAGGCGTCAGGCATCAGGTCACGACAAGCATCCTGACGGCTGACGCCTCAAACCTGACGCCTCAAATCGGTGGGCCGGCGCTCGCAAGCTCGCCGGTCCCACCTACGGCCTGCGGCGGCCGTTCCCATTGCAAGCCTACGTCACTAGTAGGCTCCGCGCCGGCTGAGGACGCTTAGCGGAGTTTTTGCCAGCAAGGTCAGATCGGTCGTCAGGCCCTGGTTCCGCAAGTACCACAGATCCATCCGCACCCAGTCGTCGAAGCCGATCTCGCAGCGGCCGCTGACCTGCCAGAGACAGGTCAGGCCCGGTTTGACCGCCAGCCGGCGAAGCTGCCACGGCTCATACTTGGCCACCTCCGCCGGCACGGGCGGACGAGGGCCGACCAGCGACATCTGTCCCAGCAGCACGTTGACCAGTTGCGGCATTTCGTCGATGCTCGTCGATCGCAAGAAGCCGCCGATGCGCGTTATGCGCGGATCGCGGCGGTTCTTGAACACCGGGCCGTCTTTTTCATTCGCCACCAGGTGTTGCTTCTGGGCGGCGTCGAGTACCATCGTGCGGAACTTGAACATCCGGAACCGCCGACCGCAGAGACCGACGCGCTGTTGCGCGAAAAACGGCCGGCCCTTGGTCGTCATCGTCAGCACGAGAAGCGTCGTCAGCATAATCGGCGCGAACAGCAGCAAGAACGCGATCGCCCCCAGCACATCGAAGGCACGCTTCGCGGCGAGATAGAGCGGCGACTCGTTCCCTTCGGCGATGATGCCGTCGTGCAGGCGTATTGTCTGGCTTGCCCGAGGCCGTACCGGCCCAAATCGCCCCGCAAAGAGCGCGCTGGCACTCGGAATGAAGCGGCCAGTGGGCGTGCGGTCGTCGTTGCGGCGGTTGTATTTGAAAGACACGTGGTTTCCTCTTGGTGGCTGAATTCTGAACCCTGAACCCTGAACCCTGAACCCCTGGTGGGCCGGCGCTCGCAAGTTCGCTGGTCCCACCCTACACTGTTGGCTGCATGGCCTTCTTCAGTGCTTTGCGGACCGAAACGCCGGCCGCCACACCACGCGACGTACCGACCATCGGCGACGGCACGACCGCGGTCTGGTAAACCGGCGGCAGTTCGACAGCGGGCTTGGAGACCGGCGGAATGGCCAGGAACAGCACGGCGGCGCCGACCAGCAAGGCGGCCACGACGCCGGTCGCGGCGATGGTCAGCCTGCCGGGTCCGACGGGCTTGCTGCCCGTGTCGGGCTCGTCGATGGTATAGATCAGGCTGGAGCTATGGGCGCCGGCCTGGCTGCTGCGGGCTTCCGACAGTTCCCGCTGTGCCGTGGCCAACAGTGCGTTTCGCTGCTCGACATCCACGATCAGGTTCGAGTAGGCCGCCCGCAGGCTTCCCAGCTTGGCCAACCGCGACCGCGTGTCGGCAAGCTGTTCCGCGAGGATTTTCGCCCGTTCGTTGGCCAATCGCAGGTCGACCTGAACGGCGCGGCAGGCGATTTCCAGTTCCTGGTGAAGCTGGCGGCTGATCTCGGCCTCCGACTCGGACGCCGCCCGCACCAAGGGGTGTTCGTCGCTCATGCTGCCGGAAAGATCGGCCGTTTTGAGCTGGGCATCGACCAGTCCTTCCTTCAGCCGCTTCAGCGAGGGCTGCGATTCGAGCAGGCTGCTGGGCATGGCCAACAGGCGGCCTTGATCGACGCGGGCGGCCTGCAGCAGGTCGAACAAACTCTGGTGGGTCCGTTCGACGAGCTGGGCCTGACGCAGCTCGGTTTCGAGCTCCAGCGATTTGCGCCGCAGATCGCTGTCGCCCGACGACGATTCATGCAGAATGCGAAGCTCGGCCAGGTCGCTGCCGACCGACTGTTCGAGCGCGGCCAATTTATCGGTGGCGGTCGCCATTTCGCCTTGGGCCATCGAGACGGCTTTGGCCAACTCGTCGATCATGCCCTGCGCTTTGGCATCGCGAAGCTGCTGAAAGCGGCCCTGGAGGTGCTTCGACACCGCCGTGACGAGTGCCAATGCCCGTTGCCGGCCGTGATCGCGGATCTTGAGATAGAGAACTTCGGTCTTGCCGAACTCGGCGCCCTTGGGCGGCACGAGCTTGATCGATTCGACAAGCTGAGTCACGTCCTGATCGGTCGGCCAGGTGCCGCTTGCGTGGGTGCTCGCGGCGGGTCCGACGTCCAACAGGGCCTGCCGCAGCACCGCCCGGCTTCTCGCCAATTCGAGAATCGTTTCCTGCGTGGTTTTCATTTCGTCGGCGCGAAACCGGCCCGGCTCGGCCAGATTGCCGGCGGCTTCGTTGCGGACCACCAAGCTCTGAGAGGCTTCCCAGGTATCTTGGCGGACGGCCGCGAACACGAGGGCCAAAAATGCCACGCCCGCCGCCGGCGGCAGCCAGCGCCGGCGATGGGCGAGAACGAAGATGAGCAGGTTGCCGGTGGCGGAGAGATGGGCGGCGTGGGCCATAAGGGAATTGCTCGCGGTTGTCGTGGATCAGGAAACGTGTCATTTCCTTCAAGCAAGCCACGCGCCCGATAAAGGGTGCGCCAGGGCGATTGAGCCATTGAGATTGCCGCATCCTGTTGGCGAACTGGTGGTTACGTCGCCGTCACCGTCCCTGTCGCCGCCCAGCAGGGTCCTGTTCGCGTCGAACGGCATGTTGACGGCCGCCACCGGATTGTTGCCATTTGGCAACGCTGGGCGAGCGGCAGGCGACCGTGTGCGGGTAGTTCCTGGCAAAAGCCCGGCAGCGGCGACGTTGGCGCGCTTTTCGGGCTAGAATTGGGACTAAGAATTCGCAAGAATACACGTTACGGGACCACACGCCCGCCCTCCTGCCCAACCCGCCCTTAGCCCGCCGTATGCCGCCCCCAGGGGAACTTCTCGACTGTGATATTTGGCGCGTGGAGCGCCGCAGCGATGGTGCCTTGCTCGTGCGCATCAGCTCGCGCCGGTTGCGCGGCAACCGCTTGCCCGACGCCGTCTTCTCGTTCCGTTGCGGCGATCCGCAATACGGTTATTGGGAAGAGCGTTTCCGCGAGCAGCAAACCGCCGTCGGCTGACGTTCAGGCCAGAATGCCCGTGACCACCTCGCCATGCACATCGGTCAGGCGGAAATCTCGGCCTTGAAACCGATAGGTGAGCCGCGTGTGGTCGAGGCCCAGCGAGTGCAGAATCGTGGCGTTGAGGTCGTGAACGTGAACGCCGTTTTCAACCACGTTGTAACCGTAGTCGTCGGTTTGGCCATAGGTGATGCCCGGCCGAACGCCGCCGCCGGCCAGCCACATCGTGAAACAGCGGCCGTGATGATCGCGGCCGAAATTCGTCGGCCGCAGCTCGCCCTGACAGTAAACCGTGCGGCCGAACTCGCCGCCGAAGACAACCAACGTGTCGTCGAGCAATCCGCGCGCGGCCAGGTCGCTCAGCAAGGCGGCCGTGGGCCGATCGACGTCGCGGCATTGCAGCCGCAAGTCGCCGGGCAGGTTGTAATGCTGGTCCCAGCCGCGATGATAAAGCTGCACGAAGCGCACGCCGCGTTCCACCAGCCGCCGGGCCAAGAGACAGTTGGCGGCGTAGCTGCCCGGCCGCCGCGCGTCGTCGCCGTATAAGCGGAACGTCGATTCCGGTTCGCGCGCCAAGTCGGTCAATTCCGGCACCGAGGCCTGCATGCGATAGGCCATTTCATACTGGGCGACGCGAGCGGCAATCTCCGGATCGCCGGCCTGCGATTGCCGGTGTTCGTTGAGAGTCCGCACCGCATCGAGCATCGCCCGCCGCGTGGCGCCGTCGACGCCGGGCGGGTTCGACAAATAGAGCACCGGGTCGCCCGTCGAGCGGAAGGCCACGCCTTGATGGTTCGAGGGCAGAAAGGCCGACCCCCATAATCGCGCATAGAGCGGATCGTCGGGCCGGGCGGCACTGCCGCGCGACAAGAGCACGACGAAGGCCGGCAAATCGTCCGCCTCGCCGCCCAGTCCGTAACTCAGCCAGGCGCCCAGGCTCGGTCTGCCCGGTTGCTGATGGCCAGTTTGCAGATACGTGACCGCCGGGTCGTGGTTGATGGCTTCGGTGTTGAGCGACTTGATCATGCAGAGCCGGTCGCTCTGCCGACCCAACTGCGGCAGCAGTTCGCTGATCCAGGCGCCGCACTCGCCCTGTTGCCGGAATGCGAAGGGCGAGGCGACCAGCGGCAGCGACTTTTGATTCGACGTCATGCCCGTCAGGCGCTGCGTGCCGCGGACCGAAGGCGGCAATTCGCTGCCGTGCCACTTGGTCAGTTCGGGCTTATAATCGAACAGGTCGACGTGCGACGGGCCGCCGTGCATGAACAGGTAGATGACGCAGCGGGCCCGTGCGGCGCTGCGGCGGCCGCCGTCTTCGGCCGTTGCCCGAACGCCCAATAGTTCCGCCAGCGCGACCGCCCCCAGGCTGCACGCCGATCGGCCTAAGAGCTGCCGGCGCGCGAGCATCGGTTGGGGAACAGTATCGAGAGAACTGGCGGCAAACATTCCTCGATTATATACTTCACGCGGCCGAGAATGAGACATTTTTCCAAAAGCGGTGGCTGGGGCAGAGCTTGGCCCGATAGCGGCTGGCGCCCTTCAACGGCGTGGGGGCCAAGCGATGCCCCGGTTGGACGCACCGGGGCATCGCCTGGCCGCCCAGATGAACGAAGTGCCAGCCTCGACCTGGCCAGGCTCTGCCCCAGCCACCGCCCAATGTCTCATTCTCGACCGCGTGAAGTATAGCAGAGTCAATGAGTCGTGCCGTGCGAGCGAGCGGCTGGTTTGCCCTGTTGGTGCGGCTCCCGCGCGACAAAGTTCCTTGCCGGCCGGACACGCGCGGGGGGCGGCCGCCCTCAATCGAACTCCACGAAGTACCGAAGCAACGTGGTCGTGACCGGTCCGATTTCCATCCCCGTATGCGGCTGATTCGGATTCACGATTATCTCTTCCGCAGGCAGGTCGTCGCCGTGTTTTTCAATTCTGCCAAGGCGAACTTCGGTTGCGTACCAGCGGCCGCCCGGCGACTGCTGAACTTTGTCGATGATCTGGGTCACATTGTCCCAGGCTGCCTGATTCCGCGAAAAGTGCGTTTCCTGCCTGAGCACCAGATAGTCTCGCTCGGGAGCGATCCAATAATGATTTCCAGCGTTTCATGCCCAATCGCGTCGTCAATCGGTGACGGTCGAGCAGAACAGAGACATGCCTCGACCGCGGAAATATCATGTTTGTCGCGGCGGCGTCGGCAGCGGCGGAATTGATCGATCGCGGCGTCGGCACAGATCTTCAGGATCAGCGCCTCCGGAGCAGAATGGCGTGCAATTCGCGCTCGCTGCCGCCAAACGGTCGTCAGGGCGTTTTGCAGAGCGTCCTCGGTGTCCTGCGTGTGACGCAGAACCCGCCAGACCGTCTCGAACATCCGCTTCTTAACCGGTGCGATCAGTTGGGCAAAGTTGTCAGTATCCACTCCGAACTCCCAACGAGAATGACAAGTCAGACGAGCGTGAAATAGCGCAGGCAGAGTCAGCCGCCCACTGACCGTCCATAAAGATTACCGTTCCAACTCAGCAATCCGGGGACAGGAAAGTTCACTTTGCATCAAATGCCGCCACATAGGTGGCCACGCGCATGTAGTCGTGGGCGGTCGACGAACGAACCGCCAAAGTTGCCGGCCAACCAAGCGGTCCAGGTGCCCTTGGGACAGATCTCTTTGGCTTCGACGAGCGCCCGGCCCGCCTCCAGGGCCCGCATGACCGCCTCTCGCGCGGCCTTCAGCACCCCGTCGTGGGCGCGGTTGGCCACCTCCGCCAATTGCGCCAGGGCCGTCTCGCGCTCCAACTTGCGGTTTTCACGGACTGTCAGGGATGTGTTCATTTAGTCTCTCCTTATACAATTGATACTGTGATTAACAACTATCTACAAACACAGTTGTCTCTAGTAAATCAGTGTACTTATAATCAGATGGCGGTCAATACCCCATCGCGATTTTTTTCGCGGCCGGCACCGCATGTGTGTCGACGAGAATCGACGACCCACCCGAGCTCCACGCGCCAGTGCTCTGTCAGCCGTCGATTGACTGTTTCGGGGTGAGTGTAGGGTGGGACCAGCGATCTTGCGAGCGCCGGCCCACCACGGAGGACGCCGGCCATCGGTGGGCCGGCGCTCGCAAGCTCGCTGCTCCCACCCTACGATGCATTTCGCGCCATCCCTCAAGGGACGACTGACGGAGCGCTAGTTCTTGCAGAGCGTCTCGTCCAGGTTCAAGATCGCGTGGGCGACGATCGTCCAGGCGGCGAGTTGCGCCGGATCCAGCGAGCCGTCGGCGGGCGATTCGCCGACGGAAAGCAACGCCTCAGCCTGTCGCGGACCGCCGCGGTACTTTGCAAGCTGCCGCACGAGGAGCTGAGCCAGTTCGGCATGCTCCGCGGCGTCGGGCGGCCGACTGACGACCGTCAAGAACATGCCATCCAGCCGGTCGTCGTCGGTCTGGCGGTCCCGCTTCAACACCCGTTCGGCCAGCTTCCGCGCGGCTTCGACGTAGGTGGGGTCGTTCAGCACGACCAACGCTTGCAGCGGAGTGTTGGTCCGCGAACGGCGCACCACGCATGTCTCGCGCGTCGGAGCATCGAACGCCAACAGCGCCGGCGGCGGCGATTGACGTTTCCAAAACGTATATAGCCCGCGACGGTACAAACCGGCCCCGTGGTCCTGCTGGTACGATTGCTCGCCGCCGTACGAAACCGCTTCCCATAGTCCTTCGGGCTGATACGGTTTGACGCTCGGCCCGCCGATTTCACGCGCCAGTAGGCCGGCGGCCGCCAACGCCTGATCGCGGACCAATTCTGCCGGCAAGCGAAACCGCGGCCCGCGCGCCAGCAAGCGGTTTTCGGGATCGCGGGCGATCAACTCCGGCGGCGCGTCGGAAGTTTGCCGATAGACGGCGCTGGTCACAATCAGCCGCCCGAGGGCCTTGACGTCCCAGCCCGATTCCATGAGCTCCACGGCCAGCCAATCGAGCAGCTCCGGATGCGAGGGGGGGGCGCCCTGCGAGCCGAAATCGTTGAGCGTACACACCAGCCCCCGGCCAAAATAATGATGCCAGAACCGGTTGACGATGACGCGCGCCGTGAGTGGATGGCGGCGGTCGACCAGCCAACGGGCAAGCGCCAGCCGATCGGCTTTGGCATCCGCAGGCAGCGGCGGCAGCGCCGCGGGCACGCCCGCTTCGACGCGCTCTTGCGGCCGATCGTACTGGCCGCGGGCCAGCACGAAGGTCTCGCGCGGCTGCTCCAGCTCGCGCATCACCATCGCCGTCGGCACGTTCGCCTTGAAGGCGGCCAGCTTGCGACGCGCCTCGACCAATCGGCGGTAATCGCCGCGCAGCGGTTCGCCGGCCGCGTGCGTCAGAAAATAGTCACGCAATTCTTCCGACTCTTGCGGCGTGCGTTTGTCGTCGGGCGCGTCGAGCAGGTACTTCAAACGCTCGGCCGTAAACAGCGCGACCGCCTCTTCGGCGGTCAAGGCGCGATCGTAGAGCCGCGCCTCGTCAACGAGGCCTTTCAGCCCGTAGCCTTCGCTGCGCCGGCCGAGGCGCCAGGGCCTTTCGACGGCGATCGGGCCGTCGAGCGTGTCGTATACGACCTTCATGTCGAGCGGCCGCCCGTCGAGATAGACCGCCACTCCGCGGGCACGCCCGCCGCCATCGTAGCTCACGGCAACGTGATGCCAGCGGCGCAACGGCACAGTCTCGTGCGACGTGAGCAAAATGCTCTCGCCCTCGTTGCGGTGCATCAACTGCACCACGAGCATCGACTTCTCGACCATCACGTTGAAGCCGCGCAGGTCGTCGCGGTCTTCGAAGCGGCAGAGAATCGCGGCCGGCTCGGCATGGGCCAAGAACCACGCCGCCGCGGCGAAAGGCCGGTCGCGCTCCGGCGCCAGCGGCGCGTCGAACTCCAGCCAAGAATCGCCGTCGAGCGACGCGGCCTGCCCGCGGATGCCGGGAACGAATTCCACCTTCCCTCGCGTGCGCACGTTCGCGGCCGGCTCCGGTTCGCAGGCGATGGTGCCCAAGGGCGGCGCGGTAGCCGGCAGGGTCTGCGCGGCATCTTGCCGCCAGCGGGCCTGGGCCTGGGCGAGGGCCTGGCCGTGTTGCGCGAAAGTCGCTTCGCGCTCGGCAACGGTGGCTTGCAGCTCGTTCACGCGACCGGTCTGTTCGGCCAGCGGCGCGGGAATCTGCGGATCGGCATTGCCGTCGCGACCGGTGTTTCCCTTTTCGGGCAGGTTGTTGAAAAAGGCGAACAGGCGATAGAAATCGCGCTGCGACCACGGATCGTACTTGTGGTCGTGGCAACGGGCGCAACCGAGCGTCAACCCCAGCCACACGGCGGCGGTGGTCTCGACGCGGTCGCACACGTATTCCACGCGATACTCTTCGTCGATAATGCCCGTCTCGTAAGTCACCGGGTGGTTGCGGTGAAAGCCGGAGGCGATCTGTTGTTCGAGCGTCGCTTGCGGCAACAGGTCGCCGGCGAGCTGCTCGACGGTGAACTGGTCGAACGGCAGATTTTGGTTGAAGGCCGAAAGCACCCAATCGCGCCAGCGCCACATCTGCCGCTCGTTGTCGACGAAATAGCCGTTGGTGTCGGCATAGCGGGCGGCATCGAGCCAATCGAGCGCGAACCGCTCGCCGAAATGGGGCGAGGCGAGCAAGCGATCGACCAGCCGCGGATAGGCATCGGGACGTGTGTCACTCAGAAAGGCTTCGACCTCTTCGGGCGACGGCGGCAGCCCGATGAGATCGAGCGACAAGCGGCGGATGAGCGTCGGGCGATCGGCTTCGGGCCGCGGCGAAAGCCCTTCGCGATCGAGGCGGGCCAACACGAAGCGGTCGAGGGGCGTGCGCGCCCAGAGGGCATCGCGATTGGCCGGCGGCGGCGGCTTGACCGGCGGCCGCAGCGACCAGTGCGAATCATATTCCGCTCCCTGCTCGATCCATTGCCGCAGCTTGTCGCGGTCGCCGGCCGACAAGCGCTTGCCGCTCGACGGCGGCGGCATCCGCTGGTCGTCGTCGGTCGCGGCGATCCGCCGCCAGAGCTCGCTTTCTTCAGGGTGGCCCGGCACGATGGGGCGATTCCCCTCCGGCTTGCCGCGCGCGCCCTCGGCGGTGTCGAGGCGCAGCTCGGCTTGCCGCTGTTTTTCGTCGGGACCATGGCAGCGGAAGCACTTGTCGCTGAGAATCGGCCGGATATCGCGATCGTACGACCGCTTGTCATCGGCTTGCGTCGGCGCGGCCCACCACGCCGGCACGAAGCAGCACACGCCCAGCAATCGAAAGAGTAGCGGCATCGTCAGGCGGGAAGAACGCGGCGGGAAAAGGCCGCCGGGGGTTCCGGAGGCATCAAACCTATTCTCGTCTCTGACCGGGCCGCGTCAACCGTTGGCCCCACCTTACGGTTCATCGCAGGGTGCGACAGGTCCGCCGCAGCGCCTTACGGCAGCCGGGCCATCGTGCAGGCGAACTCGAACCGCACGGCCAGCTTGCCGGCGCACGAAACCTTGGCCTTCAAAAAGAACGCCTCGGCCAGCCGCTCGATGAGTTCGACTTCGATGTCGATCGTTTCGCCCGGTCGCACCATCCGCTTGAAACGCACGTCGTTGATGCGCGTGGCGACGGGCACCCCCTTCGTGTCGCCCAGGTGTTGCGAGAGCAGAATGGCCCCGGCCTGCATGGCTGCTTCGCACAACAATACGCCCGGCGTCAGAGGAAAAGCCGGGTAGTGCCCCTGATAGAAGAACTCGTCGCCGCGGAACGTCTTGCGGCAGACGATGCGGCTCTCACTGCGCTCGACGATCTCGTCGACGAACAAAAACGGCGGCCGGTGCGGAATCGCGGACTCGATGTCGGTCGGGACTGGGGGATTGCTCATGTTCCCAGTGTAGGGTGGGGCCAGCAAGCTTGCGAGCGCCGCCCCACCTTACGCGCTGATGCCTGACGCTGCATACCCCGACTTCAACAAATACCCGTCTACGTCGTTCGCCACAATCACGCCGTAGTTCATCGCGCCGAGCCAGCCCGACATGATGATGCCCACGCTGCCGGCGTGATACAGCCCGGCAATCTGTTCGGGCACGGCCCGGCTCACGGCCAGCCCCTCGAACTTGGTGCCGAAACTCGCCCCGCCCCAGTGCCGCGTGTAATGCTCAAAGGTCCGCGGCGTCGAGGCCTCGACGTGGTCGATCTTTTCGCGGATGTCGGGCACGTACTTGCCGATCGCATCGAGCGTGGTCTCGATGAGATCGCGTTTGCTCGCTTGGTACTCTTCTTCGCTGAGCTGTGCCCAATCGGCGTAGTTGGCGTTGGTGCTGGAGACGATCAGCGAGCGGTCGCTGCCGGGCCGCGTCCGCGGATAATAAAATGAGTAGGTGCGGCTGGTGATGTCGCGGCTCAACAGCGCCTCGGTGCGGAAGAGCGGCGCGGTGGAGCTGAACAGCAGGTCGCCGCAGCGTTCGTCCAGCTCTTCGCCGGCCCGCAACGCCATATAAACCTGGCAGCTCGAATTATTGAGGCGCACCGCCCGGGCCTGCTCGACGAACGAACGGTCGAAATGTTCTTCGCCGACAAGCTGAAAGATGGTGGCCTTCAAGTTCGAGTTGGAGACCACCGCGCCGGCCTTGATGTGCCGGCGATTGACGGTGACCGCCTCCACGCGTCCGCCGGCGACGTGAATCTTTTCGACGTTGCTGCGAATCCGCACATCGACGCCGTTGGCGGTCATCTCGTCGCGCATCAGGCCGATCAGCCGGTCGGTGCCGCCTTGAAACGTGAACACGCCTTTCGACATGAAATTCGAGAACACGATGCCGTAGCTGATGGCCGGATCTTCCAGCGTCGAGCCGTTGGCATAGGTGATCGGCTCCATCAACAGCCGAATCACGTCTTCGCGGCCGGGAAAAAACCGCTGAAACAACTCGCCCACCGTGGTGCTCTGGTCGTCGTAAAAATTCATGCCGCGGGCGGTGTCGAAAAACGCCTGCACGGTCTCGCCGGGCACCTGAAACCGCTCGGTCAACAACCGCGTGAAGTCGTCGCGGTTGAAGGTGGTGGTCAGCGAGAACATCGGGTTGTCGAAGCGGATGTTCTTGATCTGCACGATCGAGTCGGCGATTTCGGTGGTCCAGTAGCGGCGGCAGCTTTTGACCATGCCGACGGGAAAGCCGTGCAGCGAAATATCGAAGATGTGCCCGCCGCGGCGCTTGAACCAGGTGGCCATGCCGCCGAGCTGATAGTGCTGCTCCAACAGCAGCACCGAGCGGCCCGTTTTGGCCAGCGTGTTGGCCGCGGTCAGACCGGCCAGACCGCTGCCGATCACGACCACGTCGTAAGCATCGCGGGCGTCTTTGAGAAAATCTTTCGACATGGTTCGGATTCGTGCTACTTTGGCGGACGGAAGACTGCCAAGCGTTTCGACGGCTGCCACGCGGGCGACGCCGCGCTGTCCGACACATCTTGCCTTGCCGCGGTCGAATTGGGAAGACGGCCAACCGTTTTGAAGCCTCATGCGGGTCATTGTATTGCACCTCGCTCACGCGTCGGGCCAGCATCGGTGCGGCCCCGCCTCCAGTGCTCTGCGACCTGTGGGCGCCGCCAAATGCGTCGCGCGCGGCGCATTTGCGCACCGTAGCCCTTTCGCTCCGCGAGAGGCAAGCCGTTTACCTCGCGACCATGCGACGCGCGTGCGTCGCCTCGGCCCCTGCCGCGCGCAAAAGCGTCGCGCGATGCATTTTGCCGACCGATAGGGGTGGGGAGAGCCGATTGAGTTCGGCTCCCCCTCCCTCCGAACCGTACGGGCGGTTCTCCCGCATACGGCTCTCCGGTTAGAAAGTTCCTATGGATTGGACGAAACGTACATGGGCCGCATTCAGGCTCTTGAACCCACAGTCCGTAAAGTAGGCGTTCGGCCAACGCTGAGTGCGCGGAAGGTGTTGGCGGTTCCGCCGATGCCGTTTCAGGAGCAGAGCGCGCAGACGGCGGCGGATCAGGCCGTCGTATTCGCGAAACACGCTCCAGTGGCAGTGACGGAAATAGTTGAACCAGCCTTGCGTCGTGCGATTGATTCGCGGGATCATGACTTCCAGCGATTCACCCGATTTGCGGGGAGTCAGCTCGCGAAGGCGATCCACGATCTTCCGGTGGCTCTTCTCCCGGGCCAGGAAAAGGTGCCAGGCAGCTTTTTATAAAAGTTTCCTGATGCCTTTTCTTGACCTTATAAAAGGTTCCTGACACCTTTGCCTGACCCTGACACCTTTTCCTGACCTTTTCCTGACTGACACCTTTTCCTGACTCTGACACCTTTTCCTGACTCACCTTTTCCTGACTGACACCTTTTCCTGTGCCGCTCGATTCGAACATGAGCCGTCGCGGCTACAAGCGCAGCTCAAATCCGTTCTTCACGCCCTTGAGAACATCGTTCACTTGCTCGGCAATGCCGCTCGGGGGTGGGTCCTGCCCATCGCCAACCTCGACCCGGATGGTAAACGACAGCGGCACGTTGGATTTAGCCTTGATGTCGAGGAGCTTTGGCATGGCGTCCGCGAGGTCTTGGATTTCGGAGGGCTCCAGCGATGCCGTGGCTACGAGCTTCTTCGATGGCGGTTCGCCGTCCGCGAAGTCTTCGCCACCACCCGCGTGCTTGCGCGACGATGCCCTAATCCGCACCGACTTCGCCGCGTGCAACTCGCAGGGCCAGGCCGCGGAATTGTCCGCCAACTCGTTGAACCGCGCCTGGAGCGATGAACCGATCGCGTCGCGCACCGTCTTCCACGGCAAAGTCTTGCCGGCCTTGTGCGATAGCGCGGTGGCAATCGCCAGGGCATTTGTTTCTTCACCCTGCCAGGCTGAAGGCAGATTTTCAGGCAGAATATCGGCCGGAACAATGGTCGTTGGCGGTGCCGAAAGTGTGGCCGTCGAGGTAAGAACGCCGGCAGGAACGGGTTCGCCTAGCAGGCTGGCTGGTTCCGAGAGCAACCAGACGGAGGCGCTTTCCACAGCAGCCGCCAAAGCTCTTTCAACCACAGGCTGCGTGGCCTTGGGAATGGTCATCGGCTCCTGATAGCCGCCACGGTCGACTTGGACGACGTTGGATCCGCTGAAATAGTCCAGCACCGTTTGGACGGTAATCTCGTCGCCCGTCCAGAGCCGTGGTAGTTTACCAGGCGCCACGAGCGACGGAGCGATTTCCGCCAGTTCCGCCGACTCAGGCAACACCAGTTCCAGCGCCGCATCCGCAAGCGAGGTTTCGTCGGGCCGGCAGCGCCACCAGGTGCGGAAGGTCTTGTCGGGCCGCGTCAGCCGTAGAACGAACGTGCCCTGCTCGCAGCCGGCGACGAGCGTGTCCAAGATCGCATCCGCCTTGAGCATCTTCGGCAAATGCGGCAGTTGGGCGAAGGCGCCCGCCAGGTCTTTCACGCGGCGGCTCGTGTCGCCTTCCTTCCACAGATCGTAAGGGCCCCCGGGCAACAGCGCCTCTGCCGTGATCGCCGTGTCCTGGATCCGCGAACGCTTATCGGCCTTGATCGTCGTGAAGTGCGGATCGTCGGTCACCGTAATCTTGAACGCCTGCACCTCGTTCTTCTCCGAGACGCTGACGACGGTGCTGTAAGCCTGACGGATCGCCTCGGGGATGCGACCCTTGGCCTTGTCGATGTTCATCGCCAGCGTACTCATCCGCGCGGCGTCGAGGCTTCCGCCATCTTTCTGCTGCCTGGTCAGGTCGTCTTGAACGACCTGCCATGCCAAATAGTCGCGGATTCTCGCCTCGGCTATCTCCAGCCCGTCGCGCGAAGCGCAAAGCAGCAGCACCGCGTTTCGGTAGACGCGCGGATTGTCCGGCCCGGTGTTTTCGTCGAGATAGCGCTTCGCTTCAGCGCTCGGCTTGCCCGAATCGCACGCCGCGCTGGGGCCCAGCACCGCATAGCGGAACGTCCCGTCGTCCTTCACGTCGCTCGGCTTAACCGGCAGCACATGCACCTGTACGCCCGTGGCCGACGCGCCCGCGGTCAGCTTCTTGACGCTTCGCACTTCGTCGATCAGCCGCGCCTTGACCAGGCCGTCGCCGATGTTTCTTGCCGCCACGGCGTGCATCTGGTTCAGGTTCGGCCGGCTCCCCAGCCGCCACGTCGACGGTAGGTGGTCGCCCTCGACCGCCGAATAGAGGTCGTCCAGCCATTGGCTCGATTGCGCCCAACGGAGCAGACCTTTCTCGAACTCGATCTTGTCTGGCCGTGTCGCCCCGACGAGCACGTTCAGATCGCGCGTCTTGGCGCTCTGGCCGATCGGTTGAGAGTGCAAGAACGTCGCCGCGACGGCCTGCTCGATTTCGCGGCATTTCAGCCCGACCGATTCCTTTTGAATCTCGCGGGCAAGGTCCAATTCGCCGCGTAGGATCGGCGTCCAGGCCTGCTTGCGTCCTTCGTGTTCTTCGGTATCGGCAACAGTCACCAGCTCGCGCATCGCCTCGGCCACATCTTCCTGATCTGGCGCGCCGAGCAGCGCAGCCGGCCCGACGAGCGGGCTGACGTCCCATTTCTCGGCTTCGCGCAGGGCCAGTCCGAACGTCCGCAGCACGCCGCGGGTCCGTTGAAAGCCGTGCATGGAAGTCCATTTGCCATAGAGCACCTCCGTCAGATCGGGATGGAAGGGGAAACTTCTGAGGTATCGGTCTTCGGCCGATGAACCCGCCCTGGCCGTCTGCTCGTCGACGGCCTGAATCCCTTTCAGCGCGGCGATGACGTGCTGTCGAAAGATGTGGTGATCCTTGATCGACTCCGGCTTGAAAAAACGCCGCCGCAACACTTCGGCAACGTCTTCCTTCACCACCGGCTCGACTCCCTCTTCCTTCTCCCGGCGGAAGATATCGTAGAAGTCTGAGAGCAGTTCCCGTCCAAGCTGGTCGCCGGTCTTGTTCGGATCGGTCGCCAACAGCGAAGCGACGATACAGCAGCCCTTCACCTTTGTTGCGGCCTGCGTGAGATACTGGAAAAAGTTGGCAAGCCGGTCCCGCCAGCCGCGATCTTGCAGCACTTTCTCTTTGGCGTACATCAGCACCTCGTCCATGAGGATCAACACGCCGAGACCCTCCTTGGCCGGAATTTCCAGGAGTTCCTCGAGCGTGCTCTCGGCGGGCGCGGTCTCGCGCTCCTCGACCTTGCCTTCGGCATGCAGGACTTTCAGCCCGGCGTCGCCGGCCAACTGGAAGGCCAGCACGCTCCACGGATGCTTGAGCCGCTTGCTTTTTCCCTGGGGGCTGCGTACTTCCATCCCTTTCTCGACGTCCAGCTTGTCGAAGCACAGTCCCGCTATGCGAGCTTTCGGGGGCTGCTGCCCGATGGCCTGCACAAACTCGGCCACGGCAGGCAGATCGGGCAGCTTGTCCGGATCGTTGTGAAGCTGGAACAATGTAATCAGCGTGTGCGTCTTGCCGCCGCCGTACGTCAATTCAAGCTGCCGGACCGCCTTGTCGTTCTTATTCGCCAGCCGCTGCGAGACGTCGCGCACGAGGTTCCGCAAGTTGTGCGTCGGAAACGTCAGGCTGAAGAAGCTCTGCGGGTCTTCATACACCGGCTGCTTGCCGCGCTGCATCAGCACTTCGTACAAGTCGGCGGCGAACATTGCCAGCGACAATTCGCCGGTCTTCAGGTCGTCGCGCAAAGCGACCACCTTATGCCACGGGGTCCAGGGTAGCTTTGCCATTTTCACTCCTCCGAGAACCAGTCTTGTAGAAGGGTTTTGAGCTTGAGAAATGCCCGATCCGTACATCGTGCGAAGCTCACTTTTTCAGCCAGGACGCGGAAAAGCTCCGCCGAACGAGCTTTTCGCGCTCGTCGCAGCGCCGCGTCCAACGCCTCCTTGGGCCGGTCAGGCTTCACTTGGCCCGCTCGCAGGAAGCCAGCTTCGCGCAGCCAATCCCGCAGTGCAGGCTTGGGCGGTCCACCAATCGCCGCGTCGACGTGCGGAGAATCGCTCCAGACCCAAATCTCCAGCTCGGGATCTAACGCGAGCACCCGAGCACGGTCTGTCCAGCCAACTGCCGCCAATTTGACCTCCATGGACTGTTCCAACTCCAGCGCAGATCGAGTTTCCCGGCCGCAACCTTCTCGATCAAAAACGATGAGGGCGTGACGGTGTGTTGCTGTGAAGGGTTTCACGAACTCGATGCCGTCGACAAGACACCCGCTGTCGTGGTCAGGGTGACGGTGGATATCGAACGTGAAGGGACGCAGGCGCAACGCGCGATGCCGCGATAGAATCCCGGCCACCGCTGCCTGCATCTGGCCGTCGGCAGTGAGGACCAACAAGTCGCGTTTCTTGGTCGCATGGCTCATGACAGAACGCCGCTCGCGAAGAGCACGCTGAGGTTTGGCTGGCCTTGCCAATCGGCCAACTGCGAATGCTCGGTCCCCTTGATAATGTGTGTGCCAGTCGCTTCTTCGCGGGAAAACACCAACACATCTGCTGGGTCGACGATTGCCAACACAGCGGGCGACTGCGTAGCAAGCAACACCTGCGCGTCATACAGCGATTGCAACGACAACACGATTGGTTCGATATTCAGCGGATGGAGGCTCGTCTCAGGCTCTTCAATCAACCACGTTCCGTTCAGTGCGGGTACATAAGCGAGGATGGTCAGGGCGAGCACTTGCAGCGTTGCGTCCGACAGTCCCCACGCCGGAACTTCCAGGCCTCCGCGATAGCGAACCATCAGGTAGCGGTGCTTGTCTTCGGGCCGCTCAATGATCCGGACCGTATCCACATCGGGCAGCGCCGTGCGAACGTGCCGCAACCACGTCTGATAGCGGTCGCGATAGCCGCGATTGAGATCGGCTATCACCCAGGGCAGGTTTTCGCCGTCTCCGCGCAGGGCTTGACCCAAGCCAGGCCGACTTGCCGAGTGCAGTTTCCGGCGGTCGAGGTGCATCAGGTGAATACCGCGGGCGAGAAGGTCGCCAAACCATGTGCCTACCGGGAATTCTTCTGAATTCAGAACTCGGAATACAGCGTGATCGGAATCCCGCCTCACCATCTGTTCCATTCCGTTTCGGCTCGTCCCTACTTGGCGCGAGACTCGTTCATCAGCGCGCTCACGGAATAACCTGTATTCGGTGCGTTTGGTCGCGATAGCGAGCGGCAGCGAGTCCCGATCGACCTTGCCGCGTATCAATGATCGCGGTTGACGCGTTGCCCGCGACCCCGCTCGAGCATTTGCGGCGGGTTCTGCGCAAAGCAGCAACTGCTCGTCGAGGATGCAAAGCTGCTGCGCTCGGCCACGACCTCCCAAGGCGACGGCATAACGGATGGTCGCGTAGCGCCTTGCGTCGGCATCGGCCAAAAGTTCCTCAGGGATCCTCGCCTCGACAGCCAACTCAAAGCGATCTCCCTCGCGCCCCCAGACAAGATCGTGAAAATTCTGCGTCCGCTCGCCAATGGCGGCTTCAAGTCCCTCGGCAACCAGCCTGCTTAAGAAAGTGAGCACGTCCAGAAACGAGCTCTTGCCACTGGCGTTCGGACCAACCAGAACGTGAAACGGTCCCAGCGGCTGCCGCACGTGATGGAGGCAGCGGAAATTGAGAGCCTCGATAAGCTGGATCATTTTCTTTCCTCGCCTTGGCGTTCGGCCTTTGATTGTTTTCGGTTTTTCCTCTTTGGCGGCTTCGGCTCGTCGTTCGAAACGCGTGGACTCGGCAACGCAAAGACCCGACTCGGTCCGCCTCGTCGGGCCGCTCTCGTTTCGAGCGCGTGCTTGGTTTCCAGAATCTCCCGGCGAAGCGTCTCGGGCTCCGGCAGGTCCGTGAGGTAACGGGACGCGAACACCTTGGCCGGCATATGGCCCATTGAATAATGGACCACGGCGTCGTCCTTGTTGCTGCGGAGGATGATGCCCACCGGCTCGTTCTCGCCCGGCTCCGCCAAATGTTCCTCCGCATAGGTCAGGTACAAGCTCATTTGCCCGGCATCGGCGTGAGTGAACTTGCCGATCTTCAGGTCGATCACCACCAGGCACTTGAGCCGGCGGTGGAAAAGCAGCAAGTCGATGCGATACCATTCCGTTCCGATGCGGATCCGCTTCTGTCGGGCGACAAACGTAAAGCCGGCGCCGAGCTCAAGCAGGAACGTCTCCAAATGCTCGATCAAAGCGTCTTCCAATTCGCTTTCGCTGTATTCGTCCTTGAGGTTCAGGAATTCCAGCAGGTACGGATCGCGGATTTCGTCTTCGACCGAGACCGCATCCTCCGGCTTTGGCTTTTGCCCGCGCGCGAGCATGGCCGCTTGTTGCTTGGAGTGGGCGGTCCGTTCAAAAAACTGCGTGCTGATTTGGCGGTCGAGTTGCCGGACCGACCAACCGCCGCGAATCGCTTCGCTTTCGTAGAAGGCCCGCGCATGCGGCTTCTCGACCGACATCAAGCGCACGTAGTGCGACCACGATAGGGGGAAAGCTCGGATAAGCCCTTCCCCAAATTGCGCAAACGGTGTCTGCGCAATCTGCGATTTTTGCGGCGGTGCTGGCGACATCGCCAATTTGCCCGACAGTGTCGGGCAAATCTCATCGGAACCGGTCAGCCCTGCCGTCACCTTCACGCGAGCTTCCAATTTGCCCGACGGTGTCGGGCAAATCTCCCACCCCCCATAGAAGGTTCGCATCTTTTGGAGCCCTTGGCGAGAGAACCCTCGGCCATGGCGCGCGGACAGGTCTTGCGATAACCGTTCCAGCAGCTCCTCCCCATATTCCGCGCGCGTCTTGCCGCCCTGCTCGAACTCGACGATCCGGCGGCCGATTTCCCAATACGTGGCGGTCAGGATGCTGTTGACGGCCCGCGCCACACCGCGCCGCGATTGCTCTAGCAACGCAGAAATGCGGCCTACCAGTCTGTCGTATTCGTTAACGGCGATTGCCGGCTCGGTCTTTTTGCGACGCTTCGCCATTACGTTCCCTCGCCTTCTTGCCCGGCCGACGCGGTAATGAACGTCTTTTGTGGATCGGGCTTTCTGGCCCCTTTGGCGCCAATGTGATTGCTCAAACTCTCCAACAGCGACCGCTCTTCACTGCCGGCCTTGGCCAGCTCGATGAGCGATTGCAGCACGCGGCGGAACAACTCGTGCCGGCGGAGGCCGTGCTCATCGAGGTATTCATCCACCTTGTACACGTCGCCTGCCCGCCAGAGCTGCATCAGGCGGTGAATGCGGTCGATCAGCGGCACGGGCCGCCCGCCGGGGGCTTCGTAGCCGAGCGACCGGCCGCGCCGCTGGTTCCAAGCCTTGAGCTTGACCTTGCTTCCGCCCCCTTGAGCATCACTGCCGGCATCCTCGGTCGACTCCTCATCGCTGTCGACGCCCGTATTCTCTTCGTCCGCGGCGGCAGCGTCGGCCCCAGTCTTCACCAGCAGGTCCCAATCGCGCACCAGCTCCTGGTCCGACAGCCCGCACGCCGTGGCGTAGAGGATGCACGCGCCGATAGGGGCTTCGTCGAGATTGAAGTCGTTGCGGTGCAACAGATAGTAGGCCGTCGGTTCGTCCAGACGGTCCGCGGCCGCCTCATCCATCACTCCCTCTCCCTCCGGCAGACGGCCGGGGCGGCGCCTTTCTCCATCTCCCTCCGGGAGAGGGCTGGGGTGAGGGTGTCCGGCGTCGGAGTCACGGCTCAACACTCGCCCCACGACGAAATCGACCACCATCCGCCGCGCATGGTTAAGGAACTCGCTTACCGACAGCGTCGCGTTGGGCTCATTCGCCATCTTCACGACAGGGTGCTTGCTGTACGCCTCCAGCGCCGGCCCCGTCGCCGCCCACACAAAGTCGGGTCCGCGAATCCCCGCGTCCCAGAAGCCATTGAGACGCTGGCGGATGTTTGCGCGCATTTCTTCAAGGACCTTGTTGTCCCAGCCGGGGCGAGCTGCTGCCGAACGCTTCTTACAAACTAGCCAGACGGACGACGCAAGGCCGGAGCCTGTTAAAGATGTGAATCTTGTATCGCGCTCGGTCTGAATCGGCCAACTACTATGCACGACAAAACCGGCGCGAATCAGTGCGGCTGCCAGCGTCTCCCACGCGTCGGGTTGTTTGTGAGCGAAAACGATAACTAACCGACCATCCGGCGACAGCACTCGGCGGCATTCTTCGAACGCTAACGCCATCCCTTGCTCATAGACGTTCTTCGCGCGAGCATTGTCACCGTCCAAGCGACCGGCATGCTGAATGATTTCACTGCCACGGTCGACTAAGTCCGTGGCAAATGCGCACGGGTGCCTGTCACCGGCCGCCCTGCGTAGCCAGATATAGAAGTAATCGCTGATGTCCGAATACGGAATAGAGTCATAGTAGGGCGGGTCCGTAATCACAACATCCGGCCGTTCACTTCCCAGAGAGGTTGCGCTTCCATGCGCCACACGGGCCCCCGATGATTCCGGAATCTGTGGAAGTATTCGCTCTAGGACTGCCGCAGCGTATTCGACGGCGCTGCCATAGCCGCCCCCGGCGTCAAGCGCGAGATTTATTTCGGCGTAATCAGTCGTCATGGGCAAGGCAAAACGCGTAAACGTATGCCCAATACCTTCTCGGCTAAGACTCCATGTACAGCCCTTGCTGGCGTAATCGGCCAACTTTCCCAGGGGCAGACTCAGAATGTCAGAAATCGCGTCCGACCAAAGTTGGCTGTCTCCGGCGGAGGCAATCGCTCGGCGTGCTTCGCCTGCCAGGTGAGCAAAAACAAACAAGCCTAGCTGCTGACGGTGGTTGAAGACGTCCGCAAACGACCGAATTCCATACTTCGGCAATCCCGACAATCCGCGTGAGTTCGGAGATGGTCGTCGCGGGTCGATCGGATGGTCGATTGGGCCAAACTGGTCCATCGCCACCTGGCTTTCCAACTGCGTCGTCGCCATATCCCATGCTCCGGCGTCGTCGCCATTGATCGGTCGATATTCACGACCGCCTGGTCCGTCCATCACCGCACAAGTAAGCACCTCGGGCAGGCCCGACAACTGCGCAATCGTTTGAATGTCGTCCGTCGCCGTGATCGTCGCGCAACAAGGGCACTTCGCGCCGGCGCGTGACATCGTCGCGATGCCCATCCGCTTGTCGTGTTCGCGTCGTTGGGCCGCGTTGCCGCCGGTAACTGGAACTGTCGTTTCGACACCGAAATCGACGCCGGAATTATCGGAATTCGGCTCCATCGTCAGTAGCACTCGCTTGCGGTCCTTTTTACACAGCCAGCGTGTCTTGAGTAGCGGAATTGTGGCGCGGCAGTTCTTGCAGATCACCGTGCGGGCCCAGAGATACGCGACCGTGGGCTTTGCAATCCAACGCGGGTTCGCCTTCGCCGAGAGGTACTCTTCGCTGAGATCGCCGTTGAGCGCGTCAATGTCGGGCGTACCGTCGTCCTTGAGGGGAACGAGCCGCATTGGCTGCCGCTCGTAGCTCTTGGCATGCACCTTCTTGTCCAACGGTTCGAAGTCGGCGTAGACCGGGTAGAACTTCGCCAGTTCGCGGCGAGCGCGGTCCAGCACCCACTGCCCCCAGGCCCGCACGTGCCACGCCAGGTCGGCTTCGGGAATCGTCTCGTCGGGGAAGAGACCCGGCGACTCGGAGACGCGGAGACGCGGAGAGTCCTTCTTTCGCCGCGTCGCCGCGTCGCCGCGTCCCCGTGTCCCTCGTTGCGACTTCAGAAACGCCTCCATGAACTCCTTGTTTTCAAGAATGAAGGCGGGCAGGGGCCGCTTTTGCCCGGCCAGCTTCTGAGGGTATTCCAGCGTGCATTTGAGGATGAACCAGGCGACCGGATTGATATCAACGGCCGTCGCCTCACATCCCAACCGCATCGCTTCCAGCGGGATGGCCCCGCCACCCGCGAACGGATCGAGCACTTTAGGCGCGCGGCCGCCGTAAGCCTTTTTGATCTCGTCGCGGAACCACTGAAGCGTCTCGGCGTTTTCGGTTTCACGGCCCCAATGCAAAATGCCGCCTTCGGTCTCCTCTTTCTCGCGTTCGACGACCTGGCCGCCCGGCATCTTCTTGCGCTCGATGCGCTTGACCACCTTGCCGCCGATCTTCTCGCACAGCTCCTGCCGCTTTTCCGGCGTGCCCGGATCGGGCAAGAGCGTCGCGATCAGCGCCGCGCGACACGCCGCCAGCGGCCGCCTCGCCGGCCAAATGTGCAACGTCGAAATATGCCCGTGCCGCACGTTCTTCTCATGCACGCTGTCCAGCGACGCTTGCTTGAGCGGAAAGGCAAATTCGATGAGGCGCGGGGTATCAGGCATCGGGGGCAATTCCTGCACGTTCGGCGATCCTCAGCGTGAGAGTTTTGGATTTCTTCATTCGACCTTCTTTTAGGTGCTTCTTCTGCGTGCCTGATGCTTGGAATGCTTTCGTTTCGTTCCACCATCCGACCGAGCGAGAGCCTGCATGGCCTTGATCAGCTTAACGACCTCAGGGGGAATCGCGGGCATGGCGTCGACAATGCGCTTGTGCGAAAGCGCCTGAGCCGAAATGTCCTTCTGCTGTAGATACTGACGACAGGCGGAGAGAGTTTTCTTCGCGTCGCACCACGCGGTCCCATCGCCCCACTGGTCGGCAAGAAAGTCCCGCGCTTGTTGCATTACGGTCGCGAGATTTTGTCGCCGGTCGCGATCTTGCAGCCGAGCGGCGAGGCGTTCGGTGACGGCGTTGCGCTGCTCGGCAATTTGGTCCGCGAGGAAAGCACGAAACTCATTTTCGAGCGTTGCCCAGAGGGCGGTTGTCCCGCGGCGCTCCGTCTCTGCGGCAATCGCGGCGCAAAGCGCGTCGGCATCGATCAGATAATTCTCAATCAACAGAACACTCTGGTTGGCGGCACCGGCGACGGTTGGGCGAATATTAAACAGGTTGTATTGCAGCCTGATCTCGAAGGCGATGGTTTCGCCCCCTGCGAATTCGGCGCTCATGCGGATGGCTCCCTTCGCACGGCCTTGCGGCCAAAGATCGGTCGGCGTGGCCACCGGCAACGGTCCGAACTCATCGGGCCGAACATTCTCCGTTTTCTTGAGCGACCACGGGCCGTTGGAACCATTTTTTTCGCTGCGAGTCAGGCATTTTTCCAGGCAGTATTGAAACAAGGCCAGGGCCTGAAGCACCGCGGTTTTGCCGCTGTTGTTGGCGCCGATCAGCACGGTAATCGGATCCAGCGCAATCTGGACCGGCTTCTCAAATTGCCGGAAGCGCTCGATCGTAAACTTGATCATTCGCGTCATAAATTTTCGGTGCCTGGAGCGGCTCACTTCAGCCACAACAAAGAGGAAAGTGAAATGGGAATGATTCGTGGATCTGTCAGCGTCACGCCGTCTTCGAGCGTGACCAACAGGCCGAACGATGCGTTATAAACAGTCTTTTCTAAAAAGGCCCGCAATCCCACGGTGTCTTGGTGCGGATCGATGCGCTTGCGGTACTTCACTTCGACCGGGATCCGACGAGTGCCGATCGTAAGCACGAAATCGACCTCGGGCTCCGCACCGCGCGTAGGGAAATAGGCGACGTCGAGGTTCGGGACCGAAGACAGGAAATAGCCGAGCGTGCTTTCGGCCAGGTGTCCGGCCAGGTCAGTCAGGTGCGGCTCGGCCAACAGCCCTGCCGGATCGAGAGGAATGGTTTCCTGCAGCCAGCCGGCGCGCAGCGCATGGTCGCAAAGGCAGATCTTGGGCGGCGCCTTGCGCCGCTTGAGACGCAATTCCAAGGGGTCCACCAGCCGAATCAGCAAGGTACCGTCGAGAAAACGGAGATAGCTCAAAATCCGGTTCCAGCCAATGTTGCCGCCTAGCGCCTGTTGCACCTCGGGCACGAGCAGGTTCTGCCCGGGGCACTGGCCGGCGTATCGGCAGCACAGACGAAACACTTCTTCGAGCAGTTTTTCATCACGCTTTTGGCCGCGAGCGCCCATTCGCAAGTCGTGCTGAATCGCCCGCTTGATGACGGTTTCATTGAGGTGATCGGCCAGCTCGTGCCACGGTGTTTCGGCCCGCTCGTGCGCGACCGGGTAGGCGCCGCGCTGGGAGAAAGCGGCGAAAGCGCTCTTCCGAATTTCAACTTCACTGACGGATTGGGCAATGCCATCTCGCCAAAACTCTGGTTTGACAAGGGCGTCCAGACCGTTATCGATCCAGAAGGGATTCGCGGAGTAGCCGAAGCGGAGGCCGGCGATTTCTCGCAGCAACAGAGGGCCCAGATCGAGCGTCGTGATCCGTCCGGCCAGGCTGTCGCGTCCGGCCTCGATACGCAGCGACGAACTCCCGGTCACCAGCACACTCACGGTGTGGTTGTCGACCAGGTTTTTGATTTGCGGCGCCCAGGCATCGAGGTTTTGAACCTCGTCAAAGAAAAGAAAGGCCCGCTCGCGGCGTCGCGCACTTTCGTTGAACGTCGACTTAAGAATCTGTTCCTCGAACCAACGCGAGATGGCGAGCACCGGTTCGGCGATGCCGCGCATGGCGGGCAACTCGTCGAAAGGAACATACAGAATACGCGTCGCAGCGACTCGTTGACCCAAGAGCTGCTCGATCACCTGTCGCAAGAGCACCGTCTTGCCGACGCGCCGTGGACCGCGCAACACGGTGGCCGGCGTGATGCCCGTCTGCGTCAGCTTCACCAAGCGATCGAACGGCCAGCGGCGAAACGTTGGCAATTGCGGCCCGGGTTTCTCTTCCCACCACGGATTGAGCGTGCGGAGGTTTTGCGAGAGCTCAAGGGGCAAACCCCCGAACAGACCGGGTTCAAGCGGGTGCGTTTTTCGTGGCATTCGCGGCACAGTTATTCTCCCGATGCCCCAAATATCTCCCGCGGCGATATCAGCATGCTGCCTTTTGCCTTCGCCAACAAGCTGCCGAAGGGGTCCTGCACGCGCATTAGCCGCGGGCTGGGCGTTGCACAATCGAAGACGACATACAGCCAGTACTTGTCGCGCAAGTTGCACGCTCGTCCCCATTCGTTGTCGCTGACCTCGACGGGAGCGACGCCCGCGCGGCCTTTCACTTCGATGCTCCGCCGCTCGGTGGGCCGCGAGGAAAGCAGGTCAAACCCCGGATGCTCCGAGAGGCCCGCGGCCAGCGCCATAGCCGGCGTATGGACGTCCTGAACGATCGCGCCCGATGATTCCTCATAGGCCCAGGCCAGGGCCATCGCAATCTCGTCGGTCTTCTTCTGCAACTCCGTTTCGTCGGCCGGATCGATCGAGGGTACGACCAGGGCGTGGGCGAGGAACTCCACCCTGCACGGGCGAATAAGGTCAGGCTCGCGGCGCAGCACGGCGAGCGATTCCTGTTTGCGCTTGGCGAGCAGTTTCTGCTGTTCCTTGATGCGTTCCAGTTCGCGCTGCGCGGTCGCGTTGCCCGCGCGGGCTTTTTCGGACTGCTTCGCCCGGGCCGCCGCCAGCTCGGCCGCCTGATAATCGAACCCGCGCTCGATGAAGCTCTCGCGGTCTGCGAGCGTGGCCGTTAACGCGTTGCGGCGCTCCAGTGCCCGCTCGCGGGCCACACGCTCCACAAGGTATGCCCGTGCCTGGTCAGTCAGATCCTTCGCCATCACGGCCAGCCGCTGCGCCGACGCGGGCAGTCCGCGGCCAGCCCGTAATAACAACAAGTGCTCGACCGGGGTCACAACGATGTCGGCCCCTTCGTATTGCTTGATGCCTACCAACCGGCATTCAAGCATCTCTTCCTGAGCCAGGTCCTCGAGTTCGGGGTCGGCGTCGCGGACCACCGACACAATCGCCGCGTGGAACAGGTACGGACGCTCGGCAGTCGTATCGACGAAGATCGCCCCGCGCAGTGCCTCAGTACCGAGCCGCTCGTGGACGAGCTGGCGGAACGCCTCGAACACCGGCTCGCCGGGATGAATCCAGATGCCGTTCATACCCGGCTTTGGGCGAATGAACGTCAGGCAGTTCCGCGCGGCCTCGGGATAGCTCTCAATGGTTTCGAGCAGCGGGTCGGCGGCATTCCGCTTCTTGGGCCGCAGCGAGAAGCATTGACCCGAGTCGCCGTCGAGCTCCAGGTCGAGGAAGGGCGCCGCCGACTCGACATATTGCCGCACGTAGCCGGGCAACAGCCGCCGATACAGCTCTCGCTCGGCGTCGTCGCGCAGCCGCGGAAGTTCTTGGGCCACGTCGCCGCCGGTGCCATACAGCGAGCGTTCGCGGGCCTCGATGGCCTCAACTTGCTCCTTGGTCAGGACGTGGTCGAGTTGCCGGATCGCGTCGTCGGGCTTTCCGTCGGCGACCGCCATCTCCATATACTGCTTGATCGAGACGCCCGCAAAGACGCGGCCGATTACGTCGAACACCTTGTCGGACTTCAACTCCTTGCGGATGAGCTCCAGCTTGTCGAGCAGCGTTTTCAGCACTCGGCCTTCGCGGGTGTTGGGAGCGATCAAGTTCAGGACGATAACGGGGTCGTGCTTCTGGCCATAGCGGTGGATGCGCCCCATCCGCTGTTCCAGTCGGGCAGGGTTCCAGGGAATGTCGTAATTGATCATGATCCAGCAGAACTGGAGGTTGATCCCTTCGCCCGCGGCGTCGGTGCAGACCAGGATCCGTGCTCCGCCGGCGTTTGCCGGCTTGCGGAAGCGTTCGACCTGCTGGTCGCGTTCGGTGTAGTGCATGCCGCCGTGGATTTGCGCGACCTGGCCGGTATAACCCATTCCCTCGAAGCGCTGCACGAGAAAATCGAGCGTATCGCGATGCTCGGTGAAGATGATCAGCTTTTCGTGTTCGTATTCCGGGGCGCGTAGCACTTCCTGAAGGCGCTCGAACTTCGATTCCATCCCGTCGGCATAAACCTTTTTGGCCAGGTCGCGGAGCCGAACAACCTGCTCGCGCTCGGCCTGGAGATCGGCCAGGGAGGTGGCGATCACGCCCTGCAAGATGCGGTCTTCGGCCACTTCGTTCTCTTCCAGATTCCCTTCCGACGATTCTTCATCGGCCGACTTCTCATCGAGCACATCTTCTTCGCGCATGCGGCGCTGCATGATGACGAGCTGTTCCTCGGTCATGCGTCCCGAAGCGACCTCCTCGATCAGGCCGTCGATCTTCACAATCCGCCGCTCGTAGGATCGCAGCAAGGCGAGTGTGGAACTGGCCAAGCGGCGCTGGAAGACGCTCATCGCCAGTCGGGCGGCCGTGCGATTGAGCATCTTCGCCTTGTTGTACACGTATCGCAAGTATTCAGTCGTCTCGTCGTACAGCGTCTGCTCGCTGGCCGGCCCCTGCGAAAGGTCGTAACCCAGTGTGTCGGAGACTCGCCGCGGATAGAGCGGCTTGCCGTCAAGGCGGACCATCTCTTCCTTCGTGCGGCGGATGAAGTGCCGGGCACGCCGCTGGGGCGGATAATCGGCAAACGCCTCGGTGGTGGAAAGCACCTCGGGCTCGAGCAAACGCCAGAGCGCGTAGTACGGATAATCCTTCCCCATGTGCGGCGTGGCGGTCAGCAGCAGCAGGTGATGGGCGGCCCAAGGCAGCCGCCACTCCGCTTCACGCACCTTCACGCCCGCCAGCGCCTCGGCCACGTGGTAGCGACCGGTCTTTCGCACGTACAGGTCGGCTTCCTGATTTGCGGACAGTTTGTGGGCCTCGTCGAACACGGCGAGATCGTAGGGAATGACATCTGCCTCTTTCAACCGCGCGAACATGGGCGGGCTGCGGAGCGTGTCGATGCTGACAATCACGCGGTGGCTGTCGTCGCCAACGAACGGGTTGCCGGCACGCGCGTCGCTTCCGGCGATCACGGTAAAGCGAAGCTGAAACAGTTTTTCCATCTCGCGCTGCCAATTGCCCACCAACCCAGCCGGTGCGACGACGATAATGCGTTTTAACAAGCGCCTCGCGAGCATCTCGCGCACGTACAGGCCGGTCATAATCGTTTTGCCGGCGCCGGCGTCGTCGGCCAGCAAGAACCGAAGTCGCTCTTGCCGCAGCATGTGGTCGTAGACGGCGAGCCGTTGATGAGGAAGCGGGTCGATCTGCGAAATCTCCGTGGCGAAAGTCGGATTGGCCAGATGGCCGAACGAAAGCCGTTCGCCGGCAACAAGGGCCCGCACGGCCTCCGGTTGCGCGGTGAAATGTAGCGCCGGCACGTCAGCGGCCCGCTCAGGCTGCTCTTCTTCGCCCCGGTCGTCTTTCGCAAGTCTTTCGATCTGCGCCCACGCAAGTTGCGACGGGCGCGCCTGACGGTTTTCCCACCGGTTCACCGTTGCAAAGGAAACGCCCAGCACGTCCGCCAGCTCGGTCTGCGTTAGGGCCAGCCGCCCGCGCAGTTGCTTGATACGTTCGGGGTAGTCGCTGGGTAGGTGATCCACCTTATTAGCCGATCCTGGCGGGTAAATGCCCTAGCCGTTCACCGCGTAGGGCTTGCTTAACCAAAAACGTTGCTATAAAAATACAAGGTAGTCGACCCGCCCGGATTTGAACCCGGATCAAGCCGATTAGAAGTCTCCTGCTCTCCGAAGCTACGGGCCCACGTCACCCAAAGCCGGACGACCGTGTCAGCGGGCGCCCGGCTTTTTTTGGCCGCTGATTAAAAACTATAGCAAATGCGATACTGCTGGCAAGCCTGGCACGCGAGTAACGTCAATAAGACCAAATTCGGTAAAGCTTCGCCGAACCCGGTACGCAGGTGACGTACACCAACCCGAAGCGCTAGGGAGGAACGTGAAAAAGGCGGCAAAACCTCGCTTGCGCTTCGGGTTACTGTGAAATGGGAACGGGTTCGGCGAAGCTTGGCGTGGTTCAAAACTGGGCTTTTTTGGGTAACAGGCGCGCACGTCGGGTATCGCCGTGGTTCACGGGCTTTGGTTTCGGATGTGCGGTTGCAGACTTCGGCTCAGTTACGTTGGAATCGCTGATATCCGAGCAGTTCCAGCCAATGCGGATGAGATTCGCCCGTCAGCAGTTCCGCCGGAGTTTTGCCCACTCGCTCAGGGCGCGCACTTCGAGGAAAGCGGCGGTGGTTCAAGAAGAACCGCAAAAGGTCGAGATAGTCCGCGCCCAACCGTCGCCGCAGGAAAAAGTAGTTCCGCAGGCGGCTGTTGAGGTTCTCAACCATCGAACTGGCGCGAACCGTTTTCTTGGCCAACGAGGCCACGGCCTGCTGAAGCGGAAAGAAACTCCCACCCAGTTGCCGGCGCAGTTCCGCCTCGCGCCGCCAGTAGTCTGGCTTTTCAGGAGGTACGG
>Ga0307374_10001082_pt1 | contig 51102 bp, 54 predicted proteins | sample OX3MG_FD_202532 | JGI IMG/M metagenome (GOLD analysis project Ga0307374, IMG submission 202532) | Soil microbial communities from Risofladan, Vaasa, Finland - OX-3 | ecosystem: Environmental > Terrestrial > Soil > Coastal area > Acid sulfate soil | place: Finland: Risofladan, Vaasa | collected...
CGGGGGGGTGGCGGGGGTTTTTTGGGGGGGGGGGGGGGGGGGGGGGGGGGGGGGGGGGGGGGGGGGGGGGGGGGGGGGGGGGGGGGGGCCGCGCCCCCCCCCCCCCCCCCCCCCCCGCCCGCTCGAGGCGCTCGAAGTTGAGCAGATACGCGGTCAGCGCGAATCCGCCGCCCGCGAACAGCAACGCGGCCATGGCGGCGCTCGCGACGCGCGGGACGCGCCGGTGCGAGCGCGCGGCCGCCTTGGCGCTCCCGGCGACGACCCGGGACGGGTCGTCGCCGGGAGCGCCGAAGCCGAAGCGCGCGTTACCGAAACGCAGCTCGTCGCCGCGCTCGAGCGGCGCCGGCGAGGTGACCCGCCGGCCGTTGAGGTAAGTGCCGTTGGTCGAGCCGAGATCGATCACCCGCCATCGGCCCCATCGCCGCTCGAGCGCGGCGTGGCGGCGCGAGGCGGTCGGCTCGTTCAGAATCAGGTCGTTGCCGGTGGCAGTGCCAACCGTGATGCGCCGGGTGCGCAGGACGTAGACCTGCGGCAGGGTCGCTCCCAAAGCAACGAGCTGCGGCGTCTCGGATTGGCTGGGCGAATTATCCTCGAAAGCGAACACGTTGGCCAATTTTTCGCTTACCAGAGCCTTGACAAGTTCACCGGACGATACGAGCCGGATTATTCCAAGTCGGCTTCACTCAGACCTGCCATTTTCCGAAGATGCGCCAACAGCCCACGTCTGAGAGGTTGATTACCGTGGAGCGGAATTGAGAGGCGAACGGTACTACCCAGCTTGGCATAAATGTGATGACTACCGTGGACGCGAAGCAGCTTCCAGCCGTGGCGTTCTGCGATCTTCGCAAACGCCCTACCGGAAAGCTGTTTCATACAAAGATCTCGATCACCCGGTCCTTGTTGTTCTCCTGCGGCACTTCAACCTCAACCGAGAGGCAGCCGTCCACCGCCTCGCGAAGGTTCTTGAGCAAATCCTCCAAGGTATCGCCTTCGGTCGCACACCCGGGAATCGCGGGAACCTCGGCCCAGTAGCCGCCTTCCTCCGCTTCGTGAATGACGACTTCTAACTTCATAATCCGTTTGCCCTTTCGGCCAATAGTGAATCAATGGCCGGATGGATTCGTCGCGCTCAACTCACCACATTCAGATCGAGGTCGCCAACTTCGCGCAAGGACCGACCCTTGCATCCCTTGAGGACGCCATAAAGCTTTAGAATCATAGCGACGTCATTCCCATCGACCCATAGATCTCTTGTCTCCAGTTTTCCATCGTGGCGCTCGACCTTAATTTCGACGAGCGACGGAGACCTTCCGTCAGGCGGAGCAATTGCAACATCCTTTAAGATTCCGTTCTCCAAATCGAGCGATATAGGAGCGGGATTGTGTGGATCAAAAGCGCCTCCCGCTGGTTGTGGCGGCCAAGCACTCAGTCCTTCATATTTCAGATCTCTAACTTTCATTGTTTGCCTCGGCCAAAGCAAAAATCTCGCCGCAGTTTGCTTGCGCTAGAACTTCCAGTAACGCGACAGAAAATAGCGCGAACGCTCGATTATAGGGATCACCCGATCGCCGTCGGCGGCCGGCGCAAGCGGCTCGTCGGCCTCCCGGCCGAACTCCTCGATTACGCTGCGTCCCGAATCGGCGAGCGCTTGAAGATCGTAGCCACCCTCCAACGCCGCGACCATCCGGCCCCCGCAGTACTCGGCCGCCATCCGCTTGACCCGCCGCGCGAGCGCGGCGAAGCCAGCCTCGGTCACGCGCATTCCTCCCAGCGGATCGCGAAAGTGCGCGTCGAAGCCTGACGAGATCAGGATGAACTCCGGGCGAAATTGCCGCACCACCGGCGCCAGCAGATCGTCGAAAACGCGCAGGTACTCGTTGTCGCCGAACGACGCCGGCATCGGCGCGTTGACGGTGTACCCGGCGCCGGGTCCGTAACCAATTTCGTCGAGCGCGCCGCTGCCGGGGTAAAACGGAAACTGATGGGTGGAGAAGTAGAGCACCTCGGACGAGTCGTAAAAAATGTCCTGGATACCGTTGCCGTGATGGACGTCCCAGTCGATCACCAGCACGCGTTTGAGTCCGCGATGCCGGGTAAGATAGCGCGCCGCGATCGCCACGTTGTTGAACAGGCAGAAGCCCATCGCGCGCGCGGCGAGCGCATGATGGCCCGGCGGACGCACGATCGCAAAGGCGTTGTCCGCCGCCCCGTCCATCACCGCCTCGACCGCCGTCAACACGCCGCCTGCCGCCAGCAGCGCGGTCTGATAGGAGTCGGGCGAGGCATGGGTGTCGGGGTCGAAGTCGTAACGCGGCATCGAGGCGCTGCGTTTCACCTCGGCCACGTAGGCCGGGTCGTGGCACAGCTCGAGCTCCGCGGCGCTCGCCTCGCGCGGGCTGAGCGCAAGTATTCCGGCGCGATGAAGTTCCGCAGCCATCTCGATCATCACCGCCGCGCGCTCGGGGCGTTCGGGATGGCTGCGGCCGGCAAAATGCTTCAAAAAACGGCGGTCGCTAATCAGTGCGGTCCTGAGCATCGTTGACACTCCGAACTTCGATAACGATCATTAACTCAGACGCGCGGCGCCGCGCTATGGGCGAGGCGGCCGGCGGATGGAAAACCGTTGGGCATTTTCGAAATACTCCTGCTCCTGCTGGTTGCGCTGATCGTCATTCCACCCGACGATTTGCCCCAGGTGATGCGCGCCGTCGGCAAAGTGCTGCGCGAGCTGCGCCTGGCCAGCAACACCGTGATGCGCGAGATCTCGGGCGCGATTGGCGACGATTCGCCCTTCAATATACTGCCGCCGCGCTTCGACGATCCGCATCCCCCGACACCGTCCACCTCGCCGTCGCCGCCGCCGCCGGCCTTTCTCGCGCCGGAGCCCAAATCATGGCCACCGGCTGAAGGCGAGCCGCCCCCTCAAAGCGAGCCGGCCCCGGACGCCGCATCCCTGCCCCAAGCCGCGGCGGCCGACCGCCGGGCTACCGCGGAGCATCAGCCTTCGATGGAGCACCAATCTCCGGCGACGCCGACACCGCCCTCGCAACCCGAAGCAACCGAGCATCCCGAGCGCTCGGTGCCGCCGGCCAACAAACCATAGCCCGCACCCACTGCCTGTGGCCAGTCAGGAGACGCCCGCCAATCCTCCGGCCGCAACCGAGGAGGTCCGCATGCCGCTGCTCGAGCATCTGCGCGAGCTACGCGGGCGGCTGGTGCGGGCGGTGATCGCGGTGGCGGTGGGATGCGCGCTGTCGTACATTTTCGCCGATCATCTTTTCGCCTGGCTGACCCTGCCGCTGCGCGAGGTCGGAAAAGGCAAGCTGCTGCTGATCGGCACCGGCGTCGGCGAGGCGTTTTTCACCAAGATCAAGGTCGCGCTGGTGGCCGGCGTGTTCGTCTCCAGCCCGGCGATATTTTATGAGGTGTGGAAATTTATCGCGCCCGGCCTGCTCGAGTCGGAGCGGCGGATGGCGGCGCCGTTCGTCGTCAGCTCGAGCCTGTTCTTCGCGCTGGGCGGGTACTTCTGTTGGGCGGTGGTGTTCAAGGTCGGCTACGCCTTCTTCATCGCCCAGTACGCCTCGATCGGGGTGACGCCGACGATCCGGATCAGCGAATACCTGGCGTTCTCGGCCAAGCTGATGCTGGCTTTCGGGCTGACCTTCGAGATGCCGATTTTCGCGGTTTTCCTGACTCGCCTCGGACTCATCGACTACCGCATGATGCTGCGTTATTTCCGCTACGCGATCCTCGGCATCTTCGTGGTTTCCGCGGCGCTGACTCCGCCTGACATGGTTTCGATTTTTCTGCTCGCGATTCCGCTGCTGCTGCTGTACGTGCTGAGTGTCGGGGTCTCCTACATGTTTCGTGCGCAAACGCAGGCGAGTGAACCGGCGGCCGAACCTCCCGCCACCCTCTGAACGCCCGGGCGGCACCCCCGTGGAAAGGACGGCGACCTGATGGCTATCATCGAGGAATTTCCCCGTGCTCCGGGAGCCCCCGGTATCGAACCGCGCTGGACCCATAGCGCCAAGGACGTCGTCGGCACCGCTTACTCCACCTCGAGCCCGATCTGGTTCACAACCTCGGGCGGCGTGCTCAGCGAAATCTACTTTCCGACCATCGATCGGCCCCAGATACGCGACCTGCAGTACCTGGTGACCGACGGCGAGACCTTTTTCCACGACGTCCATCGCAACCAGAGCACCTCCATCGAGTACCTCGGCGAGCGCGGCCTGGGCGTGCGCATCACCAACGCCGACCGCGCCGGACGCTACCGTGTGGTGATGGAGGTCATCACCGACCCGCATCAATCGTGCCTACTGCTGGACACCCGGCTGGAGGGCGACGCCGACCTGCTAAGCCGCCTGCGCCTATTCGTGCTGCTCTCGCCGCATCTGAACGTCGGCGGATGGGGCAACAGCGCCAATGTCGCGCGGATGGCCGGGTACGAGTTTCTGACCGCCCACAAGGACAATATCTGGCTGGCCCTGGGAGCCAACGTGCCCTTCGTGCGGCGCTCGTGCGGCTATGTCGGCAAGACCGACGGATGGCAGGATCTCAATCAGAATTTCGAGCTGGATTGGGAGTTCGCCTCGGCGCCCAATGGCAACGTCGCGCTGACCGCCGAAATCGACCTGCCCGAGGACCGCCACTTCACGCTCGGCCTGGCCTTCGGCAACGGGATGCATCGCGCCGTGACCTGCCTCTATCAGTCGCTCGGGGTGCCCTTCGCGCAGCACGTGGCGCGCTTCATCGAGCAATGGAGCCGCGCCTGCACGCACATGTATCCGCTGGAACGATGGACCGGCGACGGCGGCCAGCTCTGCCGCAGAAGCCGCGAATTGCTGCTCGCGCACGAGGACAAACGCTTCCCCGGCGCGCTCATCGCCTCGCTCAGCATCCCGTGGGGCGAGGTCAAGGGCGACGAGGACCTCGGCGGTTATCATCTGGTGTGGACGCGCGACATGGTCAACAGCGCGACCGGGCTGCTGGCGGCCGGCGACCTGGCCACGCCGTTGCGCGCGCTCATCTACCTTGCCTGCTCGCAGCGCCCCGACGGCGGCTTTCCACAGAATTTCTGGATCGACGGCACGCCCTACTGGTCGGGCATCCAACTCGACGAGGTCGCCTTTCCGATCATGCTGGCGTACCGGCTGGTGCACGCCGGCGCCACGATGGGCGCGTTCGATCCGTATCCGATGGTGCTCGCCGCCGCCGGCTACCTGATTCAAGAAGGTCCGGTCACCCCGCAGGAGCGATGGGAAGAGAACAGCGGCTACTCGCCCTCGACCCTGGCGAGCAACATCGCCGCCCTGGTATGCGCGTCCGACCTGGCGCATCGGCGGGGCGACCCGGCGACCGCCGAGTTTCTGCTCGACTACGCCGACTTCCTCGAATCCCACATCGAGCGCTGGACTGTAACCGAACAGGGCTTCCTGGTGCCGGGCATCAAGCGCCACTTCATCCGGATCAATCCCGCGGACCCGTTGGTGGTCGTGCCGAATGACGATCCCGACCACGCGATGGTCCCCATCCGCAACCGCCCGCCCGGCGCGCCCTACCTGTTCCCAGCCGCGGAGATCGTCGACGCGGGCTTCCTGGAACTGGTGCGTTACGGCATCCGTCGCCCCGGCGACCCGCTAATCGAGGATTCACTGCGCGTCGTCGACGCGGTGCTCAAGGCCGACTTTCCGGCCGGGCCGTGCTGGAAACGCTACACCCACGACGGCTACGGCCAGCGCGACGACGGCGGAGCGTTCGTCGGCTGGGGCATCGGACGTCCGTGGCCGCTTTTGACCGGCGAGCGCGGCCACTACGAACTCGCCGTCGGACGCGACTTCATCCCATTCCTGCGCGCGATTGAAAACTTCGCCACCTCGACGCGGCTTTTGCCCGAGCAAATCTGGGATCGGCCGGACCTGCCGGCAGAGCTGTTGCTCTTCGGCAAGCCAACCGGCGCCGCCATGCCCCTGATGTGGGCGCATGCGGAGTACCTGAAACTTCTGCGCTCGGCCGCCGACGGCGCCGTTTTCGATCTCATCCCGGACGTCGCCGGGCGCTATAGCGGCGGCAAGGCCCGCAGGCCAATCGAGATTTGGAAACACACCCGGCAAATCGGGTCCGTCACGCTCCCCTGCAAACTGCGCATCCAGTCGGCCGAACCCTTCGTGCTGCACTGGAGCAAGGACGAATGGCATCACGTCCACGACAGCCGTTCGACCCATACCGCGGTGGGAATCGATTTTGCCGATATCGAAGTCACCACCGCCGACCGCGCCCCCGTGCGCTTTACCTTTCATTGGGAGACGCGCGGGCGGTGGGAAGGCCGCGACTACGCGGTCGAGCTGCGGGAGAGCTAGGGGACGATCCGGCGAAACGAAAAGGCCGCGCTCAGCGAGTCGAGCAGCGCGTCGACCTCGGCGGCCGACGCGGCGTCGAAGGACAGCCGCACATAGTGACGGCGCGGGTCTTCGGTGCGCATCGTCGCCAGGTTGTCGTACGACTCGATGATCGCCTTGAAGCGCGCGATGCCGGCGGGCGGGATCGCCAGCAGCACGGTTTGAAACGCCGGCCCGTCAGCAAATGTCTCATGGGAATCTTTCATGGGATTCTTTGATGCGACCCTGGTAAATTTCCGCGTTAAGCTAAATCTCCGCGGTTCAGATAGACCGCCGCGCCGCGCGGTTCTACATTCTACCCGATGGCGCTTGCGCGGCTAATCCTGGTCACGGGCAAGGGCGGTACCGGCAAGAGCGCGGTGGCCGCGGCGCTCGCGTTGTGTCTCGCGCGCCGGCGCCCCACCCTGCTGGTCGACCTCGACCAGCGGATGTGGGCGGCGCGGATGCTCGGTCTCGAGTCGAGCGACAATCCGCGTGACAATTCCGATGACGCCGCCGCGCATGACAAGGGCGCGGCGGCGATCGCCAGGCCCGGCGCGATCGCCAACCTGGAAACCATCTCGCTTAGCGCGGGCACCGAGCTCGAAGCGTTCATCGAACGCATCGTGCCGATCAAAGCGATCGCGCGCCGGATGCTTCAGAGCCGCACCTTCGGCTATGTCAGTGCCGCGCTGCCGGGGCTGGAAGCATTCCTGATGCTCGAGCGGCTGCGCATCGTCGCCGGACGCGCCGCGCTGGAGGACCGTTACGTGGTGGTCGACGCGCCGGCCACCGGCAGCGCAATCGAGCTGCTCTCGGTGCCGGGTGCGCTCAAGCAAATCGCGCCGCTCGGAACGCTCAATCGCCTCGCCGCCAACGTCGAGAGTTTCCTCGCCGACGCGTCGCGCTTCGCCGTGCTGCTGACGCTGACGCCGCAGGAACTGGCGCTGCGCGAGGCGCTGGAGGCCTCGGACGTGCTGCGCGGGCGGCTCAGCGTGAGCGTCGCCGCCGCGGCGCTCAACTGCGTGCCGCCGCCGCTGTTCAGCCGGCGCGAGATCGACGAACTCGACGCGCCCGGCGCGGATCGGAGGTTCGCATGCCTGGCGCAATGGCGCGCCGGCGCGGGACGCTTCGCGGCGCGCACGCGCCGCGAAGCGTCCCGCGCCGGCCTCCGGGTGGTCGAACTGCCGATGCTGTTCAGCCCGGCGATGGGCCGGGCTGAACTCGAAGAGCTGAGCCGCGCGCTCGACGCGCGGCTCTTTCCGCCCAATTCCGGAAAGTCCGGCAAGTCCGGCAAGTCCGGCAAGCCGCCAACATCAGCCGGCTCGGCGGGATCCGCGAACGTTGCGAAATCAGCGGGCGCTGCAAGGCCCGCAAAATCGGCCAGATCTGCGAGATCTGAAAGGCCCGAATGACCACCGCGAACCCATCCCACGGCCTCCTCGCCGGCCGCCTGCTCGTATGCCTCGGACCCGGCGGCGTGGGCAAGACGACGGTCAGCGCGGCGCTCGCACTGGGCGCCGCGCTGGCGGGGCGGCAGGTCGACGTGATGACCGTCGACCCGGCGCCGCGCCTGCTCGACGCGCTCGGGCTCGGCGCCGTCGACGCCGCCGAGCCGCGCGTGGTGCCGCTCGACGGTCTGGCAGATGTGGCGCAGGTGGCGGACCTGGCCGGCCTGTTCGATTTGGCGGATGCGGCGAGCGCGGAGTCATCGAATGTGGTGGAACTCGCCGCCGCGCGCGCCCGCGCGGGCGGCGTGGGGGGCGCGCGCAGGCGTCCGGCGCGACGCGCCGGACGCCTGCGCGCGCTGCGCCTGGACCCCAAGCGCACCTTCGACGCGATCGTCGCGCGCCACGCCCCCTCGCCCGCCGCCGCCGACGCCATCATGCAAAACCGCATCTACCGCAATCTCTCGCAGGCGCTGGCCGGCGTGGGCGACTACATGGCGATGGAGCGGCTGCTCGAGCTGAGCGAGCAACCGGCGACCGACCTGGTCGTGCTCGACACCCCGCCCGCACGCGAGGCGCTGGACTTCCTCGACGCCCCGCGCCGCCTGCTCGATCTGCTCAATTCGCGCGCCGTCACCCTGCTGGGCGGCGGGATGCGCCGCGGATTCAGCGTCGTCGACCTCGCCGCGCGCGCGGTGCTCTCCGCCTTCGACCGCCTCACGGGATTGCACCTGCTCGGCGACGTGCAGGCCTTCGTGCGCAGTTTCGACGGGATGTATGCCGGGTTCGCCGAGCGCGCAGCGCGCGTGCAACAGCTCCTGATCGCCGGCGACACCGCGGTGGTCGTAGTCACCACCGCCGAGCCCGAGCGCACCGCGCAGGCGCACGAGTTCCTCGCGGCGCTCAGCACGGCCGGGATCGAGCCGCGGGCGGTAATCGTGAATCGCACGCTGCCCGCGACGGTGTCGGCGGCACAGGTCGCGCGCGCCGCGCTCGCGCCGGCCCTTAGGCGCAAACTGGAGCGCGCCGCCGAGGACTTCGCGGCGCTGCATCAGCGCGAAGCCGCCGCGATCGTGTCGTTGCGCGCGGGCTTGCCTGCGGGATTGAAGCTGCTCGCGGTGCCCGACCTCGGACACGAGCCGGCCGAACTTGCCGACCTCGCCCGGCTGGGGCGGAGTCTCGCGATCCTGTGAACGCGGCGAAGCCACCGCGGCTCCGTCCCGCGCGGGGCTGCGGTGCCATAGATGCTCCGGCGCCGTCAGTCGGAACTGTTGGTGGAGTTGCCGCGGTTCTTGCGCCGGCGCTGCACCGGACGCGGTCCGGGCGCCGGCCGGACTGGCCGGACTGGCTCGGCTTCACCGGCCGCGGGGCGCGCGTGGCGCGGCGCGGGCATTTCGCCCGCCGCCAGCATCCGGTCGATCTTCATGCTAAGGTTGACCAGTTGGCTGGACAGCGTGTCGAGTCGGGACTTCAGTTCGCGGATGTCGCGTTTGGACGGGATGTTGACGAAGTCGAGAACGGTCTCGACATTGCGATCGAAGACGTGCTTGTTGGCCATCAATCGTTCCCCCGCGCGGCCCAGCCCCTTGCGCATCCTTTCGTTGGCCATCAGCTCGCCCATCACGCTTCCCAGACCTTCCTCGCTCACCTGGCGTAGCTTGGAAATGATACTTTCGGCGTCGCGGCGTGCCATCACCAACCACTATAGTCTCGCGCGGGCGTGCCGCAAGCCAAAGTGCAACCGACCGGCGGATGTCAGCGTAATGACATGCGCGCAATGGTGACGTGCGCGTAATCCGATGTGGACCATCGCGACCATCCTCAACGTGACTTCCGGCTTCGCCCTGATGCGCTATCGCGGGAGCCCGGCCGAAATAATCGCAACCTCGCTGATTATCGATACGGCGCTGGCGCCGCTCACCGCGGCTATCGCCTCGCGGCGCGGCCGCTCGCCGCTGGTGTGGGCGCTGCTCGGCTTTGCGCTTGGAATGTGGGCGCTGGTGGCGACGCTGCTGTTGCGTCCGCGCGCCCGGAACTCGCGCACTGACCCGCGTCCCGCCGCGCCGCCGCCTACTTCTGATGCCGCCTGAGCCACGCCAGCAGCGGCGCGAAGACCTCCCCTTCGGCGTGCGTGCCGCAGATAACGTCGAGATGGCCCCATCCCACGAGCCGTTTGACGGCTACGTCGGCGCTGCCGGTCGCCGCGGCCGACCCGGTCACCATCGCCGGCCACTGCGCGGAAATGTTGGTGCTGGCGAACGCGATCACCGGAATCTTTGAGGCCTTAAGCCGCGCCAGCGCGCGCGCATCGAACGGGTTGTCGTAACCTTCGCGATCTTGCACGGCCGGCCACCATCGGTCGTAACCAATCAGCATCCGCGCCAGCACCGACGGATCCGAAAATCCGCCCTGCGGATTCGCCAGCCCGCCGTGTCCTCCGAACACGCCGTCGGCGTCAAAGACCACGTGCTCGAGATTTTCCGCCGCGCTCTTGTATTTCGGCAACGGCGCCGGACCGCCGGGGTCGCGAATCACCGCCTCCATCAGCGCGCGGCGCTTGTCGTAGGTCAGATGGCGTCCGCCGATATCCTCGGCGACGCGCCCCGCGGGCATCGCCGGAGCCGGACCGCGCGGAATGAAACCGTCGAGAATCACCAATCCGGCCACGCTCCGCGGATGCAAGGCCGCGAACAGGTAGGCGAAGCTCGCGCCGCGGCTGAAGCCGGCGATGAAAAGCTTCTCGTGGCGGGTTTGTGCGCTGACGAAGGCCGCCGCCGCCTCGACGTCGCCCTCGAAGACGCGATTCGTCCATCCGGCCATCAAGGCGAGCTTCGCCGCCGGCGTGTCGGGCGGGACGAAGTGGGCGCGATAATCCATGGTCCACACGTCGACGCCATGCGCGGCCAGGTAAAGCGGCATCGAGTACCGCGGATCGTCGACCGCAATCTCGCCATTCATGTTGGTGCCGGGGAGATAGAGCATCACGAGTTCCGGATGGGACGGCGCGTCCGGGCCGCTCGCGATTCGATGGAGCCCGATACGATCGAACGGCGACGGCCCGCGCGCGGCGACGAAATGCCATTCGTAGATTCCCGCCGCTCCCTTCAGTGCGCGCGGTGCGCCGAGCTGTGAGAATGTCGGCGCCGCGGGCGACGCGAAGGCGCAAAGCGGACTCGTCGCGCCGAGCGCCATCGCGAGCGTCATCGCGAGCGTCATCGCGAGGCACAGCGCGATCGCGAATCGCCGTTTCATTTCGTTGTGCATCCGCGCAGTAAAACAGTAAAACAGTGACAGTGAAACGGTGAAACAATCGTCTCATATCCACCGTTGAAACGACGTCTGGAGGAGATGGCCAGGGAGTCTGCCAGGGAGCATACGATGAGCGGAAAAATCGAATTCGCATTCTGGTCGCCGCAAGCCGGCGCGACCGTCAAGACCCTAATCGACCGCGCCGAGCTGGCCGAACGCCTGGGCTACCATTCGTTGTGGCTGGTCGACCACTTCTGGACCATCGGCATGCCCGACGTCGATCTGCTCGAATCGATTCCGATGATGAGCGCGATCGCCGCGCGCACCGAGCGCGTACGGATCGGCACGCTGGTGCTGTGCAACTCCTTTCGCAATCCGGCGCTGCTGGCCAAGTCGCTCACCACGATCGACCAGATCTCCAACGGCCGGCTCGAAGTCGGCCTGGGCTCGGGCTGGATGGAGGCCGAGTACCGCGCCTACGGTTACGAATTTCCGTCGATCGGCACCCGGCTGCGGCAGCTCGAGGAGGGACTGCAGATCCTCAAGGCGATGTTCACCGAGAACCGCGCGAGCTTCAAAGGCCGCTACTACACGGTCGCCGACGCGCCCAACAATCCCAAGCCCATCCAGAAACCACATCCGCCGATCATGATCGGCGGCGCGGGCGAAAAAGTGATGCTGCGGCTGGTCGCGAAGTACGCCGATCGCTGGAATTGCCCGGCCGGTTACCGCGACTTCAAAAAAACTCTCGGCGTGCTGCACGAGCATTGCCGCGCGGTCGGCCGCGACCCCGGGGAAATCACCGTCTCGGAGCAGGTGATGGTTTGTATCGGCGCGAACAAGGCCGAGGCCGACCAGAAGTGGGAGATGGCCAAGGGGCGCAAGCCGTTTTCGTTCACCGCGATAAAGGGCACGCCCGACGAGGTGGTAAAGCAGTTGCGCGAGCGCGTCTCGTGGGGCATCACGATGTTCACGATGATGTTCGCCGACATGGCGCCGCCGCAGACCGTCGAGCTGTTCGCGCGCGAAGTGATGCCGGCCTTCGCATAGCCCGTCCGCCCCGCACCCCGGAGGAATCTCGCGATGGCTCACGACCTGCTGATCCGTAACGCCACCATCTGCGACGGCACCGGAGCGCCCGTGCGTCACGGCGCGCTCGCGGTGAAGGACGGCAAAATCGCCGCGGTCGGCGAGGCCGGCGGCTCCGCGCGGCGCGAGATCGACGCCGGCGGCGCGGTGCTCGCGCCCGGCTTCATCGATATCCATACGCACTACGACGCGCAGATCTCGTGGGACCCGCTGCTCACCTCTTCGTGCTGGCATGGCGTCACCACGCTGCTGATGGGCAATTGCGGCGTGGGCGTCGCGCCATGCCGCCCCGGGCAGCAATCCACGATGGCGTGGGACCTGGTCAACGTCGAGGCGCTGCCGCACGACGTGCTGATGCGCGGCGTGGCGTGGGACTGGGAAAGCTTTCCGCAGTATATGGCGGCGACCGAGCGGCGCGGCCTCGCGCTCAACGCGGGCTTCCTGGTGCCGCTGTCGGCGTTGCGCTTTTACGTCATCGGTGAGGAGGCGGCCGAACGCGCCGCGACCGAAGCCGAGACGGCCGAGATGGCGCGTCTGTACCGCGAGGCGCTCAGCGCCGGCGCCGCGGGGTTCTCGATGAGTCTCGCGCCGCAGCATATCGGCTTCCAGGGCCGTCCGCTGGCGAGCCGGATGGCGAGCGACGAGGAGTTGCGCGCGCTCTGCCGCGCGATGCGCGAACTGGGCCGCGGCATCATCGAGATTCTTCCCAACCGCGGCTCGACCAACGTTCCCAACGAGGGCGGCTTCGATCTCCTGACCATGCTCGCGCGCGAAAGCACGCGGCCGGTGACCTGGCTCGCGCTGCTCGACCTTCCCGGCACGCCCCCGGACGCGCATCAGCGCACGGTCGAGCGCCTCGCCCCGCTCGTCCAAAGCGGACTCAAGATTCTGCCGCAGGTCACGCCGCGCCCGATCCAGCAGTACTACACGATGCGCGAGCCGTTCATCTTTGCCGCGCTCGATTCATGGAAAGGAATCTTCAACCGCGCCGCCGGCGAGCAGATGGCGCTCCTGCGTTCGGCGGATTTCCGTGCCGCGTTCCGCAACGAAATCAAAGACGGCGGCGGCAAGGCGATTTTCCGCGGACGATGGGACCGCGTGCACATCGCGCGCGTGGAAAACGAACGCAACCGCCGCTTCATCAACCTGAGCATCGCCGACCTCGCCGCGGCCACCGGCAAAGACGCCGTCGACGCGCTGCTCGACCTCGCGCTGGACGAGCGGATGGAGTTGGGCGTGACGCTCTCCGTGATCAACGTCAACCCCGACGTCGTAGGCCGCATCCTGAAGCTGCCCAATACGCTCATCGGGCTGAGCGACGCGGGCGCTCACGTCGCGCAACATTGCGACGCCGGCCTGACCTCCTATCTGCTCCACGAATGGGTGCATCGGCGCGGCGTGCTGACGCTGGAGGAAGGCGTGCGGCGGCTGGCCTCGGAGCCGGCCGACTTTCTCGAACTGCGCACCAAGGGGCGGCTCGCACCGGGGATGGACGCCGACCTGGTGATTTTCGATCCGGCCGCGATAAAGCCGCTTAAGCCCGAATGGGTCAACGATCTGCCGGGCGGCGAGCCGCGGCTGATCGAGCGCGCGGAGGGAATCGAATACACGATCGTCGGCGGCGAAATTTTGTTCGCGCACGACGCATACCAGGGCGGCCTGCCCGGCAAGGTGCTGCGCACGGGCGCCGCCGCGTAAAAGAAGCCCGCGTTCAGCGTGGAAACCAAACGACCTACGAAGCGGAGTTGATTGAAGATGAATGGAGCCGAGAGCCTGATCCTGACCGCGCTTAATTGCGGAGTCGATGTCTGCTTCGCCAACCCCGGCACCACCGAGATGCCGCTGGTCGCGGCGCTCGACGGCGCCACTCGGATGCGTTCGGTGCTGGCGCTGTTCGAGGGTGTCGTCACCGGCGCCGCCGACGGCTACGCGCGGATGACCGACCGGCCCGCGCTCACGCTGACCCATCTGGGGCCCGGCTTCGCCAACGGGATCGCCAACCTGCACAACGCGCGGCGCGCGCACTCGCCGATCGTCAACGTGATCGGCGACCATGCGACGTGGCATCTCAAGGCCGACGCCCCGCTCACTTCCGATATCGAATCGCTCGCCCGCCCGGTCTCCGCGTGGGTTCGCCACTCGGCAAGCGCGGGCGCGGTCGCCGCCGACACGGCCGAGGCGATCGCTGAAGCCATGCGTGTGCCGGGCCACACCTCGACGCTCATCGTGCCCTCCGATTGCCAGTGGAGCGAGGCCGGCGCGGCGGCCGGGCCGCGTCCGGCAGTGCCGCCTCCGGCGGCGCCGGATGGTGCCGTGCGAGCGGCGGCCGAGATGCTGCGGCGCGACGGCGCGAGCGCTGTGCTCTTCATGGGCGGCGCGGCGCTGCGCGAGCGCGGACTCAACGCCGCGGCGCGAGTCGCCGCGGCGAGCGGATGCCGCTTGATGTGCGAGACGTTTCCCGCGCGGGTCGAGCGCGGCGGCGCGATGCCGCCGGTCGAGAAGCTGCCCTACTTTCCCGAGATGGCGCTCGAGGCGTTCGCCAAATCCAGCTCGGTTATCCTGGCGGGCGCGCGCGCGCCGGTCGCATTTTTCGGCTATCCCAACACCCCGAGCATGCTGATCCCCGAAGGCCGCGGCGTCGCCACGCTGGCGACGATCGAGCAGGACGTCGCGCTCGCGCTCGAGGCGCTGGCCGACCTTATCGGCGCGCCGAAAACCGCGCCGGCACGCGCCGCGAAGGGACCGGCGGGGCGGCCCACCGGCGCGCTCGATGCGACCACGATCGGCGCGGCGATCGCGGCCCTGATGCCCGAGCGTGCAATCGTGATGGACGAGGCGGCGACCACCGGGCTGCCGTTCTTCGGCGCCTCGCTGAGCGCGCCGGCGCATACCTACCTCGCGCTCACCGGCGGCGCGATCGGCCAGGGGCTGCCGTGCGCGACCGGCGCGGCGGTCGCCTGCCCCGACCGCCGCGTGATCTCGTTCCAGGCCGACGGCAGCGCGATGTACACCGTGCAGGCGCTGTGGACGCAGGCGCGCGAGGGGCTGAACGTCACCACGCTTCTGTGCAACAACCGCCGCTACCGGATTTTGCAGGTCGAACTGGCGCGCGCCGGCATTACCGAGCCCGGCCCCACGGCGCGCTCGCTGACCAGCCTCGGCAATCCGAACCTCGACTGGGTCGCGCTGGCCAAGGGGATGGGCGTGCCGGGGACTCGCGTCGAGACCGCCGAAGCGCTATCGCAGGAGTTGGAGCGCGCGCTCAAGGAGCCAGGCCCCAAAATGATCGAGATGGTCATTGGATAGCGCTTTCGGGATAGCGCTTTCGGAGAGCGCTTGACGTGATAGCGACAAACGGTCGAGCGGTGCTACAGCTCATCGCGCTTTTCCAACAGGAGGTATTTCGATGGGTGCAGGCGAATCGATCAGCAACGCGACGGGCGCCGGCAGGGCAGGCGCGTCGTCCAGCCGGCAATGGGCCCCTTACCTGGAGGCCGCCTGCGGTTTCAAGAATCATTGGTATCCCGCGCTGTTCAGTCACGAACTCAAGGACAACGACGTCAAGGGCGTGCTGATCGCGGGCCACGAGATTGCGCTGAGAAGGGCCAGGGGCAAAACCTACGCGCTACAGGATCGCTGCCTGCATCGGGGCGTGAGGATGTCGCGCCGGCCGCTTTGTCTGAGTGACGAGCTGATGAGTTGCTGGTACCACGGCTACAGCTACGGCCTTCAAGACGGCGTGCTGCGGACGATCGTGGCGTCGCCCGACGATCCCATTCTGGGCAAGGTGCGGATCCGTACCTACCCGGTAGAGGAGCGCAACGGGATGATCTTCGTGTTCGTCGGCGATGAGGACTATCAGCCGGTGCCGCCGCTGTCATCCGACCTGCCGTTGCGCATCGGTGCCGATGAAGACCCCAACGCCGTGGCGTACATCCTCGACGATCACGTCTTCGTGCGCGGGATTCATCGCACCGGCAATTCCAACTGGCGCCTGGCCGTGGAAAACGGCTACGACCCCGGCCACTGGCTGGTGCATATGGGCAACACGATTATCGCCAGCGCCGACGTCTTGTTCCCGCTCGGCGCACAGCCCGTCTCGGACGAGGCGGTGCGCGTGGTCGAGGAGGAGGACGGTCCGAAGGGCGTGATGATGATGTACAACAAGCCCGAGGCCTGGAACATGGTGCTCGAAAATCCGGTCCTCGGGCTGAAAGCGCGCGGCACCAAGCCCTACTACTTGCGAACCTCGATGTATCTGCCGGGGGTGCTGCTGGTCGAGCACTGGCCGATTCCGGGTTGGGCGCAATACGAATGGTACGTTCCCACCGACGAGACGCATCACGAGTACTGGGAAATCCTGGTTGCCCACTGCCGCAGCGAGGCAGATCTGAAGGACGCCGAGTATCGGTACAACAACGTCTTCGAGCCGCTCGCGCTGCGCGATTTCAACGACAACGATCTCTTCGCACGCGAGGCGATGCAGGACTTCTACGAGACCGGCGACGGATGGAACAAGGAGGTCCTGTGCCAACTGGATAACGCATTGACCGCGTGGCGCAAGGTGGCGTCGCGCTACAATCGCGGCATCCAGGAGCGGCCGGCCGCGCCTGGCGGGAACGGCGGCGGCGGCAACGGTCATCGATAGGCGACCGCACAGCGGCAAGCGACCGCAGGGGGGAACTCCGATGGCCGACAAGACGCGCAACGTTCCGCTCTCGGCGGAGCAGGAGCAGTGGTACGCCGCGGCGTGTGAGCGGCTCAATCCGGAGCGCCTGAAAATGCTGCTGCTCAATCTGATCGAGGTTCACAGTCCCACCGGGGCCGAGCGTCAGGCCAGCGAATTTATGGCCGCCTACATGCGCCAGCACCTGGGCGGGCACTCGTGCTATCAGCCGATCAGTGAGAACACCGGCAACGCGATCGGAGAAGTCCGCGGCAGCGGCGGCGGCGCCGCGCTCCTGCTCTACGCTCCGATCGACACCCATCTCGAGGCTGACCCGGAGCGCGATCTGCCATGGGCCGGCCCAACGCTCCGCGCCGACATGCTGCCCAAAGGTTTCGCGCAGGGCGATCTGGTCTATGGTCTCGGCGCCGCCAATCCAAAGGGGATGGTCGCGACCCTGACTGAAATAGCGACCGCGATGTGCGAAGCAAAAGTGCCGATAAGGGGCGACCTGCAGGTCGGCTTTGCGGGCGGCGGGATGCCGGTCAGCCTGCCGTATCGGCGCAACTACGGGATGAGCGACGGCGTGTATCACATGCTCACCCGCGGGGTGGCGCCCGATTTCGCGGTGATCATGAAACCGTGGTGGGCGGTCTTCGCCGAGGAACCGGGGATGTGCTGGTTCAAGGTCTCGGTGCGCGGCACGATGGGCTATGCGGGGATTACGCGCGGCACTCCCGGCTATCGAAGTTCGATCATCCCCGCCATTGGAGTGATCGAGGAGATCGAGGCCTGGCTCCCGCAATACACCGCGCGTAACACTTCGGGAACGGTGCTTCCGGAGGGCCATATCGCGGCGCTGCGCGCGGGATGGCCTGAGAAGCCGGCCTTTCCGTCGGCCACGACGGAAATCTATCTCGACGTGCGATGCAATCCGCGCACTTCTCCCGCCGAAGTGAAGTCGCAGTTCGCCGAGGCGATGGGCTCGATTCACCAGCGTCATCCGGACGTCGAGTTCGACTGGGAGATGTTCGGTGCCTGCCCGGGCGGCGCGACGGACCCGCGGAACTGGATCGTGCAATCGAGCTATCGCGGCTGGGAACGGGTCGAAGGCCGGCCGCACGGCGAAGCGCCAAAGATGGGTGGTCAGACCGACGGCGCGCTCATCCGGCGCCTCGGCATCCCCTGCGCGCGGATCGGTTATCCGTGGCCGCCCGACAACTGCCCGGATGAGTACAAGGAAGGCCTGGGCGGGATGGGCGTGGCCAGTATCAAGGACTTCATCAAATCGGCCAGGGCGATCATGTATGTGGTTATCGACACGCTGACCCGCTCGCGAGCCGACCTCGGACTGTGAACACGCGCGTGAAAGGGTTCACGTCGCGATAGAAATCAGCCGCAGACATAAGTCTGCCGAACAACTAGGCTGTCCTGAAATCAGAACGCAGGGGAAACCACTTATGGCCATGAGCCTTTCGCGGCGAGCTAGTGCGGAGTTCATCGGGACGTTTTGGCTGGTGCTGGGCGGATGCGGCAGCGCGGTGCTGGCGGCCGGCTTTCCGCATCTCGGAATCGGCTTCGCCGGAGTGGCGCTGGCCTTCGGGCTGACGCTGCTGACGATGGCCTACGCTATCGGGCACATCTCCGGATGCCACATCAATCCGGCCGTGAGCTTCGGCTTGTGGGCCGGCGGCCGCTTTCCCGGCAAGGAACTCGCGCCCTACGTGATCGCGCAAGTGCTCGGAGGAATCTTCGCCGCCGCGGTGCTCTACGTCATCGCCAGCGGCGCACCTGGCTTCAGCCTGGCCGGCGGCTTCGCCTCCAACGGCTATGGTGCGCACTCGCCGGGCGGCTACAGCCTCGGCTCGGCGGCCGTGTGCGAGGTCGTGATGACGCTGATGTTCCTGTTCGTGATTATGGGAGCGACCGACCCGCGCGTTCCGGCCGGCTTTGCGCCGATCCCGATTGGATTGGTGCTGACGCTGATCCACCTGATCAGCATCCCGGTAACCAACACGTCGGTTAATCCCGCGCGCAGCACCGGCCCGGCGCTGTTCGTAGGCGGATGGGCGATCGAGCAACTGTGGCTGTTCTGGCTGGCCCCCATCGCGGGCGCGATCATCGGCGGGGCGCTTTATCGATCGCTGATGGCCGAGTCGCCCGAGGCCGAGGCGGCGCGCCCGGCGCGCCCGATCTAGGCCGTGGGCGTTCCAGCTACGGCTGCTTGAACATCCGCTCCAGCGCGGCCGGCACCTCGCCCAGCGTCGCCACGCGATGGGAATGGACGACGCGCGCGCCGACGCCGAGGAAATGCGCGCCCGCGCCGCTCGCCGCTTCGACGTCGATCTGGCTGTCGCCGACGTACACCGCGCGTTGGGGGGTGACGCCCGCGCGCTCCAGGCACAGGCGCACGATGTCGGGTGCGGGCTTGGGCCGGACGTTGTCGTATGCGCTCGCCACCGCGTCGAAGACGCCATCCAGGCCGAGATGCTCGATCAGTCCGTGAGTCGTGGCCGAGCGGTTGGTCGCGAGCGCCACGCGGTAGCGGCGCTTCAATTCGAGCAGGAACGGCCGCAGCTCGAAGGGCGGGCGCAGCAGCTTGAAGAACGGGGTGAAGTCGATGCTCCGCGCGACTTCGCGCATCCGCGCAAGCTTGGCCGCGTCCGCGCGCGCGCGCAGCTCGAAGACCGACATCGCGGCCAGGAAAATGCACGCCCGCTCCTCGTCGGGGCTGAGCGGCGGCTCGCCGATCGCGGCGAAGATCGCGTTGTAATAGGCGGTGTTGGATTCGACCGACTCGAACAACACGCCGTCGGCGTCGAAGATAACCAGGTCAAGCATCGCCAGTTCCGTCGTCCTCCATAACGTTGCGCCATATCATATCGCATACGCGGGGAATCAAAATCGCATACGGAACCGAATCGCGGTTGCAAGATGGAACCTGATTTGCTCCAACGGAATTAACCAATAACGATTCGCGGCATAGCCCCAAGGGAGCGCATCAGGTGAAGGCTATCGTTTTTGAACAGATCGGCGACCCGAGCGTGCTCAAGTACGTCGAGACGCCCAGGCCCGAGGTCGCGCCCGGCACGGTACTGGTCAAGGTGCATGCCGCCGGAATCAACTTCGCCGACACCTTCTTCATCCGCGGCGAGTACATGATCAAACCGCGGCTGCCCGACACGCCGGGGATGGAAGCGGCCGGAGTGATCGAGGCGGTCGCGCCCGACGTGAAGGATCTCAAGGTCGGGATGCGTGTCACCTCGATCACGCTCAAGGGTTACGCCGAGTATTGTCTCATCCGTCCCTCGCAGGTGATCCCGCTGCCCGACTTCGTCAGCTTCGAGGAGGGCGCCGCCTTCCCGATCCAGGTGCTGACCGCCTGGCACATGCTGCACACCGCGCACCAGACGGCCCCGGGCCAGACCGTAGTGGTGCACTCCGCCGCGGGCGGGGTCGGAATCGTCGCGGTGCAGATCGCCAAGGCGGCCGGCGCGCGCGTGATCGGCACCGTCTCGAGCGATTCCAAGACCGCGCTGGTCAAGCAATATGGCGCCGACGAGGTTATCAACTACGAAAGCTCCGACTTCGCCGCCGAGACGATGCGCCTGACGGGCGGCCGCGGCGCCGACCTGATCCTGGACGCGGTGGGCAAGCCGACCTTCGAGCCGGGGCTCAAATGCCTCGCCCCGTTCGGCCATCTGCTGCTGTACGGACGCGCCGGCGGACCGCCCGACCCGCTCAACGTGTTCCGCCTGTTCGAGAAGTCGGCCAAGGTGAGCGGCTTCGCACTGCCGGTGATGTTCGGGATGCCCGACGTGATGCACAAAGGAATCGAGAAATCATTCGAGCTCATGCGGGAGAAGAAGCTCAAGCTGCTGATCGGCAAAAGTTTTCCGCTGGCCCAGGCCGCCGAGGCGCATCGCCTGCTGCAATCGCGCCAATCAGTCGGTAAACTGGTGCTCGTGCCTTAGCGCGACCGAATCGGCTGCCTCGGCCGCCGTTGGAGATTTTGATGGCCCCGCAAGCAAATCAGCCAGGAGTCGCACCGGCTGGAGTCGCGATCGTGGTCGGCGTGGGACCGGGTCTCGGCGCCGCGCTGGTGCGCCGCTTCGCCCAGGGAGGACACGCCGTAGCAATGATCGCGCGCTCGCGCGAGTTCATGGACGGACTCGCCGCCGAGGTCAACGCAGCCGGCGGCCGCACGCTGGCGGTCACCGCCGACGTCGGCGACGCGGAGCAGGTAGCCCGCGCCTTCGACACCGTGCGCTCGAAACTCGGCGCGCCCGAGGTGCTGCTGTACAACGCGGGCAGCGGCAACTGGGGAACGATCACCGAAATCACGCCCCAGCAATACGAAGAGTCATGGCGGACCAACGCCTACGGCGCGTTTCTGTGCGCCAAACAGGCCGTGTCCGAGATGATCGCGCGGCGGCGCGGCGTGATGCTGTTCACCGGCGCGACGGCGGGAATCAAGGCGGGGGCCAAGTCGGCCGCGTTTGGACCGGCCAAGTTCGCGGTGCGGGGACTCGCGCAATCGCTGGCGCGCGATCTCGGGCCGCGCGGAATCCACGTCGCCTACGTCAACGTCGACGGCATTATCGACATCCCGCACATCCGCAAGCAGATGCCGTCGCTCAAGGACGAAGACCTGCTCCAGCCGGCCGCGATCGCCGAAGCCTACTGGTCGCTGGCCAACCAGCACCCGAGCGCATGGACCCAGGAGTTGGACGTGCGCCCGTTCAAGGAGAAATTCTAGAGCCCGCGCAACTGCGGCGTCGAGACTCGGTGAGCAGCGCGATGAGTGTCCATTCAGCAAGCGGACGCAAAACGGTACGAATTCCAAAGGGCCCGGCCAAAGTGATTCCGTTGCCGGCTGGACGGCGGCGCCGGAGCCATCGGCGCGCGGTCGGGATTGGAATCGCGTCGCTGGGGATGGCGGCGGCGGGCGCGGCGCTGGTGTGGCTCTACCTCCTGCCGCTCTTCGGGCTCGCGCCGGACCTGACGGCGGGGATGAGCGCGCAGGAAGCGGAAATTTTGCGGCTGGTCAACGACGAGCGCAAGCGCGGGGGCGCGCCGGCGCTTAAATCTTCGCAGCGCCTGGTGCTGGCTTCGCGCGGCCACAGCTACGACATGGCGCTGCGCAACTACCTCGGCCACAACGGCCCCGCCGGCGACACTCCCGCCGAGCGCGTACGTGGGGTCGGCGTCGACACCGCGGCGCTGGGCGAAAATATCTACCTGGACCGCGACTCCGACCGGGAGAAACTGGCCGAGCGCACGGTCCAGGGATGGCTCGGCAGCCCGGAGCATCGCGCCAACATGCTCTCGCCCGATTTCGGCACGACCGGCGTCGGAGTCGCGCGCGCCGCCGACGGCACGGCCTACGTCACGCAGGATTTCGCCAAGTAGCGTGCCCCAAAATTACTTAGCCGACCGCCTCGAACGTCCGCTCCAGCCATCGCATCACCTTGGCGTGCGCGTGAATTTCCGCCTCGGCGAGCGGCGTAAACGGAATATTCAGCGCCCCGACTTGCGCCGCCACCGCAAGGTCGGCGATCGACAATTCCGCGCCGCATAGAAATTGTCCGTCGACCATCGACTCCAGCCAATCGAGCGCCGCCCGCAATTTCTCGCGCTGCTCGTCGATTCCCAAACGTCCCAGCCCCTGCCCTCGCAGCGCCCCGCGCGTCTGCCGCGCGAAGGCCAGCTTTATCATTGGCCTTACCAGGGCTGGCACGGGTTCGAAGACGCTCTCGGCAAACTTCGCGAACTGCTCGGGGATCTGCCAGCGTTCATAGACGACGTGCCAGTAGAGCGATTCGTCGGCCCAGTCCTCCAGCATCAGGGCCATCGCGCGGGTCCGCGGATCCTGCGGGTAAAGCCGCGGCTCGGGATGGCGCGTTTCGAGATGGCGAATGATGTCGCTGGAATCGGCGAGCTTTACCCCGTCGTCGATCATCACCGGCAGCTTGCCGCGCGGGTTGAGCCTGCGCACCTGGATCGGGGAGGTCGCGTTGACGATGTCGAACGGGACGCGCTTGTAGCGCATCGCGCGTTGAACCTTGACGCAAAACGGCGACGCCGATTCCTGATCGCCCAGCGGAGCAAACTGGTATAGCTGAATCTTCCCCATAATGCCCTTCTCTATCACGGCCGGCGCGCCCGCCGAACTCCATCTTCAGGCAACTGGCGCTTGGGCCTCCGAGCGCCTAGAATCAGATGCCACAAGGGACGAAAAACGAACAGGGTAACTATCGATGGAACGAGTTGAACTCATCCGCGAATGTGAGGCGGTCCAAGTGCCGCTCGGCAGTCCGATCACGCTGGAGAAGGGCCTCGAGGTCTTCATCACCCAGTCGCTCGGCGGCAGCTTCACCGTGCAGGTGCCCGCCTACGGCGGACTCTACCGCATCACCGGCAAGGACGCCGACGCGCTCGGCAAGAGCGCTGAGGACGCCGCCTCACCGGTCTCCGCCTCGGGCGACCTCGAGGCGATGGTCTGGGAGCAGCTCAAGACCTGCTACGACCCCGAGATTCCGGTCAACATCGTCGACCTGGGATTGGTCTACGCGATGGAAGTTGCGCCGATGGACGGGGACGCCAAGCGGGTCGACGTTAAGATGACGCTCACCGCGCAGGGCTGTGGGATGGGAGCGTCGATCGCGATCGATGCGCGCCAGAAGCTGCTCTCGCTCCCCGGCGTCGCGGAGGCCAACGTTGACCTGGTGTGGGATCCGCCGTGGACTCCGCAGATGATCTCGCCTGAAGGCCGCGAGCGGCTGGGCCTCGACTAGCGCAAAATCGGCTTTCATCGCGGAGTTTCTGACGAAGCGCGGTTCCCGTCGGGCTGCGTTTCGCTGGTCTGGGCCATATTTGGTCCGGGCCATATTTGACATGGCGGCTCGTGTCCGGTAGCTAAGAGGGTTCGGACCAAAGCATGTTTGCAATCGTAAGGACAGGCGGAAAGCAGTATCGCGTCGGTGTGGGCGACCAGATAACCGTCGAGCGCATCGTGGGCGTCGTCGGCGCCGAGATCGAGCTGGTCGACGTGCTCGCAATCGGCGGCGATGAAACGGTGATCGGCACCCCGACCGTGCCTGACGCTGCCGTGCGCGCGAAAATCGTGCAGCAGCCGCGCGGCACCAAGGTTATCGTGTTCAAAAAGAAAAAGCGCAAGAATTACCGGCGCAAGCGCGGCCATCGCCAGGAACTGACCGTGCTCAAGATCGAGGAGATCAAGCGGGGCGCGGCTTAGCCCCTCGCATCAAGCTTTTTCGCCGGCGCAACCCGCCGGCACTATCACAGGGAGACAGGCTCGTGGCGCATAAGAAGGGACAAGGCTCGACGCGCAACGGCCGCGACAGTCCGGGACAGCATCGCGGCATCAAAATTTACGCCGGCGAGACCGTCCGCGCCGGCAACATCCTGGTCCGCCAGCTCGGCACGCGGGTTCATCCGGGACGCAACGTCGGGATGGGCCGTGACTTCACGCTTTACGCACTGGTCGACGGAGTGGTCAAATACGAGACCTACCGCACCGACAAGCGGCGGGTGCGGATCGAGCCGACGGCCGCGTCGGCTAGCCCCTATCGTGAAGAAGCGGCAACCGAACCGCCGGCCGAAGTACAAGCTTAGGGCCGGCACGGCTTAGAGTTTTTTCCGACTTCAAGCCCCGCGGCCGCGCCGCGGGGCTTTTTGTTTGTATACGGCGACCGCTGTGACCGTTCGTGCAATCGGCTGAAGAACTCTCAGAGGGACTCACGATGCGACTCGGACTGCTGTACGGCTTTTCCCATTCCCATGAATCGCTCGACCTGGTGCTCGAGGCCGAACGGCTGGGCTACGACTCGGTATGGACGGGCGAGGCCTGGGGCTCGGACACTATTGTTCCACTCGCCTGGATCGGTGCGCTGACCAAAAAAATCCGTCTCGGCACGGCGATCATGCAGATGCCGGCGCGCACGCCCGCGATGACGGCGATGACCGCGATGACGCTGGATGCGATATCGGGCGGGCGCTTCATCCTCGGCGTCGGGCCGTCGGGGCCGCAGGTGGTCGAGGGATGGCACGGGGTGCCCTACGGCAAGCCGCTGGTGCGCTACCGCGAGTATATCGCGATCCTGCGCAAGATTTTCGCGCGCGAGGCGCCGCTGGAGTTTCAGGGCGCCGAGTACCAGGTGCCGTACCGCGGCCCCGGTTCGACCGGCCTGGGCAAGCCGCTGCGCTCGATCCTGCACGGCCGGCGCGACATGGAAATCTACATGGCGTCGATCACCCCGAGCGGAGTGGCGCTGGCCGCCGAAATCGCCGACGGCGTGATCCCGGTGTGGATGAACCCGGAGCGCTGGGACCTGTTCCAGCCGAGCCTCGAGCGCGGATTCAACAAAGCCGGCGCCACGCGCGACCCGCACAAATTCGACCTCGCGCCGTTCGTGACCTGCGTGATGGGCCCCGACGTGGCGAAGTGCCGCGAGCCGGTGAAGCAGAACCTGGCGTTCTATATCGGCGGGATGGGCGCGCGCGACAAAAACTTCTACAACGACTACGCGCGGCGCGCCGGCTACGCGGAAGCGGCAATGAAAATCCAGGACCTGTTTCTCTCCGGCAAGCGCGACGAGGCCGTCGCCGCGGTGCCCGACAGGCTGGTCGACGAAGTCGCCCTGGTCGGACCGCGCGAGCGGATCGCCGAGCGCGTCGCCGCCTGGAAGGCCTCGCCGATCAAAACGATGCTTATCGGGACGCGCCAGGTCGAGGCGCTGCGCGCGCTGGCGGAGCTGCTCCTGTAGCCATCGCGCGGGATCGCGAGCGGCTTTGGACGAATGAAGTTTGTCGATGAAGCGCGGGTCTTCGTGGCCGCCGGCAAGGGCGGTGACGGCGCGATCGCGTTTTTGCGCGAGAAGTACCGCCCCTTCGGCGGACCGGCCGGCGGCGACGGCGGCCGCGGCGGCGACGTGATCTTCGAGGTCAACGAGGGGCTCGCGACGCTGCTCGATTTTAAATACAACCCGCGTTTGGTCGCGCGCGACGGCGAGGCGGGCCGCGGTAAACAGCAGTACGGCCACGCCGGCGGCGACCTGGTGGTGCGGGTGCCCCCCGGCACGCTGGTCTTCGACGAGGAAACCGGCAAGATGCTGGCCGACCTGGTGATGCCGGGAGCGCGCGCGATCGTCGCGCACGGCGGGATGGGCGGCAAGGGCAACATGCACTTCACCACCTCGACCCGCCGCGCGCCGCGAATCGCGACGCCGGGCGGGCCGGCCGAGCAGCGCTGGGTCAGGATCGAGCTCAGGCTGGTGGCCGACGCCGGCCTGGTCGGCCTGCCCAACGCCGGCAAGTCGACGCTGCTCGCCGCCGTCAGCGCGGCGCATCCGAAGATCGCGCCCTATCCTTTCACCACGCTCACGCCCAACCTGGGCCGCGTCCAACTCGCCGACGGCGCCGGCTTCAGCGTGGCCGACATCCCCGGCCTTATCGAGGGCGCGCATCTCGGCCACGGCCTGGGCATCCGCTTTCTGCGCCATCTCGCGCGCACGCGGGTGCTGATCTACGTGCTCGATCTCAGCGCCGATCCGGAACGCGACTTCCTGACCGTGCGCGGCGAACTCGCGGCATTCGACCCGATGCTCTCCGCACGCCCGGCGCTGATCGCGCTCAACAAGCTCGACCTCGTCGGCGCCGAACGCGCGGCCGAAACCGCGCGCGCGATGGCGCCGCTCGCGGCCGAACATGGAATTGAATCCGTCTTCGTCGTTTCGGCCGAGCGGCGCGTGGGACTCGAGCCATTGGTGGCCACGACAGCGCGGCTGCTCGAGCTCGGCGGGATTGCGGCGCAATGTCCCAGGTGAGCTACAAGCAGGAGCTGCTCGCGCGCGCCCGCCGGGTCGTGGTCAAGATCGGGAGTGCGGTGGTCTCGGACGCCGGCGGTTTGCGTCCGGAAGTTATCGCGCGCCTGGCCGCCGAGATCGACGCGCTGGTGCGCGCGGGACGCGAAATCGTGGTAGTGACCTCGGGCGCGATCGTGGCCGGGCGCGCGCGTCTGGAAAAACTTGGCGGCGCCGGGGTGGCGGCGCGCCAGGCGGCGGCGGCGACCGGACAGATCGAGCTGATGGGCGAATGGGCACGCGCTTTCGGCGCCGTGGGGCGCACGGTCGCGCAACTCCTGCTGACCCATCAGGACCTCGCCGAGCGCGCGCGGCGCAGCAACGCGATTAACACGATCCAGACCCTGCTCGAAGCCGGCGTGGTGCCGATCGTCAACGAGAACGACACCGTGGCGGTCGAAGAGATCCGCATGGGCGACAACGACGTGCTCTCCTCGCTGGTGGCCGGGATGGCGCAGGCGCAGCTCCTGGTGATCCTGAGCGACGTGGCCGGCGTGCTCACCGGCGACCCGCGCAAGCGGCCCGACGCCCAACTGATCCCGCTCATCACCGACCCCGAGGGCGGGATGCGCGGGCTGGTGGCCGACAGCGCGGGGCCGCTCGGAAGCGGCGGGATGGCGACCAAGCTCAAGGCGGCGAAGCAGGCGGCGCGCGCCGGAATCGCGGTGATAATCGCGCCAGGCCGCGCCGAGCAGGCGCTCGCCAGCGCGCTCGATCCGGGGCGCGAGTGCGGCACCCTGGTGCTGCCCACGCGGACCAGGCTCAAAAGCCGCAAACATTGGATCGCGTTCGCGCTGCGCCCCGCCGGCGCGTTGACGGTCGACCGCGGCGCCGCCGACGCGCTGCGAAAAAAAGGCCGCAGTCTCCTGCCCTCGGGCATTCGCGAGGTCGCGGGCGAGTTCAAAAGCGGCGACTGCGTGAGCCTGCTCGATCACGAGGGCGTCGAATTCGGCCGCGGGCTGGTCAACTACCCCGCCGCCGATATACTTAAAGTGAAGGGGAGGGGCTCCAACGACATCTCGCGCACGCTCGGCTACAAAGTCGCCGACGAGATCATCCATCGCGACAACTTCGCGCTGATCGAAGAACTGGCATGAACCCCCGTACGAATCGCTGACGTGAACCTGGAAGCCGAAACTCTCGACGCACTCAGGCGCACGCGTCACGCCGCCCGCACGCTGGCGCTATGCACCAGCGCGCGGAAGAACCAGGCGCTCGGCGCGCTGGCCGCGATGCTGCGCCAGGAGCGCGGCGCGATCCTGACCGCTAACGCAGGCGACCTGGAGCGGGCGCACGGCTCCGGGATGGCCGGGGCGTTCGTCGAGCGGCTCACGCTCAACGAGGCGCGGATCGAGGCGATGGCGCGCAGCGTCGAGGAAGTCGCGGCCCTGCCCGATCCGGTCGGCGAAGTAATCGCCAGATGGCGGCGGCCCAACGGCCTGGAGATTTCGCAAGTCCGCGTGCCGATCGGCGTCATCGCGATCATCTACGAGTCGCGGCCCAACGTCACCGTCGACGCCGGCGTGCTGGCGCTGAAGGCCGGCAACGCAGTGGTGCTGCGCGGCGGTAAAGAGGCGCTCGCCTCCAATGCGTTTTTGGCGGGGCTGATCGTCCGGGCGCTCGAGGGCACCGGGATCGCGCGCGAGGCCGTGACCTTCGTGGGAAATCCCGATCGCGAGGTCATCCAGATTCTCAAGCGCCATCCCGAGGCCATCGATCTGATCATTCCGCGCGGCGGCAAAACGTTGAAGGAGGCGCTGGCCGGATCGGCGGTTCCGCTGCTGCCGCACTTCGACGGCCTCTGCCACACCTACGTCGACCGTACCGCCGATCTGAAAATGGCCGAGGAAATCTGCTTCAACGCCAAGTGCAGCCGGCCCTCGGTATGCAATGCGATGGAGACCCTGCTGGTGCATCGCGAGGCCGCACCGCGTTTCCTGCCGCCGCTGGCCGCGCGGATGGAACGCGCGGGCGTCGAGTTGCGCGGCTGCGAGCGGACTCGCGCCATCGTGCCGGGCGCGAAGCCGGCCGGCGAAGCCGATTGGGACACCGAGTTCCTCGATCTGATCCTCGCGGTGAAAGTCGTCGACTCGCTCGATCAGGCGCTGGAGCATATCGCCCGCCACGGCTCGGGACTCGCCGACGCGATCGTGACCAGTGACCATGAGTCGGCCATGCGCTTTCAACACGAAGTCGATTCGGCGACCGTGTACGTCAACGCCTCGACCCGCTTCACCGACGGCTTCGAGTTCGGCTTCGGCGCCGAGACCGGAATTTCAACCAATCGCCTGCACGCGCGCGGCCCGATGGGTCTGCGCGAATTGACCATCTACAAGTACCTCATCGCCGGCAGCGGACAGGTGCGCAATTGAAGCCGGGGCGAACCGCGATGCGACGCGGCGGCGCCGCCGCCTTCGCCGGAGCCGCCACGCCCGCGCGCGGCGCGTTCGAGTCGGATGGCCCCATACTATGCGCGTAGGACTCCTGGGCGGCAGTTTCAATCCGATCCACTTCGGCCATCTGCGCGCGGCCGAAGAGGTGCGCGAGGCGCTCAACCTCGACCTGGTTTATTTCATCCCGGCGGCTGTGCCGCCGCACAAGTCCGCCGAGGGCCTCGCGCCGCCCGAGCATCGGCTCGAGATGGTGCGGCTTGCGACCAAGGGCAACCGCTACTTCATGGTCTCGGACGTCGAGATTCGGCGTGCCGGGCGCTCCTACACGATCGACACGGTACGTCACTTCCTGGCGACCCTGCGCGGGCGTTCAGCGCTGTTCCTGATGATGGGCTCAGACGCGTTTGCCGAACTGGACACCTGGAAGGACTGCGACGAACTGGCGCGCCTGAGTTCCCTGGTGGTGCATACGCGCGAGGCGGCCGGCGCCACTGTGCCGCCGCGAATCTCGCTTGCCGCGCTCAAACGCTTTGGTTACACTAAACAGGACGATCACTACGTGCATCCCAACGGCCAGACGCTTTCATTCGTGGTCACAGCGGTCTTTCCGGTCTCGGCAACGCTCATACGTGAGAAGCTTCAGCGCCGGCGCTCGGTGCGCTATCTGATGCCGGGCGACGTGGTCGACTATATCCAGCGGCACGGGTTGTACTGACGGCGCCAGTGATTTCAAAAGCAAAATCCCCGAGAGCGTTTCATTCCGTTTCCGCCACCGCTTGGCGGTTCCGTCCATCCCCGCCTCCCGCATGAATTCGCAAGCGAAGGCGATAGCCGCCGCGCAGGCGGCGCTCGAGAAGAAGGCTTACGACCTGGTCGTGCTCCAGGTCGGGCATCTAAGCTCGATCGCGGACTACTTTCTGATCGCAACCGGCCGCTCCGACGTGCAAGTGCGCGCCATCGCCCGCGGCATCGAGGAACGCATGGACCTCGAGGGCGAGCGTGCGCTGTCGATCGAGGGCACCGGTCACGGCCATTGGGCGGTACTCGATTTCAACGACGTCGTGGTGCACGTCTTCTTCGAAGAGACGCGCGAGTTCTACCGTCTCGAGCGCAACTGGCTCGACGCGACCGAAGTTCCCCTGCCCGAGCCGTATCGCAGCCAGGCGCGCGACTTGCGCCTGCGCGCGCTCGGCTGAACGCCGCGCCGCCTCCGCCCCGCGCCATCTCAGCCGCCGTCCCGTGCCCCGCCGCTCAGCCGCGGCTGTGCGCCAAGCCATCTTATTACGCACGGATCCGCGGCCGTCGCTTGACGATCCACAAGCCCATACACAGCTTCGCAGTCACGACAAAATGAAGCTATATCGCACCACGCTGGTAGCGGAAATTCTGAAGCTCCGTGCAAGTTATTTTGCATAAAGTCAGCGATGACAGGCTATACTAATCAATGATAAGTAGAACCTATAATCAGTTGATATGAACCGTGTTTATCGTTCTATATCGTCCACATATAGCTATAATCTACATTAACATTTGAAACGAAAAGTCACTTTATTTTTCGCAGCATCGTCTTTATTATGCTGTGCGAATTTCATCTCATTGCATATAGCTGCCGGTCGGCTCTAAATATTCTAACAGTATGCGTAAGGGCAGGCGGGCGACGGATGACAGCGCAATGATCTCTCTACTCTTTCGTCTCCCATTCACTACTGGCTGCGAGTCGATCCCTACGGCGCACGCGTCACGTGCGGCGGCGGTTCGGGGCGTAAGTGAGGCGCAGGTCTGACGCTCGGCCGATTCATCGCGCTACTGTTTGCGACGGAAAGAACCGGATATTCGATCGCCGTTGACCGAACTCACTCGACTGTCGGTCTACCTTCCTAGCCGGTTGCGGGAATGTGAGCTACGCGAGGCGGTTTTGCCAACAGCGTCCGGAAATGCCGGTCTGACTTTACCAGTGCTCTCAAGCGGGGTGTTTCATGGTCAAGTCCGGAATTTGTGGAGACTTGCGTGATGGGCGCGATTGCGAGCTTTCCCAGTGGCCTTGGAATATGCGCCTGGACTCCGCCAATCGGGGGCCTTTATTTCGCGCCCCAGGCGGGTTGCGCCGGCCCAGCCGATGTCGGCAACCCCTGCGGCAATTACCTCGCCGGATATCCCACAGATGCCCTCGGTTACGTTTGTACTACCGCAACATATGACGGCACTCAGTATGTATGCGTGCCGCAGTACAATCCTCCGATAACCGCCCTCGGCACGCTGGAGAGCGGAAGTCCCCCTCTATATACGGGCGAGGCGTGCCCGATTAACCCGGCGTGGCTTAACGCGACGACCCAGGCAGGCGGCGGCACCACCCCTTGGTACGAGACGTTCTCCGCTGCTTGCCCTCATCAGTACGCATTTCAGTACGATGACCACTCAGGCGGACTTGATTGCGCAAGCGCGGGCCAGGTTAATATGACTATTACCTTCGGTCCCGTTCCAAGCCCAACCGCGACTCCGTGACGATGGAGGCATCGGGCGCCGCCATCGTGCGGCATCGCCGGACTCTAGCTTAGTCGGAGGGAGCGAACGCCAAAAGAAAAAATCGGCGAGTTCCTTCCGGCATGGGAGCCGCCGTCTCGCCCGCCTTATTCCTGCTCATACGGCGGCGTCGCGATGCTCCAGCAAGAATGGCAGCACCGCGGCGTTGAACTCGCGCGGCCGCTCGAGGTTCGGCAGATGGCCCGCGCTTTTGATGATCGTCAGCCGCGCACCGGCAATCCGCTCGGCCATCGAGCGCGCCAGCGCGGGCGGCGTAAGCAGGTCGTCCTCGCCCACCACCACATGGGTTGGAACGCGAATCTTCTCGAGGTCGATCTGCAGGCCGGAGTTGGCGCTGCCCTCGATGGTCTTGATGTAGGACTGCTTGTGCAGCGCGCACATGCTGTCGACCATGCGCTGAAACGCCGCGGGCGGCGAGGACTTGCTGATGAGCGATTGCGCGACGCCGGGTGCGATTTCTTTCAGCTCCTTGCCCGCGAGCAATGGCTCCAGGCGCAGCCGGATGAACTCGCGGCTCTGCTCGGGGCTGAGATGGCCGAAGCCGGGCAGCGAGTCGCAAAGGGTCAGCGTCGCGACACGCTCGGGAAACAGCGCCTGGAAGTCCATCGCGATGAGTCCGCCCATCGAGAGGCCGACCAGATGCGCCTTGCGCGCGCCGAAGCGATCGAGCACGCGTACCAGGTCGCGGGCGAAGTCATGGAAATCCAGCGGCCCTTCGTAGTCGTCGCTCATCCCGTAGCCGCGCGCGTCCCACGACGCGGCGTGGAAATGACGCCCGAACTCGGGCAGCTGGTCGTGCCAGTTGGTGCGATTGCCGCCGATCCCGTGCATACAAATAACCAGCTTGCCTTCGCCCATGTGATCGACGGCGATCCGGGGTGCCGGCGGGACGAGGTCCGTCTTCCATTGCGTCATCTCTGCCATTGGGGCCGGCTCCTTTTACGTGCGGCGCGGAAAGTCGTCGCGCGTTAAGCGCGCCGGCACGCGCCGATTGTGCGGCGTCCGCGCGTATCCTGCAAGGGTTTTACAGGAATTTGCCCGCCTCGCGCGCGCGGCTGGTCGTGGGACGCCTGCGGCGCTAACATCCGCATCATGCATCCGCATCATGGACCCGCATCATGAACGAGCGCAGACCGTCGCGGGCCCGTTGCGCCGCTCGAAACGGAGCGCCGATGAGAGACGTCGTGCAGGTGGGCGAACCGTTGCGGTCCGCGTCCGAGCAGTTCCGCCGCAACCCTGAGACATTCGCCCGGATGTCCGCCCTGATGTCCTCCAGCGCCGACGCCAAATTTCTCCACTACATGGTTTCGATCTCCGGCGTCGCGCGCAACGAGCGCGTGCTCGACGTCGCCAGCGGCCCGGGCGCATGCACGATCGCGTTTGCCGGGCGATGCGGCCGCGCGGTCGGGCTCGACCCCTCGTTCGAGCTGGTCGCGCAGGCGCGGGAAGCGGCGGCCGGCCGCGCCGCCGGCAACGCGGCGTTCGTGGTGGGAGAAGTCGAGCGGATGGCGTTTCGCGACGGCGCCTTCGACGCCGCGGTGTGCCGCTTCTCGTTCCATCACTTCACCGATCCCGCGCGCGTGTTCGCCGAGATGGCGCGGGTGGTTGGACCACGGGGCTGGATGGTGGTGGTGGACGTAACGGCCTCGGAAGAGCCGACCAAGGCCGCGCTCCACAACCAATTGGAGCGGCTGTGCGATCCGACGCATGTGCGGACGCTCGCGGCGTCCGAGTTCGAGCGGATTTTCGCCGCCGGGGGTTTCACCGTCGCGATGAAAATCGCGCGCCAGTCGGTCAGCACGGTCGAGGAGTGGACGAGCTTCGGAGGCGCACCCCCGGAAAATATTCCGATCATCCGCACGCTGCTCGAAGACGCCGTTGATGAGGATCGGCCGGGGCTCGCGCTGCAGCGCGACGCCGGCACTATCCGGCTCATGCACACCAGCGTAAGCTTCGTCCTCGAACGCGCCGGATGAGAACCCGCCGGATGGGAACCCGCCGATGAAAGATCAGCCCGACAATCTGAGTTTGGTGCAACAGCAGTTCCGCCGCCAGGCCGAGGCCTACTCGACCATGAAGGTCGTCACCGACCCGCGCATCCTCGACAACATGGTGGAGATTTCGCAGGTGCGGCCCGATTCGCGCGTGCTCGACGTCGCCTGCGGGCCGGGATTCGTCGCGATGGCGTTTGCGCCCAAGTGCCGCAGCGTGCTCGGGATCGACGCCACCGACAGGCTCGTCGCGCGCGCCCGCGCCGAGGCCGCGCGCCGCGGAATCTCAAACGTCAGCTTCACGCTCGGCAACGTCGAGCGGATGCCGTTTGGACCCGGCGAGTTCGACCTCGCCACCTGCCGCTTCGCGTTTCATCACTTCGCCCATCCGCGCGAGGTGTTGGCCGAGATGACGCGCGTGCTCAAGCCGGGCGCGCGGATGGTGATCGTCGATCAAACCACCTCCGAGGATCCGGCGAAGTCGGAGTACCACAATCGCGTCGAGCGGCTGTGCGACCCCTCGCATGCGCGCGCGATCCCGGTCTCCGAGTGGGAGCGGATGATCGCCGAGGCGAAGCTCGAGGTTTCCTACCGCGGCGGGCGCGAGACCAGCTACGACCTGGAGTCGTGGATGGCGCATGGCGGGCCGCCGCCGGAACGGCGCGCACAGATCCTCGAGATGATGGAAGCGTCGCTTGCGACCGATCGCTCCGGACTCAAGGTGCGCCGCGACGACGGACAGATCTGGTTCAGCCACACGGGAGTGACTTACGCGCTGACCAAGCCGATGCGCTAGCAAAGGCGCGCAGGCGTTGGCTAAGTCCGGCAGAGATAGATGACGGCGGGGGCGCCGAGAATCATCACCCGCTTGACCGACTCGACCCGCACGAAGCCGCGGCTGGCAACCTCGCGCATCAGCATCCGCTCCGCCGTCAGCATCACCAGCCGTCCACCCGGCCGCACCACGCGCGCGAACTCCTCGACCAGGCGCGGATAGAGCCGGCGGTTCTCCCCGTGCGAGCCGTATTTCGTTCCCCACGGCAGATTGGTTACGAGATGGGTCGCCGCGCCATTGCCCAGCGGCAGGCGCAGCGCGTCGCCCTGCGCGAGCCCGAGCGGCCGGTAGCGCGGACCGATATTTTCATGCGCCGCCGCGATCGCGTCCGGGTCGCGGTCGAACCCGGCCAGCATCGCGTAGCGCCCGAGGTGCGCGCGTTCGATCAGGATTGTCCCCGCACCGCACATCGGGTCGACCACGCAGTCGTCCACGCCGGGATAGCTGAGCCATCCCAGCGCGGCGGCCACCGAGGCGCGCAGCGAGCCCGGCCGATGCGCAACCTTGTACTCGCGATGGCGCATCCGCTCGTCGACCAGCCGCACGGCGAGGAACATTTCGCCGCCGAGCAGCGTGGCCCAAAACTCGACGTCGGCGTCGTCGCCCGCACCGCGCCATGAATGGTCGCCGCGGTCGGCGATCCCGCGCTCGACCGCGCGCTGAAAATCGAGCCGGCGAAATTCGTGCTCGCCCGCGATACGCGCGATCACGCGAAAGCCCAACTTCCGCCCGGCGCGGCTGCCGGGAGTCATGCGCACCCGCGCCTCCAGCGCTTCTTCGACGTAGGGCGCCTCGTGCGCGACCGTGCGAACTTTTTCCAGCGTAGCGGGCGCCGTGCCCAATCCGTCGCGAAAGCCGACGAGCGCGAACAGGTCCTCGATCGTGCGCGCGGCGCCAAGCGGGTCGGGGCGTGGCGCGCTGAAGATTGCCATTCCGGCGCGCTCGGGCACGATGCGCCGTCCCAGATCGCGCATCGCGGGGCCGCCGTCGCCGCCACGCCCGCCGGCGGCCGCCGCGTAGCGCGCGGCGATCTCTTGCGCCGCGACGCCCTCGAAGCCGGGCTGCGTGTGGGCGATGTAAATGTTCGAGGTGAGCCGCAAGGCGGGGCCGATGGGCGCGGCGGCGGCGCGCTCGGTGAAACCGTCGGGCGTGGCAAATCTGGCGAACTTGACTGACTTGATGGGCTTGACGGGCTTGTCACGCCGGTCGAACCGGGCCGGCTTGTCGCGCCTGCCGAATTTAACGGGCTTGTTGAACTTATCGAATTTGGCGGGCGTGGCGAGCTTGGTCGATTTATCGAATCTGTCGGGTTTCTCGCGCTGGTCGGCCTGAGCGAAATTGGCTGGCTTCGCGAACCCATCGGATTTCGCGGATTTTTCGAACCTGACGGGCTTGGGAGATTTGAAAGATTTGAAAGGCTTGGCCGCGCGCGCGGGGCCTTTGGGCCGATCGCGCCGGACTCGACGCTCGCCCGCGGCTCTCGAATCGTTAGCTGGCGGAGGATTGGCGCCCCGGCCGGGGCGGGGCGTGCGGCGCACCTACTTGGCGCGCGCCATGTACTCGCGCGTCTCGGTGTTGATCGTGATGGTCTCGCCTTCCTGGACGAAGTGCGGCACCTGCACCACCAGTCCGGTATCCATCGTGGCCGGCTTGAGCGTGTTGGTGACCGCCGCGGACCGCATCCCGGGGTCCGTCTGCACGACCTTTAGATTGACCGTCTTGGGCAGCGAGACGTTGAGCGGCGTGGTCTCATGGAATTCGACTTCGACCTTAAGATTGGGCGTGAGAAAGCCGACCACGTCCTCGATCAATTCCTTGGGGATCGTGATCTGATCGTAGGTCTCGGTGTTCATGAAATGGAAATCGTCGCCTTCCTGGTAGAGGAATTCCATCTCGATCTGGCTGAGGATGATGCGCTCGACGCGATCCTCGGAGCGGAAGCGGTTTTCGGTCTGGGTGCCGGTTTTGATGTTGCGCAGCTTGGTCTGGACCATCCCGCGCCAGTTGCCGGGCGTGATATGGCTTATCGCCATCACCCGCCACAGCCCGTTGTTGTACTCCAGGATCATCCCGGGGCGTAGTTGCGTCGCCTGAATCAGCATCGTCGGTGCACTCGCGAAGTATCGATCGGCTTGGAGAGAATGAAACTCTCGGTCGAACCCCGAATTTTAACGGAATCGGCACAGGCGCGGCAAGTAATGGTGCCAGGCAAGCGTTAGCGGCCGGCGGGGCCCATCGGCATCGCGCTGCCGTAGGGATTGATCGGCGGCGCATACGGATTGACGCCATAGGGCGCCGCGCCATATGGACTCGCGCCGTACGGACTGATCGGATAGCGCGTGATTCCGTAGGGGCTTACGTTGATGCCGTAGGAGGGGCTCGCGCCGTAAGGAGTTCCATAGGGGACGCCATAAGGACTGCCGTACGGATCCATCGCGTACGGGTTCATCCCCAATGGGCTGTAGGGATTCATCCCATAGGGCGCGACCACGACCGGCGGCATCGACGGCGCCGCCGCCGGCATCGCGATCGACGACTCGACATACTGGTTGCCCGCGCTGAACGCGCGAATCGTCGCCGTGCCACCGTTCATCATGAAGGTCGTATGGAAGTTGCTGAGATTGGCGCCGCTGCTGGCCGGCAGCCGCTTGACCAGCCGCCCGTCGACGTAGATTCCCGCGCGACGCACTCCGCGGCCGATTATCTGTCCGGACACCTGGTAAAGATGCGAGAGCGGGTTTATCAGGTTCACGGACGCGATGTTGATCTGGATATTGCCCATCGGCGCGCCGATTCCGCCGCCGACCAGTCCGCCGCTTATGCCGGCTCCGCCGAGGCCTTCATCCGCGCGCGGGGCCGATTCCTCCAAACCACCACTGCCCAGATCCCCCGACGGCGGCGCGCTCGCGCTCGGAATCTCGGCGGTGTTGCTGCCGGAGGTCGACCCGGCGCCGCGGTCGACCTCCACTCCCGATTCCGTGCCAGTGCTCGCCATCGCGGTCGAATCCTGGGGGACGACGGAGACGCTCGCCATGCGCCCGGCCTGGTCGATGACGCAGAGGTTAGTCGCGATATCGGCGTCGCGGAGCGAGAGTTGGAACTCCACCTTCTGGCGTCCGCTCACGTGGTCAACCTTGATCGGCTTGAGGTTCTGCGCGCCTTCGTAGATGCCCGCCGAACGCAGCGCGGAGCCCTCGAAGTACCCTTTCAGATGCGTGACGCTACCCACGACGCTGCGCGACTCGATCTTGATCGTGGGTCCGCCGCTATCCGCCGTCGGCGCGGGCAGGGTATCGGCTCCTGGAGCAGCCGCGCTCGCACTTGCAGGCTCGCCCGCGGTGGGCGGCGGAGCCGAAAGTGGCGCGCTGGATGCGGGCGCGGGCGGTGCGGGCGGCAAGTTCGACAGATCTTTTTCGATCGCGGCGAGCTCGTGCTTGAGCGCCTCCCATCGGTCCGCCTTACTCGCCGTCTTGATCGCACCGCCATGAGCTTTCAGCGCGGCGTCGAGCGACGCGGCGTCCGCGTCAAGCGCCGCCATCGCGCCCCGCGCACCGGCGTTGTCGCCCGCGCCGAGCGCCTGGCTGAGCGTCTGCGCGTCGCCGGCGAAGGTCGCGACCGGGCCCAACAGCGCGTTAGCGGCCGGGTCGGCATTACCGGCGGCGTCGGACGCGTTCAGAGAATTAAGCCAGGCGAAAGCCTGGTTGCTGAGATCGGCGGAGGCGGCCTTGGGGTCGCCGGCGGCGCGCGCCGGGGCGGCCGCGCACAACAGCGCGCCGAGCAACGCGGCCTGGAGCGTGCGCCGCCAGCACCTCGCGATGCTTGCTGCCGGCTCTCTCGTCCGTCGGAACATCGACCTCTCAGGCCTCCAGAATCGGTACAAGATCAGTATATGTAATCCCCGGCGATGATAGAATTGGGACATGGGGAACCGCGACACCTCGGGCGGCGACGGCGTTGAGGCCGGCTACCGCGCGCTCAAAGGCGGCGCCGGCGTGCGGCTGTGCGCCGAGCGTACCGTTATCCGGATGAGCGGGGATGACCGCGCGTCATTCCTGCACGGGATGTGCAGCAACGATATCAAGGGACTCAAACCGGGCGGCCTCGTCGCGGTGCTGTTCCTGACCGAGCGCGCCCATCTGATTGCCGAAGCTGTCGTGTGGGCAACCGCCGATGCGCTGCTGCTCGAGATGGAGCGCGCGCTGTGGCCGGCCGTGCGCGCTCACCTCGAGCGCTTCCTGGTCGCCGACGATGTCGAGTTGGAGGAAAATGGCGGCTCGGTCAAATATGACGGCGTGATCCAAATCGACGGGCCGCACGCGGCGGCGGCGGTCGCGGCGGTTTTCGGCGCGCCGGTGGCGCTCTGTGGGGCATGGCGATTTGGCGAGGCCGAGGGCGGCGCGCTGGTCGCGCAAGTTACGCGATGGGGCGCGCCGGCCTTCACGATTCTCGCAGCGCGCGCCAGTGGGCCGGAGATCGTCGCACGGTTGGTCACGGCCGGCGGCGGCGAGCACGAAATTCGCCGCGAAGTCCGGGAGGTCACTATCGACGCTGCCGAGATCGTGCGGGTCGAAAGCGGCGCCGCGCGGGTTGGCGTCGACACCACTGACAAAACGATCGCGCTGGAAGCGCGGATGGAACCGGCGATCTCGTTCAGCAAGGGATGCTACATCGGGCAAGAGACGGTCGAGCGGGCGACCGCGCGCGGCGCGCTGAAGCGGCGACTGATGGGGCTGAAGCTTGGCGGCGCGCGCATTCCGGCCATCGATGCGCACGTGAGGCTCGCGGGCAAGGACGTCGGCCATCTCACCAGCCCGCTGCGCTCGCCACGGCTGGGCGTGCTCGCTCTCGCCGTGCTGCATCACAGCGCCTGGACGCCGGGCACGGCGGTCACGATCGACGACGCGGATGGCGAGATCGCGGCGGCGGTGAGCGAGTTGCCGTTTGCCGGCGATGCGGCAGCGGATGCGATTGACAAAATGACTCATTGAAGAAGTGCGTCCGATGCTTTAGAAAAGTGTCAGGGGACCACGCGGGAATTCGCCGGTCCTCGAGCAAAGAATTTACGACCAGGCCCGCAACGGCCGGCGACGATGACAGGGGTATTACAAAGATGGCTAACCAATTGGGCAAGCGTTATCTGTGCGAAAAGTGCGGCACCGAGGTGCTGTGCAACAAGCCGGGCACCGGCGCGATCGAGTGTTGCGAGGTCGAGATGAAAATCAAGGAGGCCAAGGCGCTTCCGTCCTCGGATTGATTCCACGCCTCTCGATCGTTGGGACAACGGTGCATAGCTCGCGCGGCGGGAGGGATCGTGTCGGTTATCGAGGCTGTGAGAATTCTTCTTCAACCGCCCGCTGGCGCTCAATAAGCTGATGGCCCCCGATAAGGCTGATCTGGTCCTGCACGAAGGAGTGATCCTGGGCCATCCCGCCAGCGACTCGATCGCGGTTGCCGGGGGGAGGATCCTCGCGCTCGGGCTGTTTAACGATTTCAAGCCACTGTTCGGCCCGCGTACGCATCTGATTCGGCTGGCCGGACGCGTCGTTGCGCCAGGGCTAATCGATTCGCATCTCCACTTCCTCGAAGGCGCGGCGGCGGCGACCGGGCTTAGCCTGTGGCAATGCCGCAATCTCGAAGACTTGATGGCCGAGTTGCGCGTGGCCGCGGGCAAGACGCCGCCGGGCAACTGGATGCGCGCGTTCGGATGCGACGAGGCGCTACTGGCCGGGCGGCGCGGGCCCACGCGGGCGGAACTCGACGCCGCGGTGCCCAAGAACCCGCTGCGCCTGCGCCATCAGACGCTCCACGCCTCATGGCTCAATTCGCGCGCGATCGCCGCGCTGGGTCTCGAGGCGCCCGACTTCAAAGCACCGGAGGGCGCGGTCCTGATGCGCGACGCGACCGGCCGTCTGAGCGGCTTGGTGGCCGGGATGGAAACCTATCTTTCGCGGCGACTGCCGCTCGTGACCCCGGCCGAGCTGGAGTCGCGCGCGCGCCTTTTCAGCCGCAAACTGGCCGCCGCCGGCGTAACCGCATTTACCGACGCGACCGTGCGCAACGGCCCCGAAGAAGTCACGCTGATGGCGCGGCTGTCGAGCGGGCGGGCCGTGGCGCAGCGGGTCGCGATGATGCTCGGCGCGCCGTACTTGAGCGCGTTCGACGAAGCGGCGCGGATCGCGCAGGCGGCCGGAATCACGCTGGTCGCGGTGAAGTTCATCGAGAGCGCGCAGACCGATTATCGCCCGATCGCGCGATGGGTCGCGCGGGCGCGCGAGGCCGGATTGGACTCGGCCTTCCATTGCACCGAGGTCGAAGACCTCGAACTCGCGCTCAACTCGCTCGAGACCGCCGCCCGCGGGATGCCGCCCGCGCGCGCCGGCGGCCCGGTTTTTCGTATCGAACATGGCGGCGTGATTACGCCCGAGCATCTCGAGCGCCTCAAGGCGCTGGGCGCGTGGGTCGTAACCAATCCCGGTTTCTCGTACTACCGCGGCGCCAAGTACGTCACCGAGCCGGGGCTGCTGCCCTACCTGTATCGCGCGCGGAGCCTGCTCGAGGCCGGGATCGAGCTCGCCGGCGCCACCGACGCGCCGGTCACGCCGGCGCAGCCGCTGACCGCGATCGGCGCCGCCGCGATGCGCTTTTCGCTCGAGGGCTATGAAATCGGCCGCGCCGAGCGGATTTCGATCGGGCAGGGCTTCAGGCTTTTCACCACCCAGGCGGCGCGCCTGGCACGGCTTGAGGCGGGCGAAATAGCGCTCGGGCGCCTGGCCGACCTTATTGTGTTGCCGCGCGATCCGATGGCGCTCAAGCCGGCCGACCTGATGAATCTGCCGGTCGATTTAACGATCATCGGCGGACGCGTGGTCTTCGAACGCGGGCGGCCCGAAATTGCCGCCAGCCCCGGCGCCGACCTCTCCGGCTAAGCCGGCAGGACCGGCCGCCCGGTCAATCGTCCTCGTGGCCCTCATGGCGCAGGCATCGCATCGCATCGACCCATCGCCGCCGTCGCCGGGCTTCAGCGCGATTCGTTTCGAGAAGCGTGGGGCGATCGCATGGATAACGCTTAACCGACCGCGCCAGCTCAACGCCTACAACGTGGCGATGCGCGACGACCTGTTCGGCGCGCTCAGCGCGCTGCACGACGATCCCCAGGTGCGTGCGATGGTGCTGTGCGGCGCGGGCCTCGCGTTTTCCACCGGCGGCGACGTGAGCGAGTTCGGCACCGCGCCCTCGCCCACCATCGCGCGATGGGTGCGCTTTCGGCGCGACGTATGGGGCCGTCTGCGCGCGCTGACGATTCCGACCGTCGCCGCCGTTCACGGCTACGCGGTCGGCGGCGGCCTCGAAATGGTGCTGCTGTGCGATATCGCGGTCGCGGCCGATGACGCGTCGTTCTGCCTGCCCGAGACGGGGCTCGGAATGATTCCCGGGGTGGCCGGCACGCAGACGGCCTCGCGGCGGCTGGGACCGGGGCGGGCGCTCGACCTTTGCCTCACGGGCCGTTGGATTGACGCAAAGGAGGCTTTAGCAATAGGTTTGGTCGCCGAAGTCGTGCCTGGGGCGGCGCTGATGCGTGCGGCTGGCGCGCTGGCCCGCCGCCTGGGCCGCTTGCCGCGCGAGCGGGTCGCGATGGCGAAGCTGGCGGTCTGGGACGGCCTGGACCTGCCGCTCGGTGAAGGGCTGGCGATGGAGCGCCGGCTCGCCCGCAGGCTCGAAAATTTCAGGCTCGAAAAGCGAGCGACGGCGGCCATGCCGGCCCCAAACAAGGCGCGCCGCCCTGGAGGAAACGGAGTACCGTGAATACCGTCAGTTTCATCAGCATCCCCGGATCGATTGCCCCCGAGCAGGAAATCCTGGTCTTCGGCGATCGCAGGCTCAACTACGCCCAGCTCAACGAACTGGTCGGGCGCATGAGCTCGGCCTTCAAGGCGCTCGAGCTCAAACCGCGCGACGTCATCGCCGCGCTCGACACCAACTCCGACAACTACATCGCCGGCTACTACGCCGCCGCCAAGGCCGGACTGACCTGGCTGCCGCTCAACTACCGCGCCAAAGACGCCGAGCTCGAGTACATGATCAACACCGCCGGAGCCAAGGTGCTGCTGGCCGGCGACCGCTACCTCGATCTCGTCACGCGCGTGGCACCCAGGCTCAAGACCGCCAAGGTACTGGCCTGGGGCGAGGGCAAGGCCGGAATACCGCGGCTCGCGGACCTAATCAGGTCGGCTGAAGTCGATGAGGGCGAAGTCGAGGTCGAGGACGAGGATGTGTCGGTCCTGATGTACACCAGCGGCACGACCTCGCTGCCCAAGGGCGTGATGTTGCGCTTTCGCGACTTCGCCGCCTACGTAACGGCCAACGTCGAAATGGCGGACGGGAGCGAGCGCGGAGTCGCGCTGGTGTGCGTGCCCTTTTACCATATTGCCGGCACCACCGCGATGATGACCAATCTGTGGACCGGGCGGCGGATGGTGGTGATGCCGCAGTTCGATCCGAAGGCCTGGCTGCAACTGGTCGCGCGGGAAAAGGTCACGCACGCTTTCGTCGTGCCGACCATGATGAAGCAGTTGCTCGACGAACCCGCGTTCGCCACCACCGATTTCTCCAACCTCACCAATCTCGCTTACGGCGGCGCAGCCATGCCGATTCAGACCATCCGCCGCGCGATCGAGGCGTTTCCCAAAACCGTCGGCTTCGTCAACGCTTACGGCCAGACCGAGACCACCTCCTCGCTGACCGTGCTCGGTCCCGACGACCATCGTATCGACGGCGATCCCAAGACCGTCGAGCTGAAGCTCAAGCGGCTCAACTCGATCGGCCGCCCATTGCCCGATGTCGAGATTGCCGTGCGCGACGACGACGGCAAGCTCATGGGGGCGGGCCAGGTCGGCGAAATCCTCATCCGCACCCCGCGCATCATGAAGGGCTACGCCGGGCGCGAGGACGACTCCCGCCTGCCCGAGGGATGGCGCGCGACCGGCGACCTCGGATGGGTCGACGAAGAGGGTTACGTGTTCTTCGCCGGACGCAAGGACGACATGATTATCCGCGGCGGCGAAAATATCGCGCCCGCCGAAATCGAAACCGTCCTGATGAGCCATCCGGCGATCGACGAGGCGGCGGTCATCGGCGTGCCCTCGGTCGAATGGGGCCAGACCATCAAGGCCTTCGTCGTCGTACGGCCGGGCCAGAAGGTTACCGCGCCTGACATCGCGGAGTTCTGCCGCACGCGTCTGGCGAGCTTCAAGCGGCCCGAGGCGATCGAGTTCATCGAGGCGCTGCCCAAGAATCCACTGGGCAAAATCCTGCGCAAGGAGCTGCGTGACAAGGGCGACACGCCGCGGCCCTGAGCGTCCGCGCCCGGCGCGCGCCGCGGCGGGCCAGGTCGAGGTCGCGCGCGCCGGCGGATGCGTCACCGCGACGCTCACGCGGCCGGATGCGCGCAACCGGCTTAGCGCCGCGATGGCCATTCGGCTGGTCGAACTAGCCGAAGAAGTCGAAGACGAGGCGGACGCGCTGATGCTCGTGATTCGCGGCGCTGGCGGCAATTTCTGCGCCGGCTTCGACGACGACGTCGACTCTGTGGCGCCCCTGGTGGTCGAATCGATAGCCGTGCTATCGAAGCCGACGCTGGCGATTGTCGACGGCGGCGCCGCCGATGAAGGGATGGAACTGGCGCTCGCCACCGACCTGCGCGTCGCGGCACGCGCGGCGCGCTTCACGATGGGCCAGCTTGGGCGCGGGCGGATGCCGCGCTTTGGCGGCACCCAGCGCCTGCCGCGGCTGATCGGCGCGGCTCACGCGCTCAGGATGCTGTTGACCGGTGCGGCGATCGACGGCGGCGAGGCGATGCGTTTGGGTCTGGTGACCTACGTCGCACCCAGCCGCGCCGCGCTCGAGCGCGTAGCCGGCGAAGTCGTCCGCGCGGTCACCAGCCGCGGCCCGGTCGCCGCCCGCCTGGCCAAGGAGGCCGTGCGCAAAGGATGCGACCTGACCCTGGATCAAGGTATAAGGCTTGAAGAGGATCTATACGCCCTGCTACAAACCACAGCCGACCGCGCCGAGGGCGTACGGGCCTTTCTGGACAAACGCAAGCCGCTGTTTCGCGGCGCCTGAAATAGCGCGGCGCATCACATCCAACGGAGCAAGCAACAACGATGGCTAATCAGCTCGGAAAAGTTTACATCTGCGGCAAGTGCGGTTCCCAGGTAATCGTCACCAAGGGCGGCGCCGGCGCGCTCAAGTGCTGTGGCGCCCCGATGGAACAGAAAAAGTAGGCGCAACATTGGCCGCCGGCCCGGCAGACACGAGTCGAGCGAAGCCAGGTCGCACGAGGCATGGAGCCCGGCGGCACCGACACAAGGGATGATCGAAGTGAAGTGAAAATCACGCTCAGCTTCGACAACGGGCCGGAGCCCGAAGTAACCGACCACGTCCTCGACGTGCTCGGTGCCCAGCGCGTGCGCTCGACCTTCTTCGTAATCGGCGAGAAGCTCGCCGACCCTGAGCGCCGCGTCCGCGCCGAGCGCGCCCGCGCCGAGGGCCATTGGATCGGCAATCATAGCCTCACCCATAGCAGGCCGTTTGGCCGACGCGACGACCGCGACGGCGCCGAGGAGGAAATTGGCGGCGCTCAGCGGATGCTCGGCGCGCTCGCCCATCCCGACCGCTTCTTCCGCCCTTTCGGCGGCGGCGGCGCGCTCGATTCAGGGCTGCTCAACCGCAAGGTAGTCGACTACCTATGCGCCGGCGGCTTCACTTGCGTGCTATGGAATTGCGTGCCGCGCGACTGGGAGGACCCCGGCGGATGGGTCGAGCGAGCGCTCGCGCAGTGCCGCGCCGTGCCATGGAGCGTGGTCGTGCTGCATGATCTGCCGACCGGGGCGATGCTCAACCTGGGACGCTTCATCGGCCGCCTGCGCGAGGACGGCGGCGAAATCGTGCAGGACTTTCCACCGGCGTGCGTGCCGATCCTGCGCGGGCGCCGGATGTTTCCGGTTGGCCAGTACGTGGCCGGCTAAGCGCGATCGCCGGCGCCCAGAGCGCAGAGAGAGCCGAAAGGTCTTCGTCACCCACAAAACTTTCGTCGCAGCGAGGAGGCTTAATCGCATGATCGGCGCAATCATTATCGGACTAATCGCAGGATGGCTGACCGGCAAGCTGATGCGCGGCGAGGGCTACGGGATGTTCGCCGACATTTTGCTCGGCCTGGTCGGGGCGCTCATCGGAAGCTGGATCTTCAACGCGTTCGGCGTCGTCGTGTACGGCAGACTCGGCTTCCTGGCGATGGCGCTGGTGGGTGCGATCATCCTGGTCAGCATCGTACACCTGGTCAGAAGTCCGTCGCCGCACCACTAACCGGCGCGGCACCAAGTCGAGTTGGTTCGTCCTGGATGCGCCCGCGTCGCGGCGCGTCCGATTCAGAGGATCGGCCGCGCCGCGGCGCAAAATAAATCCGTTAGTTCTCCCGCTGCCAGTGTGGCGCGGAGATTGGCGTCTGGAACGTGGTGCCGCTCGCCGACTCGCCCATCTCCGTGCAGTCCAATGACTTACCCGACGGGCCCGACAACGCGCAGAACAACTCGACCGGCGATCCCGCGCTGGCAGAGCCCGAGGCGGCGCAAGTCGGTACCGTGGCCCCAGTACAGGTCACGGTCTTGCAACTGCTGGTCAGGTTGATCGTGACGAATCCGCCCGTCGGACCGACGAGAGCCGTGCTCACCGTGTAGGTTCCGCTGATCGAACAGGTGGCCGCGGCGCCGGTGCCGGGAGAGCCGTAATCCTCGTTGAGGAACCCTGAAATATTCCCCTTGCCGTCGCTGAACATCGCGCCCGACACCGCGTACGGTATCGCCGGCGGATTCGGCTCGCTCGTCGTACCCGTGATCGAAGCATCGAAGGCGTGATACGAAGCGGTGTAGCGTCCGTGGAAGTTGTTCTCGTCGCGTCCACCAAAGGGCCTGGCAAAGGCCGGTCCGCCGCCAGCCAACAGTAACAGGCCGATGGCTGGGATTGTCGCCAGCGCCCAACGCGCCAGATAGCCAGTTCCGTTCTTCATCTGTATATCTCCTTTCACTTTCAAATGAGGATCTTTCAGACTAACGCTTTGGCGATGGGGCGAATCAAGCGAACTGAGACGCACCGGGAAATTTGCAGTTCTTCGGCTTGGTACGCCCGAATTTGATTGGCGAAGGCGGGGAAAGGAACGAGCCTCCCTGCAACGCCGCCCAATAGCAAGTTGAAGCCGCCTGCGCCGAAAAGAACTCGCGTGTAGTATTCCGTGCGCCACATGCATACGACGGGCGCGCAATACGCGGCTAAGAATAACGAAGCCCGGCTGTCGTCGAGACAGCCGGGCTTCGCACTGCGTAATCAGTTTGGATTTGAGCGAGGCCTTAACGGCAGCTCAAGAGCGGAACGGGCGGAGAATCGCACGCGTCAACGCAAACGGGGCATCACCTCTTTCGCAAACAGTTCCATCGAGCGGCGCGCCTTGCGTGCCGGCATGCCCGGCAACTGCATCCACATCACCAGATGCGTCACCCGGCCCGCGTCGCGGTATTGCTCCAAATCCCGAACCACGTCATCGGGAGTTCCCACTGCCAACGGCGCTTGAAAAAAGCTAAGACCGGGCGTGTTGCGCATCTCGCCCGGCGGCGGAACGTCTGAGCGCGAGAAAACCGCTTCGCTCCAGGGCAGATCGTTGGCTTCCTTAAACCGGCGATCGTACGCCGTCATCATGTAGTACAGATGCTGCTCGGCGTCGTCCCACGCCTGCTCGCGCGTCTCGGCCACGTAGACCGCCCGCAGTTGAGCGATGTAGTGGCTCGCCACGTCATGACCGTGACTGCGCAGACCCGAATCGTACATCTGCTGGAGATCGACGCCGCCGCTGCCGGCCAGGTGATATCCCATCCGTGACACGCGCGCCACCGACTTTTCCGCCATCGCGGCGATCCAGATCGGTGGATAGGGTTTCTGCACCGGCTTGGGCATCAGATTTACGTTTTTCATCTTGTAGTACTTGCCGTCGAAGGAAAAATTTTCTTCGGTGAAGCATCGCCTGATGAGTTCAACTCCTTCTTCGACGCGTCCACCGCGCTGCTTGCGCGGGATGCCGAAGCTATCGAACTCGCTGACTACGTAGCCCTGCCCTATGCCCAGATCCAGCCGGCCTTTCGAGAGTATATCGACCGTCGCCGCATCCTCGGCCACGCGGACCGGGTCATGCAGCGGCAGGATGATGATGAAGGTGCCCAAGCGGATGCGACTGGTGCGCTGAGCGATGGCGGAAAGAATTGGCAACAGGGACGGCGACCACGCGTCGTCGTAAAAATGATGCTCGGTGGTCCAGACGTGATCGTAGCCGAGTTCTTCGGCGAGAACGGCTTCCTGCAGATGCTCGTCGTAAATTTCAGTTATCGGACGTTGCCATTGAGGCGGGTTTCGAAACGGCAGAAGAATTCCAAAATCCATCGGCGCAGTCTCCTTTCCTGGAGGCGAAACGTCGGTTCCGCCTTGTTGGTTCAGTCCTTATGCCACAAGTCAATGCGCGGCAGGTAATGTCAGCGGCGAAAGCGTCCTACACCGCGTTGAAGCCCTCGCGGCTGAAGAGCACCCGCTCCGCGCCCAGCCGCGCCCGCATCGCCGCCACCAGTTCGCGCTCCGCGCCCGGCCGAAACCAGCCCTCGTAACCCAGCCGCGCGTACAGCTCGTCCATCCCGAGCGCCCGCGAGCGCCGGCCACCCGAGCCGTCGCCGTCGAAGTAGGTGTCGACCACTACGCGGTTGGCCGCGCCGTCGGCAATTTCAGCCAGGCGCTCTGGATGATTCGGCATCATCGGCGCCACCGCGAGCTGGACGAACACGCCCGCCGCGCGCAGCCGGCGCGCCGCGGCAAGCCGCCGCGCAATCGACGGTGAGGTCGGCGTGAGCGCGCGGCGCACCCGTTCGTCGTCGGTCTCGAGGGTTATCGAGGCGATAAGCCGCGGCCCCAGACGCACCAACAGGTCGAGGTCGCGCTCGATCATGGGGCTCCGCGTCTGCAACAGCAGGCGGCGCGGTGGCCGGCGCACAAACAGCTCGAGCGCGCCGCGCGTCAGCCGCATCCGCCGCTCCATCCCCTGGTACGGATCGGTCGCGCTGGACATGAAGACGGCCGCACGCTCGAGCTTCCCCGATTGCTCCAGCGCGCGCAGCTCGCGCGCGAGCAATTCAAGCAGGTTGGACTTGGCAATTATCCACGTGCCCCACGCCCCCGCCTGGGCCCGCGCCACCGGCAGCGCCCGCACGTAGCAGAACGGGCATCCACCGCCATCGCCAAAGGCGCATCCAACGTACGGGTTGAGCGAGTAACTGAAGCCGCCCAGGAAGCCGCCGGTCGGGGTGAGCGCGCGCGTCGCAGGCGTGGCCGAGTAGTTGCGCATTTTGGCCTTGTATTGCGGGCGCCAGGCGATCCTCGGAGGTGCGGCGTCTTTCGACCATTGACATAAACCGCCCGTCGGGCACAAACTACTGATATGCGGCGCCTAATGCTTTGTATTGTTCTGGGCTTGGCGATGGCGATGCCAGCGATGGCGCGCGCGCAGCAAGGCCCGTACAACGACAAGCAGAATCCCAACGAATATACCGACACCGAAGACGGCCAACTGCTCAAGTTCGTCAGCTACTTCATCGCGCCTATCGGTTATGCGCTGGAGTGGACCGTGACGCGCCCGCTGCATTACCTCGCGACCAAAACCGCGCTCGCACCGGCGATGAGCGGCGACACCGAGTACAGCCAAATGTACGACCCCGGCCCGAACGCCGTGCCGATAGAGCCTGTCGAGCCGCCGGCCAACACGGCCGCGGCGGACGAGAGCTCGGCGCCGAAAACCTATATCGAACGAACGCCGGTCGGCCCAGTCGTAGTGCCTCCGACGCTTGCGCCGCTGACCTCGCCTCCGGCGCAGCCCGTGCTGCACTAATTTTTCGATCAGCTTTTGGGGAGGCCGCTCACGATTTCAAATGGCCGCTGAGGGAAGCCTCCGCGGTCGCTTTGTTTTTACTTTCCATCTTTTGCGTAACCCTTACGCGCAGCGGACCGATGTGCTGAAATTGACGCGTGTAACGGCCGTTTCGGAGGAAAACGCATCATGACCGACAAGATGCCCGAAAAGATCGTCAAGACCGACGAGGAATGGAAAAAGCTCCTGACCCCCGAGCAATTTGAGATCACGCGCAAAAAAGGCACCGAGCGCGCATTTACCGGCCAGTACTGGGATTTCCACGACCAGGGCGTTTATCTCTGTGTCTGCTGCGGCAACGAACTGTTCAACTCCGAAACCAAGTTCGACTCGGGCTGCGGATGGCCGAGCTTCTTCGCTCCCAAGGAAGAGAGCAAGGTCGCGAACGCCGTGGACAGGAGTTACGGGATGATGCGGACGGAGGTGACGTGCAGCCGCTGCGGCGCGCATCTGGGGCACGTCTTCGACGACGGCCCGAACCCGACGGGGCTGCGCTATTGCATGAACTCGGCCTCGTTGAAGTTCGAGAAGAAAGAGAAATAAGAACTCATCGTTGCAGCGCTGCGCACGAAATTCTCCCTCTGCCCGTCCATCCAGCCGCCTCTGGAAACTTGCGAAACCGACTGCTCAAAGACAATCTGCCGCTGCCGGCCGCTCAATAGAAACGCTGCTCGCCCGGGGGGCGGGTTTTCCAGCGCCGATGGATCCAATTCCAATGATCCGGATAGCGCCGGACCATGTCCTCGATCGTCTTGGTGTAGCGCTGCGTATTGAGCAGGACCGACTCTTCGCGGTCGGCCTTGCGAATGGTCTCGATCGGCTCCATGCATTCGATAAAGTGACGGCCGCTGGTGCCGTCGCGCACGGCGAAGACCGGCACCACCGGCGCGTCGGTCGCCATCGCCAGGCGCGCCAGCCCGTCACTGGTCGACGCCTTGAGCGAGAAAAAATCGACGAACACGCCCCGGCGCACGTCGAGATCGAGCGGCATCCCGATCACCCAGTTTTGCCGAAGCAGGCGTAGCACTTCACGTCCCGCCCCCTTGCGCGGCACGACGCGGTTACCGAAACGGTTGCGCGCCGTGCATACCGCCGCGTCGATCAATGGGTTGCGCAGCGGGCGATGAACGATCGCGACTTTGTGGCCGTAAATCGAGTGCGCCAGAATCATCAGCTCCCAGTTGCCGAAGTGGCCGGTGAGAATGAGGCCGCCGCGGCCGCGCGACAGTTCCACGCCCCGCTCCCAATTTTCGATCCCGCGATAGGTGACGACCCGCTCGATATTGTCCGGCCCGAGACTGGCGGAGTGAATCCACTCGGCCAGCGTCCGGCCCCAATTACGATAAGTGGCGCGCAGGATTTGCAGCCGCTCGGCCGCGCTTAGCCCCGGAAAAGCGATTTCCAGGTTGCGCATCGCGATCGGCCGGCTGAAGCGATCCAGGCGCATCGCTAGCGCGCCCATGCGCGAGCCCGCCCTGATGGCGCGCTCGCGCTCCATCAGGGCGAGCGGCGCGACGAGCGCGCCAATCGCTGCATACTCCAGACGCGCACGTAGTGGACCAGTCTGACGAGGCATCGCGCCCACGAGGGTTCCAGAGCGGGGGCGGGCGCGCAAGCGC
>Ga0307374_10001084_pt1 | contig 51071 bp, 40 predicted proteins | sample OX3MG_FD_202532 | JGI IMG/M metagenome (GOLD analysis project Ga0307374, IMG submission 202532) | Soil microbial communities from Risofladan, Vaasa, Finland - OX-3 | ecosystem: Environmental > Terrestrial > Soil > Coastal area > Acid sulfate soil | place: Finland: Risofladan, Vaasa | collected...
TTTATTCCCGAGTTTTCTGTCCGCATGGGTGGCGCGACATCCATCGATGTCACCAAACCTGGCATTGACAAAGCCTACGGAATCAGAAAACTACGCGACATCCTGGGCATTTCATTAAAAGAGATGATCTTTATAGGTGATGCCTTGTTCGTGGGAGGGAACGACTATCCGGCCGAAGAAGCAGGTGTCGTTTCCATCCCAGTTGGAGGTCCAAACGAAACTAAACGGGTTACCGAAGCCATTATCGCTTGTTTAGAGGGTGATCAGCCGGTATGACCTTGGGAGGGAAGTTGATGAGTGGACTTAAGTTACAGCGCCTGGGGATGCTGATGGAGCCGGAACCTGGCAATCTCCAGGAAACCGAAGGCGTCCTGAATCCGGCGGCGGTTCGTGGCCCCGATGGCGAGCTCTACCTCTTCCCGCGGCTGGTCGCGCAGGGCAATTACTCGCGCATCGGCATTGCTCGAGTGCGGTTCAATAAGGCTGGCGATCCGTCAGGCGTGGAGCGACTGGGCATCGCACTGGAGCCGGAAGCTGATTATGAGCGGCGGCCCGACGGCGGGGGTGGCTGCGAGGATCCTCGTATCACATTCGTGGAACCGCTCCAGAGCTACATGATGACTTACGCAGCCTTTTCGCCCCAAGGCCCACGGATCGCCCTGGCCCTCTCGAAGGACCTCTTCCGCTGGGAGCGCCTGGGACTCGCGGCCTTTGGTCCGTATCAAGGCATCGAATTCGACAACGTGGATGACAAAGACGCCAGCCTCTTTCCCATCGCCATTCCTAACCCATCCGGGCACGCGGAACTGGCCATCCTCCACCGGCCGCTTTTCCCTGGCACTCGACCCGAGGAGACCGCCCACCACCCCGCCTCCCGTGAGGTGGATCTCGATCGGGAAAGCATTTGGATTTCGTACTGCCCGGTGGCTCCGGAGGGGCGTGAACCCTATCACCTTGGTCAGTTTACCTCGCATCATCGCCTGGCGACTCCGGTATCGCCCTGGGAGCGGCTCAAAATCGGCGGCGGCACACCGCCCGTCCTGACCCGGCACGGCTGGCTGATCATTTACCACGGCGTGAGCGAATTGGCGAAGCCGGGCAATGACCGACACCCGCTGTGCTACTCGGCCGGTGTGATGATGCTCTCGAAGGAACATCCTCAGTTGATCCACTATCGTTCGGTGGAGCCGGTGTTAACGCCGGTGCTGCCGCAAGAACGCCGAGGGACTATCGCCAATGTCGTGTTCCCCACCGGCATCGACCGGCGCGACGATCTTGGCACACCGGACCGCTTCGACGTCTATTATGGGATGGCTGACAACAGGATTGGCGTGGCACGCCTTGACGTGCCGGATTCCCTGCCGCCGGAAGGAGTCGCTGACCCGACGGAAGCAAAGGTGTAACGCGCCCGATTTCGGGAGTTCAAAACCGTGGATGAGACTTCTTCGACAGTGCCGGCGCACCGATCTTCCAAGGCCCTTCTGGACCGAAACTGGGTGGAGGTAACACGCAAAGGAGGGTAGTCATCGTGAATCCGAATACAGATAAGCCCGAGCCTCCCGAATCAAAGCCGGGGACCAAGCATGATGCGAAGGACGATTTGAAATCTCTCCCCATGCCGGAACTCCAGAAGAAGCTGGGATCATCGCCGGACGGTCTCAGCCAGGCCGAGGCGCAGAAGCGGCTGGCGCAATACGGCCCCAACGAGATTGAGGAAAAGAAAACCAACGTATTCCTGAAGTTCCTCACCTATTTTTGGGGCCCGATCCCGTGGATGATTGAAGTGGCGGTCATTCTGTCGGGGGTTGTCCGGCACTGGCCGGACTTTTTCATCATCCTTTTTCTGCTTCTTTCCAACGCCGTCGTGGGGTTCTGGGAAGAGCACCAGGCGGGCAACGCCATCGCCGCTCTGAAGGCCAAGCTGGCGGTCAATACCACGGTGAAACGGGGTGGGAAGTGGGTCACCCCGGCGGCGCGTGAGTTGGTGCCGGGCGACGTCATCCGCGTGCGCCTGGGTGATATTGTGCCGGCGGACGCGCGCCTGTTTGAGGGCAATTCAGTGGAGGTGGATCAATCCGCGCTGACCGGCGAATCTTTGCCCGTCACGCGCAAACCTGGCGAGGCGGTGTTCTCCGGGTCGATTATCCGCCAGGGCGAAACCGACGCCATGGTGTACGCCACCGGTACGAACACCTACTTCGGCAAGACCGCGCAGCTTGTGCAGGAGGCTCACACCGTCAGCCATTTCCAGCGCTCCGTGCTGAAGATTGGCGACTACCTGATCATTCTCGCTGCGTTTCTGGTAGCAGTGATTGTTACTGTCGCGCTCTTCCGTCACGACCCGGTCATCGATACGTTGGAGTTCGCCCTGGTGCTTCTGGTAGCTGCGATCCCCGTGGCGATGCCCACGGTGCTGTCCGTGACCATGGCCGTCGGCGCACGTCTGCTGGCGAAAAAAGAAGTGATTGTGACCCGATTGTCGGCGATCGAGGAACTGGCGGGTGTGGACATACTGTGCTCGGACAAGACCGGCACCCTGACCCAAAACAAGCTGAAGTTGGGCGAGCCCTTCAGCGTGAACGGCATCCCTGCCGACCAGGTCATTCTCTGGGCTGCACTCGCTTCGCGCGCGGAAGACAAGGACACCATTGATCTGGCCGTGATTGGTGGGGTGAAAGACGACAAAGCGCTGAAGAGCTATCAGGAACTTCATTTCCAGCCATTCGACCCGGTGCATAAGCGCACCGAAGCCACCATCAAAGGCGGGGACGGAAAACAGTTCAGTGTGGCCAAGGGAGCGCCGCAGGTGATTCTGGAGATGTCGGTGAACGCCGCTGAGGTAAAGCCGGCCGTCGAGAAAGCCATCAATGAATTTGCGGCACGAGGCTTCCGTTCATTGGGCGTGGCCCGGGCAGACGAGGAAGGCAAGTGGCAGTTTGTTGGCGTGTTGCCCTTGTTCGATCCGCCGCGCGAGCAGGCCAAAGCCACCATCGCCAGCGCCCGGCAGATGGGCGTGAGCGTCAAAATGGTTACAGGCGATCAGTTGGCCATCGCCCGGGAAACGGCAAAAGAACTGGGGCTGGGCACGAACATCCTCGACGCCAGCTCTTTGGGCGACGAGAAGCAACAGGACACAGACCAGTCGGCCAAGGCCATCGAAAAGGCCGACGGTTTTGCCCAGGTCTTCCCCGAACATAAATTCCACATTGTCAAGGTTCTGCAAAAACTCGGCCACTTCGTCGGCATGACGGGCGACGGGGTAAACGACGCCCCTGCGCTGAAGCAAGCCGACTGCGGTATCGCCGTTTCCGGGGCGACGGACGCAGCGCGCGCGGCGGCGTCCATTGTGCTGCTGGCGCCCGGCCTTTCGGTGATTATCGACGCCATCAAGGAGAGCCGGAAGATTGTCCAGCGGATGAACAGTTATGCGATCTACCGCATCGCCGAAACGCTGCGCGTGCTGCTGTTCATGGTGCTGGCGATCCTGATTTTCAACTTCTATCCGGTGACCGCGGTAATGATCGTGATGCTGGCGGTACTCAACGACGGAGCCATTCTGTCCATCGCCTATGACAACGTTCATTACAAGGACAAGCCCGAGGCGTGGAACATGCGCCTGGTGCTGGGAATCGCCACGGTGCTGGGCGTCGTCGGCCCCATTGCCGCCTTTGGCCTGTTTTACCTTGGCGACCGCGTCTTTCACCTGGGCCACCCGCAACTCCAGACGCTGATGTACCTGTTGCTGTCGGTGGCCGGGCATCTGACCATTTTCCTGACGCGCACCCGCGGCCCGTTCTGGTCCATACGCCCGGCGCGGATTTTATGGGTGGCTGTGCTCGGCACGCAAGCACTGGCGACACTGATTGCGGTTTATGGGCTGTTTATGACACCCCTCGGCTGGGGCTGGGCGCTGTTTGTCTGGGGTTATGCCCTGGTTTGGGCCCTGGTGAGTGATCGTGTGAAACTGCTCGGCTATCGGATTTTTGACCCGACGAAGCCCCCCTTGTTGGCCAGGAAGCCGGTGGACCTTAACCCGCAGATCGCCCAACGAGCATATGAACTCTACGAGCAGAGAGGCCGTCAGGACGGCCGGGCAGATCAGGACTGGGGGCAGGCGGAGCGGGAGGTTCGGAAAGATGAACCCAACAAATAGACAGACGCGAACAATGCGGCTGACATGGCCGGAGGGATGTAAATGAAAATCGATTCCAAGGATTTCCGTGTGCGGCCCGGAGAGAAGGTCAAACTCAGCGAGTGGCCGACGACGGTGAAGCCCTTTTACAAGTCGAAGAAGCAGTATCAAAAACTCCTGGATGAACACGTGGAGCAGTTGAGCGCGCTGCAACACCTTCACTACGCGTCCAACCGCTACGCGCTGCTTCTGATTTTCCAGGGGATGGACGCTGGCGGTAAGGACGGCGCCATTCGCCATGTCATGTCCGGGGTCAATCCCCAAGGCTGTGAGGTATTCAGTTTCAAACAGCCAAGCGCGGAAGAACTGGAGCATGATTTTCTCTGGCGCACCACGTGCCGGCTTCCCGAACGCGGGCGGATTGGCATCTTCAATCGTTCCTACTATGAGGAGGTGCTGGTGGTCCGGGTGCATCCGGAGATTTTGCGCAGCCAGGGGCTGGCGGAAGAACTGCGCGACAAGAAGACCATTTGGGAGGAGCGCTATCGTTCCATCGTAGACTTGGAGGAGCACCTCCACCGTAACGGCACGCGGATCATCAAGGTCTTTCTTCACCTGTCGAAGGACGAACAACGAAAGCGTTTCCTGGAGCGCATTGATGAGCCGGACAAAAACTGGAAATTCAGCCTCGCGGATATTCACGAAAGGAAATACTGGAAGCAATACGTGAAAGCTTATGAGGCTTGCCTCGGCGCGACGAGCACCCAGCACGCCCCCTGGTATGTTGTTTCCGCCGATGATAAGGAGAATGCCCGGCTGATTGTTTCACAAATTGTCCTGGATGCGCTCAATGACCTTAAGATGGCATATCCCAAGACCACCGCAAAACGCCGGCGGGAATTGAAAACCATCCGCAAACTGCTCTGAAAGCAAAACGATGACCCATAAGTCGGTCGCCGGCAGACCCCACCCAAGGTCCTCTTCGTCCCTTTCATCCCGCGCCTGAAAGAGGAAAATGTGCGGAAAGGCTTTCTTGAACACAGCCAATTCCTGGCACTGAGGCAAGAATTGCCTGACGAGATCAATCCCCTCCTTACGTTTGGCTACTATACCGGCTGCCGAAGGGCAGAGATCCTCTCGCTCAGGTGGTCGCAAGTGGATTTTGTAAGAGGACTTGTCCGTCTGGAGCCGGGCACGACGAAGAACGACGAGCCGAGAACTTTGCCGCTGGTACCTGGACTCTTTAAGGTTTTATCGATGCAGAAAGCGATCCGGACGCAGAATGCTCAACCTGCAGTTGGGTTTTCTTCCGCAATGGTAAGCCTATCCGTAGCTTTCAGGGGGGCCTGCAAGACCGCCGGGCTGGTCGATGAAGACGGCCAGCCGGCTCCGATTTTTCACGACCTTCGCCGTACTGGCGTCCGCAACCTGGTTCGAGCCGGAATTCCAGAGCGCGTTGCGATGGCGATTTCCGGCCACGATCCGCGCTCAGTCTTTGACCGGTACAATATCGTCAGCGAGGCTGACCTTCAGGAGGCAGCGGTACGGCTGGATGGAATATATCGGGCAGCTCGCCAAAATGGATTCTTTGAGTGGTTTGGGCACACCTGAGGGCACACCACGCGGGAGTGACCAAAGTGGGGAACGATCTTGCCAAGATAAGTCATTGAATGTAAAGATGATTAGGAACTGCGCGAAAGTGGCGGAATTGGCAGACGCGCCAGACTTAGGATCTGGTCCCGCAAGGGGTGGGGGTTCGAGTCCCCCCTTTCGCACCAACAGCGTCGCCCCTGGGTTCCTGTCCGGCAATGTCCCTTTCCTCTTTGCAGCGTTTGATCGTGGTGTCCCGCCTTTCAGTCCGATTCATGGCGATACGGAGGAGGCTCCAAAACGACTCGGGACGAGCTTGCGAATTCGAGGACGCTAACCTATACTACATCGCTATGCAAAGCGAGGCCGATCATCGAAATGTTTATGACGCACTCATTGTAGGCTCAGGAGCGAGCGGCGGATGGGTGGCCAAGGAATTGACCGAGGCCGGCATGCAGGTCCTGATGCTCGAGGCCGGACCCCCGCGCATTCCCTCGCGCGATTTCACCGAGCACGTCTGGCCGTATCAGTTGAAATACCGTGGTTTCGACGACCACCAGGCGCGCCTCACCGATCAGCCGATCCAGCGGCTTTGTTACGCCTGTGACGAATACAGCCATCAGTTTTTTGTCAAAGACGCCGAGCATCCCTACACCTTTCCCATCGACAAGCCGTTTATGTGGATCCGGGGGCGCCAGGTGGGCGGAAAGACTTTCTGCTGGGCGCGGGAAAGCTACCGCTATAGCGATTACGAATTCAAGGCTGCCAGCCGCGACGGCTATGGCCAGGACTGGCCTTTCAGTTACAAGGACCTCGAACCTTATTACGACAAGGTGGAAAGTTTTATCGGGGTGAGCGGCTCGCACGAGGGCCTTGAACAGATGCCCGACGGAAAGTTTCTGCCTCCAATGAACCTCTCCTGTGGCAGCCTGCAGGCGAAGCAGGTTATTGAGAGTAAGTTTGGCTGGCGGGTGATGCCGGACCGCGTGGCCAACCTGACCGTTCCCCATAACGGGCGTCCTGCGTGCCACTACTGCGATGAGTGCCAGCGAGGTTGCTATACGGCGTCTTATTTCAACAGCCCTGCCGTGACGCTGCCGGCTGCGGCAAAGACCGGCCGGTTCACCCTGCTGAGCGATGCCGTGGTGAGCCACGTGATGGTCGATAACGAAGGCCGTGCCAGTGGCGTCCACTATATTGACCGCACCACGCACGAGCATCGGGAGGCCCGGGCAAAGATCGTCGTGCTGGCGGCAAGCACGCTGGAATCCACGCGCATTCTGTTGAATTCCACCACGCGCCGTTACCCCAACGGCCTGGGAAATTCCAAGGGGGTGCTGGGCCACTATCTGATGGACCACTTCACCCTTCAGGGTGCGGGAGGCACCATGGCCGGCCTGAAGTCTTCAGTCCGCGAGCCCACCGGCAACCCCGCCGCCTTTTTGATCCCGAAATACGCCAATGTCGGCTCCAACAGGAACAAGAATTTTCTGCGCGGCTACCGGTTTGACGGCGACGGGAGCCAGGAGCTTTACGGTCAGGCCTATTCGATTCCGGGATACGGCAAGACCTTCCGGGAGAAGGTCCGGAAGAATATCCCTTACCGCTATGGCATGATGTCCCAGGGCGAAACGCTTCCGCGCTACGAAAACTATGTGACGCTCGACAAGGAGAAGAAGGACGCCTGGGGGATCCCGGTCCTGCACATCAGCGCCAGCCACGGAGAAAACGAATACGCCATGGCCAGGGCCATGCGTGAAGACGTGATGGCAATTCTCGACGCGCTCAAGCTGGAGGACGTGCGGCCGCCGGGAGAACACCTGAGCGTGTTCGGCAAGAACATCCACGAGTGCGGCACCGCGCGCATGGGCGACGATCCCAAGACCAGTGTGCTCAACGGCTTCAACCGGCTTCATGACGCCAGGAACGTTTTTGTTGCTGACGGCGCTTCCTTCGTAACCAACAGTTGTTACGAACCGACTCTGACCATCATGGCCATCGCCACGCGCGCGGCCGATTACATCGCCGAAGCATATCGCAAGGGAGACCTGTAGGAAGTTCTCACGCCGGCAAACGGCAGGGAATCAAGTGATGGAAAACAAGGACGAAAAGAAAAACCAGGAAGTCAGCCCGGAGAAGAGCGGAGTTTCGCGCCGCAAATGGCTGATCGACGTGGGCAAGGCTGCCGCGCTTGCGGGAATTGCGGGCAAGACTGCGCCGCTCGACGCCGAAGTTGCTGCCGGAATCCCGGCTCCTGAAACGAAACCGGAAAGTCTTCCCCCGGGCCTCTATCGTCCTTCGTCTGAACATCTCGGCATGGCTCTGGAGGCCGATTCGCGTTTCCATTCCATTCCGCCTGACTGCCAGGTGGATTTCATCCGCCCCCGCACCGGGCCTTACGAACCGCAGTTCTTTTCCCCGGACGAATACCAGGTGATCCACCGGCTGACCGCCTTGATGCTGGGTGGGCCTGAGGGTTCATCCGGAGAAAGCGCCCAATCCCCGGACGGGAACGTCGTGGACGAGGTGGCCGAGTGGGTTGATCTTCGCACTTACAGCTTTGGCGGAGTTCGTGACGCGGTGGGACGGCTGACTCCGGAACAGGTTGCGCTGGCAGAGGCGTACAACGGCGCTCCGCTTCTGCACCGTGTCAGGACCTCAGACCCGCAGAAAGCTTATCGTGAGGGACTGGCGTGGATGGCCGAAGAATCCGAAAGGCGGCACCAGCGCGGTTTCGTCAATCTTGGCGAGCAGCAGCAGGCGGCCCTTCTTGACCTCATCAGCGACGAACGCGCCGACAAAGATGCTGAAAACGATGGCACGCGGTTTTTCCGGCAGCTCAAGGGCGACATCATTTCCGGCTTCTACACTTCCAGGACCGGCCTGAAAGAGCTCGACGACAAAGCCAACCGGTTTTATGCGTATTCGCCGGGCTGCCCGTCTTCGACCACGCATCGGCCGAAACCCAACCGTTAAATCCTGAGAAGCGCCCATCACTCTCGCGCGAAAAGTTTTGGCGAGTTCATAGCCCGAGCGGGACGGGGAAATCCGCCGAGGCCGGCATGAACGTGGCAAGGATTATAAACTGAAATCTTAGCGAGGAATAGGTTCAGATGAAAAATATTTCACGTCGTGGCTTTTTGAAGAACTCCATCGCTTCCGCAGCAGGCGCGGCGAGTGTGCTTTCTGCGTCCAGCCTGTTTGCCCAATCGCCGGAGCCCCACATGAAGTTTCCCGTTGTTCCGCGCGAAAGGATCGGCGTGACGACGTGGCCGTTTCGCATGTATATCGAAAGCTCCACAAATCGCTGGCGCGACCCCAAGCTTCCGGGGATGGCGTTGACAGACTTCCCGGCGATGGTGGCGAAGAAATTTGATCTTCACAACGTGGAACTCCTGGCGGACCATTTTCCGTCTACGGACAAAGCCTACCTGCAGCAGTTGCGCGGCGCGGTTGAAAAGGCCGGGTCACGTATTATTGACATTCCGGCCGACGGCGAGGCCAGCTTTTACGATCCCTTTGCGGTGAAGCGGCAGGAGGCCATCGATTACGGGAAGAAATGGATTGACGTTGCCGTGGCAGTCGGGTCGCCGAGCGTCCGCCTGCACCTTGCAGAGGTGAAGGGCGTTGCACCTGATGCCGGCCGGGCTGCTGAGAGCCTGAAGCGCGTTGCCGCTTACGGCGCCAGCCGCAACGTCATGGTGACCCTCGAGAATGACGATCTGGTGACCGAAGATGCGTTCTTTATCGTGCGGGTCATTGACAAGGTCGGGAACCCTTATCTTCGCGCTCTGCCGGATTTTGCTAATTCCATGCTGAGTGGGAATGCGGCATTCAACTATGACGCGCTGGCTTTGATGTTTCGCCATGCCTATAACATTGCGCACATGAAGGATTCCGAAGTGGGTGATCATGGCGAGCTCTACACGGTAAACGTGGCGAAGATCTTCAAAATTGCCAAGGCCGCGGATTACCGAGGTTACTATTCGCTGGAATGGGAAGGGCGCGGCGGGCCTTACGAAGGCGTCAGCAAGCTGCTTTCGGAAACCCTGCAGCACCTCACTTAAGCTACAACGAGACGGGTCAGCCGAATAACGTTCCGGGTGGTTGCGGTGGACCAGAAGGCTCTTGGCGGCAAGGCTGTACGCATAGAGGTCATGATCAATTTCAGCGGGAAGAAGGATGGGCCGAAGGTGCGCCTCCTCGCTGCGGACCGCACAACGTTACGGCGTATGATTGGGAGCAATTCCTGAATTTTGCCGACAAGCATATGAAGGCGCGGTGATGCCTGCAGGAAGGCGCCGTCAGGCTATTGAACCGTTCCTGGCCATCTGCTAATGTGACAAATTCTTCTTATGGCTACCCCTTGTAGAAAATGTGGGGCAACGAAGACAGAATATGCCCGTCACGGCCTTCTGTATTCACTTGCCCGGAAATGCGGTTACCGCTTGCGGGTCTGTTCCCGGTGTCGCCGGCGGCGCCTGTTGCGCCTGGACGAAGACCCCGATGCGCCCGTTGCGCAGCGCCGGGGCGGGGTCCTGACCTCACTGCGACTTTCCCCCGTGCCGGACGCCGCCAACGATGGGGTGCTGATCCCCAGGTGTCCGCGGTGCGGTGGCGCCGACCTTCAAAGATCGAAGCGCCGATGGCACGAGCGGGTGATTCTCCGCCCTCCCATGGTAAGGTGCCGGGCCTGCCAAAGCCGTTTCCCATTGTCTTTCACCCAGGCCGGCAGGGAACACGGTTAGAATCTTTCAGGGGCCGCATCGGGGTTCTGTTTTTGGCATCGACAATCTATGGCCGGTCATAAGGGACCAAATCGTGGTACGCCGCCGCTCATGGGGACGCGCACTGTAAACCAGCGCATCGCAGCCTCGGCTGGGATCGTGATGGTCAGCATCCTGGCAAGCCGGCTGCTGGGCTTTTTGCGCGAATGGGCCGTCGCCCGCCAGTTTGGCTCCAGCGCGGTCACCGACGCCTATTACACGGCCTTCACTCTGCCGGATTTCGTCAACTATCTGGTTGCCGGAGCCTCGCTCAGCATCACGTTTATTCCTGTTTTTGCCAAATATATGGCGGAGGAGAACGAAGAAGAGGGATGGCGCGTCTTTTCCACGGTGATTACGGTGATGGTGCTCCTCTTGCTCGTCCTGGTGACGGTGGGAGAATTCCTTGCTCCTCAGCTTCTGCGCGTGATCGCTCCGGGGTTTAAACCGGCGGAAACAGCGCACGCGGTCTTCCTGACCCGGCTGATGATGCCGGCCCAAATCTTTTTCTACGTCGGTAGCATACTGAGCGCGGTGCAGTATGCGAAGGGCCGCTTTGTGATCCCTTCCTTCGCTCCGGTCATTTACAACCTGGGAATCATCCTGGGCGGTTTTCTGCTGGCCTCCACCATGGGCATCACGGGATTTTCCGTTGGGGTTTTAGCGGGCGCGTTTGCCGGCAATTTGTTTCTTCAGGTTTACGGCGCTCACACGGTCGGGGCGCGCTTTAGCCCGAACCTTAACGTCCGGCACCCGGGCTTTCGGATGTTCATCAAGCTGGCGGTTCCCATCATGCTGGCGTTGTCCGTGGTTTTTTCGGACGACTGGATCATCCGCTGGTTCGGGTCGTATCTGGTTCCGGCTTCCATCACCTGGCTGAGCTATGCCAAATTCCTGATGCGGGTCCCGCTGGGGGTGATCGGGCAGGCCGTGGGCGTGGCTTCATTTCCTTTTCTTGCTCAGCTTTACGCCGAAAAGAAGTACGACGAACTCAACCGTACTCTGAATACAACCCTGAAGGGTTTGCTGCTGATGATTGTGCCGGTTTCCGCGCTGACAATTGCCATGAGCCGGCCGCTGGTTTATTTTGTTTTTTCCCACACGCGCCTTCGCGTCCCTGACCTGAACGCGACGGCCGCGGCGCTGGCTCTTTTCTCTATCAGCATGTTCGGCTGGAGCGCGCAAAATATCCTGGCGCGCGGGTTTTACGCCGGGCGCAACACCATGCGGCCGGCGGTGATCGGCACGATCATCACTTTCCTGAACCTGCCCGTATACTGGCTTCTGGTGAAGCCCATGCAGTTTAGAGGGCTTGCCCTGGCCAGCACGATCGGCATATCCGTTTACGCCATTGTGCTTTTCTTCTCGCTTTACCGGTCTACGGCGAATAAGGCGACGCTGGAGATGGTGGGTTTCTTCCTGAGGGTCGGGGCGGCGTCGGTAGTCGGGGCCGCGGGGGCGTTTGAGGTTGTCCGCTGGATCGAGGGCCGGACAAACTGGCAAAACACCCTGGGCTCATTCACTATCCTCATTGTAGCCACGCCGGTGGGTCTGATTCTTACGGGGCTTGTGGCAAAACTTCTGCGCATCCGCGAGATGAATGATTATCTGAAGTCCATCCCGCTGTTTGCCCGGCTGCGCCGCAGCCAGGGTTGACCCGAAGTCCGTCTCTGTCCTTTTATTTTCCAATGCAAAAGCGGGAAAAGATCATCCCCAGGATGTCTTCAACGTCGGTGGCGCCGGTCAGCGCGTCCAGCGGCCGCAGCGCCTCATAGAGATCGAGAAGCAGCATCTCATGGTGCATCCGTTCCCCGGCCGCCAGGCGGCAACGGTCGAGCGCCCTGAGCGATTCCTGAAGAAGCTGCTGGTGCCGGAGGTTGGTTACCAGTTCGCCCTCCGCGCCGGGGTCGTTTCCGGCGCCGGCCGCCTGCATGATCTTTTCGCGCAGCTCCTCAATGCCTTGTCCGGTTACGGCTGAAGTTACGACAATCCCCACGGGGCCGGGCGCGCCTCCGTCTTCAGCCAGGATGGCCTGTTCGATAATGCTCCGGCTGGTGCGTTCGGGCAGATCGGCTTTATTGGCGACCACCAGCATCGAACCCATGCGGCGTGTTTTGTGAAGCAGATCGTGGTCTTCCTGGCTCCAGTCCTGCGAGGTATCCAGCACCAGCAGGCGAAGGTCGGAATCGGCCATGGCCTGGTGGGTCCGTTCCACCCCGATTTTTTCAACGGCGTCCGCCGTGGTGCGGATGCCTGCCGTATCCACAAGGTGGATTGGAATGCCGTTCATCGACGCGCTCTCGCTGACCAGGTCTCTGGTGGTGCCGGGAATTTCGGTGACGATGGCGCGGTCGGCATTCAGCAGCCGGTTGAACAGGCTGGACTTGCCAACGTTCGGCCGGCCGACCACGGAAAGGCTCAGCCCTTCGCGAAGAATCCGGCCGTAGGCATAGCCCGCAACCATTTTCTCAACATCAGCCTTGATGGTGTCAATTCCGCTCAGCAGCAGCTGCCAGTCCATCACCTCGACGTCGTCATCGGCGAAGTCGATTCCCGCCTCCAGCCGGGCAATCAGATCCAGCAACGCCTGTTTGTGCGGTTTCAGGCGGGCGGAAAGCGAACCCCCAAGCTGCGTGGCGGCCACCCGAGCCTGGTAAAGGGTCCGCGACTCGACCAGGTCCTGAATGGCTTCAGCCTGGGTGAGATCGATGCGGCCGTTCAGGAAGGCGCGCATGGCAAACTCGCCCGGTTCCGCCGCCCGCGCGCCGCGTTCAAGACAGCATTCCATCAGGTACCCCAGGATGACCGGAGAACCGTGGCAGGAAATCTCCACCACATCTTCGCCCGTGTATGAATGCGGACGGCGGTAGACGGTCAGGACCACTTCATCCAGAACCTTGCCGGTGCGGGGATCGGCGAATTTGCCCAAAGTTGACCGCTGCACCTCGGGAGGCACCTTCGCCAGGCGAACCAGCCCGGAAACTATCTGGATGGCATCCGAGCCTGACAGGCGCACCACACCGATGCCGCCGCGACCCGGTGGGGTGGCAATGGCCACGATGGTGTCTTCGTTCATCATCTTAAAACCTGTGGGTGCTTCAGGAAGGGGATGCGGCGGGATAGATGACGACTTTCCGGGACGGGCCGGCGCCTTCGCTCATCGTTTTCACCGAGGTTTCATCCTTGAGCGCCAGGTGAACAATGCGCCGTTCGCGCGAATTCATGGGGGTCAGGTGAAACGGGCTGCCGGTTTCGACCGCCTGGCGGGCCGCCATCTGCGCCGTCAGTTTCAGCTCTTCGGTCCGGATCTGCCGCCACTCTTTGCAGTCAAAGCTGATTCGTCCGTAAAGGTCGTCATCCACATGCACGGCTTTCAGGACAACATATTCAAGGGCATCCAGCAGAGTGGCGTTCTTTTCCAGCAACAGGTCGGAGTCGGGGCCTTTGAAGTCGACGACGACTCGCGGGGCGTTGGATTCGCCACCAGCGGCATCAAGTTTTCGCACCGTCGATTTGAGGTCGAAACCTCCGCACTGGATGATCTTTCCCACCAGCGATTCGATCGCCGACAGGTAATGATCCTCGGATGGCTCAGATGGAAATGATGTTGTCATAATCTCAGCTCGCTATGCTTTTGCCTCAACGGCCTTTGCCGGTCCCAGCGGAGGCCGCTTCGGAGTGATAAACCGGTTGATGATGAGTTGCTGCGCAATCCCCACCATGTTCGCCGCCAGGAAGTAGAGCACCAATCCGCTGGCCAGGTGGAAGAACATGATACCGAAGACTAGGGGCATAATCAGCATCATGCGTTTCTGGTTCGGGTCGGCGGTCATCATCGGCGTCATTTTCTGCATAAAGAACATGCTGACCATCATGAGCACGGGCAGAATCGGGATCGGCAGACCCATGATATGGGAAGGATCGGGCTGGGACAAGTCCTTAATCCACCCGATCCACGGCGCATGTCGAAACGCGAAGGGCGTTTCCAGCGACTCGTAAAATCCATAAAGGATGGGCAATTGCGGCAGCATGGGCAGGCATCCGCCGAGCGGATTGATCCCGTGTTCCTGGTAGAGCTTCATCACTTCCTGGTTCATCCGCGCCTTTTTGGGGTCGTTGAACTTGTATTGCTTATAGCGGTCCTGAATGCTCTTCACCAGCGGCGCGATCCGTTGCATCTCCTGGGCGGAGCGGATGCTCTTGAGCTTCAGCGGGAACAGCGCCATGTTCAGGAAGATGGTCAGGATCACAATCGCCCAGCCGTAATTGTGCACCCAGTTGTTATAGATGTAGCGCAAACCAAGAAATAGCGGTTTGGCGATGATGCTGAACCAGCCGAAGTCCACCAGCCCGGTCAGCGGGGGATTCGTTGTGCCCATGACCTCCAGCGACTTGGGGGCGACAAACAGGCTGAATTTCACCGGTTGCGCCGCGGAGCTGCCCATTTCCATATAGCCGGCTTTGGGCGGTTCTTTCTCCTTCCAGTTTTCGGGCTTCCAGGTTGTGTGTCCTGCGCCGAAAACCTGGTCGGACGATTCGGGAAAGAAGATTCCGGCAAAGTAACGGTCTTCAATCCCCGCGAACTCCAATGGACCGGACTTGGTCAGTTCCTGGTCAATCTTGTGGAGGTCGGTGGTGTCCACCTTGGCGTTGGTTTCATAGGCCACCTTGATCTGGGCGAAATGTTCTTCCACAGGGACCGAATGGTCGCCGAATCCTCCAACCCAGGCCACCCTGACGGGAACGTATTGCTGGTCCCGGGCCACGCTCACACTAGCCTTCACACTGTAATCGGAGCCGAAGGTGAATTTCTTCTGGACCTGCACGTGGCCGTCGCTGTAAGTGAATTCGAGTGTTGCGGGCGCCTGCAGGGTGGCGCTTGAGGGCTGCGCGGCATAAAGCGCCTGGTTCACCTTCTGATTCAGCGAATCGTCCGCCGTCCTCAGGCTCATCGGGTAGCCCAGCTCTTTGCAGGCTGCAGAGTCCACCACATTGAGAGGTTTGCCGCTGGCGTCGTCATACTTTTTGAGAACCCAGCTTTTCACCACGCCGCCCCGGGTGGAAAAAGTGATTCGGTAAAGTTCATTCTCGACGGTGATGTCCTGGGCCTGCTGGCCTTCCACTACCGGGATCTGCGGAGGAGGGGGAACCTTGGGGGCCTCTGGTTTTGCGGCAGCTTGTTCCGTCGCGTTCTGTCCCGTATCCTGCTGGGATTGCGGGGCGCCGGACGATTTCTGCGACGGAGGCGGCGTGGTGACAAACATGACCCGCCATATCAGGAGCAAGACAAATGACAAGGCGAACGCAATGATGACCCTTTTTTCGTTGTCCATGGATGAAAGGCTTTCTGTTTAACTCTCTTGCCCCTGCGCCAGCGGTCCGTTACGGAACCGGATCGTACCCGTGGCCGCCCCAGGGACGGCAGCGCAGCATCCTGCGAACCGCCAGCCGCGTTCCTTCCCACGCACCCCATTTTGCCACTGCGTCATACGCATAAGCCGAACAGGATGGATAATAGCGGCACGACGAGGGAATGACGGGCGAAAGGCAAATCTGATAGAAGCGAATCGACCCCAGCAGCAATAACCTTAACGCGTACGCCCCTCCCCGGATGACGAGCCCGGCGGACTGGTGGGAAAAAGGCGCAACAACTCCCGTTCGAGAACGGGATAAGCGGCCGTGGCGGCTCCAGTCCGAGGGTTCAGCACGATGTCCCAGCCTCGCGGCAGTTCCTGCCGGTGGAGCCGAAAAACTTCCCTGATCCGCCGCTTGATGCGGTTCCGCACTACTGCTGAACCCAGACGTTTGGGTGCCGTAATGCCCAGGCGCGTCTCGGCCAGCCCGTTCGGTTGATAAAAGACGGTGCATAGCGATACACTTCGGCGCTGCCCCTGCTTGTAGACCCGTTGAAAATCCAATCGACGGAGCAGCCGGTATTGCTTGGGGAACACAGCCGAATCGGTATTCACGGAGTCAGGCGATGGCGCCCCTTCCGGCGGCGCCGCTTGATGACCTGGCGCCCTCCAGGGGTTTGCATGCGAATGCGGAATCCGTGTGTCTTGGCACGCCGACGCCGATTGGGTTGGTAAGTCCTCTTCAAAGCTCTGGCTCCCTGTTAGGTTCGTGTCTCTAAAGTCTAAACACTTACGATAACCCGCCGCTTCCAGACAAGTCAAGCCATGGCGCATCCAAATCTCTCCAGGATTTTAGCTTGCGAGGCAACTTCCCCCATGGCGAATACTCCTTGTCGCGGCCGGCGCGCGCTTTAACCGCGCTCCGGATTCAAGAATCACCGCCTCAGATTAGATGAGCTTTTTGCTGGAAGTTGCGCGGCAATTGTCTCATCCTATATATATAACGCTGACAGTTCATCATTATTTCGGGGGACATTGCCATGAAGCCAAAGTCTTCTCCATCAGCGCGCGGATCCAGAACTGCCGGGCGGTCCAATGCCGGGAAAGAGTTTCTTGTATACATCGGCTCCTACAATACGGCCAGGGGGAAGGGAATTCATGCGTTTCGATTTGACGCAGCCGCCGGCCGGCTGACATCGATGGGACTAGCCACAGAGGCGGTGAATCCCACCTTTGTCACAGCGAGCGCGGACGGCCGCTTCCTTTATGCGACCAAGGAAGTCACCCGGCACGAGGGGCGGAAGAGCGGCTCCGTCAAAGCGTTTGCCATCGACCGGAAGACGGGAAAACTTCGCTTCCTGAATGAAGTTGCCTCGGGCGGCACCATTCCGTGCTATGTGGCGCTCGACAAAACGGGCCGCTATGCGATGGTGGCCAACTACGGCAGCGGCAGCGTCGAAGTGATCGAAGTGCGGAGAGACGGCCGCCTCGGCAAGGTGACGGCGTTCGAGCAGTACGCCGGCTGCGGTATTAATCCTGAGCGGCAGGAAGGTCCGCACGCCCATTCCATCAACGTGTCGCCCGACAACCGCTTTGCTCTTGCGGCCGACCTCGGACTCGACAAGGTGTTCGTCTATCGCTTCGATGAGAAGACCGGCACGCTTGCGCCCAACCATCCCGCATACGCCGTGGTCAACGCGGGTTCGGGGCCGCGCCACATTGCCTTTGCGCGCAACGGCCGTCTCGTTTACGTCATCGGGGAAATGAAGTCGAACATCACTGTGTTCTCATACGACGCCCGCCGCGGAACACTGCGCAAGCTGCAGACCATCTCGACGCTGCCGAAAGGTTACAAGCTGCAGAGCGACTGCGCCGAAGTTGCCGTGAGCCCGTCGGGGAAATTTGTCTACGGGTCGAACCGCGGACACGACAGCATCGCGGTGTTTGCGGCCGACCCGAAGAAGGGAACGCTGGCTCCCGTTGAGCGCGCGCCGAGCGGCGGCAAGTGTCCCCGCCACTTCGCCATCGACCCTACGGGCGCCTACCTTCTGGCGGCCAACCAGGAGTCGGACACGGTGGCGGTCTTTGCCGTTGACCGCAAGACCGGCCGGCTGACTCCGACCGGCGAAACGGCGACCGTCAGTTCCCCGGCGTGCGTGCGATTTCTGACTTTCTGACCGACGGTGTAATTTTTACCCACTGTGTCAAAATGGAACAACTTTCTTGAGCAAGTTTATTTTGGCCAAAAATTATTATAACTATAACATAATAATAGACTTACAATTTTTCATATTTCTGGCTCCGAAAATCCGATACGTCCCATTTAGGACGCTTTTGAGGGTCTGTAGGCTCGTATACGAGGCTCTAAGCTAAAGTGTGAAGGATGAAGGATGAAGTATGAAGGATGAAAGAGGCAGAGAAGCCCGGAAGTAGGAAGCGGAAAGTAGGAAGCAGGGAAAAGCGGCAGGCGGAAGAAACCAGGAAGCAGGAAATAGGGGAAGGGAGGTGCGTGCGACCGGTCTGGCAGCGCAGACCGCCGGGGTTGCGGGCTTTGCCTTCATTCGTGGAAGCGAACCTCCGACCTCGACCCCGCAGGCCTGCGCTTCCCGCTTCGAGAAAGGGTTCACTCGTGCCACCAGGGATCGGCTATTTCGCGGGCTTCAGCCCCTCGATCGCCAACTTGCCCGCCGGGTTTTCACCCAGCCCGACGGCAAGTGGGTCCCAATCCTCCACAGGAATTCGTGGACGGGGATAGGCTTTTCCAGGTAATCAGCGGCTCCCAGCTGCATAGCCTCCATATAGGCGGCCATATTGTGGTGCCGGGTGGTCACCAGCACCGGAACCCTGCGGTCCTTCACCATCGAGCGCGCCGCGACGGCTTTGCCTTCAAATGCCGGGCCTCCCTGGTCGACGATCACCAGGTCGAACCTCTCACCTTCCAGACATCGCTCGCCTTCTTCATAAGATGAGCAGGCGCGGACCCGGAGTCCCCGGTCACGCAGGTGCTGGGCATAGCGTTCGCGGTCGCAGGCCTCCTCGTCGACCAGAAGAACTCTTCGCTGAGGGATGAAATGGGGTTTTGGGGAAATACGTTCAAGGGTAGACACTAAGGGTGGCATGATGTCCTCCACAAATCGCCATGTCCCCCTCCACTTGCCTAGTAACTAATGTATAACCCCATCCCCCATTGCTGTCAAGCAAAATTTGAAGGCAGGGAGTAGGAAATAGGAAGTGGGAAGTGGGGAAAAAGCAGAAGACAGAAGTCGGAAGCCAGAAGCCGGAAAAGAGCAAGAAACAGGAAGCAAAAAGCGGCTTGGGAAAGCGGCGGCGGGTGACGAGCCGGTAGCGCAGACCGCTGTTCCGGCGGCCTTTTCGATTGTGCTCCGTGGCCCGGCGTAGCCTCGACTTCACGTCGCCACCATGGCGGGCTAAACCCGCCGCTACGAACTCTGCGGCGCCAATCCCGACCCCTCGCCCGTCGGCAGAGCACGCCAGAGGGTGGTTTCAGGAGGGCCGGGCTTCAGCCCGGCCGCAAACCGCCGCCCACGGAACTGGCTTTAGCCCTCTACCGTGGGGAGAGGGTGGACGCGCAGCGGCCGGGTGAGGGGTTTTTGCTTTTTGCTTTTCCCTACTTCCTATTTCCTACTTCCTGTTTGTTTCTGCCCGCTGCTTTTCCGTGGGGAGAGGGTGGACGCGCAGCGGCCGGGTGAGGGGTCTTTTTGCTTTTCGGTTTCTCCCTGCTTCCTACTTCCCATTGCCTTCCAGCTTCTGACTCCTGACTTCTGGCTCCTCTCTCCTTCTCGTCACCCGTCACTCGTCACTGCTGTTTCCATCCTTCACACTTCATACTTCAAATGCGCTTGCGCCTGAATTACATAGATGGTATACAGTTGGCATCATATTTTGCGGCGCACGCCTGCCGCATGGAACGCACGAGGCGTAATTTGAGCGCCACCCACGCAAGACCGAGAGAAAGTTGGTAGCGCAGAGTTGTTCCTTAACTCTGCGGCTCTTAATTCATGTAGGGGAGCTTGTATCGCGGCCCCTTCCGCCCGGCGGCATCTGCGGCTTTTTCGGTTTGGGGGCCGGTGTAGCGGCGACTTTACGTTGCCACCGTGGCGGGCTCAACCCGCGGCTACACAAACTTCCGCGGACCTCACAACCGGAGGTCCGCGCTGCCAGTTTCTGCTTATGGCCGTAAATGAACGTCATCTTTATTCTGGCTCTGGTGTCCGCACACGTCGCAGAAGGCACGGCGGATGAGGGGCGCCCACCTGGAGGGGGAAATGAAGCTATTCTTATCTTTGCTGGCGGCAGCCGCTCTTACCGCCTCACCGCTCAATGCCCAATCGACAGGGCTTCCGTGCCACGGCAGGCTCTTCGTAAGCCCTATGTCGGGCAATCTCGATACCTACGTCACTGCCCAAGCGCTTAAGCAACACCTTCCTTTTACCCTCACGAACGAAAAAGGGAAGGCTGATCTCATCATGACGGGTACGAGCCGGCACAAAAAGTCCCACAGGTATCGGACGCTGGCAGGAAATTCGGAAATTGGTAACCAAAACACCGGTGCTATTACAATAGCCAACAAGCAGGGTGATATCCTTTGGACAGCCGCAGGCGAGGATCGTTACATTATGTGGGGGGCATGGGCGAAAGAAGGGCCGCAGCAGGTCGCAAATCGTATTGTCAAAAAGCTCAAAAAGGCCGTTCAACGGTCCTGTCACTAGCGCGGCCACTCCCGAAGCTGGCGCAGACATTGACTTTTGATGTTTGCGGTCAGCGAAGCTGAGCGGGGTTAAAAAGGCGCAACAGCGCAGCCGCAGCGTCAATTCAATGAATGGCCTTGGTCAAGCTGGCAGTTATGCTTCTCGCGGAGTGCCACAATTATCGCTATGGACCGCATGCCACGAAGCTAAACAGAAACGTCCCGCTGCGCGGGATCGCAGACACTAAAAGACGAGTATCCGCGCCACCCGCCCGTGAATTCCTGAACACGCATGGGCAGGATGCCCATGCCACAAGTGGCGGGCTAAACCCGCCGCTACGGAAAGAACCGCAGACCTCAAGATCGGAGGGCCGCGCTACCACCTCATAGTCAGGATGCCCATGTCACAGGGGATGCCGCAGGCGGTGACACGGGCGTCTCGCCCGTGAATTCCTGAACACGCATGGGCAGGATGCCCATGCCACAAGTGGCGGGCTAAACCCGCCGCTACAGAAACTACCGCGAGCTCCAACATCGGAGGACCGCGCTACCTGCTCATAGTCAGGATGCCCATGTCACAGGGGATGCCGCAGGCGGTGGCACGGGCGTCTCGCCCGTGAATTCCAGAACACGCATGGGCAGGATGCCCATGCCACAAGTGGCGGGCTAAACCCGCCGCTACAGAAACTACCGCGAGCTCCAACATCGGAGGACCGCGCTACCTGCTCATAGTCAGGATGCCCATGCCACAGGGGATGCCGCAGGCGGTGGCACGGGCGTCTCGCCCGTGAATTCCTGAACACGCATGGGCAGGATGCCCATGCCACAAGTGGCGGGCTAAACCCGCCGCTACGGAAAGAACCGCGGACCTCAACATCGGAGGGCCGCGCTACCTGCTCATAGTCAGGATGCCCATGCCACAGGGGATGCCGCAGGCGGTGGCACGGGCGTCTCGCCCGTGAATTCCTGAACACGCATGGGCAGGATGCCCATGCCACAAGTGGCGGGGTAAACCCGCCGCTACAGAAACTACCGCGAGCTCCAACATCGGAGGCCCGTACCACCTCATAGTCAGGATGCCCATGTCACAGGGGATGCCGCAGGCGGTGGCACGGGCGTCTCGCCCGTGAATTCCTGAACACGCATGGGCAGGATGCCCATGCCACAAGTGGCGGGATAAACCCGCCGCTACAGAAACTACCGCGAGCTCCAACATCGGAGGCCCGTACCACCTCATAGTCAGGATGCCCATGTCACAGGGGATGCCGCAGGCGGTGGCACGGGCGTCTCGCCCGTGAATTCCAGAACACACATGGGCAGGATGCCCATGCCACAAGAAACTACCAAGGAAAGCATTCAAAAAAGCGAAACAGATCCTTCGCTGCGCTCAGGATGACGTTTCGCGCGTGGCGCTACGAAAAGACCCCTCACCCGGTCGCGATGCGCGACCGCCCTCTCCCCCCGGCGAGGGCTATGAAAGTTTTGTTGGGGGCCCGTTTGCGGCACGGATGAATCCGTGCCCTTTCGCAAAAAGCGGGCCACCCTCTCCCCGCCGAAAGGCAGAAGGCAGAAAGCGGAAGGCACAGTAAAATGCCGGGCTGAAGCCTGCCGCTACGTCCTTCGCTTCACGAAGCCGCAGACGCTACAAGGCGAGCGTTTGCGCCAGCCACCCGGTGGCTGGCCTTCATGAGTTGGAGTGGCCAGTTTTAATCAAGTCAGAGGTCAATATTGTGCAGACGAAACAATCCCGCAAAGAATAAGATGTATAGGAATCGTCCATTGATCCCCGCGTCGCTCTGGCCAGGCAAGTTCTGGCGCAGGACGGATGCCGGTGAATAACGGTCTCCGGACTACGAACGAAATAAGCACCACGGCATCGGGCATAACGGAGGAGTTCTGTGGCAAGAGAAGACTATCAAACCGCGCTGCCGGGCGAGCGGACCAATCCTGCTGGAAAGCCGGTCAGCAACAAGCTCCTTCTGTCGGTTCCCGACAGCGAATACCACGCCATCCGTCCTCACCTGGAATTTCTCAATGTGCCTCCTCGTCGCAGCCTTTACGAACCGAACGCTCCCCAGGAGTTTGTGTATTTCCCCAATGCGGGCATGGTATCGCTTGTAGTTGAGACAGAAGATGGAAGAACTGTTGAAGTAGGCGAGGTGGGGAAGGAAGGGTTTGCAGGGATACCGGCGTCGGTGGGCATGAAAAAGAGCCAGGTGCGCGAGATCGGACAAATCGGCGGAAATGGCTTCAGGATGAGGGCTGGCGCCTTGCGAAGCCTCTTAAGTTCTACCCCTCAGTTTCAACTGATGCTGACTCGCTATGGAGTGGTCCAGGGATTGCAAGTCGCACAAACGGCCGCGTGCAATCGGCTTCACAATGTAGAACAGCGGCTCGCGCGCTGGCTGCTGATCACTCAGGACAGAGTCGATTCCTCAAAGTTTGCCATTACTCAGGAGTTCCTTGCGTCGATGTTAGGGACGGACCGGCCCACTGTAAACTTGACAGCCGCTGTTTTGCAGAAAAAGCGGATCATTGAGCACACCCGCGGTGTCGTGCAGATTCTGAACCGCGCGAAACTCCAAAGCTGTGCCTGCGAGTGTTACGAAGCTATCCAATTGGATAGATTTGGCGAGGGACCCTTGCGTCAAGGAAAGGCTTTCGAGAAGCAAACCACCCGGACAGGCAGACGAACGCCGCCGAAAAGCCGATAACCAACGGAATCTTTGCGCGAATCCCGACGGCGAGTGCAGCCCAACCCGCACAGGTTTGGAATTTCCCAGCCTGCTATTCCAATCCACCCGGCACAAACCTAAAGGAACAGCCGGAGTTTGTCGATTCTGTGAATGCAGGTTGGGTGTTTCGGTCGCCGCGGAGAGGTAAAAACGGCTGGAGCAGGCCTCCGATCAAACTGCAAATCAGTGTTCGATAAACGACAGACAGAAACCATCCCTGAAGATTAAACTTGCTAATAGCGGAGGGTGTAGGTGTGAAAATCCAAGTTAATACCTTGGTGCCCAGTTCCGCCACTCGGGTCAGGTTGGATCATGCAGCAAAGCTTTTTCAACCCCTGAGGACAGGTCTGGCGATAAAACCGACTGCTTCTGATTTCGCGGGCTCGCCCATAGCAAGCAGAAGGTGGGGTATGGCAAACAGGAAACGTCACTCTGACGTAGTTACATCCAACCGGAAAGACCAGGCTGAGGTTGCAACGGCGCTGAAGAAAGGCCGGCCTGGGGTTATTACGGCAAATCAGACAAACCAGTCTGTCGATTGGGATACCCTCCTCGCTGGAATCGACGGCGGGAAGTCCGTTCTCGAATATACCGCGGACCGCGTCATCTTCCGGCAAGGCGACCCTGCGGATGCCATCTTCTACCTCCGGCTGGGCAAGGTGAAGCTTACGGTGACCTCCCGGGAAGGCAAGGAAGCGATCGTCGCCATTCTGGGCGCCGGGGAGTTCTTCGGCGAGGGATGCATGGCAGGCCAACTGTTGTGCGTGTCAACGGCTGTCGCGGTAACGGATTGCACCCTTGCCCGGATTGAGAAGTCACGGATGTCGCGCATGCTGCACGAGCAGCACGACATTTCGGAATTGTTCGTCACCCACCTGCTTTCCCGCAACATCCGCTACGAAGAGGACCTGGTCGACCAGCTTTTCAACTCCAGCGAGAAGCGCCTGGCACGGATTCTCCTGCTGCTGGCTCATTTTGGCAAGGAAGGCCGATCCGAACCTGTCCTTCCCAGAATCAATCAGGAAAACCTGGCGCAAATGGTGGGCACCACCCGGTCGCGGGTCAGCCATTTCATGAGCAAGTTCAAGAAGCTGGGCTTTGTCGATTACGACGGTATCAGCGGCGGGCTGACGGTCCATAGCGGCCTGCTCAGCGTGATCCTGCACGACTAGCAGGCTGTTGAAATAGCCCGCAGAGAGGGCGTAGCGGCGGGTTCACCCCGCCACAAGGTCGATGTTTTCAACGTGGGTTGGCGGCCTAAAGCCGCCGCTACAGCATTTTTCAACGTCCTACTATTAGAGAAGTCAAGACCTCTGTATTTCAGTTCCCACCCCCCCCCACCCACTTGTTGGTCAATTTTGAACAGACACGGCGCCGGGAATTGCTTATACTCGTTGATTGATGCTTTCAGACTGGAAGTTCCGGGTAAACTGTCAGCCACGCTGAAAAGCAATGGCATGGCGCAGTCATTTCCCGAATCATATGATGAGGGAATCGTGATGTCTCCACCCCAGACGCGAGATTTGGCCCAGCGCCTTATTGCCCACGAAGGCGCGGCGGGCAACACCTCCGAGCCGATGGAATTCGCAGCCTTTCGCGTCTGTGAGGCATTGCGCCGGCCCCTCTGTGATCTCGCGGGAGTCGCCGGGTTCCGCTCGCTCCTTTCCCGGGCTCTAATGCTGGCCAGTGCGGAGGCTCCCAGCCTCAGCGCGGTGCAGGTGGCGGCAGATGGCTCCTTACAGGGTCTGGATGGGCTTCGCTCGCAGATGGACAAGGACCAGGCCAGGCAGGCTGGAGTCATTCTCATTGCCCAGCTACTCGGGCTGCTTCTCTTATTCATTGGTGAAGCCGCGACGATGCAACTGGTAACATCGGAAGTTCTTCCCTACTATCGTTCCCTGCCGAACATTGGTACACCCATAGGTTTTGAAGCGATCCTGAACGAAGTTGACCAACTCAAAAGCGTCAGCACGCGTCTCGATGAACTGGCGGAGCAGCATCCGCCCGTCACCCAAGCGCTGATGACTGTCGCGGGAAACGTTCGCAACACGGCCACTTTATTGGGGGTGCTGGTGGCGGTGAGAAGCCCCAGGCCGAACTGAGTGCAGCATCAGCCTCTTGCACGGAAAAAGAAACAATGAGTCCTCCGGTGACGCGAAAATTGGCCCGGCGGCTGGTTATTTACGAAGCCGCGGCGGGCAAGAACTCCGAGCCCACGGAGTCAGCGGCTTTTCGTGTCTGTGAGAAGCTGCGCCAGCCTCTTTGTTCACTCGCGGGGGTTGCGGGGTTTCGCTCGCTCCTTTCTCGTGCTCTGACGCTGGCCAGGGCGGAAGCTCCCAGTCTTAGCGCGGTGCAGGTCGGTGCGGATGGCTCCCTGAAGGGTCTGGACGAGTTTGGGCCGCAAAAAGAGAAAGTCAAGAACCAGGCGGTGGAGGCTGGAGCCATTCTCATTGCCCGGTTACTGGATCTGCTTCTCCTCTTCATTGGCGAAGGTATAACGTTGCGGCTGGTCCAGGATGTGTGGCCGGAGGCCGCTTTCAGCACTCGCGAATCCGGGAAGGAGAAGAAAGCGTGAGCACGCAAGATAAAGTCACCATCAACAAACTGCCGACCGGGGTCCCGGGCCTCGATGAAATCCTGGGCGGCGGTATCCCGGAATTCTCTTTTAATATCATCGCGGGGGCCCCGGGAAGTGGCAAGACCACGCTGGCGCACCAAATCGTGTTCACCAACGCGACGCCGGAGCGCCCTGCCCTCTATTTCACCATCCTTGGCGAACCCGCCATCAAAATGCTGCGCTACCAGCAACAGTACTCATTCTTCGACCAGGCCATGCTGAACAACGCCGTCCGCTTCATCAATCTAAGCCAGGTCGTGCTCGAGAAAGACCTGGACGGGGTCCTGGAAGAAATTGCGAAAGAGGTGGAGAAAGCGAGTCCCGGCCTCGTGGTGGTGGACTCCTTTCGCACCGTGGTGCGGAAGGCTTCCGGCGGCACCAGCGAAGTGGAGCTGCAATCCTTCATTCAACGCCTGGCGCTGCTCCTGACCAGTTGGCAGGCAACGACTTTTCTCATCGGGGAATATATCGAGGGTGAGATCCGTGACAATCCCGTGTTCACGGTGGCCGATGGCCTCTTTTGGCTCTACCAGGCCGCGGATCGAAATTCCATTGTGCGCAAGCTCCAGGTGGTGAAACTGCGCGGGCAGGAGTCCGTGCCCGGCCTGCACACCTTCCGCATTACCCATGCCGGGCTGCAAGCCTTCTCCCGTACCCTGGGTCTGGGCGGACAACGCCGGAAAATTCCCAGCACGCGGCGCCTTTCCATCGGCATTCCGAAATTGGATGCGATGCTCGGGGGGGGGATCCCCGAAGGCGATAGTGTGCTGGTGGCGGGGGCTTCGGGGACTGGAAAATCGGTCCTGGCAACTCAATTCATTGCCGAGGGATTGCGCCAGGGAGATCCGGGAATTGTGGTGGTTTTTGAAGAACGGCCGCAGGAGTATGCGGAGCGGGCGGGCAGCTTTGGTCTGGATTTGAAAACTCCGCGGCAGGAAAAGAAACTGGAGATCCTCTACCTTCGCCCTCTGGACCTGTCCGTGGATGAAACCATGCACGAGATACTCGAGGCTGTCCACAGGATTGGAGCCAAGCGCCTGGTGATTGATTCACTCGCTGGCTTTGAGATGGCGCTGGCGCCCAGCTTCCGCACGGAATTTCGCGAATCGCTCTACCGGATGATCACCGCTCTGACGGGGATCGGGGTGACGATTCTCAGCACAGTTGAGATGGATGAGTCTTTCACGGCATTCCCGTTCAGTACCTACTCGATCTCCTTTCTCACCGATGACATTATCCGGCTTCGGTACATCTGCATAGGCGACCAACTTCGCAAGATCCTGGTGGTGATCAAGATGCGCGGCGGCAAACATAGCAACGATATCCGCGAATATGAAATCACCTCCGCGGGTTTGGTCGTCAGCGACGTCCGCCTGACGGGTTATCAAGGCCTGATCACCGGGATTCCTGAGCCTTTGAACCGGGCCGTTCCAAAAAAAGCGCCCTCACCTGAGTCGAAATCCAATAGCGAGGGCTAAAAAACATCCGGCGCCTGGACTCATAACTGGATCCGTTTTTGGCGAATCAAAGGTTCCCGTGCGTGGCTCACCAGCTCATACGGTTGGGGCGGCTTGAGGTGGCACTTTTCGGATATCAGGACTGTTTTCGGTAGAAGACGTAAAAGAACACCAACACACTGAAGCTCGCGAACAAATAAACCAGCGACCCAACCAGCGCCATCGCCGGGATCAAATCACGCAAGACTCCCAATAAGGTTGAAATGAAATGTGCGGCTAGCAAAACGGTGAGTAGGACTGTCCCGATCAATGCCAGAAGGGCCGCATTCTTGAGGCTCATGTTCGGAGTATGAATGCTTTTACCGGCACTTGCAAGCGGGGGCCGGCCCGGCGGCTGAAGCCGCGCGCCCTTGCGCCCATTTGCGGCACGGATGAATCCGTGCCCTTTCGCAAAAAACGCCGCCACCCCAGGCAATTCAAAATTTAAAATTCCAGATTCAAGATAGCAGAAGGCGGGCGGCCGGTGGCTGAAGCCGCGCGCGGTTGCGCCCATTTGCGGCACGGATGAATCCGTGCCCTTTCGCAAAAAGCAGAAGGCAGAAGGCTGACGGCAAAAAAATAACGGACACGGGGCGAGCCGTGCCCGTTCGGGAGTATCCGCGGCCGCGGGAGACGGCCGGGGACGGAGCTAATTGCAGCCGTTAAATTTGAAACTGGCGATATAGGTTCCCCAGTTGGTGTAAGAGCCGCTCCTCTTGAGATATTCATTGGCGTACCACATGGTGCAATCGTCCGAGGGATCGACACTCATGCTGGAGTAATCGCCCCAGCGGTTGATGGACTTCTGCGCTCCCTTGCCAATATTGAACAAGGTTTCCAGTTCCATCCCGCTTTCATTGGCCGTTTTCCCGGTGACGGCGAGATAGGGGTACACGGACGCACTCGAAACGCTGTAGCCGAGGCCCAGATTGCCCTGCTTGTCCTGGGCGATGCTGCCCATCCAGCGGAACAGGCCGTCATTCGGGCCGAACGTTCCATTTTGGGCTACGGTCCAACTGCTGCCCGTGCTCGTCAACTGATACCAGCGGACGCCGGTCTGGCTGCTGGAAGAACTGTTCTGAACGGAGTGCGAAACCACCATGGACTGGGTGCCTGCATAGTTGCGGTAGGAGAGGCGGTACATCAGCCGGTCGCCCAGCGAGTCGAGCCGAGTGCCGGAGCCGTACTGCGGGACGCACGCGCCGCCGCCGCATGCCTCACGGAACGTTGGCACTGAGATGTTCGTCGGTCCGGAGATGCTGACGCTGTCATTTGCGAAGTTCGGAGTGAACTGGACCAGTTGCACGGCGCTGGTGCCGGTAAATCCCAGGAAGTATTCACCCGCGCCCGAGGGAGCAGGGCTCGTGGTGCCGTTGACCGCCGCGGTACTGCCCTCGATGTCCGCCGGCAGGACGCTGGCGAGATTCGACATGGTCGGACTGCACACCCACTGGAACGAGGCCTGCGGGTTGAGGACATCGGCGAGCGGGAATCCGCACATCTGCACTCCTGCAAACGTGTTGCCGCCGCTGAAAATGTTGGCGGAAAAATATACTCCTGACGTTGATCCGGGAGTCGCCCAGCTACCGGTGGCCCAGACGCCCAGCTTGGGATAATCGGGGAAATCCTTGCCGAAAGGGATGTCGTAAGCAGCGTAGCTGCCCGTCGCGTCTGGCGATGCTGAAATGGCCAGGCAGACATGGTTGTCCGTCAGGCTGCCGTTGTAGGCAAGCTGGCTGATGATCCAGCGCTGGTCGATCTTGTCGTAAAGCACGATGGGGTCGCCGCCGTCAACTGAAGAGCAAAGTGACGATGGGCCTGCGGCCGCAAAAATCGAGTGCATGGCTGTCGCAGGCTGCAACACGTGGCCGGTCTTGTCGTAGACGGCATAGGTGACATTCACGGTTTCGACAATTTGGCTATTCCCCACCGAAATGTTCGTATCAGGCGGGACATACCCAACCGACGTGAGGCCATCGATGCCGCCATTAATGATGCTGCGAGCATTGTTGTTCCCCGGATTGGTCTGGAGCACCGGATCAGTCCAGCTTGTGCCTCCTCCGCCACCGCCGCCGCCCGGCCGCGAACCTGGCTTGCGCAGCGGAAACTCGCGTACGGGCGCATTGGGTTGGGTGTGGTGAGTGGCCCTGTAGTTGGCCATCGGGCTCGTGGTGCCGATCCGGATGGCCGTCCGGATCTCTGCGCGTGGTGGTCGTTCAGCCGCAAGCGGCAGGGCCCACACCAGACACGCAGCCAGACACAGGAGTTTTGCTTTTGAAGCGGCGATCATCAGTCCCCCTTGGTTGGGTGCGGGCTTTCTCCAGTGGCACCTTGGAGATGGAGTATATCCCGGTCCCGCCTGACCGGCAATCGGGAATTCACCGGAGGGCCGTACAGGTCAAATACCCCCTGCTGGAAAGCCACAGGCAAAGGATGAAGTGTGAAGGATGAAGGATGAAAAAAGCAGTGACAAGCGGGAGTTACGAATTACACACCACCTGTTCTGGCTATGAGTTCCGGGTTATGAAGGCTGATCGCTGAGGGCCGAGGACCGAAAGGTCTTCGCATCGACAGGATATATCAGGGTTTCCAGAGAAGAGAACCAGCCTGTGACGAAATAGCGTCACCCTGCCACCATACGATCACCGCCGGCTTCGTCACCTTTCCTCACTTGATTCGTAATGCAATGATTAAAAACAAGATACTATTTAATTCCGAAAGGCCATGCAGTTGCTATAAGACCTGAATAGGTAAGTGGGTCGGAATCGCCATGAGGGGCATAGGCCGTCGGGATCGCAGGTAGGGCGGCTCTGCGCATGCGGAAATTCCAGAGCACGGGTGCAAGCGGTGAAGACCGCAGAGGGGCCGGACTCCCTGACCCGGGAAAATAATAGAGGCTGCAACCAGGCGGTTGGCATGCCAGGTTGCCACGCCAACCGGTCGAGAACCTCAACAGATGGCGGCTGACACCAGAGAGGAGGCAAGATGCGAACAAGACAGGCAATGGGCGCTTGCCGTGAGGGTTCGCCGGGTTCAGATTTCCTTTCCGGATTTCCCCCGTCGGTCTTGACGGCCTTTGAGTCGATCAAGATGACGGTGACCTATCCGGCTGGGGCGGTGCTGTTTGTTGAGGGAGAGGAACCCCACGGGGCGTTTGTATTGTCGGCGGGCCGGGTCAAGCTTTCGATCTGCTCGGCAAACGGGAAGGTGATCATTCTGAGGATTGCCAGGCCGGGCGAGATTCTCGGCCTGCACGCGGTTGTATCCAGCACCGGCTTCCAGGCCACCGCGCAGACAATTGAGAAGTGCCAGCTGGGCTTTGTGAGATGCAATGACTTCCTGCGCTTTTTGCGCGACTACCCGCAGGCGTCTCTGGAGGCGGCCCGCCAGTTGAGCGCCAGTTATCAGGAAGCCTGCGAGCAGCTGCGGGCGATCGGGCTGTGCGATTCCGCAAAAGAAAGGGTGGCGCGGTTTGTGCTGGAGTGGGCGGAGAGCGGAGAGATGCGGGAAGAGGGCGTCCGGGCGACGCTTACCCTGACCCATGAGGAGATCGGCCAGTTGATCGGGACCTCGCGCGAGACCATTACGCGGGCGCTGGGTGATTTCAGGTCGAAGGATTGGATTGTCATTAAAGGAACGACGCTGCTGGTGAAAAACATCGGCGCTTTGCAGGAAATGGCGGGCGACGATGTGCATTCTTCATGGGCGCCGGAGGCGGAACCGAAAGTCGGCGCGCGGCCCTACATGAATTCGAGGCATTGGGGGCAGCTCAGTGCCGGTTACCGGTAAAGGCGCGCAGAGCAGGCGCATCGCGGGAAAAAATAAGGTTTGCGGCCGGGCGGAGAAAATACGCCCGGCTTTTTTTTGTGCCGCCCGGCTGACAGCCCGGAACGAAGCGAATCCTGCTCCTGGCCACACCACTGCATAACAATTTTCAATAGGCCGCGCAACGGGTGTTCCTTCCATCCAACGGGTATTCTCGATTATACTGGTGAGAGGGATATCAGTCGCCACAGGGCGTGTGGCCATGACGGAACTTCCGCTTGCAGCGGGTTGGGCGCTGGCTGGTATTTCATCCCAGTTGAAAAGGCGGGGTACGGAGTGGAGCAAAAAGAACTGGAGCGGTACAAGGAACTGTTACTGGCCAAGCGGGAAGAGCTTTCTTCGGCGTGGAGGGGCAGGGATGATCTTGCGCCGCCAGCGGGGCACTTGCACGGAGACCCCGCAGACCAGGCCAGCGCGGCAAGCGAAGCGGCCATCCAGGTGCGCCTGCACCAGACCGACAGCAAGCTGCTGCGTGCCATCGACGATGCGCTGGCGCGAATCTCGCGGAACGCCTACGGAAATTGTGAGGCGTGCGAGGAGCCCATCTCCGCGGCCCGCCTGACCGCCGTGCCCTGGACGCGCCTCTGCCTGAATTGCAAAGAGCAACAGGGTTAGCTGCCGTTTGAAAGCCTGAAGCAGGCGGCCGCTCCCCGGGACAAAAGAATTTTTCCCGGCAGGGACATCGCGCCCTGCGCCCGTTGCCTGCCCGGGAATCAGGAATTTCCTCCCCGGATTCTTGCCTGCACGATGAGCAGTAAACCTTCTGCCACCCCGGCCCCCGGAAAGATCCCTTCACCCTCTGAGCCAGAGCCGAATCCCTTTCCCCGCTTTGTTGAACTGGGCGGCGGATGTCCGCCGGTTGTGCGGCTGGGCCTCGCCACGCGCGGCAATACGCAAATCGCGGCAGATGATGTGGCGCTGGCCGTCGAGCGCGGGGTGAATTACCTGAACTGGTGCGGCTACGATGATGGCATTGCAAAGGCCCTGCGCAGCAAGATCATCGACCGCAACCGTGTTGTCGTTGCCATGCAACTGGACGCCCGCGACGCCGCCTCCGCTGCCGCTGAATTGGAGGACGCCTTTCGCACGCTTGGCACCCGCCGCATTGATGTGGTGACCTTTTATTACGTCGAACACAAAAGCGAATGGGACGAGATTGCCCGCCGTGACGGCGCGCTGCAGGTGCTGAAGGCTGAGAAGCAGCAGGGCCGCGTGGGCCTGATCGGCCTCACCACCCACCAGCGCAGGCTGGCCGCCGAATGGGCCGAAGAAAAGAAATTCGACCTGCTGATGGTCCGTTATAACGCCGCGCATCGCGGGGCGGAGCAGGACGTTTTCCCCGTTACGGAAAGGCTGGGGATGCCGGTGGTGGTCTATACGGCGCAGCGCTGGGGGGCCCTGGCACGGCGTACTCAGGACGATCCGCCGGAATCCCCACCGCCCGCCGCCATCGAGTGGTACCGCTTCGCCCTGGCGCATCCCGCCGCGAGCGTAGTGCTGATGGCCCCCAACGGCCGCAGCGAATTGGAAGCAAATCTCAAGCTGCTCGACGACTGGCGCCCGCCCACCCCCGCCGAATTTGAGGCTATGTCCCAACACGGCCAGCGCGTCCGAAAGAATGCGGGCAGGTTTCCATAACATTTCGGCGTAGGAGACTTACTGAGGAAAGTAGGCCCGCAACCAGAAATCCAGAGTCCCGTCGTGTCTTTCGATGGGGCCCGTCAAACATGACCGCAGTTCTTTTTCGTATCTCTCTCGCAAGATGCTTGCTTCAAGTTTCTGGGTTCGAGCCAGATATTGAACGTCCTCCCGATCCCTGGCACTATTGCGGCTTAGTTTTGACAGGACCAGATCGTATGGGTCAAGAACAAGGAGACGAATGTTTTTGTAGCGGCCTGGATATAGCTCCGTCAACCGATCTTCATAATTTTCAGGTACTGAAGCAATGGCCGCATGATGGATCGAGACTCGGTGCTTTCGGGCCAGGGCGGAACCTTCGCCGGCTAAATCTTCCAAATCCACCACCCGATTGGATGGAGTTATCGAGTAATAATCAAGATCGTTTGTGCTTCGGGGAAGTCCGTATGCTGCCACGGCCGCAAAGCCACCAATGCAATGAAGCTCAACAGGTTCATCCAGCAGGCTGTCGAGCTCTTTGAGGAATGCTGCCCACTCCGGCGGTGGTTCAGGTGACATAGCGCAAGCTTTCAGGCCGCAAATCGCTCAGGACATTCCATTGCTTGGCCTGGCGAGAACTGTGCTTCTGGAGCCAGCGTCGCTCGACTTCATTGGGCTCGCGGCCAAAATAATCTTCCCGGGCCAGTTTGCTGTCACTGAGTTTTTGCTCAGGGTTCAAAAGGATATCATTTCCGCTGGCCGCTCTTGCCAGGGCAACACAGAAGCCCAGACGATTTTGAAGGTTGTTCAGGCGGGCCTGCTGAACGAGCCAGTCAAAATCCATGTCAGGGTAGTGCGAGACGACCCACGGAAGCCCTTCAGCCACACGAGCTTCAAGACTATCTTGCGAAAGGGCTGTGAGCAGGAAGGTTGCTGGATTGACTTTCCGCATTCTGGTGCGGAGATGTGCAAAACCCGGGTACCCCAGCGAAGCGAGCCGCCTTGCCAGAGAATCCGGTTCTGCGTGTTTTTGGACCTTCCCCAGCGGGAGCGCGGTTGGCCGAAGCTTGTAGAGTTTCATCAGTTTCGGGGCCACGCTTGCGGAGAGTGTCCTCTTCCCGGCTTCCAGCATGGAGACATACGCCTGCGTCACTCCCAGGCGACCCGCGGCATCCCGTTGAGTCAGTCCCAGCTTCCGCCTTGCGGCCTTTAAACGTAGTTTCATCGCACCCAAAATATAACAAAGTGAGTTATCAAGGTCAAGAGCAATGAAGAATCATTGCCAGAGTGTCCGGCGTAGCGGGGAAATAGGGACCTGGCAACAGTATCGTTCTGGTATTAGTTCTGGTTATCGTGTCGGCGGTGCTTTTTTCATCCTTCATCCTTCCCACTTCATCCTTCTTAGTGTTAATCTTCCCTTTTCCAAAATCTCAATCATGGATGGGGCGCTGATGCGACGACTGACATTGCTTCCAGGCTTGATGATGGCGATAATCGTAATCGCCATGCCGATGAACGCGCAGAATTACACCAGCCACGGTGACCGTAGCCAGGCGCGATCGATGGTGATCTCGCCTCTGGGCATTGTGGCCACCAGCCAGACTCTGGCCGCGCAGGCCGGAGCGCAGATTCTGGCGCGGGGCGGCTCGGCCGTGGATGCGGCGATTGCGGCCGACGCGGCCATGGGCGTGGTGGAGCCCATGAACAGCGGCATTGGCGGCGACCTGTTCGCCATCCGCTACGACGCCAAAACCGGCAAGCTGGCCGGGATGAATGCCAGCGGTTGGGCGCCGGAAAAGCTGACCGTCGATTTCCTCAAGCAAAAAGGCTACACGCAGATGCCGGGGAGCGGCGTCTACAGCATCACGGTGCCGGGCTGCGTGGACGGCTGGGCCAAAATGCACGCCAAGTACGGGCGGCTGCCCTGGGCGGAACTTTTCAAGCCCGCCATCTATTTTGCTGAGCACGGATATCCGGTTACCGAATACATTGACGCCTACTGGCGGGGCGGGCAATCGCTGCTGGAAAAAAACGCCAACGCCACGCGCGTTTATCTGCCCAACGGTGAGCCGCCGAAGGTGGGGCAGGTGTTCCACAACCCCGAATACGCGCGCGCCCTGGAACTGATTGCCAAACAGGGCCGCGACGCTTTTTACCGCGGCGCCATTGCGCGGGACATTGTGAAATCCGTTGACGCGCTGGGCGGGGTGATGTCGCTATCCGATTTCAGCGAATATCAGGCCCAGTGGGTCGATCCCATCTCAACCACCTATCGCGGCTGGAAGGTTTACGAGTTGCCGCCGAACGGCCAGGGGCTGGCGGCGCTGATCATGCTGAACATTTTTGAGCATTACCCGCTGCCCGAGTGGGGGTTCTTCAGCGTGGACGGCCTGCACGTGAAGATGGAGGCTCAGCGGCTGGCCTACGCCGACCTGCGGCGCTACGTGGGCGATCCAAAGTTTTCAAAGATTCCCGTCGCCGGGCTCATCTCCAAGGAATACGCCGCCCAACGCGCCGCCTCGATTGACATGAACCACGCCCACTGCGACGCCGAGCCGGGCCATCCGCCCGACGCCGCCAAAGACACCATCTACCTTTCCGTGGTGGACAAAGACGGCAACATCGTCTCGCTCATCCAGAGCCTTTCCGCCGGTTTCGGCTCGGGCGTGGTGTCGGACGAATACGGCATCCTGCTGCAGAACCGCGGCGGCATGTTCGTGCTCGAGGCGGGGCATCCCGACGTGCTCGTGCCGCACAAACGCCCCTACCACACCATCATTCCCGCCTTTATGGAGAAGGGCGACATCCACATCGGCTTTGGCATCATGGGCGGATACAACCAGCCGCAGGCGCACGCGCAGTTTGTGTCAGACGTGGTGGATTACGGCATGAACATCCAGATGGCGCTGGAGGCTCCGCGGTTTACCAAGCTCAACTGGGACGGCTGCGATTTTATGATTGAAGACCGCTTCCCGCCTTTCATCTATCAGGGCCTGGAGCAGAAAGGCCACAAGCTCATCATGCGCGGCGCTTACGCTTCTCCCATGGGCGGCGGCCAGGCCGTCCTGCACAATTCCGCCACCGGCATCAATTACGGCGCGTCGTCACCCCGCAAAGACGGCGCCGCCATCCCTGAACCCGCACCGTATTTTGGGGCAGAGAAAAAGTGACGGGAGTTGTTGCAGGATCATCGTGCTGGTGTGGCGGGTCAAACACTGTGCGGCTGATGGCGAAGCCCTTGGAGTGCGGCGGCTTGCCGCCGCCTTGTTCGGGGCACGCCCGCTGGTATAAGGCGAGAGCAAGCTCTCGCACTCCAAAAAAGGCGCCGCGTCTGCGCCCCCCTCACGAAATTGTTGGCGCTTGTTCCCCAAAAAAAACGCAGAGCCATCCCGCACGGCGGGACAACTCTGCGTTCAAGTTCAGATCCGAATTGAATTAATGGCCGCCGCGGCCGCCGCCGACACCTGCGGGAGGTCCGCCCGCGTGTCCCATGCCGCCGGCGCCCATGCCGGATCCACCCGCTGGCGCGTTTCCGACACCGCCCGTGCCTCCGGAACGGCCCATGCCTCCGGCCTGTCCAAAACCCGGCCGGTTCGCCTGGCCCATCGCCTGCTGCTGTGCGTGCAACTGGCTGAGGTGGCTGAGAGCCGTCTGCTGTCCCGTCTGAGAGACGTCGATGGCGTGTTGAATGTGAGGAACCGCCTGTGAGGGAACCTTACTGAGCAACCCGTTCAGCACATCGATGTGCTTCTGGGTTGCCTTCTGAACGCGGTTGTAAGCGTCCTGCTGCTGTGATGGCGTGCCCTGGATGCCGCCGTGGCTGATGGCCGTGTCCAAGCCTTGCATGCTGCGGTCGTAGTTCTGGATCGCGGTATCCAGGCCCTGCGCATCGCCGGCCTTGGCCGACTCCTTAGCCTGTTTAATGGATCCCTTGTTCTGCTTCAACTGCTGCTTGACCTGTTTAAGCGTCAACGTAGCCGGGTTACTTCCTGTCTGCTGTGCAACCGCTCCTGCCGGGGCGAAAAGCAGCGCACAGGAAAACGTAAGCAAACCAATAAGACTGAATTGAATTGAGCGTTTCAAGGTTGCCTCCTCTTTAATTAAGCTTTCCGGGCTGGGCTTTTCCACCCTCGCCGGTTATGAACTGAAAATAGAGCGGTTCAGCCCCATAATCGGATACCCGCCGCAAGCGTTTCCCCACTTCCGCCAGCGGATATTACCCCTCACTACTTTACTTAGCATAACATTCCAAGCCTTCGCAATGGTACTAAAGTACGAGTCACTTGAAGATATTCCAGGCCAACAGCTAACGTAAGTGCATGATAAATAGCTAGATAGAAGCGCTAATACTAAAGTACGCTTCTCAGCTAGTTACTAAGTGATTTATAATCCTCGGCGGATGAGGGAGGGGCTTTCATCGCAACTGCGCGCCAGTGGCGTGGCAGGTAAATTGGAGGTAGTGCTATGCAGGGAAAGTTGTTCCTTTTCTTCTCAAGACTTACAGGTTCGGGCAAACGGGCCCATTTGATATCCGTGGCGGGAGGGCTTGCGCTTCTAGCCGTGGCAGCTTTCTTCCTTACTTCCTGCGGAGGTTCGAATGCTGGCAGTGTCGCGCCGCCGCCGGTTCCCGTAATTCAAAACGTCAACTCTTCAACCGATGCTTCCAGCCCCGTGGGCCTGCCGATTGAAATCAACGGCACAGGTTTTCAGTCTTCTCCCGGGAGCGTTGTTTTCACCCAGTCTTCCTCGGGAATCACGGCCACCGTCACGCCGAATGCGGGCGGCTGGTCGAGCACCGGCATAGCGGTCACCGTACCCACCGGGAATGGCACCAACAACTTCACCGTGCCCGGCACCGTGACGGTGGCAGTCAAGACCAGCGGAGGGACCAGCAATAAGGTCGACCTCACCCTTATCCAGACGCTCACTTTTGATGTGAACAACGTGCAATGGACCAACACGTCGGCCGCTCTTCCCACGCCGCTGACGGGCCTTCGCGCGGCGGCTATCCCGGTGAGTGACACCAGCGCGTATGTTGTGACCACGGGCGGCTACGATGGAACCGCCAACACGTCAGACGTATACGTCGGTGCTCTCGGCCCGACCGGCGTCATCTCGGCCTGGGCAACAAGCACGAATATCATTCCCGAAACCATCGCGGACCATGGCATGGTGGAAGCCAACTCCGGAAACTCGCTGGTGCCCACCGGCTCAGTTTACATTTACGTCATCGGCGGCCAGGTGGATTCTGCCAGCGCACCCGGAGGAACGACCGCCGTGTATAGTGCCCCCTTTGATACCATCACAGGGACCGTCGGCACCTGGACGCAGCTCACATCCTCGCTGCCGGTATCGCTGGTGGGGCCGGCCGTCACGCTGTTTAATAGCTACGTCTACGTGATTGGAGGTCTGAAGTCTGACGGCACGCCGTCTGCGGATGTCTACTCGGCGCCGGTGAACAAAGACGGAACGCTTGGCGGCTGGACCAAGTCTGCAAACCCCTACTCGACGCCGGTTTCCTTTGCGACGGCGTTCGGCTTTGCCGGCAAACTCTACGTGCTCAACGGCGACACCGCAAACTCCACGGACCCTAATGCTGTGGGCGGCACTGCCTCAGGCACCCAGGCCGTAAACTTTGCCAGCGCTCTGAATGGGGTGGTCGGGACATGGACTGCCACGTCAACGACCATCAAAAACCGAAAGAAGCAGCTCACCTGGACGGCTTTTGGGCAGATCATCGATGCCGAGGGCATCTATAACGGCCTTCCGGGATCACTTGAACTCGAACGCAGCCAGATCAACCCCGATAGTACTCTGGCCTCTTTTAATGGCATCACCGCCAGCACGAACCAGATTAATGCCAACGTCTACAACGCGGCGGCAGTCGTCAGCCCGGTGAACTCTCCCGCGCAAACACCGCGCTTTATCCTGATCGGCGGCCAGTCGGTGGCTCTAGGTATCATCAGCGGCACCGTCTATGTCAACACCGCGCCTTAACCCAAACGGGCAGGCACAACCAATCACGTCCCGGCCGTGGGCCTCTTCCTCAGCGAAAAGGCCTACGGCCAGTTTCTTTTCGGCGCTCAGACGTGAGATGAATCGGGTCATGCGCGCCCCCTTCATAGATGCGCCACCCCTTTCGATGGATGTGCCACTTGCGTGATTACGTCGCGGGTTTCGGCGGCTTCAGTTCTCCCACAATGAACCAGAAGGCCAGCAGGCCGGCGACCAGGATGATAGGGGCGAGGGCGAATCCTGGCGTGTAGGAACCTGTGCGGCTGATGAGGATTCCGGTGAGCAGCGGCGAGAGCACGCCGCCGATGTTGCCGATAAAATTGCCGAAGCCCATCCACATGCCGACTTCGTCCCGCGGGGCGCAGGCCTGAAACACCACCAGGATGTTGGGCGAAGACATGCCCACCAGCGAGCCTGCCGACAGCAGGACGATCGAGGCGGTAAGATTGCCCACCAACGCCGCCGGAATCAGCATCAGCCCGGTGGCAAAGCCCACGGTGATCATTCCTTTGCGCACCCGGGTTTCGTTCCGCCCATGGCGCACCAGCCGGTCCGACAGCCAGCCTCCCGCCACTTCTGAAACGGCCCAGACGACGTAGGGGATGGCGGCCAGGAATCCGGCCTTGAGCAGGGGCAGGTGGCGCACCTCCACCAGGTAGTCGGGCAGCCAGGTCACCAGCAGGTAGTTGTAATAACCAAAACAGAAAAATCCCAGGCTGGCTCCGACCAGGTTGCGATTGAATGTCAGCGGCTTGCGGGCGGCGGGCGCGGCGGCCTGCGGCGGGGGCTCCTGCGCGCCCGGTTTCAGGTGCGAGGGAAAGGCCAGGATCCACGGCAGCACCCAGGCGAGCGCTGAGAATCCCACCAGCAAAAACATGTTCCGCCAGCCGTGGCGCGACACCAGCCAGGCCACCAGCGGCGCTCCGATGGCCAGACCCGCGCGCACCCCGCTGTCAAATATGCTGGTGGGCAGGCCGCGCTCTTCAGGAGAGAATGCCAGGCTGATAAATTTGACGCTGCCGGGCAGATAGATGGATTCGCCGACGCCCAGAACCATGCGCAGCAGGATCAGCACGCCCAGGCTGCCCGCCAGCCCCGTAAAGCCGCAGGCCAGCGACCACAAAGCAAACGATGCCGCATAAAGCCAGCGCAGGCTGACGCGGTCCGCCAGCCAGCCGATGGGGACCTGCATCAGCGCATACGACCAGAAGAAGGAGGAGAGCAGCACGCCCTTGGCGGTGGGCCCCAGCAGTAGCTCGCCGGCAATGCGCGGCAGCGCCACGGAAATGGTGGCGCGGTCAAGATAATTGATGAGCGCGGCGACAAAAAGCAGGACCACCAGAAGCCAGCGCCGGCGGCTGGAAATGGCGGGGGCCTGCCAGGCGCCGGATGAGGGCGCGCGAGTTTTCTGCTCGGTGTTTTCAGGCATAACCTTGCCGTGGCGAACCTCAGGCAAAATACCACAGGTTGCCGCGGCGCCCCGCAACAAATTCCCCCGGTGCTTTCAGGGACTCCGCGAAATGGGCTATACTTTGTACTTCATTTATGGGGACCTCTCGCGGAAAAACCTTAAGTCGGATGGCACGTGCGTGCGCTTTGCTGGCCGTTGTGTTGATGGTGGCGCCGCTCGCGGCCCGTGCGCAGACCGACGAAATCCAGGTGTACGACGGGGCGATCGAAGCGCCAGGCAAATTCAATGTGATGATCCATAGCAACTTCACCCCCATCGGCCGGAAGAGCGCTGATTTCCCCGGCGGAATTATTCCTGACAACTCGTTGAACGGGGCGGTGGAATGGGCCTACGGCGTGAAGCCGTGGTTTGAGCAGGGCCTTTATTTGCCCGTTTACACGGCTTATTCAAAAGAGCACGGCGGGTCAATCAACGGCTTTAAGATCCGTGAATTATTTGTGCGGCCAAACGCCGACAAACACGAATTCTTTTACGGCGTTAATTTTGAGTTCAGCGTGAACCGCTCGTTCTGGGAGTCGCGGCACATCACCTCTGAGGTGCGGCCCATTGTGGGCGTACACCTGCACCAATGGGACTTCATCTACAATCCGATTTTCGATACGGACTATACCGGCGGGCTCGGGGGCCTGGAGTTTGTTCCCGCGGGGCGGATTGCGTATAACCTGAACCACAACTGGGCCGTTGCCGCTGAGGAATATTCCGATGACGGACCACTTCGCGACTTTTACAGCATCAACAACCAGTTCCACGAAGTCTGGGCCGTGATGGACCACCACAGCAAATGGGTGGACATCGAAACGGGTGTGGGTGTCGGCGTGACGGCCGGGGCAGACAAACTGACCTTCAAGCTGATGGTGTCACGCGACCTCAATTGAAAACCGGCTGCCGGCTTTAAGCGGCCAGCCTTCAGCAGGCTGTGAGGCTTTTCCTGCAATGCGGCTATGCCTGAAACCTCCATCCCGAACGTCGCGCGAATGGTCCACCACTGCTGCGAACTGCTGCAGCAGCGGGTGACCGGCGCCCGGAAGCTCTCCGGGCTGGTGGTGGGGTGCGGAAACGGCAATGAAGTGGTCTTCATGCGCCGCAATTTTTCCTACGAGCACCTGGTGGGCGTGGACGTGGAGAATATTTTTTCCGCCGAGGCGCGGGCGGAACATTGCGTGGCGCGCGGCGACGCCCTGCACCTGCCCTTTGCCGGCGGAATGTTCGATTTTGCCGCCGCCTTCCACTCCCTGGAGCACGTTGGCGACCCCCGGGTGGCACTCGATGAAATCCACCGGGTGCTGCGCCCGGGAGCGTGGTTCTATATGGGCGTCCCGAACAGCCGGCGGCTGGTCGGCTATCTGGGATCGTTTGACGCCACCACCTGGCAAAAGATCACCTGGAACCTGACGGACTGGGCGGCGCGGCTTCGTGGCCGGTTCAGGAACGATATGGGCGCCCATGCCGGGTTCGAGCGCCATGAGCTGGCGGCGCTGCTCGCAGAACGCTTCGGCGACGTCCGGCTGCTGACCGAAGAATTCCTCCGCTACAAATACGGCGACCGCCTGCCGCGTTTCGCGCTCGAACTGCTCCTGGCTCCTTCCGTTGTGGACCACACGGCGCCCGCCCACTACGCCATCTGCCGGAAGCGGAGTTAGCCGACCAGGGCGCTGGAGGATTCCCAGTGAGTGCCTGGAGCGGGGCGTGAAGATCCTGCCGGGGCTCCTGCCGGTGTGGCACAATCAGTATTTGGGGATAAGCCTTTGAAGAATTCAACTGCAGCCGGGCTTCGCGCGCCGAATAGGCGATGGGAACTGTGGGGCCGCTTCGTCATTCTGGGAGCGGCGCTGGGTCTGCTGGCGGGCTTGTGGGAAGCACGCCTGCTCTATTTTGTTCCCTCGGTGCAAGAATTCCTGGTGGTCGATTCCACCTGGGTCATCTGGTTTCTGGCGCCGCTGGTTGCCATGCTCCTATTTGCAACCATCGGGGCAAAGCTCGGATTTTTTGCCACACTCGGCAAATCGCCTGGTACCGTCCGCGGGGTTATTCTGGCCTGTGTTCTGATCGGTTGCGCGGGCGCGTACATGGGATGGGCCGGCCACTTTGTGCACACGCATTCGGTCAACTTCAACGTTTACGGCCGCATGAAGGACGTTCTGTTCCCGCTGGTCCGCTTGGCGATGGTGTTTGCCGCAGCGCTGGTGGTGGCCTTCCTGGCGCGCAAACGAATGGAACCGTTTTTCGGCGCCGAAAGGCGCTGGCCGCTCCGCGCGCCGGCCACAGCATTCGCTGCCGTCGCCGTCCTGCTGGCTGCGGGCGTTGTTTATTACGCCGTGTCTTCCCGCGGGGGCGCCACAAGGGCCGCCGCCGGCGAAGTTGAATCCGGGCAGAGGCCCAACATCGTGCTGATTACGATGGACACGGTGCGCGCCGATCACCTTTCGGCTTACGGATACGGACGCGAAACCACGCCCAACCTTGCGCGGCTGGCCGAAAAGGGTGTGCTTTTTGAAAACGCTGTTTCCGCCACGTCGTGGACACTGCCGTCGCTGGCGGCCATTTACACCGGCCTGCTTCCGCACCAGAGCGGCGCCAACGCCTTCCGGCCGCTCAATCCCGGATGGAAGACCATTGAGAGCGTGCTGGGCCAACATGGCTATGCCACGGCGGGATTCAATGCGAACTATTATTACGGAGAATCGGGCTGGGGATTAGGAGGCGGGTTTGGGAAATATGATGACGACCGGACCACGCTGCTTTACAACCTGTCACGGACGCTGCTGGGGCGGGCCGCCGTACAGCCGCTCTATCAGAACCTGGAGCGGTACGACGCCTTTTACCGCCGCAATGCCGCGGACTTGAACGCCGATGTCTTCCGGTGGCTGCGGCATCGGCCCGCCTCGCGCCCCTTCTACGTTTACATCAACTATTTCGATGCCCACAGCCCCTACGTTCCGCCCGCTCCTTTCGACCATCGCTTTGGAAAGCTGCCGGAATCGGTGGTGCGCCGCTGGAGCGCCAAAGGCGGGTTCCGTCCGAGCTGCCCGCTGCCCGCCGCCGACCGCCAGGCGCTGATCGACGGCTATGACAACAGCCTCGCTTATCTTGACGCGCAAATAGGCCGGCTGGTGAAGGTCCTGAAATCTTCGCCGGCAGGGAACAACACCATCATCCTGATTACCGCGGACCATGGCGAGGCTTTTGGCGAGCATGGCGCCTACCAGCATGGCAACGATCTGCACCGGGAAGAAATCCATGTTCCGCTGATTGTCTACGGCGCGGGCATTCCAACCGGAAAACGAATTGCTCCGCCCGTGGCCATCCGCAAACTGTTTGCGACGGCGATCGACCTGGCGCTGGGGAATGAAGTTCCGCTGCACGCCTACAGCCTGGCGCGGTTCTGGCAGACGGACGCGCCGCAGGAAATCGCCCGGCCGGTTGTGTCAGAACTGAGCGCAAGCCTTTCTGAAGCAGACGCGGCGGGCATCAGCCTCACCACCGCGCAGTGGCATTACATCCTGACGACAAAAGGCGAGCAGTACCTTTACAACTGGGCGACGGACCCGTCGGAAAAAGACAATCTGAGTGCAAGCCCTCAAGGGCAACAGGTTGTGGCTGGGCTGAAAACAAAGCTCGGAGAAATTGAGGCGAATTCCGCCGAACCATGGATCGGAACAGAATACCTGTTCGCGCTGGGGTCAGGCGGTAGCTCGGCGGTTCCCACGGCGCAGCCCACGCCAGGCCCAAAAGCGCCTGTTGAGGAAGTGGGCGCTGAACAGGCTTATTTCCATCCCAATATCACGATGACCGGCGGTGGCCTTTCGAAGTCCGATAAGGACAACCTGAAGACCCTGCCTTATCAATAGGACCACTGTGGCACGGCCATCCTGGCCGTGTTCTGACACGGGCGGGACGCCCGTGCCACCTACTGGAATTGTAAAGAAATGTCAGGCGCGCAGGACTAGAGCGGCCGCCGGCCACGCGCGGCGACGGGACGCGGCTGAGTTGTGACCTTCCACACGTCCTCACCGCGTTTCGCCCAAAAAGGACGCTACTTGACCACCCGAAGCCTGCAAAAAATGTTCCTCGCTGGAAATATCCACGCCAGGTGTTTCTCATAGAAGTCGGGGCAGTGCTCGGCCCACAGTCGTGCAAAGTTATCAAGAAGGAAGTTTCCGCCAAAGGACAGGTGCCGCTCGAGGATCTGAAACCCACCAGCGCCATACGTAAAGTTTTCGAAGCTGTCCCGAGCGAAGTAATCGAAGCTGTGGAGGCCCAGGTGGAAAATGTGCGTTGGATCTGTGTATGAATCAAGTGAACTATAGTGGGGCGTTACGACCGCGACTTCACAGCCGGGCTTGCCGATGCGGTGAACCTCCCGCATGGCACCTATAATGTCCAACTGATGTTCGAGAAAATGCGAGAGGTAAATTTTATCTGCAGAGTCGGACTTGAGTGGCCAGGGGAAATGGCCTAGTTCGCAGCGGACGTCGGCGATTGAACCCCTTTGCCGGTCCAGGCCGATTGCATTCGGCTCCTGCTTGTTTTTCCCACATCCGATGTCGAGGATCAGCATAGATTAGGAAGGTTCCCTTGACCTGAAACAGGCGGCGCCGATCTCGAATTGTTCCTGTTTCAAAGATCGCGTCGCTGTAGCCTGAAAGCAAAACAACCCAGGCCACTGAAGGTATCATCGTTTGAGTAAACTCAACGGCTAGCAGTATACCACTTTGATCTCGCACCTTCTTGCGAAGCCGTTGCGTTCCGGGATCCCGAATGGAAACCGGGGCGGCACATCCTAGAGCGGCCGCCGGCCGCGCGCGGCGACGGGACGCGGCATCACTTTGATTTGTGTGAGCCCGGCCTGGCGAAACCATTCCTCGAGATCGCCAAATGTGTGTTTCCACTGGTATCGCGGCGAGTACCAATCGAAAGTATCGAGAACGCGCCACTCGGGATCGGGGTGCATGGCCACCTTGGTGACCAGCCGCAGCGGATAGAAAACCGGCAGCCGATACAGGTGGTAGAGCGGAACAGCGGCGTGGCAAAGGGCATAGAGCAAGCGCGTGGGAAGGCGCGTGGTGACGGCGCGCTGCAGCCGGTTGGATGCCTCCATGACGCGGTCGATGGTTCCCGCGAAGCGCTTGACGGCAGCCTGCCGTGAAGGCGGAATGGTGAAGTTCGAATCGACGGCCAGGACCTCATTGACGCGGTCCGAAAAACGTTCAAAAGTGTCCGACAACCGGCGGAGGGCGTAGACCCACACGGCAATTTCTCCGCCACGCCTCAGCAGCGGGACGAGCCCGTTGAACGCCTGGCGCGTATCGGGGGTGTGGTGAAGCACTCCAATGCTGTAGATGAAGTCGAATGCTTCCATCCGGAAGGGTGGATGCATCAGGTCGCCCTGCACGAAATGGCAGTCGGGAAGATGGCCCAGATTTTCCTGCGCCACTTCGATGGCCAGGCTGAGATCGACACCGATGACCTGCGCGCCGGCGCGGGCCAGCAGGTCCATGTAGCGGCCGGCTCCGCATCCCGCTTCCAGCACCGCCTTGCCCTCGAAATCAGCCGGGCGGTGGCCGGTTGAGGCGATAAAGCTCGCAAGCGAATCGTTTCGCGAGGCCGTATCGAATTGCGTGCGCCGCCATTGCCTCCACTCGAAACTGAACGACCGGGCGTAGGCGGCATCCGGCACGAAACGGGGAATGCCGCCGTGGATGGGGTATTCCGCGCCGCAGCCCTGGCAGCGCAATTGTCCTTCGTTGACGAGATCTTCGGCTGTCGAGGTGGCGCGCAGATCAAGCTCCCCGCGGCAGCGGGGGCAGGCCAGAAAACTGAGCAGCGTGGCGCGCATGCGGCAACTCACTCCACGTGGGCTGCCTGGACAGGTGCCGCGTGTGGAAGCTTCAACGTTCCAACGAGGTCGGCGAGGTGCGTTTGCTTGCGGCGGCAGTATTCGCGAATCCCATCGGCGACGCGCAGGGCGGTTTCCGGCGCATAGAAGTTGGCGGTGCCGATCTGGACGGCACGCGCACCCGCGATGATGAACTCCAGCGCATCCCCGGCGGTGGCGATACCGCCCATGCCGATGATGGGAATCTTGACGGCGCGGAAAGTCTGATAGACCATGCGCACGGCCAGCGGCTTGATGGCCGGGCCGGAAAGGCCGCCGGTGATGTTTGAAATGCGCGGCGTGCTGGTTTCAATGTCAATGGCCATGCCCACAAAAGTGTTGACCAGGGAGAGCGCGTCGGCTCCGGCGCCTTCGGCGGCGCGGGCCAGCTCGGTGATGTCGGTGACGTTGGGCGAGAGCTTCACGATCAGCGGATAGCGCGCGGCTTTCCTGCTGGCCGCTACAACTTCCGCGGTCAGGCGGGGGTCGTTGCCGTAGACCATGCCGCCGCAGCGTGTGTTGGGGCAGGAGATGTTCAGCTCATAGCCGTGGATGCCTTCGCCTTCGTTCAGAATCTCAATGGCCCGGACGTAGTCCTCGGTGGAGTAGCCGAAAACGTTGACGATGCAGCGGGTGCGCAGCGTGCGGAGGAAGGGAAGTTTCTCCTTCAAAAACCTTTTGGCGCCCACGTTCTGCAGCCCGATGGCGTTCAGCATTCCCGCCTCGGTTTCATAAATGCGCGGCGATGGATTGCCCTCCATGGGATCGGCGGAAATGCCTTTCACGCATATCCCGCCCAGCTGGTTCAGGTCGATGAGATGGGCAAATTCCTGGCCGTAGCCGAACGTTCCGCTGGCCGTCAGGACCGGGTTCTCAAAATGAATCCCCGCCACATCGATATCGATGCGGGGAGTGAACTGCTGGTCATTGCCTGACGGCATGCCCTGGCTCCGTTGCTGATTTGATGAGTCTGTCATTCGCTTAAGTCTTGGGAATTTCTTCCCGTTCCCAGATGACGTGCTCGGCGCGGAACACCGGCCCCTCGGTGCAGACGCGCTCGTAAGCCGCGTGGCCCGTTCCTTCCACGCGGATGGAACATCCCAGGCACACCCCCAGGCCGCAACCCATGCGGTTTTCCATGGAGACCAGGCAGGGGTGGCCGTAACGCCGGGCCAGATCGACCGTGGCGCGCAGCATCGCCCAGGGACCGCAGGCCATCAGCAGAAACTTCTTGTTCGAGTGGCCGGAAAGATATTTTTCCAGCGGCGCGGTCACAAATCCCTGGTGGCCTTTGGAACCGTTTTCGGTGGCCAGGACCATTTCCTCGACGGAGCTCTCAAAATCTTCCGTGCCCACCAGATCATCGCCGGTGCGGCCGCCAAAAAAAAGGCGCTGGCGGAGCCCCGCAGCGGAGACCTTTCGAGCAGGCAGCAGCAGCGCCGCGATGCCGATGCCGCCGGCCACGTGCAGAACTTCATCCGCGGCCCGGGCGACGGGCAGGTATTCTTCTTCGAAAAAGCCGTGGCCCAGCGGCGCCAGCAATTCCACCGGGTCGCCGGGCTTCAGCATGGCCATCAGGCGGGTTCCGCGCCCGACAATTTTATAGAGAAGCTGAATGATTTCCGGGGCTGTTCCGTTGGTGGACCCGTGGCCGGCAAGCGAGCGAGGCTTGACGTCGTAAATGCTCATAGGGCGGCGCAGCAGGACGTCGGAGTGCTCCAGCAGGCGCACCATGGCAAACTGCCCGGGCCGGGTGGCCTGGGCTTGCGCCGGAGCATGCAGATCCAGAAGAAAATGGCCGCCGGTCAACGGTTGGTTCCGAACCACAGCCACAATGTCGTTTTGCATCTTCCCCATTCTAGCAGAAGCGGCAACTCGGCTGGGGATTGCGCAACTGGCCGTGTTTCCTAAGCTTCGATCTTGGCAAGTTTTTGCCTTCCTGTGCGACGGTAAGGAGTATAGGTGTTGTGTCAACCTCTAAATGCTGTGTGATTTCAACTAGATACCTAATAAAGAGGTTTCTTGTTATGGGAATGGTGTAAAATTGGTTTGGGTAATCAAACCGTAGGCAGGTTGAAAGCCCTGCCCCGAATAGTTTCGCTGGCCATCCGCAGGTTACCCCGGATGGCCTTTTTATTTTGGCCACAATTTCCTGCCCCGTCGATGTTCTTTTATCCCGGTCCTTCGGACTGTCATACAGGTAACTGGCAACAGATGATCATCCTCCCTCAACAGGAGCAAGGCCCTGAACGGTGAGCCTGGCTTGTCGTACTCGCGTATAAAGACTTCGTCTGCTGTTTTCCTTTCTGCATATTCCCAAATTTCGTGCGGACTGCACAGGATTTCCGGAATCCAGGAGAGTGTTCGAGACCGCATCTCGTCTATCGCATAGTCACCGAAACCGTTCTTTGTTGCCTTGATAAGTGACTCTTCCTCTTCGATCGCGAACGCCGTTCGTGTTCCCTTTCTAAGCTTAACCAAATGGAAGAAGTGCCTTGGCAAGAACGTTATCCGTATACCTCTCGGGCAGCGGAACTCTTTGCCGACGAACAGAGAAAGGTATTGTTCATACAGTTCCGACAACGAATTAAGTTCAAGACTTGCTGGCGGTCTCGTTATCAGGTTCGTTTCGGGCGGCAGCATTGGGTTTTAGCGATTCCGTTGGCAAATGATATTGTGGCTGTAAACGCGTGTCAACCTGCAAAGTGATCCGGATGGAGTATTGAGACAAAGCGAAAACCTGCATATAGCATTTGCACGGAATTACTGCGAAATTCAGTCTCAGAGCTTGTAGCAATTGAAGGAGGCTTTTCTTTGCCACGGCATTTCGGGCTAGAATGCAGAGCAGGGAACCGGCCATGAGCTTATTTTTGCAAGGACTCCTGATCCTCGCCCTGATTGCGGCGAACGCTTTCTTTGTGGCGGCCGAATACGCCCTGCTGAGCGTCCGTCGCAGCCGTTTGCAGCAGCTTGTGCGAATGGGCAATTCCCGCGCCCCGCTGGTACAGAAGTTGCTGACCTCTCCCAGCCGGCTCTTTTCCGGCCTTCAACTGGGCGTGACCGTCGCCAGCCTGCTGCTGGGCTGGCTGGGAGAGTCCCTGCTGGCGGATGACATCCACGCGATGCTGCAGGGCCGGCTTCAACACCTGGTCGGGCCGCTTTCGCACGGCTTCGCCACGCTGGTTGCGTTCCTGCTGGTTACGGCCCTGCTGATGGTGCTGGGCGAACTGGCGCCGAAAACCATCGGCTACGAGCGGGCGGAAAGGGTGGCGCTGATTTTCGCGCTGCCCCTGACCGTGTTCATGCGCGTGGTGCGCGTCCCGGTGCTGGTGATGGACCGGCTGGCCACGACGGTGACGCGGGTGGTTGGCGTCACGGCTTCCACCGGGCACGGCGAGATGCACAGCCTGGAGGAGGTGGAACTGATTGTCACCGGGGTGCGCAAGCGCGGGCTGCTGGCCGAAGAGCAGGAGGAGATGATTCACAGCATCTTCGATCTGCACCGCGCCCTGGTGCGCGAGATCATGGTGCCGCGCAACCAGATCACTTCGCTGCCCTTCAGCAAGGACCTCAGCTTCCTGCTGGAAAGCATCGTTCGCGACCAGCACTCGCGCGTTCCCATCTACGAGGGCTCGCCCGACCACATCATCGGAATCCTTTATGCCCGCGACCTGCTGGGGGTGGCGCTCGACCGCCTCCGCCATCATATTCCGCTGGATGAGCCGATGGACCTGCAGACGCTGCTGCACCCGCCGATGATCGTGCCGGAAACCATGCCCCTGATCAAGCTGCTGGATGAGGCCCGCAGGCGCCATTCGCACCTGGCCCTGGTGGTGGATGAATTCGGGACTTTTGTGGGCCTGCTGACCATCGAGGACGTGCTGGAACAGATCGTGGGTGAAATCCAGGATGAGTATGACCGCGAGGAAGCGGCCATCAAAAAGCTGGGTGAGGACGTGCTGGTGGTGGATGCGGCCCTCAGCCTGCGCGAACTTGCCGACGATTACGACATTGTGCTGCCGCGCGGCGCGGGCTATGAAACGCTGGCCGGCTTTATGCTGGATTGCCTGGGCAAAATCCCCAAGGGCGGCGAGAGCTTTGCCTACGAGGGCCGGGTCTACACCGTGGTGGATATGGACGGGCTGCGCGTGTCAAGGGTGAAGATTGAAAGGCTGGGCAGCAAAGGCGCCCGGCCGAAAGTGGCGCCCGTGCGGCCCAAGGGTACCCCGGTCTAGGGTCACGGCGATTTCTTACGCGCCTCCTGCTGACGCGCCGCCGACCTCCACTTCCACTTCCGCTCCCCGGTTCACCTTCAATGCCTTCGCAGCCGAGCCGCGGTTGATGCAGATCTCAATAAAACCTGAGCTGCCGACCACGGCAAATAGTTCGGCGCCTTCGCCCGCCGCAAAAGATTGGCAGAGCCGGGTGATTTCATGCCCGTTGATCCTGATGCGGAAGGGCGGCGGATCCTGGCCGAAGATCTGCGGCACATCGCCGGGAGCAAGGTTCGTTACCACATTTCCGAATTTGTCCACCTTGATGGCGACTCCTTTGATCAGGGCGTCATTCTCCCGGGTGGGACGGACCGAAGTGAACCTGGCGTAATCGGTGACGATGCTGCCGAATTTCTCAGCTTCCATGCCCCGGCTGAGCCAGCCGGCCACCGGCGCAAAAATGTCCCGGCCATGGAAAGTGTTGCTGACCGGTTTCCTGAAAAAATGCTCGGCGGTCACGTGGCGGACGTCAACTCTCTCCTCGCGCTCATAAACCATGGAGAGCACTCCGTTGTCCGGAGCCACAAACCTGTAGTCCTTGGACTGCACAATAATGGGCCGCCGCTCAGACCCCACGCCCGGATCAACCACCACCA
>Ga0307374_10001085_pt1 | contig 51055 bp, 45 predicted proteins | sample OX3MG_FD_202532 | JGI IMG/M metagenome (GOLD analysis project Ga0307374, IMG submission 202532) | Soil microbial communities from Risofladan, Vaasa, Finland - OX-3 | ecosystem: Environmental > Terrestrial > Soil > Coastal area > Acid sulfate soil | place: Finland: Risofladan, Vaasa | collected...
CCCTGCTCTGGGCCCAGAGCACCGCGCCGTAGGCGAGGAAGGTGAGCGCCCCCGCCGTCAGCCCGGTCCCGAGCACCCGCGGCGTCGCCCAGGCCGCAGGAGGTCTGCGGACGAGGGCGACGACGGGGAAGACCGGACCCTCCAGCACGAAGAGCAGCGCCGCGTACGCGAGCGGGTTGTGCGCGTGCCGGACGCCGATTCCGTCGACGAGCGAGTAGGAGGCGATCGTGAGCCCGGTCAGGATGGCGGCCCCCACCGCCGGCAGGTCCGCCCGGGCGATCCGTCCGGAGGACAGCGCCAGGCTCATCAGCCCTCCGGCGAGGATGGTCACGCCGCAGAGCTCGAGCCCGGCGAGGCGCTCGCCGACGAAGAGGTACGCACCGAGCGCGACGACGAGCGGCGAGGTCCCCCTGGCGATGGGATACACCTGGTTGAACGAGCCCAGGCGGTAGCAGTTCATCAGGGCGGCGTCGTAGACGAGGCGCAGGACCGTCGAGACGATCGCGAAGGCGAGGCAGGCGCGCGAGGGAAGCCCGGTCAGCGCGAGCGTCGCGCCGCCGCCCGCTGTCAGGACGACGCCGATCAACGCGAACGCGATCAGCCGGTCCTCGACGTGCTTCGCGATTGCATTCCAGCACGCATGGAGCACGCCTGCGCCGATGACCACCAGCGCTACCAGCGAGCCCAGATGCGTCTGTGCGATCGTTCCCACCCCCGCCCGGCACAGTCTTGCTCGCCGCGGCGATGCTGACCAGCACGCCGCCCGCGTACCCGTTGAGACTGGTCCAAGCCCGCCCCGTGCGAGCATGTCGGGGTGGCTCGGGTGACGGATCGGGGATTGCACGTGAGCCGGTCGTGCACCATCGCGCCCGATGACCTGGAGTGGCGGTTCAGCGGAAGCGGCGGTCCCGGCGGCCAGCATGCGAACACCGCCAACACCCGCGTCGAGCTCCGCTTCGACGTCGAGTCATCGCGATCCCTCGGCCCGCGCCAGCGCGCCAGGCTGCTCGAGCGGCTCGGGCCCGTGGTGCGCGTCGTGGCCTCCGACGAGCGTTCGCAGGCGCGCAACCGCCAGCTCGCGCTGGAGCGTCTGGGGGAGCGGCTCGAGGCGGCGCTGCGCGTCGAGCGTCCGAGGCTGCCGACGGCACCGACCCTCGCGTCGAGGCAGCGGCGTCTCGACGCGAAGCGTCGGCAGTCGGCCCGGAAGCGGGATCGCCGTCAGCCCGGGTCCGAGTCGTAGCCGACCGATCCCGGGCGGGAGCTCGGGGCCCCCTCGGCGTCAGCGCGGGGGGCACGGTTGGTCCGGCAGACGCCTCGGTCCTCCAGGTGACCGTGGAATCCTCGACCGTGGGTGTACCGCGTGACGACGCGCAGGAGGCGCCGCGCTGCACCCGGCCGGCCGGCGGAGGTCAGGCCCAGGACTCGGGGATGACCCCGGCATGTGCGGCCGAGGCCGCGTAGTACGCCCACAGCTTCTCGGCGTGGTGCTGGCGGTCGAAGGTCGAGAGGAACGCCTCGGTCTCGTCCTTGTCGAGCGGCAGTACCGTGCCGAGGACCGTCGCTTGCGCGAGGGTGTCGGCGTTCTCGACGAAGTGCACCGCGTCGGCGAACAGGGTCGGTACATCCTCGGCGACGACGACCTCGCCGTGCGCCCGCAGGAGGGCGCCGTTGGCGCTCCCGAGCGTCAGCGCGAGCGCCGCCCCGAGCGCCGGCGTGTCGATGTGGGCCGCATTGTGATGGACGGGGATGCCCGTTGCCCAACGGGCGGCATGGTTCTTGACGGGGACGAGCTCGAGGCCCTGGACGAGGCTGAACAACGTGGTCCGGTCGTGGTGGAAGTGGACCACGGCGCCCACGTCCTCGCGCCTTTTGTAGATCTCGCTGTGGATGAACAGCTCCGACGGCGGCTTCCCGTCGCCCTCGAGGACCCGGCCATCGAGGTCGACGACCAGCAGGCGATCGGGCTCAAGCTCCGCGCGGACGTCGGCGACCCGTTGGATCAGGAAGCGGTCTCCCTCCGCCAGGCGGGCGCTCACGTGGCCGCTGTACTCCATGACCCCTGCCGCCACGAGCATTCTCGTGCACATGGCGATCTCGCTGCGTTGACGATCCAACTTCACGACCCCCTGACGTCGATGTCCGGACCCGGTACCCGGACGGCATCCGTGCCTTGACCGGCCTGTAGCGCAGAACTACTTTCTTCCGCATCGTCACGCTGCGAACTGCCCCACGAAGCGAGGCTGCCAGGCAGCCGTCCGCCACGGCCCCCATCGCATGACGAGCTCGACCGGCATCACCGGACTCGGTCACGTCGGGCTGTGGGTCGACGACCTCGATGTGATGCGGGACTTCTTCGTCGAGGTGCTCGGCCTCACCGTCACCGACGAGGACGCGGAGCTGGGCATGGTGTTCCTCTCGTCGTGTCCCGAAACGGAGCACCACGAGATGGTGCTCCAGGCCGGGCGTCGGGCAGCAACGGACACCCGGTTGGTCCACCAGATCTCCTGGCGCGTCGAGAGCATCGAGCAGCTCCAGGCGTTCGACCGATGCTTCGCTGAGCGGGGCATCAGGGTGCAGCAACGGGTCACCCACGGCAACGCGCTCGGCATCTACTTCTTCGATCCGGAGGGCAACCGGCTCGAGGTCTACTTCGCGACCGGCGAGGAGGTGCCACAGCCGTTCCGCAAGACGATCAGCATGGACCTCCCGCCCGAGCGGCTGCTCGCGGAGTCGAGGCGCCTGGTCGACACGGGTGGCGAGCGCTACCAGCCGGCGCCCTGAGCTGGCGCACCGCCGGTGACACCGGTCGGCGCCGCGGGGCTGACCTCGTCGGCGCCGGGTCGGCCCGCCGCCGCACACGACCGCGCCGCTCAAGGCTCGAGCACGCCGCGATGGCGTGCCTTTGCCAGGTAGTAGCGCCACACCTGCTCGTCGTTGAACGCCGAGCCGAGGTCGGGCAGGTCCTCCAGGTCCTCGTCGGTCACGAGGCTCGCCTCCCGGCCGGTGCCGGTCACGAGGGCCGTCATCCTGGCCAGTGCCGTGAAGTTCAGTGCGCGCACCACCGCCTGTTGGACGGTCGCGCCGACCGCGGTGAGCCCGTGCCCGCGCAGGACGCACACCGGCGCGTCGCCCATCAGCTCGACCATCGCGGTCGCACGCTCCCGCCGCCTGACGAGCCCCGCGAAGTCGAGCGTCGGTACGACCCCGGCGAGCTTCATCGCGGGGATGTTGAACGCTCCGAAGACGGGCCGGTACTCGAGACCGGTGATGCTGCACAGGACGACCTCGGGGGGATGCGCATGGACCACCGCGCCGACCTCGGGTCGGGCGCGGAGCGTCTCGGTGTGGATCGGCAGCTCGACGGGCAGCCGGTAGGGAGAGCTGGCGTCCTCGAGCTCGCCGTCGAGGCTGGCGAGCTGGATGTCCTCGCGCGACGTGAACAGGAGTCCGTGCTCGTGGGGTCCCCGGCAGCGCACGAGCAGCGACGCCTCGTCGACGCGCATGCTCACGTGGCCGAGGACCTCGTCGACGAGGCCCTCCATCGCGAGGATGCGGCAGGCGTCCGCGACGAGACCACGTGCCTCGTCGAGATTCGTGGCGATCATCGGGCGTGGCTGCCGGCGGTGACCGTACCGGGAGGGTCCATCGTGCTCTCGACGCCCACCTCGGCGAGACGCTCGAGGTAGAGCTGGCGGATCCGCGGGTCTTCGTCGGCGTAGTCGATCTGCCGGCCCCCCTCCTTCAGGCCCTTGTCGACACCGAGGAAGTGGCGGTGTCGCTCCTCCGTGAAGGGATAGCGCAGGCCGCCGTAGGCGACGGCGAGGTACCGGACGGGCTCAGGAGCGGTGTTGAAGTGCTGGTGGAACATCTGGTCCGGCGGTGCGTAGACGACGCCGTGGCGCCAGTCGATCCTCTGGTAGTCCTCGTCGCCCTCGTACCAGAGCAGGCTGTAGCCGTGGCCGATCACGGTGAAGACGTGAAAGTCGGGACCGTGGCGGTGCGCCTTTTTGTAGGTGCCGACCGGCATCTCCGAGACGTGCGCGTGCATGGTCGCATCCGCCAGGACGAGCTTCAAGTTGCGGCTGCGCGCGCCGCGGGCCGCCCACGCCGGCAGGTCGAAGTTGGCGAGGTCCGGCACGAAGTTCGTCTCCCACATGTGCCGACCGGGGGCGACGCCGATGAAGTCCCCTTCGCCCTGGAACCGCTGGTCATCACCGAAGCGCTCCTCGAAGCCCCACGGGTTGTCGAAGATGAAGCGCTGCTGGCGGAAGACCTTCATCACGAGGGGCAAGCTCGTGACCGACGCCAGGCGAGCCGGTTCGCTCCCGCTGCTGTTGAAGTGACGGTAGCGAGCGTTGAGCGGGAGCCCGAACACGCTGCGGGTGCCCCACTCGAAGGTGTGCTGACGCCCGTCGGACCGTTCCACCGTCGTGCTTCCGTGACCCGACAGGACGTAGACGACCTCTTCGTAGAGGTGCCGTTGCGAGTCGGTCGCGCCGCCTGGCGGCAGCTCGGTCACGACGACGTTCACATAGTCGCCGCGCCCTTGAAGGTGGACGAGGGCGCCGGGGACGCCGAGGAGGTCCCAGTGGGCGGTCTCGACGGACAGCAGGTCGACGCCGAAGTCCTCCACGACGGGCACGCCTTGCACCTCGGCCCAGCGCGCGTACGGATCGACCAGCAGCTTGCCTTCCGCCGCCGCCGCGGCGATGAGCTCGTCGACGTCATCCCCCATGTGTCCCGCTCCCTTCCCTTCGCACGGCCGTGCTCGCGCTGGCCGGCGCGGCACACCCTGTCTTTTCGTGCCCGGCATGTTTGGTCCGCGCTGCGCGGCGATCCACCCGCTCAGGCCGCGAACACGAGCGACTTCACGACGACGGGCACGACGCCGCTCGGCTCGCGGCGGGCGGCGACGTCGATGAAGTCCAGACTCCCAAGCTCGAGGCCGTCGATGCAGACGACGACCGGCCGGGACAGCCCCACCTCGTCGCGCAGCACACGCCCGAGCGACTCGCCGAGGTCGCGATCGATGACGACGACGAGCAGGGAGACGAGGCTCGCTGGCCCGCCGCTGAGGGCGTCGCCGATGCCGCCAGCCAGCGCGAGGAGGCGCGCGTGCGACGGGTCGCCGGCCCAGGAGAAGGCCAGCGCGAAGCCCCTCGCGTCCTCGATGGACTCGGCGCGGCGCTCGATCGCGCGTCGGACGGCCTCGGCGACGATCGAGCGGTCGAACGGCGCCGTCAGATCGACGACCGGTCGGAGGACGGGGAGGCCGTGGGCTGGCAGGTCCGCCTCGTCGGGGACGAGCACGGTGCTCCCGCTCACCTGGGTGCTGAACTGCGACGCTCCGATCACGGTCGCTCTGATGCCGTGCGCCGCCGGCAAGCGCCGGGGTGCGCCGCCACGTCCGCTCCAGACCTCGTCGACCGCCCGCGCGAGGGACGCGCCGAGATCGCCAAAGCCGCGGTGCTCGCGGCCGTAGAGGTATTCGGAGACTCCGCCGGAGAGCGTGACGAAGCGCGCCGGCGGGCCCGCCAATGGCTCGGTGAGCCACGGAGGATCCTCCTGCTCGTCGACGGCCCACCCGCAGATCGCAGCCACGAGAACCTCCGCCATCCGGCGCGCGATGTGCCGTTCCAGCTCCTCGGTGAAGAAGGCGCCGATCTCGAGGTCCGTCGCGGCGTCGCCGGCGAACCATCGGGCCGAGGGCTCCACCCGTTCGATCCTGCGCTGCGCGTCCCATGCCACGAGGCGCCCGCCGAGGCCGAGCGCGGCCGTCGAGACGACGGCTCCGCCTGCGACGAGGGCGAGCTTGGCGGTCCCCCCGCCGACGTCCACGTTGAGCAGGGGCTCAGCCGTGTGCCTCGACATCTCGACCGTCCCGGATCCGTGCGCCGCAAGCTCCGCCTCCATGTGGTGGCCCGCGGCCGCGCAGACGAATCTTCCGGCGTCACGGGCGACCGCGTCCGCTACTGCACGCGAGTTCGCCCGCTCGAGCGCCGTGCCCGTCAACAGCACCGCTCCGGTGTCGACCGTTTCGAGGGGGATGCCCGACTCGGTCCCCCACGAGGCGAGGAAGGCCGAGAGGGCCTCGGCGTCGATGAGCGCGGTGCCTCGGTATGGCGTGAGCACCACCGGGGAGCGCCAGAGCGACTCCCGGCTGCTGACGACGTAACGGCTCGACAAGGCGCTGGCGAGCCGCTCGAGCCGGACTCTGGCGAACATGGCGTGGGAGGTCGAGGAGCCTACGTCGATGCCGACCGTGAGCAGCTCGACGGCTTCGACGTCCGCGATCGGCCGAGCGTGAGGGGGCGGGCCGGACGCCTCGGTGGCGAGTGGGACTCCACCGCCGTCCGCGTGCACCGGCGGGGGGACGCGCGTCCTGCTGGCGGTCGTGGTTGGCGGCAACGTCACCCTCTCGCAGAATCGACTTCTACATCATGGGAAGGCGTTCCGCGTATTGTCAACCGCACCGGCGATCGTGGCGACGATTGCCGCCGATGCCGCAGGAGGCCAGCGAGGGGCGCTCTGGCGCCAAACGAAGGTGCTTCTGCAAGCTGCGGCGCGGTATGCTCTGTTCGTGCGCCAAGCTTCCCACCAGCCGCGATGACCGCCCTGAAGGAAGAGGCGGCGGAGCGCGGGGACGGTCGTACGCGACCCAACTACCCGATCGAGTCCGTCGACAACGTCCTGCGGCTGCTGCTGCTCATCGAAGAGCGCGGCCAGATCCGTGTCTCGGAGGCCAGCAGCGAGCTCGGGACGGCGGTCTCGACGGCGCACCGCCTCCTCGCGATGCTGCAGCACCACAAGTTCGTCCAGCAGGATCCTGTCACGAAGGTGTACGCGCCGGGCCCCGTGTTCGTCCGGCTCGGCCTGAGCGCCGTGCGCGACATGGACATCCGCGCGATCGCTCGACCCTTCCTCGTGAAGCTCCGCGACGAGGTGGGCGAGACCGTGCACCTGGCGCTCCCGCAGGACGACCAGGTGCTGTTCGTCGACTCGGTCGAGACCCCAAAGGCGCTCCGAGTCTCGTCCCGGATCGGCACCTCGATGTGGGCGCACTGCACTTCGGTCGGCAAGGCGTATCTCGCCTGTCAGAGCGACGAACGCGTACTCGAGCTCTACCCGTCGATCGAGCTGCCGGCGATCACGAGGCACTCGATCACCTCGAGGTCGCGACTGTTCGCCGAGCTCGAGGAGGTCCGCAAGCGGGGCTTTGCCGAGAACGCCGACGAGAGCGAGGACGGCGTCGGCTCGGTCGGCGTGGCGATCCTCGACCGTGAGAAGCGCCCAGTGGCCTGCATCAGCGTCTCGGCGCCCACCTCACGGCTCACCCCCGAGGCACGGGCCGAGATCCTCGCGGCGACGACGCGGGCTGCTGCCAGCATCGAGCTGCTGCTTCCCTGACGCTTCGCGCGCGGGCGTGCCGGAAAGGGCACGGACAACGGCTCTTCTTGACAGCGCGGGTCAGCGTTCGTAGATTCACGCAAAGAAAGAGATTCTTTGCAATGCTCGTCCATGGGGCGTGCAGGGGGACCCGGTACGGCCGAGGCCGCGCGCGGGCGAGCGCCATCCTGCGACGAGGGGGGCACGAAGGCGTGAGACACATCCGGACCGCCGGCGAGTGCCCGACGTGAACCAGCCGCCCGTGTGGATCTCGGAGGCAGAGGTCGTGCAGCTCATGGACCTCAGCGGAGCCGTCACCGCGCTCGAGGCCGGCTTCGCGGCCGAGGGCGGCGGCAGCGCCGTGGCAATGCACAAGACGATGGCGAGCTTCGGGGCTCACGCCACGCTCCACGCCATCGGCGCCGCGTTCGAATCCGCAGGCATCGTGGGGACGAAGACCTGGGCGCACACGCCCGGGGGTGCGGCACCGCACCTGTTGCTCTTCGACGCCGGTGACGGCTCGCTCGCCGCGGTGATCGAGGCGTTCGCGCTCGGTCAGATGCGCACGGCGGGGACGGCCGCGCTCGCCACCGATCGCCTTGCCCGCTCCGACGCCTCCCGCCTCGGCATGGTCGGCACGGGCAAGCAGGCGCTCGCCCAGGTCGCAGCGGTGGCGTGCGTGCGCCCCGTCGAACACGTGACGTGCTTCGGCCGCGACCGCGAGAAGGCAGCGCGCTTCGCGCAGGGCGTGCGGGAGGAGCTCGGCCTCGAGTGCAGCGTGGCGGCGTCGGCCGCGGAGGCGGTCGCGACGGCGGACGTGGTGACGTTCGCGACGAGAGCGACGCAGCCCGTCGTCTCGACGAAGGACGTGCCCGCAGGCGCCCATGTGAACGCGATCGGCGCGATCGCGCTCGACCGGATGGAGTTCGAGCCGGACCTACTCGAGCGCTGCGATGTCGTGGCGACCGACAGCCTGCCCCAGGCGCGTGCGCTCTCCACGGAACTGCGGGAGTACTTCGACTCGGGCAAGGGGGAGTGGGCGAGTGTCCGCGAGGTCGCCGACCTCGTCGTCGAGGGCGCGCGCCGACCCGTTGGCGCCGATCTCACGCTGTTCAAAGGCATGGGTTCGGGCATCGAGGACCTGGCGCTTGGGATCGCGATCCTCGAACGTGCCCGTGTCGCACGCCTCGGATCGATCATCGCCAGCGCGGAGCTGCCGCGCCCAAGGCCGCGCCTTGTTCGCACGCCGGCCGTCGACGGTCACTACGAAGCGGAACTAGAGAGGAAAGGTGCTCCCGATGAGGACTGACGGCCCTGCTGTCGCGGATTCGGCACTCGCCGCGAGATTCATCGACCGCGTCGACTCTTCCGTGCCTGCGATCGAGGAAGGGATCTGGCCACCGCTCGTCGTTCCGGGCGCCGATATCGCCGCGGAGGTGGAGCGCCTGGCGTCCCTGCCCGCTCCGGCCAACGGCCGGCGGGCGTCGATGATCGTGCACCCGCTCGCCGAGGAGCCCGGTCTCGGCCTCGCGCCCGGGATCCGGGTGACCCTCGAGGTCCTGCTGCCCGGCGAACGCACCGCACCGATCCGGCACAACTCCTCCCAGGTGTGCTTCTGCATCGAGGGTGCCGGCTTCGCGGTGGTCGGCCACAAGCGGATCGACTTCGGGCGATACGACGTTTGGTGCACCCCGGCCCTGTCGACGTACGTTCACGTGAACGACGGCGCACAGCGGCAGGTCCGCCTGACCTACTCGAACGCCGCCCTGCTCGAGAAGCTGAAGGTGCACTTCGTCGACGAGCACCCTCCCGAGGATCCGGTCGTCCCGGCCGTCGAGGAGGATGGGGGGGGCGAGCAGAGCGCGGTACGTGACATCTTCCCGCTCGGTATGGACGGGGCGATGCTGATGCCCTACGAGCGGCTGATCAACCCCGACATCGTCGAGCAGCAGCCCCTGCACTGGCCCTGGGCCGAGGTCAAGCGCGAGCTCGACAAGTTGAGCGCCCTTGGGGCCCAGTACCGCGGCAGGCGCCTGTATCTGCTCTACAACCCGGCGACAGGTCGCACCAACGGCACGACGAACAGCTTCTTCGCGACCATGACCGTCAGGCCTCCGGGCATCGTCGACCGCCCGCACCGCCATGCCGCCGCCGCGATCAACTACTTCTTCTCCGGTTCAGGCTGGAGCCGCGTCGGTGGTCGGCGCTACGAGTGGTCGGCCGGCGACCTCATGCTGACCGCGCCGGGCTGGGCGATCCACAACCACGCCTCGAACGACGAGGCGGTGTACGAGCTCACCATTCAGGACAGCCCGCACCACATCGCCCTCGATTCACTGATGTGGCAGGAGGACTTGAGCCTTTCGCCGCGGCTCCTCGGCTCGCAGCGGGGCTTTGCGACGAACCGCGCGGAGATCTTGTGAGCGAGTCCGATCGACGGCGAGCCACAGAGATGCGCCTCGGACGCGGAGCGCTGGCGCCGTGACGGTGAGGCTCACCCTCGCCATCAGCGACTACGACCACACCCGCGATCTGACGGACGGCCGCGTCCGTCCCGAGGGCGTCGAGCTCACGTGCCTCTCGCTGCCCGTCGAGGAGATCTTCTTCCGTTTCATCAACTACCGGGAATGGCACGCCTCCGAGCTGTCGTTCGCGAAGTACGTCTCGATGCGCGCCAGCGGAGACGACTCGATCACCGCCATACCCGTCTTCCCGTCGCGCGTTTGCAGGCACTCGTCGATCTACGTCACGCGGGGTGGCCCGGCGCATCCGAAGGAGCTCGCCGGCAAGCGGATCGGCGTACCGGAGTGGTCGCAGACCGCCTCCGTCTACACGCGCTCGCTCCTCGTCCACGAGTGGGGCGTCCCGCTCACCGACGTCGAGTGGTTCCAGGCCGGGGTGAACCAGGCCGGGCGGACGGAGAAGGTGAGACTGCACCTCCCAGACGGTGTGCGACTCACCCAGGTGACCGATCGCACCCTGGACGAGATGCTGCACGCCGGCGACCTCGATGCCGTCTTCTCCGCACACCCGCCCCGAAGCTTCGAGCTCGGCGATCCGGGAATCGTGCGCCTGTTCCCCGACTACCGTCCGATCGAGGAAGAGTACGTGCGAAGGACCGGGATCTTCCCGATCATGCACGTTCTCGCCTTGCGCTCCGACGTCCTCGACGAGCACCCGTGGATCGCGATGAACCTCCTCAGCGCGTTCGAGGAGGCCAAGCGCCGCAGCGAGGAGCGGCTGTCAGACATCACGGCGAGCCGGGTGCCCTTGCCGTGGCTGCCCGAGTACGCGTCGGGCCTGCGCGGCCTGCTCGGTGGTTCCGTCTGGCCGTATGGCCTCGAACCGAACCGGACGACCATCGAGGCGTTCCTGCGCTTCGCCGCCGAGCAGGGCGTCGCCGCGCGCCTGCTCCAGGCCGAGAGCTTGTTCGCTCCCCAGGTCCTTACCCGCTACCGGGTCTGAGCGGGGCTCGCCTCAGCCCACGCGGGCGACGCCTTGCGCACCAGGTACGCCCAGCCGCCTTCGATCTGGGAGCGGGCCCAGCAGCGGGCCCGCTTCTCGAGCGCCTCGGCGTCGCTCGACCATGTGCGCAGCGGGCCTGCTGCCATGGCGAGGAGCTGGAGGCGGCAAGCGCGCTCGAGCAGAACGGTGGTCATCACGGCCGCAGGGACGTCTTCGCCCACCGCCACGATCCCGTGGCTCACCATCAGCGCGGCGTTCCTCGCGCCCAGCCGGTCGGCGAGCATGCCCCCGAGCCCAGGTGTGCGGATCAGGTCGGCCGTCTCGGTGAAGCGAACGATGTCGGGAGGAGTGAACAGCGTCCCCTCGTGCGAGATCGGGCGCAGCGGCTCGCCGGTGGCAGCCAACGCGATGGCGTGCGGCGCGTGGCAATGGACCACGCAGCCGACGTCGGCGCGTGCCGCCAGGATCTCGGTGTGGATCGGGTGCTCGATGGGCACGCCGCCTTCGCCTTGGAGCAGGGTGCCGTCGCGTCCGATGAGCACGACGTGATCGGGGGAGGTCTCCTCCAGGCCGAAGCCGCTGGCCTTGATCCACGTCCCGCGACCGTGCCGGTCGCGACACGACACGTGGCCCCAGATGAGGTCTCCGAGGCCGCACTCGTCGAGAACGCAGCTCGCGGTCGCTACCAGCTCGCGGTCGTCCATATGGCGCCAGTCCCTCCGGTGGTGCGGCTGAGGTTCGCTGCCGAGCGAGCGGCTAGCCGCCGGTCCCGTGCGCAGGCGCCGGGTCCATGAGGCAGCCCATGATGTCGAGGATCGATCCGCCCTGGTGGGCGCGCAGCACGACGGCGGGACTGCGCTGGTCGTCGTTGCCATGCTCGTGCCAGGCAAGGTGACCGACCAGCAGCGTGTCCCCTGCCGACCAGTCGTGGCGTGTCCCGTCGATGACGCTGTGGCCGTTGCCCGACACGACGTGGATACAGCTCTCGCCGACGTCGCGGCGTCGAGGCAGCACGTGGTCGGGGGGGAGCTCGATCATCTCGAGGGCGAGGCCCGAGGTCTCGTACCCGAGCGCGCTGTCGACCAGCAGGGCCGTCCTCGCCCCTCCTGGCCCGGGCCGCAGCTCGAGGTCGCCCGAGGCGGTGTGGACCGGAGCGCGACCGGCGCCTACGGGTCCGGCGTTGGCGGCGAGGAGCTCGCGCCCGTAGGCGCTGGGGTCGTCCCGGCGCCCCGCTGGCATCGCGGCGTGCTCTTCGCGCCGCTCGACCATCCCTGCGTCCTGCACCCAGTTCAGCCGTAGCGCGCGCAGTAGCGGTGCGTTGGAGAAGCCGAGGAGCAGCGCGTGCGAGCGGCCCGCTTCGATCTCGTGGAAGTGCCAAGACCACGCCGGCGTGTGCAGGGCGTCGCCCGTCGACCAGCGGACACGGCGACCGCCGATGGTCGAGCAGCCTTCGCCTTCGAGCACGACGAGCACCGAGTCGTGCGTGTGCCGGTGGGTGCTCGTCCGCTCGCCGGCAGCGAGCTCGAGAAGCCGGACGTCGATCGTCCGGGCCGGAACGGGGGTACCGGGTCCTGCGATCATGCCGATGCCGAGGTTGCGCAGCGGCGAGCGGAGGATCTCCACCTCGCCGCGCCGCCGCGCCGCCGCGGTCGTCATCGCGTCGCGGGCGTGCGGCCCATGACGAGCGCCGTGTGGAACGCCTTCCAGGCGACGTCGACGTCGACGAACCCCGCGGCGTACAGCGCGTCGAGGTGCGTCCCGAGGCCCGCGAGCGGGTCACGGTGCACGTGGGCGCACTCGGCCGGCGGCGCCCCGACGACCTCGGCGCGTGCGTCACGGTAACGACGTTCCCATGCCGTCGCCGGGCCCACGTGGTCGAGATTGGCGACCCATCCGCCGGGGCGGACCAGCGCGGCGCACTGCGCATAGAAGCGGTAGAGCTCGTCGTCGTCCAGGTGATGCGAGGCTCGCGAGGAGACGACCACGTCGGCGTGCCCGCTGAGCCCGATCGACCCGAGGTCGCGCATGTCGCCGAGGATGAAGTCCGTCCTGGCGGCGACCGGCGCGAGCGAAGCTCGTGCGTGCCGGAGCATGGCCTCGGACCCATCGCACCAAACGCCGGTCGCGGCGGGAAAGCGTGACAGGAAGGCCGCGAGGAAGACCCCCGTGCCGGCCGCGACGTCGAGGACGAGCCGGACCGGCTCACCCTCGGAGGCGACGATGGCGGCAGCGATGGCACGTGGCAGATCGAGCATCCGCCGAGAGGCGTCACGATCCACCCAGGCCTCGACGAACGCGGAGTCGCGCCACTCGGCCGCAGCCCGCTCCGATGCTGAGGTCACGAGCGGCTCGCCTCGCGGCCCCGGACGACCGCATCCTGACCGGCTTCTTGCCCGGCGCGCACATGTGCCGGTGCTTCCGGCTGCAGCTCGTGCCCGAGCCCGAGCCATGGCGACACCGCGCTCGAGACGAGGCCGGCGCGCTCGACCATGCGTCGCACGGTGTACTCGACGATGTCCTCGACCGAGCGCGGGTGCGCGTAGAAGGCGGGCACCGGCGGCATGATCACCGCGCCCATCTCCGCGGCGGAGGTCATGAGCCGCAGATGGCCGAGGTGGAGGGGCGTCTCGCGCACGAGCAGCAGCAGCGGCCGCCCTTCCTTCAACGTGACGTCCGCGGCCCGGCCGATCAGATCCGTGCTGTGGCACGTCGCGATGGCAGACAGCGTCTTCATCGAGCACGGCGCGACGAACATCGCGCGCACGGGGAACGAGCCGGAGGCGATCGAGCTGCCGATGGCCGCGACGCCGTGCGTCACGTCCGCCTGCCCCGACGGCACCTCGGCCCCATGGCCGAGCTCGTGGCGCATCGTCGCCACCCCCGCCTTGGAGACGACGAGGTGCACCTCGAACCTGCCGATCTCCCGCAGGAGCGACAGGAGCCTGACGCCGTAGACCGAGCCGCTCGCCCCGGTGATCGCCACGATCACGCGCTCTGGCGGGTGGAGCGGCGCGAGCGCCCCGAGCGGGGTGCTATTGGGCGATCCCTTACCCACCGGAATGCGCCTTGGCGGCCTCGTCGGTGGCGGGCTGCTCGAAGATCGAGGGAACCGGCGGTTGGAGCTCGAGCGCGTTGGCGACGAGCGCGTGCGCCGCGTAGCGGGCGATGAGCAGCAAGACGCCCATCGCGGTCTCCGGGCCGACGAGCATGACCAGCTCCTCGAGCTGCGAGTTGCAGTCGCGTCCGGCCCCCGTGACGGCCATGAGCGCGAGCTTGCGGACCGCGAGCTGGCGGGCGTCGAGGATCGCCGGCTGCGCCTCGGGACCGACGAGCGCGGCGACCACGTCACGACCGAGCCCGAGCTTGATCGCCAGCCGCTCGTGCTGGTGTCGCTCGTAGCGGTTGCCGAGCGTCGAGGCGACCGTCAGCGCGACCACCTCGCTCAGCTCAGCGGGAAGCGCGCGCTTCAGCGCCTCCGTGAACTCGTGGAACGCCAGGATCGCGCCAGGCTGGTGACTGCCGTAGCGGAAGAAGCCCCCGAGGTACCCGAGCCGCTCGTAACGGGACCGGAAGGCATCCTGGAGCTCACCGGGGAGCTCCGAGTACTCGAGCGCCCTGATCCCGGCAGATTCCTCGGGCCCCATGCTTCCCCCCAGGGTTTCTGTTTCACAGAACGAGCTTCTTGACCATCGAGATGATAGCCCGCGCCGCTCCCCACGGTCGTGCGGATCCCATCGTCGCGCTCGCCGACAGCCGACGTCTGGAGCCGGCGACCCTGTCCGGGCCCGTCACTGCCCGTCGAGCGAGGGCGGGTGGTGCCCGCGCGGACAGCGGCGGGGACGCCGGGACCCGGGAACTCCGCAATCCCGGCTGACTTGGCGGCTCCCTTGACACGGCGGAGAGGAGAGGGTGAAATACGACAGAAAGTGTTTCCGCAGCGCCGATGTCACGTGGCGCACATCACGCGGCTCCGGGGGTCGCCGACGGGGGGTTGCTGCACGACGGCTTGACGATTGCGCTGGATCTCCGACCTTCCACGTCGTGGTCACACGGGTCCGAGATGCAGGTCGACCTGCCGTCGAGGCGATAGCTGGTTGCACAACACCAGGAAGTACCGAGGATCGGGATCACCCGTCCTCGAGGACCGGACAAGGGGGGTGCTCCGTGAGAGCAGTGAGAGCAAGGCGCTTGGTGGCAGTCGTGTCCCTGGCCGGCGCCGCCGTCATGGTGGCGGGGGTCGGGCCGGGCGCGAGCGCGTCGCAGCACGCGAAGCGTTCGACCGACAAGGTGCTGGCATTCAGGGCGAACGGGACACCGATCCTCACCGGCATGACCATCCGCATGGGCAATGCAGCGGGGTCGGCGCACGCCGCGGACACCAACGTGCACGACCTCGTCGGGTTCCTCACCAAGTGGGGCGCGAACGCTTCGCAGACCAACGCCTCGCAGAACGAGACCGAGCTCGGCGTCGCTGCCGGCAGCCTGGACGCGACGGCCGGCCCGTTCAACGTCGAGGCCGATGCGGGCCTCACCGCCTTCGGTCCGAACCAGGCGAGGCTCGACTACGTTCTCCTCGCCAAGGACGCCATCAAGTCCATCTCCTCGCTCAAAGGCAGAACGGTCGCGATCTGCTGCCAGTCGTCTCCCGACTACGTGCTGCTCCTCGCAGCTCTGCGCCAGGGGAGCCTGACGATGTCGGACATCAAGCTCTCCGAGACCGGCGCGAGCAGCTCCTCGCTCAACGAGCTCATCGCTGGACAGGCTGACGCGGCGTTCGTCCACAGCGACGGCCCGGCGACGGCCGGCCCGAACTACCACGTCATCGCCAACGCGGCGGCGCTCGAGCCCGGCTACGCCGACAGCTTCATGGCCGCGACGCCAGGATGGTTGAAGGCACACCCGGCTGTCGCTGAGGCGATCGACCTCGCGTGGCTCGCCTCCGCCAAGCTGTTCAACACCAAGGAGTCGACGTGGGTGAGCAACGCCTACGCCTACACGGCGCACGCCGATCCGCTGTCCCTCTACAAGCAGACGTGGCAGCAGCTGAAGCTCATCGACGGGTGGCCGACCAAGCTCGGCACCTTCACGACGAAGGTCGTGCAGCTGAATCTCGGGCTCGCCAAGGCCCAGGGGGCGATCCAGGGCCAAGGCAACCGCCCGCTGTCCCAGCTCGCGAACGTCGCGCCGTGGCAGGCGGCGGTGGCGCAGTTCCTGAAGCACGAGAAGGCCTACTAGTGACCGCCAGCTCCTGCGACACCACCGGCAAGGTGCGGCGCGCGGGATGACGCGACGGCACCACGACCGGCGCCGGTTCGTCCCCGTCGCCGGCCCCGCTGTTCGCCCCCGCCGCGATCTGGCGACGGGGGCGGACAGCAGCCGGAGGTCGGCCCTTCTCGAGGCAGGGGGAGTCATCACGTGAGCGCGAACATTCGCCCGGGTGCCCGCTCCGGAGGCGCTGCCCTCGCCGCGCCCCGATCGGGCGCGATCGCCGGTGAGGACGTCGTGCCGCTCGGCGCGAGGGACGCAGCCGCCGCCGCTCGCACGAGGGTCCCGCTTGCATGGGCGCGGGAGCACGCCGCGACGATCGCCAGGTGGGTCGTCATCGCCGCGGTCGTCGGGTTGTGGCAGGCATCGGCGACCTTTCTCAACCCGATCTTCATCTCGAGCCCCGTCACGGTGGTGAGGGACTTCGCGTCGCTCGTTGGCAACGGTCAGCTCCCCTCAGCCTTCGGGTCGAGCATCGGCGAGCTCGCCGCGGGTGCCGTGATCGCCTTGGTTCTCGGGGTGACGATCGGCATGTCGATGGGTCGGATCCGACTCATCGAGCGGGCGCTCGACCCGCTGGTGGCCCTCGGGAACGCGACCCCCTCGATCGCCCTTTTGCCCGTGATGGTGGTCTGGTTCGGCGTGGGCTCGTCCGCGAGGATCGCCTTCATCATGGTTCTCGGGCTTTGGACCTTCATCATCAACACGCTCGCGGGCGTGCGATCGGTGCGGGGCGGGCTGCGCGACGTCGGCGTCGCCTTCGGCCTCGGGCCCTGGCGCCAGACGTGGGAGATCTACCTGCCGGCGACGGCGCCGTACATCTTCGTCGCGGCGCGCATCGCGATGGCCCAGGCGACCGTCGGGATGATCCTGTCCGGCCAGGAGGTCGGCCAGGGCGGGCTCGGTGGGCTGGCCGCCGACTTCGGCTCGTACTCCGAGACCGGCCAGCTGATCGCCACGATCGCCACGACGACCGCGCTGGCGATGTTTCTCTTCTGGCTGATCCGCACCGTCCAGGCGCGCGCGTTCCCCTGGATCAACGAGACCTCTGCAGGAAGGCGGTAGGCGTGACGATCGACGCAAGCAGCGTGGCAGCGGGCGGACGGGTCGCCCGCGCGGGGGAGGGCGAGCTTGCGCCCCCGATCCTCGAGGTGCACGGCATCTCCAAGACCTTCACGACCAACAACCGGGAGGTCGTCGCCCTCCGCGACGTGAGCCTCGCTGTGCGACGAGGTGAGTTCGTCAGCCTCGTGGGCGCGAGCGGCTGCGGCAAGACCACGCTCTTGAGGAGCATCGTCGGCTTGGAGAGCCCGGATGCGGGCATCATCTCGCTCGAGGGCCAGATCCTCGACGGCGTCTCGAAGGACATGGCGTACGTCTTCCAGGACATCAACCTTCTCCCGTGGCGCAGCGTCGTCGCCAACGTGGAGCTCGGTCTGGAGGCCCGCGCTGTGCCGAAGCGCGAGCGCAGGGAACGGGCGATGCACTTCCTCGGGCTCGTCGGGTTGACGGACGTCGCCGATGCCCCGCCGTACACGCTCTCCGGCGGTATGCAGCAACGGGTAGGCGTCGCCAGAGCGCTCGCCACCGAGCCGAAGGTGCTGCTCATGGATGAGCCCTTCGGGCAGCTCGACAACTTCACCCGAGAGGCGCTGCAGGTCGAGATCTCGAATCTCTGGTCGCGCCTTGGCACGACCATCGTCTTCGTGACCCACGACGTCGATGAGGCGATCTTCCTCTCCGACCGGGTCGTGCTCTTCGTGCCGAACCCTGGTCGCATCAGCGAGATCGTGGACGTTCCACTGCCGCGGCCGCGCAGCGACTACGACGTCCGGGCCGACTCACGTGCGATCGAGCTGCGCAGCCAGGTGATGCAGCATCTTCACCGGGCCGGGGCGGTCGCGGGATGAGCGTGATCGGCGCGGGAGCCGGCCACGGTCGAGTTGCCGCTCCGTCTGAGCTGTCGGCGGTGGCGGCACGGCAGGCGGCCCGTCGGCGGCGCCGCCAGCTCGTCGAGCACCCCGTCGTCGGCGTTGTCGCACCGCTCGTCGCGGTCGCGATCGTGCTCGGCGCCTGGCAGCTCACCGGGCACTTCGTCAGCCCGATCCTGATCTCGTCGCCTTCGCAGGTCGCCCGGGACTTCGTTTCGTTGTGGAGCCAGGGCGCGATCTCCGCGGCCATCGGCATCTCGCTGCGCGAGCTGTACCTCGGCCTCGCCATCGGTGTCGTCGCCGGCCTCCTGCTCGGGCTGCTGATCGGTCGCTACCGCCTGCTGGACAACGTGTTGAGCCCGTTCATCAACGCGGCGAACGCGACGCCGCTCAACATCTTGATCCCGCTCATGATCATCTGGGTCGGGCTGTCCGCCCAGGCACGGGTGCTCTTCATCGTCCTCATCACGATGTTCCCGGTCCTGCTGAACACCGCCGGCGGGCTGAAGAACGTCAACCGCGGCTACATGGAGGTCGGCCGCACACTCGGGCTCTCGGAGCGCCAGCTGCTCTGGAAGGTGGCGATCCCCGCGACGACGCCGTACATTTTCGCCGGTCTGCGGGTAGGTGTCTCCCTCTCGATCATCGGAATGATCGTGGGCGAGATCGAGGTCAGCAATGTCGGCCTCGGTTACCTGCTCAGCCAGTACGGCGAGAGCTACCAGACCGGGCGCCTCCTCGCGCTGATCATCCTGGCCGCCATCCTCGGAGTCGTGAACGTCTCGGTCCTGCGCGGCGTCCAGCTGCGCTGGTTCAAGTGGACCCGCGCCGCCCGTTGACGGGCGGCGCGAAGGAGTCTTCGGCGAGCGCACCTACGCGCGCGGACGCGGGAGGCGAGACCGCCCGTTGGCGGGTCGGTGTCGACACCGGCGGGACGTTCACGGACTTCGTTCTCGTGGACCAGGAGACCGGCGCCGTCGAGGTCCTGAAGGTCCCCTCGACGCCGGATGACCCCGGCGACACCATCGTCGCCGGCCTCCCCGGCCGGGGCGAGGTGGTCTTCCTCTGCCACGGGACGACGGTCGGGACGAACGCGCTACTCGAGGAGAAGGGTGCGCGCACCGGGCTCGTCGTGACGGAGGGTTTCCGGGGCGTCTACGAGATCATGGAGCAGGCCCGCCCCTATGGCGAGCCCCTGTTCGACCTCCGCTACGCCAAGCCGAGGATGCTCGCCCACCCGGCGGCGTCAGCAGAGGCCCCCGAACGCGTCGGTCCCGCGGGTGAGGTGCTGCGCCCACTCGACGAGGCAGCGGTGCGCGAGGGGCTGCGCCGGCTCGCGCGCCGCGGCGTGGAGAGCCTCGCAGTATGCCTCCTGTTCAGCTTCCTCGCCCCGGAGCACGAGCGACGCATCGCGGCGATCGCCGCGGAGGAGCTTCCGGGCTGTCCCGTCTCGCTCTCGTCGGACGTGCTGCCGGAGATCCGTGAGTACTACCGGCTGAGCACGACAGTGATCAACGCGTACCTGCGGCCCGTGCTCGCCGGCTACCTCGAACGGCTCGAGAGCCGACTTGGCTCGACGGAGGGCAGGCGACGCCCCGCCTACGTCATGCAGTCGAACGGCGGGATGACCACCTTCGCAGGAGCGGCACGTCGCGCTGCGACTGCGCTGCTGTCGGGGCCGGCCGGCGGTGTGATCGCCGGGGCGCGCCTCACGCGCCGGTGCGGCTTCGATAGTGCGGTCACCTTCGATATGGGGGGCACCTCGTGCGATGTCGCGCTCGTCACCGACGGCGAGCCGGCGATCACGACGCGTACCACGATCGGCGACCGTCACGTCGCCCTGCCGATGATCGATGTCGTGACCGTCGGGGCCGGCGGCGGGACGCTGGCGCGAGTCGCGGCCGGTGGCCTGCTCGAGGTCGGTCCGGAGAGCGCCGGGGCCGTTCCGGGCCCTGCCTGCTACGGGCGCGGCGGCGACGCGCCGACGGTCACCGACGCGAACCTGCATCTCGGGTACCTGAGCGAGCGGAACCCCCTCGCCGGCTCATTGGAGCTCTCCCGCCAGCGCGCCACCGAGGCGATCGCTCGCGTCGCGGCGCCGCTCGGGCTCGACGTGAACCGAGCGGCCCAGGGCATCGTCGACATCGTCGACGCCCGGATGGAGGAGGCGATCCGGAGCATCTCCACGATGCGCGGGCACGACGTGCGCGACTTCGTGCTCATCGCATTCGGCGGGGCCGGGCCGCTCCACGCCGGGTCCATGCTCGACGCGCTCGGCATGCGGGCGGTGGTCGTTCCTGCGAATCCCGGCGTCTTCTCCGCGATGGGGTTGCTGCAGACCGACGTACGGCGAGACGTCGCGCGCTCGAAGGTGTCGCCCCTCGAAAGTCTCGTGGCCGCAGACGCGAGCGCCATCTTCGCCGAGCTCGAGTCCGGGGCGCTCGGGGAGTTCGAACAGGACGGCATCGACGCCGGAAACGTCGCCTTCGAGCTCGCGATCGACCTGCGCTACCGGGGCCAGGGCTACGAGCTGACGGTCGCGGTGGACCCCGAGGAGATCGCGTCGGGACGTCTCGACGTGATCCGCAAGCGGTTCGATCACGCGCACGAGCAGCGATTCGGCTCGGCCGCCCCCGACGAGGACGTCGAGGTCGTGACCTACCGGATCGTGGCCTCGGCCGCCGTGCCGCGGGTTGCCTTCGCCGAGAGCGCTCCGAGCGGCCGCGCCGTCGCCGATGCGGTGGTCGACAAGGCGCCGATGTGCTTTGACGGCGCCTGGCGGCAGTGCGCTGTGTATGCCCGGCACCTGCTCGGTGCCGGTGACGTCGTCGACGGCCCGGCGGTGATCGCGCAGATGGACAGCACGACGCTCATCCGCCCGGGCCATCGCGCATCGGTGGACCGGTGGGGAAACCTGGTGATCGAGCCGCGATGACTGCACCGGCCGGGGTGGCCAGCAACGACGCGGTCCTCTTCCAGATCGCCCGGGCGAGGCTCGGCGGCATCGTGCAGGAGATGCAGTCGTCGCTGTTCCGGAGCGGCTACTCGACGGTGATCCGTGAGTCCCAGGACGCCTCGTGCGCCCTCTTGACGCCCGACGGCCGCGTCATGGCCCAGCACGTCGTCCTGCCGCTCCACATCGGAGCCTTCCCGGCGTGCTGCGCCGCGGTGCTGAAGGCCTATGCAGGAGACATCCGACTGGGCGACGCCTACGTGCTCAATCACACCTACGACGGCGGCAGCCCGCACGCCCCTGACATGGCCGTCCTGGTGCCGGTCTTCTCGGGCGCGGCACTGGTCGGCTTCTCGGCGTCCATGGCCCACAAGAGCGACATCGGAGGCCCCGTGCCGGGCAGCTGCTGGAGCCGGGCGACGGACGTTTTCGCCGAGGGGTTGCAGCTGCCCGCGCTCCGCCTCGAGCGCGGCGGCATCGCCGAGCGCGACCTCGAGCGCGTCATCGCGGCGAACAGCCGCTCGCCCCACCTCGTCCTCGGCGACCTGCGCGCGCAGGTCGGTGCGGGCCGGCTCGGCGAACGACGCCTCCTCGAGGTCGTTCGGCGCTACGGGGCCGAAATGCTCTCCTGGTACTCGTCCGAGGTTCTGGTGGCGACCCGCCGCCGGATCGCCGGGGCGCTCGCTCTCTGGCCCGACGGCACGGCGAGCGCCACGCGCTTCATCGATGACGACGGCGTCGACCTCGGCAAGCCCGTCAAGGTGGCGGTGCGCGTCGTCAAGTCGGGGCCGGACCTCGAGTTCGACTTCAGCGGGAGCGACCCGCAGACTCGCGGCCCGGCGAACATCCGACCACCGCTGCTCAGGGCCGCGTGCGCGTACGTCGTCATGGCGCTCGTCGGCGCCGACACCTACGTGAACAGCGGACTCCTCGACTCCTTCACGGTCCGCAGCGAGGAGGGGAGCGTGGTCGACTCGAGGTTCCCGGCGCCGGTGAACACGTACAACCCCACCGTGCACGCGGTGGTCGACGCGGCCTTCGACGCGCTCACCCAGATCCTCGACGTCGGCGGCATGGCCGACGGCTGCGCGAGCCGGTCGTTCGTGCTGAAGAGCAGCGGCGACCACCCGGTGCAGTACGAGATCCTCGGCGGCGGCGCGGGTGCGCTGGCCGGGGCGGACGGCCGTTCTGGCACGACGGTCAACCACACGAACGGGCGGATCACCCCGGTCGAGGTCGTGGAGACCGAGTACCCCGTGCGCGTCCTCGAGACCTCGCTCGTGCCCGACTCGGGCGGCGGCGGCCGGAACCGTGGAGGGCTCGCCATCCGACGCAGCTACCGCGTGCTCGAGCGCTCCCAGCTGTCGCTGCGCTCGACCCGGCACCGCATCCCACCGGCTGGCGCCGATGGCGGGGATCCCGGGGGGCGCGGTCGCATGACCCTCGTTCGGGCGACCGGCGAGACGCTCGAGCTGCCGGCTCGCTGCTCGGGGGTGGATCTCGATCCGGGCGACGGGTTCGTTCTCGACACCCCAGGTGGCGGGGGCTACGGCGCGGCTCGCGCCCGTGACCCGCTGCTCGTCGCCGCGGACGTCGAGGCGGGGTACGTGAGCGTCGGTGCGGCTCGGCGCGTGTATGGCGTGGCCGTCTCCGTCGGTGCCGACGGCAGCGCCGTCGTCGTGGCGCCTGAGACGACGCGGCTTCGAGAATCGGAGGTGGTGCTGTGAGCGCGGAGCAAAGCCAGGGCTCAGGTGGCGGGAGCGCCGGGGTCGGATCGCTCGAGGGGAAGGTCGCGGTCGTGACCGGTGCTGGGCGGAACATCGGTCGGGCCATCGCGCTCGCGCTCGTCGAGGTCGGTGCCCGGGTGGCAGTCGTCGACCTCGACGCCGCCGCGGCTTGGCGCGTGCAGACCGAGCTGGCGTTGCGCGGCGCCGAGTCGCTGGCGATCGCCTGCGACGTGTCGGAGGAGGCGGCGGTCGAGTCGATGGTTGCCGAGGTCGTCGCGCGATTCGGCCGCGTCGACATCCTCGTCAACAACGTGGCGGCGACCGACCGAGGGCACACCGTCGTCGACCTGCCGGTCGAGGAGTGGCGGCGGATCATCGACGTCACCGTCACGAGCGCGTTCGTCTGCTCGAAGCACGCGGCGCGAGCGATGATCCGCGACGGCGTTCGGGGCTGCATCGTGAATCTCGGCTCGACCTCGGGGTACCTCGGGCGCGTGAACGCCACCGCGTATCCGACCGCGAAGAGCGCGCTGATCGGTCTCACGCGCTCGATGGCCGTCCAGCTCGGGCAGTTCGGCATCCGCGTGAACCTCGTCGCGCCGAACAAGGCCGGCAGCCCGGTCGGCGAGCGCGACGTCGCCGAGGACCGCCGGGTGCGCAACCTGCTCGGCCGGCCCACCTCGCCCGAGGACGTCGCCCGGGCGGTGCGCTTCCTCGTCTCCGACGAGGCGGCGCTCGTCACAGGGGTGGATCTGCTGGTCGACGCGGGAGCGGTGCTCGCCGGCGACCTGCCCGATCCGGTGAACGCGCTCGGTGCCCGATGAACGCCGAGCGGCGCCGCCCCGAGCGGGCGGACCTCGATCCCCGGATCAACCTCGTGCCGGCCAGTCCGGGCGACTTCGCCGAGGCCGAGATCGATGCGCTCGGCAGCGGGGCGCAGCACGAGGACCTGCGGGACTGGCTGGCGCTGGTCGCCGCGACCGACGACCTGCGCATCCTCGAGGGCGTCGATCTGGACGAGAACATCGGCCGGATCACGGAGATGCTGCAGCACACCGAGGGCGCGCCGGCCGTGCTGTTCGACGCGATCCCCGGCTATCCGAGAGGCTTCCGGATACTGGTCAACGCCCAGAGCGAGCGGCGTCGGCTGGCGATCACGCTCGGACTGCCGGTCGACATCTCGGTATGGGATCTGATGGACGAGTGGGAGCGGCGCATGGACACCGTGAAGCCGCTGCCGATCGAGATCGTCGACGACGGACCCGTGCTCGAGGTGGTCAGCACCGAAGATGCCGTCAACCTGCTCGAGCTACCCGTGCCGCTGTGGCATCCCGCCGACGGTGGTCGCTACCTTGGCACGGGCGACTGCGTCATCACGCTCGACCCCGACTCGAACTGGGTGAACATGGGGACCTACCGGGTGATGGTCCACGACGAGCGGCACACCGGCTTGTACATCTCGCCGGGGAAGCACGGGCGTATCCACCGGGACAAGGCCTTCGAGCGCGGCGAGCCGCTCCCGGTCGTCGTGCTCTGCGGCATGGACCCGCTCCTGTTCGTGGCGAGCTGCCTCGAGATGCCGCCCGGCTTGAGCGAGCTCGAATGGGCTGGCGGCATGCGGGGCCGCCCGGTGGAGTGCGTGGTCGGGAGATACACCGGCCTGCCGATCCCGGCGCGAGCGGAGATCGCCCTCGAAGGCTTCCTCCACCCCGACCAGCTTCGCCTCGAGGGCCCCTTCGGCGAGTGGACCGGGTACTATGCCTCCTCCGCCCAGCAGGTGCCCGTGCTCGAGGTGAAGGCGCTCTACCGGCGTAATGACCCGATCATGCTCGGTGTGCCGCCGGAGAAGCCGCCGTTCGAGGCGCACCGCTTCCGTCAGTACCTGCGCAGCGCGAACCTGCGGCGCGAGCTCCGCCTCGCCGGTGTCCCAGACGTGAAGGCGGCGTGGTGTCACGGCGTCGGTGGCTGTCGGCTGTTCAACGTGGTGGCGATTACCCAGCGCTATCCCGGCCACGCGGTCCAGGCCGGACATATCGCGAGCCAGTGCCGGGCCGGGGCCTACCTCGGGCGCATCACGGTCGTCGTCGACGACGACATCGACGTCTCCGACCTCGACGAGGTCATCTGGGCGATCTGTACCAGGTCGGATCCCGAACGCTCGTTCGAGTTCATCCGCCGGGCGTGGAGCGGGCCGCTCGATCCGGCGATCCAGCCCGGCAAGAAGGGGTTCAACTCCCGTGTCGTCATCGACGCGACGAGACCGTGGGAATGGCGCGACGAGTTCCCACCGGCGGTCGGACCGACGCCGGAGGAGAAGGCCATCACGCGCGAGCGCTGGGCGTGGATCCTTTGAGCGGGCGCGGCGAGGCCGGCGACGCCGTCCTGTTCCAGGTGCTCCGGTCACGCCTCGCAGGCATCGTCCAGGAAATGCAGGCATCGCTGTTCCGGAGCGGCTATTCGACCGTCGTGCGCGAGACCCAAGACGCCTCGTGCGCGCTGCTCGACACCTCCGGGCGCGTGGTCGCACAGCACGTCGTGCTGCCGCTCCACATCGGCGCCTTCCCCGCCTGCGCGCGTGCGGTCCTCGACCACTTCGGCGAGGAGATCGCTCCGGGAGACGCCTTCCTCATGAACGACCCCCACAGCGGCGGCAGCCCGCACGCTCCGGACTTCGCGGTCCTCGTGCCGATCTTCGAGGGCCCGCGTCGTATCGGCTTCGCCGCGAGCATGGCCCACAAGAGTGATATCGGCGGGGCGGTGCCAGGAAGCTGCTGGAACTCGGCCACCGACGTCTACAGCGAGGGCCTGCAGCTGCCAGCGGTGCGTTGCGAGCTCGGCGGCGCGCCGGTGCCTGAGATCGAGCGTCTCCTCGCTGCGAACAGCCGCACCCCCCGGCTCGTCCTCGGCGACCTGCGCGCGCAACGGGGCGCAGCGCACCTCGGCGGGATGCGGCTCGGCGAGGTCGTCGGCCGCTACGGCCTCGACGCACTGCTCTGGTTCTTCGATGAGGTGATCGCGCTGTCCCGGCGTCGCATCGAGGAGGTCGTCCGCAGCTGGCCCGACGGGATCGCCGAGGCGGTCCGTCTCGTCGACGAGGACGGCGTCGTCGCGGACCGCCCGCTAGCGGTGCGAGTGCGCGTCACCGTGGCGAATCACCGGGTCGGGTTCGACTTCACCGGGTCCGATCCCCAGAGCGAGGGTCCCGCCAACGTTCGGCTCCCGCTCGTCGTCGCCGCCTGCGCCTACTGCGTCCTTGCCCTGGCGGGCGGTGAGCCCTACGTGAACAGCGGTCTGCTCGACGCCTTCGATGTCGTCTGCGAACCAGGGTCGCTGCTCGACGCCAGGCACCCGGCACCGGTGAACACCTACAACCCGACGATCCACGCAGTCGTCGACGCGTGCTTTGCCGCGCTCGGTCAGATCGTGGCGGCTGGCTCACGCGCGGACGGGTGCGCGAGCAGGTCCATCGTGATGAAGGCAGACGGGGACCGCGCCGTGCAGTACGAAGTCTTCGGCGGCGGTGCCGGGGGGCACGCGGGCGGCGACGGGCTCTCGGGGGCGACGGTCGACCACTCGAACTGCCGGATAGCGCCGGTCGAGATCGTCGAGACGGAGTACCCGATCCGCGTGCTCGAGACGGCGCTGCTCGCCGACTCGGCCGGGCCCGGCCGTTTCCGCGGTGGGCTCGGCTTCAGGCGCCGCTACGAGCTGCTCCAGCCGACGCAGATCTCACTTCGCTCCACCCGACACACCATCCGTCCGGCCGGCTGCGGGGGAGGAGCTCCGGGACGCGCCGGCCGGGCGACGCTGCGCTCGGGCGACGGCTCCGAGCTCGTGCTACGTCCGCGCTGCTCGGGCATCGGCGGCCGTCCCGGGGATCAGCTCGTCCTCGACACGCCGGGGGGAGGCGGGCTCGGCGACCCCTTCGAACGGGACGTGGCGCGCGTCGTCGACGACGTGGAGTCGGGGTACTGCAGCGCGCGGTCGGCGGCACGCGACTACGGCGTCGTCGTCGTGATCCGAGAGGACGGCACGGCTGCGGTCGACCACGATGCGACGGCGCGCGTAAGGACGGCCCGACGCGACGAGCACGGGCGATCAGCAGGTGCACGACCGCGGGCCGACGGCTAACGTGAGCACTACCGCAGCACAGAATACGTTTCTGTTGTGAATTCCGCGCCATTCGGCGCCGTCGAGCCAAGGGGGACGATGGTGGGCGATCACGAGGTGAAGGTCTCCTCGACCTACGACTTGCGGGGGTGGCTCGAGCGGGTCGAACAGCTCGGCGCGCTACGCCGGGTGGACGGCGCGTCGAGCGAGTCCGAGATCGGCGACGCGACCGATCTCCTGCAGCACTCGAGCGACGCGCCAGCCGTCCTGTTCGACCGCATCCCAGGGTACGAGCCCGGCTTCCGGGTGCTCGTCAACGGGCTCGGGACGATCGACCGGATGTCGCTTGCGCTCGGCGCGCCCCTCGGGCTGTCCAAGCTCGAGCTCGCCGACGTGTGGCGGGAGCGGATCCTCGGGCTCGAGCCGGTCCCTGCCGTCGAGGTCACCGACGGTCCGGTGATGGAGAACGTGCAGCGGGGCGACGAGGTCGACGTGACGGTCTTCCCCGCGCCGCTGTGGCACCCGAACGACGGCGGCCGCTACCTCGGGACCGGGTCCTACGACGTCACGAGGGACCCGGACGACGGTTGGGTCAACGTCGGGACCTACCGGGTGATGGTGCACGGGCCGAACAAGCTCGGGTACTACATCTCACCCGGCAAGCACGGGCGGCTGCACCGCCAGAAGTACTTCGACCGAAACGAGCGGTGTCCGGTCGCGATGGTCTTCGGTTCGCATCCGCTCATCTTCTTGGCGGCGAGTAACGAGATCCCCTACGGCGTCAGTGAGTACGACTGGGTGGGCGGCGTGCTGGGCGAGCCGATGCAGGTCATCCGCGGCCCGGTCACGGGCCTTCCGATCCCGGCGTGCGCCGAGATCGTCGTCGAGGGCTATGCGAGCGCAGACGAGCTGATCCCCGAGGGTCCGTTCGGGGAATGGACGGGCTACTACGCCTCGGGCGAGCGCGCCGAGCCGGTCCTTCACGTCGAGGCCGTCTACCACCGCAACGAGCCGATCATCCTCGGCTGCCCGCCGGGCCGCCCCCCAGACGAGCTCGCGAGGTACCGCGCGCCCCTCAGATCGGCCCTGCTCTTCGAAGAGCTCTTGAAGGCCGGCGTGCCCGACGTCGCCGCGGTGTGGCAGCACGAGGTCGGGGGCAGCCGGATGTTCATCGTCGCCGCCATCCGCCAGCGCTACCCCGGGCACTCCCGCCAGGTGCTCCACGTCGCGGCCCAATGCCACACTGGCGGCTACGCGGGCAAGTACGTCGTCGTCGTCGACGACGACATCGACCCGTCGAACCTCGAGGAGGTCATGTGGGCGGTGTGCACGCGCTCGGACCCTGCGGACTCGATCGACATCATCCGCCGCGCGTGGAGCACCCCGCTCGACCCGCGGATCACGCCCGACCAGCGGGCCGTGGGCAACTTCACGAACTCGAGGGCGCTCATCGACGCCACGCGCCCGTTCGAATGGCGCGACCAGTTCCCGCCCGTGAACGTCCCACCGCTCTCGCAGCGCCAGGCTGCGCTCGCCCGCTGGTCCTACCTGCTCGACTGAGGCGACGTGTCGCAGGCTGAGGCGCTGATCGACAACCCTGCCGGCGCGCGATCGTCGGGTTCGGCGCGCCTCGACGCCGCGGCGAAGGCCGCGGGGGCGGCCCGCTACGCGGGCGACGTCGTGCTCGAGGGCATGGCGCACGCGGCCGTCTGGCGCAGCCCGCTGCCCCACGCGCTGATCCGCGGCGCGCGTCTCGAGGCCGCCCGAGCCGCTCCTGGCGTCCTCGGCGTGTTCCGCGCGGAGGATCTCGACGCAGGGCTGTTCGGCCGGCGCGTCCGCGACCTGCCGGTGCTGGCGAGCGGCAAGGTCCGCTTCGTCGGCGAGCCCGTCGTCGCCGTGGTCGCTGAGCGGCGCGAGCAGGCCGAGGCCGCGGTCGCGCTCGTCGAGGTCGACCTCGACGAGCGCCCCGCCGTCTTGGACGCTCGTCGCGCGCTCGGTTCCGCCGAGGTGCTCGTGCACGACGCCCCGTGGCGCTACGAGGGTGCCGTCGTCGCGGAGTCGGACGGCCCGAACCTCCAGTCACGCGTGCGCCATGGGCGCGAGGAGGCGACGCAGGCCGCGCTCGCTGCTGCGGAGTTCGTCGTCGACCGCATGTATCGGACCGTCGCCGGCCACCCCGGCTACCTCGAACCGCAGGCGTGCGTCGCGCAGATCGAGGAGGACGGCACCGTCCAGCTGTGGGCGAGCGACAAGTCCCCGTACCGCGTGCGCCAGCAGCTCGCCGACACCTTCGGGGTGGACCCCCGGTCGGTCGTCCTCAACCCGATCCTGATCGGCGGGGACTTCGGGGGGAAGGGGTCGCCGACGATCGTCCCGCTCTGCGTCGCGCTTGCCCGGGCGGTCGGACGCCCGGTCCGCATCGCCCTGCGCTACTCGGAGGACCTCGTCGCGGCGAGCCCGCGCCATCCGGCGACGATGCGGGTGCGGCTCGCCTCCGACGGCGACGGCCGGCTCGTGGCGCTCCGTCTCGACGCGGTGATCGACGGCGGCGCCTACGCGGCGCTGAAGCCGGTCCCGACCGTCGGCCTGCACGGCATGGAGCTCGTGGGGAGCTCGTACCGGATCCCGAACCTCTACCTCGACGCGCGGGTTGCCTACACGAACAGCGTGCCGAAGGGTCACGTCCGCGCCCCTGGCTCGCCACAGGTGACCTTCGCGTTCGAGTCGGCGCTCGACGAGCTCGCGGCGAAGGTGGAGGTCGACCCGATCGAGATCAGACGTCGGAACCTCCTGACCACCGGCGAGGCCAACCCGCACGGCGCACGTTTCGTCGAGCTCCGCGGGCGCGAGGTGCTCGAGGCCGCGCTGGCGGCGTTCGAGCGGCGCAGCGGGCCGCCGGGATGGCGCACGGGATGGGGCATCGGCGTCTACGACAGGGAGACGGCGGCAGGCAAGACGAGCATCCGCCTCCGGTCGACGCCCGGCGGCGGCGTGCGCGCCGAGATCCCGGTGCCCGAGACCGGGACGGGGAGCCACACGGTCGTGCGAGAGGGCCTGGCGCGTCTGCTCGGCATCGACCGCGCGCTCGTCGAGGTTGCCCAGGTGTCGACGGGCGCGCTCCCCTACGACGTCGGCGTCGGGGCGAGCCGCGTGACCGCCGGGATGAGCACCGTGCTCGAGCGCGCGGCGCAGCTGTGGTCGATGCGGCAGGGCGACGAGGTGGTCGCGGAGATCGACGGCGGTGGCGACGAGCGGGTGACGTCGTTCTGCGTGCAGATCGCCCAGGTGGCGGTCGACCCCGAGTCGGGCGAGGTGCGCGTGCTGGAGCTGCTCAGCGCGCTCGATTGCGCCGAGGTGCTGCATCCCGCGGCGCACCGCATGCAGATCGACGGCGGGGCGGTGATGGGCTTCGGCTTCGCGTGCCTGGAGGACCTGCGTATCGAGGACGGGCAGGTGTGGGCCGCCAATCTCGGCGAGTTCAGGCTGGCGTCCTCGCGAGATGCACCGCCGCTCAAGACGGTCCTCGTCACGGGGAGCCGCGGGCTCGGGGCGCTCGACGTCAAATCGGTCGGCGAGCTGACGAACGTGCCCGTGGCGGCGGCGATCGCGAACGCGCTCGCGGCGGCCACCGGCGTGCGCCTGCGAGAGCTGCCGATCACCGCCGAGCGCGTCCACGGCGCCCTGGCCCGACGAGGCGAACCGTGAGGGCGCGCTTCACGCTGAACGGCGCACCGGTCGAGACCGATGTCGCTCCCGCGTCCATGCTGCTCGATCTCGTGCGCGAGCGGGGCCTCACCGGGACGAAGGAAGGTTGTGCCGTCGGCATCTGCGGCGTGTGCACGGTGCTCGTCGACGACCGGCCGGTGAGCTCGTGCCTCTACCTCTGCGGGTTCCTCGACGGTGCCGACGTCTGGACCGTCGAGGGGCTGGTCGAGCGCGAGCCCGAGCTGGCCGACGCGTTCGTCGAATGCGAGGGCATGCAGTGCGGGATCTGCACGCCGGGCCAGGTGGTGGCCGCGGCAGCGCTCCGGCTGCGCTCGCCGGGTGCCGGCGCGGCCGAGGTGCGCGAGGAGCTCGCCGGAAACCTCTGCCGCTGCACCGGCTACGAGACGATCGTCGAGGCGGTGATGCGCTATCTCGAGCGGAGCTGAGTTCCTGGTGCCGGCGACCGTGCCCGAGGCGTGCCAAGCCCTCACCGGCGACGGCGCGCTGGCGCTCGGCGGTGGCACGGCGATGGGGTTGCTCCTTCGGAACGGCCTCGTCGAGCCCGAGCGGCTCGTGTGGCTCGGCCGCATCGCCGCGCTCGGCGGCATCGCGGTCGGCACCGACGGCTCGCTCAGGATCGGCGCGGCGACCACGCTCGCGGAGCTCGCCCGCCACCCGGAGGTCCTCCGACGCTGTGCGAGCCTGGCGAGGGCGGCATCGGGCGCCGCGAATCCCCGGATCCGGGCGGTGGCGACCCTCGGCGGCCACCTCGGCCACGCCGACCCCCGCCAGGACCTGCCCCCGGTCCTGCTCGCGCTGGGCGCGAGCGCCGAGGTGACGGGGGTCGGCGGGACACGCCTCGTCGAGATCGCCGACCTCCTCGTGGGCTTCATGGAGACCTCGCTCGCGCCCGACGAGCTGATCACCTCGGTCGTCGTCCCCGAGCGCGTCGGGCGGCGCGACGTCTACCTGCGCTACACGCCGAACAGTCACGACGACTACCCGACCGTCGGCGTGGCGGTTGACGTCTCCGTCGCCCCCGATGGACGGGTGATGGGGGCCCGTCTCGCGCTCGGCGGCGTCGCGCCGACGGCGGTGCTCGTCGAGGGGGTGGCGGATGCGCTCGTCGGGCGTGCGGCGTCCGCCGCAGATCTCGAGGCCGTCGCCGAGGCAGCTCGCTCGTCGGCGACGCCCGTCGACGACCAGCGCGGATCGGCGGCCTACAAGCAGGCGATGAGCGGCCTGTGGGCGGTCCGGGCCGTGCGCGCAGCGCTCGGAGGGGCCGACGAGCGGTAGGGGGAGGGCCGGCACAGGGACCTCCCGCACGTGCCCCGATCCGGGCGCACGGCGCGCGACCGGGATCGGCGGCGCGTCACCCCCGCGTCGCGCTGCCCGCTCGGCCGACGGCCGAAAGCGGGATGCCGAGGAGCGCGGCGGCGTTCCCCGCGGCGAGCGCGGCGCGCTCGTCCGGTGCGAGGCCGAGCGCGCTGAGGGTGCCGGTCAGCTCGGCCAACGTCGCGCCCGAGTGGGACTCGAGGGGGAAGTCCGAGCCGAAGCACAGACGTTCCGGCGAGAGGATCTCGAGCGCGGCGCGCGTCACGGGCGTCCAGCCGCCGTTGCCGGCGGTGTCCGCGAAGATACGGCTCCAGAGGCGCTCGAAGGCGACGTCGAGCCCCTCCTCCGCGAGCTCGCGCTGGGTGCGCGGGAGCGAACGTGGCGCGGCCCCGGGGGCGGTGAAGAACATCTGGAGGCGCCCCTTCAGGTAGGGCGCCGTGCCGCCGCAGTGGGGTGCGAGGAAGCGGAGCCCTGGATGGTGGGGGAGGACGCCGTACATCAGGCGGACCACCGCGGTCGTCGTGTCGAAGGGCCGTGCGCAGGAGCGCTCCAGGCCGTAGTCGGTCGACGCCCCCGCCGGCAGGGACGCCGGGTGGAGCAGGACCGGGAGCCCGAGGTCCTCGGCCACCTCCCACACCGGGCGCAAGGACGGGTCGTCGATCCTCGCCGCCGGAGCGGAGGTGGGGAGGGCGATGGCCCGCATCCCGAGCTCGTTGGCGCCGCGCTCGAGCTCCGCGGCCGCCCTGGCCGGGTCCTGCAGATCGACGTGGATCGCGCCGTGGAACACGCGCGGATGTGCCCGTTGGAGGCCCGCGAACGCGTCGTTGAGACTCTGGCAGATCCCGGGGCCGAGCACGCTGAGCGCCGAGTAGGTGAGCACGGCTGCGTCGACGCCGGCGACCTCCATGGCCTCCAGATGTGCGTCGACGTGGCAGAGCGTCGGATCGAGGGTCATGCTGAGCACGTCGTTCACGAGACGCTCGGCACCGCTCGCCTCGGCGCGAAGCGTCGCGAAGACCTCCTCGGGAACGAAGTGGTGATGGACGTCGATGACCGGTGTCCCGTCGAGCAAGTGTCCGTCCCCCTGAGCCGGTGGCAGCGCCAGAATAGCCTTCTGCTCTACGGATCCCCGGGTGACCTCGCGCGAACGGCAGCAGGCGCCAAGAGCGCGCCCTCGCGTGCCCGCGATCGTGCATAACGCCCCGGCAGGCCCGGCGCGGGCCGACGTGCTCGTCGTCGGCGGAGGTCCGGTCGGCCTCGTCGCGGCCAATCTGCTGGCGGCCGGCGGGGTTCGAACGGTCCTCGTCGAGCAGCACGCCGCGACGAGCGACGAGGCCAAGGCGATCAGCATCGACGACGAGTCCCTGCGCGCGCTCCAACGCGCCGGCCTCGCGACGCCCGTCTACGCGATCCTCCATCCGGGCACGGGGACCCGCTACTACGGGACGCGCGGCCGGCCGCTGTTCCACGCGCGTGCGGCGATCCCCTACCGCCTCGGCCATCCGTTCAAGAGCCCCTTCGCGCAACCCGAGCTCGAGCGCGTCCTGCTCGAGTGCGTTCGCGCCTCACCGTGCGCCGACGTCCGGTTCGACACCAGGCTCGAGGGCCTCACCCAGGTGGGCGACTCCGTCATCGCCGACTTGCGCGACCTGCGCTCCGGGCGTGTCGAGCAGGCGAGGTTCGAGTACCTCCTCGGCTGCGACGGCGGCCGCAGCACGGTCCGGCGGCTCTCGGGGATCGAGATGGTCGGAAGGCGCTTCGAGGACGAGTGGCTCGTAGTCGACACGACGTCGGACCCGCACGGTCAGCGGTACGCGATGCACCACGGCGAACCCGGTCGTCCCCACGTCGTGGTCCCCGGCCGAGACGGGCGATGCCGCTACGAGTTCAAGCTCCGCCCCGGCGAGGCCGCGGCGGGCGAGCCGGCGCCCGAGCAGCTCGTGCTCGACCTGCTCGGCCGGATGCGCCCGATCGCCCCCGCGGACGTCGAGCGGGCGACCGTTTACCGCTTCAACTCGCTGGTGGCGAGCCGGTGGCGGGAGGGGCGGGTGTTCCTTCTCGGGGATGCCGCCCACATGATGCCCCCCTTTGCGGGGCAGGGGCTGAACTCCGGCGTCCGTGACGCCGACAACCTTTCGTGGAAGCTGGCGTCCGTCCTCAAAGGTACGACATCGCCCGCGCTGCTGGCGACCTACGAGGTCGAGCGGAGACCCCACGCCGAGGCCATGGTCCGCCTCTCGACCCGTCTCGGTTCCGTCGTGATGACGTCCAGCCCGCTAGTCGCGCGCGTGCGCGACGCCGCCGTCCGCCTCGTCGGCGCGACCCCTGCGGGAAGCAGGTACCTGACGTCGATGCGGTTCAAGCCGGCGGCGCGCCACCGCGACGGGTTCGTGTTCCGGACCGTGTCGCCGGCTGCGGATCGTCTCGTCGGGACGATGGTGGACCAGCCGCGCTGCCTCGACGGCAGGGGTGCGCTCGTCCTCCTCGACGACGTGCTCGGCCCCGGGTTCTCGCTCGTCGGCGTCGGGTGCGACGACGCCGCCTGGGAGACGGCGCGCGAGCCCGCGATCGACGCGCTGCTCGGGCGCCGGGTCGAGGTGTTCCTCGACGACACCATGGCGGTCGACCGCGGCGGACGCGTCGGCGTCGCAGATGCCGACGGGCGCATGGAGGCCGTCTTCGCGAGCTGGCGCGGGCACTTTCTCCTCCTGCGCCCGGACCGCTACGTCGCGGCCGTCTTCGGCCCCGCAGGGGCGAGCGCGCTCGCCGGCGCGCTGCGCCGGTTCGTCGCCCTGCGCTGAGCCGGTTCTGACGATGACGCCGAGCACGGTCGGCGGCCCAGACTTCGCAATGTCGATCCGGTCGGCGAAGCGCAGAAGCGAAGCCGCACCCTCGTCGATGAGCCCCGTGCCCAGCTTGACCTCGAATGCCGCCCAGCGGTCGTCCGGGCCTTCGATGACGGCATCGACCTCGAGGCCGGTGTTGTCCCGGTACTGGAGGACGCTCCCACGCGAGGCCTGGGCGTAGATACGAAGATCTCGGACGACCATCGACTCGAACAGCAGCCCGAGCAGGTTGAGGTCCCTCAGCAGGCGATCGGGACCGGTCCGCAGCGCGGCGACGGCAAGCGACGGGTCGACGAAGTGGCGCTTCGGCCCGCTGCGCAGCACCGACTTCGAGCGGAGGTGCGGAGACCAGGCGGGCTGGCCCTCGACGATCATCAGCCGTTCGAGGGCGCTCAAGTAGTCGCTCACGGTTTCGCGGTCGACTGATCCATCGGCCCCGCTGGCGTCGGTGGCGATGGTGGTGGCAGCGGCGTACGTAGCGACGTTCCGGGCGAGCGAGGTGATGGTGCGACGCACCTTGTCCGGGTCGCGGCGCCCGCCGTCGACGTGGTTCACGTCGACGCGACTGACCTCGTCGAGGTAGTCGAGGTTCGCCTGCAGCGCGTCCGCGACATCGCTGTCGAGGTGGGCTGGCCAACCCCCGATCGCGATCCGCTCTGCGAGCCCTGCCACGGTGATTGCCGTTTCAGCGGCACGAGCAGGCTCGCCGGCCAGTAGGCGCGCGAGGGATACCGAGCCGTCACTGTGGCCCGACTCGAACAGCGACATGGGGCGCATCCTCAGTCGGGTGATCCGCCCCGCCCCGGTATGACGCGTTGCGTCATCGGCTGGTACCGCCGATCCGGTAAGCACGAACTGGCCGGGACGGCGCCGATCGTCGACGGCGCGTCGGATGTGGTTTGCCGTGACGAGCCCGATGGAGATCTCGCCGTCGGCTCGCACGAGAAGCCCCCGGCGAGCTCGTAGCCCGCGAGACGTCGGTTGAGGGTGTCGGGGGTGTCGTGTCGCTGCGACCTTCGACCCCTGCCCGCTCGAGCACGTACCGCCGACACTCGTCGGCGCTTACCGTGAGAACCACGGTGTGAGCCGCCCGGCAGCGCCTCACGCGCCCGCGGCGACGCGCAGCGCCGCGGCCCGTCCGATGCTCTCCCAGGGTACGTCGAGGTCCACGCGCCCGAAGTGACCGTAGGTGGCGGTCTGGCGGTAGATCGGGCGACGCAGGTCCAGGTCCTTGATGATCGCCGCGGGGCGCAAGTCGAAGACCTCGTGGATCGCGGCCGCGATCGCATTCCGGCCGATCCGCTCGGTCCCAAAGGTCTCCACCGCGACGCTAACGGGGCGGGCGACGCCGATCGCGTACGCGATCTGCACTTCGCAGCGCTTGGCAAGGCCCGCCGCGACGACGTTCTTCGCCACCCACCGAGCGGCATAGGCCCCCGAGCGGTCGACCTTGGTCGGGTCCTTGCCGCTGAAGGCGCCACCTCCGTGGCGAGCGAGGCCGCCGTAGGTGTCGACCATGATCTTGCGCCCGGTGAGCCCGGCGTCACCGAAAGGACCGCCGACCACGAAGCGACCGGTCGGGTTGACGAAGTAGTTCGTCATCTGGTCGAGCAGCGCCGAGGGGAGGACCGGCTCGATGATCAGCTCGAGTACGGCGTCACGGATTTCCTTCTCCTGGATCTCGGGCGCGTGCTGGGTCGAGACGACGATCGCGCTGATGCGGTGGGGGACGCCATCTACGTACTCGACGCTCACCTGGCTCTTCCCGTCGGGGCGCAGCCACTCGATCGTCCCGTCCTTTCGCGCCTCGGCGAGGCGCTTCGTGAGGCGGTGCGCGAGCACGATCGGGAGCGGCATGTACTCCGCGGTCTCGTCGCTCGCGAAGCCGAACATCATCCCCTGGTCACCCGCACCGGTGTCCAGATCGTCGTCGAGCTCGCCCTCCCGGGCCTCGAGCGCCTGATCGACGCCTTGCGCGATATCCGCCGACTGGCTGGAGAGCAGCACCTCCACATGGACCTCGTCCGCCGAGGTGCCGAACGCGACGTCCGTGTAGCCGATGTCCGTTAGGGTCGAGCGCACGAGCGCCTCGACCTCGCTCACCGCGATGTGGGGCGTCGTCTCACCGAAGACCGCCGCCCAGTGCTGGGACTCGTCGCTTTTGATCGCGGTTTCGCAGGCGACACGAGCGAGCGGGCTCTTTACCAGGCAGGCGTCGAGGACCGCGTCGGAGATCTGGTCGCAGATCTTGTCCGGGTGTCCTTCGGTCACGCTCTCGCTCGTGAGAAGAAGCTGTCCGCTCGCGGTCATCGAGTGCCCTCCGATTGGCGACCGGTGCGGCCGATTCCTCTGGGATGCCCCGCTGCGGCACCCTCGCCCCGCGCGAACCATCGGCTGTGTACCCTTTCGACCCATTTTAGGGACAGCTCGCGGCCCTCGAACCAGGTGCGATTCGCGTCCTGACTTGAGCGAGTCACTGCCTCTCGGTCGAGCAGGCTCGATACCACCTCGGGCACACGACCAACGACGCCGACGGCCCAATCGTCGTTCATGTCGGTACCCTCCTGTGATGACTTTCCTCTCTGGCGGGACACCATGACTGGCGCGCCCGACGAGCATCGCTGGCACTTCCTGTCCCGGATGGTGGAGGTCCGATCGCCGTGGCTGTCGATGATTGGCGAACGGCTGCGGGACGGAACGGGACAGGAGCTCGAGTATTGGCGAGTGGAAAAGCCGGACTCGCTCCTTGTGGTCACGGTCCACGATGGTCGGCTGATCCTGCCGCCACGCTCATACCGGCCGGGGGTAGGTAGGACGACCCTCGACTTTGCCGGCGGCAGGCTGGAGGACCCGAGCATGATCCTGGAGACGGCACAGACGATCGTGCGACGAGAGTTCAAGTTGAGTGGCAGTGACCTCTTCGCGTCCCAGGAGTCGCTGAACGACATCGGCTGGGACGTAGACAGCTCATCGTCCAGTCAGCGCGTGTACGGAATTGCCGCAGAACTGCGTCGGGAGGTACCCGTTTTGGACGACAGCATCGGTGCTTCTTACCCGGCAACAGGTCTGGGAGGTCGCGAATTGCTCCGCGACCTGGTCTGCCTCCAATGTCGTGCGGTTCTGCACGAGTGGCTCGAACAGGATCTGGCCGGGTCCTCATGAAGACCTGATAGCGGACGTTTTACGGGAAGGACGGGTGCGGGCTCGAGCGTGGTCACACTGCGGTGCATAACGGTCAAGTCTGGCGCGGCAGGCCTTAGCTTGCGAGTAAACCTCCGGCACCTGCTCAGGCTGCCTTTTTGACTGCCGGATAGCGGGTTCTCGAGGTCTTCGGATCCCTTTCGGTCTCCCGGGCCCTGCTTTCGTGGATTTCGGTGGACTCGCCGGCGTGCCGATGATCGCACGAAGTCGCCGAAACCCCTTCGGACCCGTGCCGGCGTGAGGAGCGCCGGGTCCTGCGGTCGTTCCCAGGGAAGTCGCAGATCGTCGAGGAGGCCACGAGCCAAGCGGAGTTGTGTGTAGCCAACGACGACGAGCAGAGTCCAGCGGTCGGCCTGCTCGGGCGTGCGGACCGCTGGCGTCGTCCAGCCGAGCGTTCCCTTCGCGAACCGAAACATTGTGCTCGATGTCGAAGCGCCGCAGGTAGGCGCGCCAGCAGCGGTCGAGATCGGGCACGCCCCGGCCGGACCACCACAGCCAGAGGGTCTTCCTCGTCCGGGCGGTCGGCTTCGGAAGGTGCCCGACCTCGACACGGATGACGCTGCCGCGGATGATAGGCGGGGCGTCTGTAGCCGCCCAGCGCCCTCGGCCTGGAGCTTCGGGTGCAGCCCGTGCCAGGCGGTAACCGACACCGTGCCATAGCGCGGGTCGTGGGCGGTCGCCTCGGCGTCGGGGGCAGTCCAGGTCCCGGTCTCGGACAGGGCGAAGCGCATCCCGTGCCGGCGCGGCCGGCCGATCGTCCCGTCCTTGCGCGGAGCGGGATCGGGGTGGAAGACGCGGTTCGCACCGATGCGGACGAGCACCTCGACACGAGTGTTGGAAAGCCCCGCTCTGATGCCGACACCGTCGTAGCCGGCGTCGAAGACGAACAGCGGGACCTCGTCCACCTCACCCAAGCGCCCGATGAGCCGGCCCACCTGGTCGATCGTGGCTGTCGTCGCGTCCATGCTCGGCGAGATCCGCAGCGCGTCGAGCGGAGCGGTCCAGCTGTCCGGCGCCCAGTCGAGTTGGCAGATCCATTGATAGCTCCATCCCGCGACGATCGGCTGGCCGGCGGAGTGCTTGGAGGCCGAGTAGTGAAAGCCCCGCTCGGGGCTCGTCTCCGCGTCGCAGCGGTCGAACTGTCAGAGCCCTGTCTCGGACCGCGGATGCCCCTGACCCCGGTCAGATCCGAAGCGCCGCTTTCGCCCTGCGGCCCGCGGTTAGGCCTCGACGGGCAGATCCATGCGCTTAGACCACTCCCGGAAGGACCCCACGTACACCTGGCCGTTGGTATATCCAAGCTCTTGAAACGCGAGGTAGACGAGCGAAGCGCGGTGGCTCTTCTGGCAGTAGATGACGACCTCGGTGTCGGGCCGAGAAACGCCGACCTTGTCGAGCTCGGCTCGGAGGTCATCGGCTGCTCGAAACCGCTCGAGAACGTAACCTTCGTCGCGCGCGGTCCCAGCGTCGGCTGGATACTCGGCCCGGTGCTCAAGGAACCGCCTCCATTCGCATGAACGCGCGCCCGGGATCCTTCCCAGTCGCGGGTTCCCCTGCATCTGACGCGTTCCCTCGAACTCCGACTCGTCGCGCACGTCGAGGAAGACGACGTCCTCTGGGCCGAGACGTGCGCTCACCTCGCTTACGCCCAACACCATGCCAGAGCGCCTCTGGGACTGCGGCGTCGCCCAGGAAACTGCCGGCTTCCTCGTCGTCTCGGCGCTCAGGCCGCGATTGGCATCAAGCCAAGCTGAGCTCGACGGTCGCGTGCTCGCGGTGGAACGCGTCAGCAGCGACCGCGTCGAGATCGACGTTCGTCAAGAAGCAGTGGTAGCGCCAGTCGGGCCAGAGCTGCTGCTGCCGGGGATCGGCGAGCCGCGTGCGGCGCACCACGAGCCGGACCTTGCGTTGAGATCGCTTGGTCGCCCCACCGCCGGTGACGTAGGTGGTCTCGGTAGCCTGGGCATGGCCGCCGCCGGGTAGCCGATGTCGGTTCAGTCGTCCTCGTCGATGGCCGGGATCGCCTGGCGAACGCTCGCGTTGACATGCACGGTGATCGACCAGGCGACGCCCTGGCGGGTCAAGGTCTTGATCAACTCCCAGCTGAAGAAGCCCGAGTCCGCGCAAAGTGTCAACGGGCCTCCCGCTCCACAGCGCCGGACGCGAGCGACGAGCTCTGCACAGGAGCGCTTCACGCCGCGCTGGCTCCATCCCTTGCGGAGCCTGGCGTGGAGCACCTCGCCGGTATCCGCGCGCACAGCGAGCAGCGGGTGGTAGCCGAGGACGCGGGTGTAGCCGTAGGCGGCTCCACCTTTCTTCTTGCCGTGCACCTCGACGATCGTCGAGTCGAGATCGATCGTCGCCGGCGCGGTGGGCTCGTCGGGAGATGACCTTCGGCCTTAGAAGACTGCTGGAAGACTCAGGCGCCCTTGGGGACCGCCGCGCTGGTCGGCTCGAAGGAGGTGTCTACTTGGTGGTGCGACCAGCGGGCGACGAAGGAGAAACGATCACCGCGCACCACGCTGTGGCGCCACTCGATGGGCTTGGTCCCCTGGCAGGCGAGGCGCTCTATGGCGAAGGCCGGCTGACGGGTGCCCACGCCGAGCAGTTCCCGCTGCTCCCGGGACGGCAGCGATGGGCGGATGCGCTCCCAGGCGCTAGTCGGGTTCACGCCGCAGCGCTCGGCCAGCTGCTGGTACAGGGCCGTGTGACTGAAGTCCACTGCAAGCAGCGGCCGGCCGATGGCGGCCGGCAACCAGGAGCAGTCGAGGGCGATCGGCTCCTCGCCGGCTAGCCGGATCCTCTCCAGGTACACCAAATGTTCATCGGGGGGCCGTTGCAGGGCCGCCGCCGCTTCGTCCTCGTAGCGCTCCTCCAGGAAGCGGACAATGCTGCGCTGCTCGTAGCCGTGGTCCTCGACCGATCGGAACAGGCTGTAAAGGCTCCCGATCGGCTGTTCGATGCGCCGGCTGGTGAGGAAGGTCCCGCGTCCCGGTTCGCGCTCGAGCAGGCCCTCCGACTGGAGCCGGCGGACCGCCTCCCGGGCGGTATGCCGGCTCACCCGGTACTGGCGTACCAACTCCACGTCGGTCGGGAAGCGGGAGCTGAACTCTCCGCGGGTCAGGCGCGCGCGCAGGTCGTCCAGCACTTGCGCCCACAGGGGCATCGGGCTTCGGCGATCGACGACCACGGGCCCAGTATGGATTCTCAAGGGCTTGTATGCCACCCTGCGAGTTCGTATTGTACGTACATCCGGAGCATAGGTAACCTGGGGGGTCAACGTATGCCCAACGCCGTAAGCCGTCACCGGGTCGTGATCGTGGGGGGAGGCAGCGCCGGCATATCAGTCGCCGCTCGCCTGGCGAGGGCCGGGGAGAAGGACGTCGCCGTCATCGAGCCCTCCGACATCCACTACTACCAGCCGCTTTGGACCCTGGTCGGGGGGGGCCTGGCGCCGGTGTCGAAGTCGGCCCGACCTGAGCAATCGGTCATCCCCAAGGGGGTCATGTGGCTGAAGGATCGGGCGATGGAGATCGATCCCGACGCCCAGACCGTGGCCCTGGCGTCGGGAGCCAACGTCGGCTACGACTTCCTGGTCGTCTGCCCAGGTCTGGCCCTCGACTGGGACCGCCTCACCGGCTTGACTGAGACGCTCGGCCGCGACGGTGTATCCAGCAACTACCGGGCGGACCTCGCCCCCAAGACGTGGGAGTTCGTCAAGGCGATCCGCCGGGGGACAGCGGTGTTCTCGATGCCGTCGGGGCCGATCAAGTGCGCCGGGGCCCCGCAAAAAGCCGCCTACCTGGCCGCCGACTGGTGGCGCAAGCAGGGGGTGCTGAAGGACATCCACATAGTGCTGGTGCTGGCCACGCCCAAGATGTTCGGGGTACCGGAGTTCTCCGACATACTCGAAAAGGTTGCGGCCCGCTACGGCATCGACGTGCGCCTTGAACACGAGGTCGTGGAAGTCAACCCCGACACCAAGGAGGTGGTTGTCTCCAACCGCCAGGGTGGCGGAGACGAGAAGTTCTCGCTGGGCTACGACATGGCCCATCTGGTGCCGCCGCAGAGCGCACCGGCTTGGATCAAGAGCGGCCCTCTGGCCGACCCGGCCAATCCGGGCGGCTACGTCCAGATCGACAAGGCGACGATGCGTCACGCCCGCTACCCGAACGTGTTCAGCCTGGGCGACGCCGGCTCGTCACCCAACTCCAAGACAGGGGCGGCGGTGCGCAAGCAGGTCCCGGTGGTCGTCAAGAACCTGCGGGCGGTCATGGCGGACCGGGAGCCACCCGCCATCTACGACGGTTACGCCTCCTGCCCGCTCACCACCGGCCGCAAACGGATGCTGCTGGCCGAGTTCGACTACACGATGAAGCCCCGTCCGACGCTGCCGCTCATCAACATCCAGAAGGAGCACTACGACATGGGGGTGCTCAAGCGCTACGGACTCCCGTTGCTCTATTGGAACCTGATGCTGAAGGGACTTGCCTGAACCGATGATCGACGTGGTGACCATCGAGACTCCCGGCCTGGGCGACCGCAGCTACGTGGCCCACGACGGCGACGTGGCGATGGTGATCGACCCCCAACGGGACACCGACAGGGTCGCGGCCATCACCGACTCCCTCGGATTGCGGGTGGTGCTCGTGGCCGAGACCCACCTTCACAACGACTACGTGACCGGTGGCTACTCACTGGCGCAAGCGGCCGGCGCTTCCTACATAGTCGCCGCCGACGACGAGCTCAGCTTCGAAAGAGTCGCGGCCGGCGACGGCGACAGGTTCGCCGCCGGGCGCATGTCGCTCACCGCCTTGCACACCCCTGGGCACACCCCCAATCACCTCTCCTACGTGCTCAGTGAGGCGGACGGCGACCCGTTGGCGGTGTTCACCGGCGGCTCGATGCTCTTCGGGGCGGTGGGGCGGACCGATCTGATCAGCGCCGAGCGCATTGAGGAGTTGACACGGGCGCAGTACCACTCGGTGCGGCGCCTGGCCGGGGTGCTCGGCGACCAGGTGGCGGTGCACCCCACCCACGGCTTCGGCAGCTTCTGCTCGGCGAGCAGGACGACCGGTGACGCCTCGACCATCGGCAACGAGCGTGCTCAGAACGTAGCCCTGGTCACCGACGACGAGGACTGCTTCGTCAAGGCCCTGATCGCCGGCCTCGGCGCCTACCCCCGCTACTACGCGTATATGGCACCAGCCAACGCGGCCGGGCCCCCCGCTCCCGACCTCGCACCCCCAGCCGAGGTGGACCCTGTGGAGCTTCGCCGGCGTATCGACGCCCACCAGTGGGTGGTGGACCTCCGCCAGCGCCGGGCCTTCGCTCGCAGCCACGTGGCCGGGACGGTGTCGATCGAGCTTGGCGACCCCTTCGCCACCTACGTCGGGTGGGCGATTCCCTGGGGCGAGCCGATCACCCTGATAGGCGACACGGCCGAGCAGGTGAGCGCAGCTCAGCGCCAGCTTTGCCGCATCGGTATCGACCGCCTGGCCGGCCGGGCAATCGGCGGGGTGGATGCCATCGCCCTCGGGCGCCTCGGCAGTTACCGGGTGAGCGACTTCGAGGGCCTGGCCAGGGCGTGGGGCGGTGCAGACCTGGTGGTGCTGGACGTGCGGGCACCCGACGAGTGGGCCGCCGGGCATCTTCGCGGTGCGTTGCACACCCCCTTCTGGGAGCTGGACGAGCGTGCCTCGGAGGTCCCGCCGGGTGAGGTGTGGGTCTACTGCGCCGCCGGTTACCGCTCCTCGATCGGAGCTTCGATCCTGGAGCGGGCCGGACGCCAGGTGGTGCTCGTGGACGACGACTGGGACCGCGCCAGCGAGTGCGGCCTGCCGCTGGAGTCGTGAGCGTCGAGCTGGCGGGCCCCGCGGGCGAGAAAGCGCCGCGCTGGGTCAAAGTCATCGATCAGACCCGCTGCATCGGCTGTCACGCCTGCACGACCGCCTGCAAGAGCGAGAACGAGGTGCCACTCGGCGTCACCCGCACGTACGTCAAGTCGGTGGACATCGGCGTGTTCCCTCACGTGAGGAGGGCGTTCCAGGTCACCCGCTGCAACCAGTGCCAGGACGCGCCGTGCGTGACCGCGTGCCCGACCGAGGCAATGTATCGCCGCCCCGACGGGATCGTCGACTTCGACAAGCGGATCTGCATCGGCTGCAAGGCCTGCATTGCCGCCTGCCCCTACGACGCAATATTCATCAACCCTGACGACCACTCGGCGGAGAAATGCAACTTCTGCGCCCACCGCCTGGACATCGGCCTCGAGCCTGCCTGCGTGTCGGTGTGCCCCACCGAGGCGATCCTCGTGGGGGACCTGAACGACGCCGATTCGAAGGTGGCGCGCATCGTCCAGCGGGACGTGGTGAGCGTGCGCCGGCCCGAGAAGGAAACCAGTCCGGGCCTGTTCTACAAGGGCGCTCATCATGCCACCCTGGACCCTCTGGCCGCCCGCCGCCCCGACGGCGGTTTGTATGCGTGGGCCACCCAGGGGGACTCGAGCGACCCGCTCCACGTGGGGTCAGGCCATCCCCGCCGGGGTAACTCGAGCGCCGAGGCCCTCCTCTCCTACGACATTCCCCACCACGCCCCGTGGGGCTGGAGGGTCAGCCTGTACACCTGGACGAAGGGGCTGGCCGCCGGCGGGATGCTGGTTCCGCTGATCCTGGCGATCGCCGGACGCCTCGACTGGGGCGACCCGCTCGTCCGGTGGGCCTCCCCTGTGCTCGCGCTGGCCTTTCTCGCCGTTACCGGCGCCCTGCTCATCTGGGACCTCAAGCACCCGCGGCGGTTCTACCTGATCTTCACCCGTCACCACTGGCGCAGCTGGTTGGTGAAGGGCTCGTTCGTGATCGGAGCCTATGGAGGGGTTGCGGCCCTGTACCTGATCGGAGCCCTGGCCGGCTCCACCGTGATGCGCCAGGTGCTCACCGGCTTTGCCATCCCGCTGTCGCTGGCCGCCGCGGTCTACACCGCTTACCTGTTCGCCCAAGCCAAGGCGCGTGACCTGTGGCAGAGCCCGCTCCTCCTGCCCCACCTGGCGGTGCAGGCAGTGATGGCGGGTGCCGCAGCCGTCATCCCTCTCGCCGAGTGGCTGAGCCCCCACGCCGCCGTCGTCGGCGCAGAGGCCCTTCTCTGCGCCGCTGCGGCCACCCATCTCCTGGCCGTCTACGGGGAGGTGACCCTGACCCATCCCACCGCCCACGCGCACCTCGCGGTCGCTGAGATGACCCGGGGCCGCTACGCCCTGTACTTCTGGGCCGGTGTCGTCGGCGTCGCAACTGCGGTAGCCGCCCCCTGGATCGGCGCGGTGGCCACCCCCTTCGCCCTGCTCGGCCTGCTCGCCCACGAGCACGCCTACGTCCAGTCCGGCCAATGCGTCCCCTTGGCCTAGGAGGTCTGCCACGATGAGTCCGCCGACGTCGCCAAACGGGGCCGGTAGCGACAGCCTCGAGGTGCTGAACGCCAGGGTCTCGGCGGCCCGGGCCGAGGTCGAGGCGCGGGGCGAGACGTTCTACCAGGGCGCCAGCCGGGTGCACCTCGCCGCCTTCCCTCCCAAAGAACGCTGGGACGACTGGGTGGAGTTGAGCTCGAGAGCCTGGCCCGCCCGCCAGCCCGGTCACTACATGCTCGTCCCCACCACCTGCTTCAACTGCGAGTCCGCTTGCGGCTTGCTGGCCTACGTGGACCGTGAGACCCTGGCCGTCCGGAAGTTCGAGGGCAATCCCGAACATCCCGGCTCGCGGGGTCGCAACTGCGCCAAGGGCCCCTCCACCCTCAACCAGGTGACCGACCCCGACCGGATCTTGTACCCGCTCAAGCGCGCGGGCGCGCGCGGAGAAGGCCGCTGGGAGAGAATCACCTGGGACGAGGCTCTAGACGCCATCGCCGCTCGGCTGCGCGCCGCGCTGAGCGAGGAGCGCCACAACGAGATCATGGTGCACATCGGCCGCCCCGGCGAGGACGGCTACACCGAGCGGGTGCTGGCCAGCTGGGGGGTGGACGGCCACAACTCGCACACCAACGTCTGCTCCAGCGGGGGCCGGGCCGGATTCCAGTTCTGGACGGGCATCGATCGGCCGAGCCCCGACCACGCCAACGCCAAGGTCATCTACCTGATCAGCTCGCACCTCGAGGCGGGCCACTACTTCAATCCGCACGCCCAGCGCATCACCGAAGGACGAGCCCGTGGCGCCAAGGTGATCGTGCTCGACACCAGGCTGTCAAACACCGCCACGCACGCCGACTACTGGCTGTCACCGCAGCCGGGCAGCGAGGCGGCGATCAACCTTGCGGTGGCCAACCACATCATCCGCACCCGTCGGTATCACCGCGACTTCATCCGCCGGTGGTGGAACTGGCAGGAGTACATGGCCAACTGCCGGCCCGACCTGCCGCCCACCTTCGAGGCGTTCGAGGAGGCGTTGGCCGAGTGCTACGCCGAGTACACCTTCGAGTTCGCCGCCGCCGAGTCAGGTATAGACGCCGGCGTCATCGCCGAGGTCGCCGAGGTGGTGGCCGGCGCGGGCACCCGGTTCTCCTGTCACTCGTGGCGCTCGGCGGCGGCCTCCAACCTGGGGGGCTGGCAGGTGTCGCGCACGCTGTTCTTTATCGCCGGCCTCCTTGGTGCGGTGGCCACCGAGGGCGGCACGTTCCCGAACGCCTACAACAAGTTCGTACCCCGCCCGATCCACGTTCCGCCCCATCCCAAGGTGTGGCAGGAGCTGGCCTGGCCGATGGAGTACCCGCTGTCCCAAAACGAGATGTCGTTCCTCCTTCCCCACTTCTTGAAGGACGGCCGTGGCCGGTTGGACACCTACTTCATCCGCGTCTACAACCCGGTGTGGACCAACCCAGACGGGCTCAGCTGGATGGAAGTGCTGAGCGACGAGGACAAGGTCGGCTGCTTCGTGGCGTTGACCCCCACCTGGAACGAGTCGGCATATTTCGCCGACTACGTGTTGCCCATGGGCCACGCCTCGGAACGCCATGACACGCACTCCTACGAGCAGTACGACGGCCAGTGGGTTGGTTTCCGCCAGCCGGTCGTCCGCGCCGCGCGCGAACGGATGGGGGAGCGGGTGACCGACAGCCGCCAGGTCAACCCCGGCGAGGTGTGGGAGGAGAACGAGTGGTGGATCGAGCTGTCCTGGCGCATAGACCCTGACGGCTCCCTCGGCATCCGCCAGTACCACGAGTCGCGCGCCCGGCCGGGGGAGAAGCTGACCGTAGACGAGTACTACGCCTGGATGTTCGAGAACTCGGTGCCTGGCCTTCCGGAGCGGGCCGCCGCGGAGGATCTCACTCCCCTGGAGTGGATGCGACGCTATGGCGCCTTCGAGATAAGTCGCGGGCAAGGCGCCGTCTTCGAAGCCGAGGTTCCCGCCGATGAGCTCGACGACCTCCGCGTCGGGCCGTTCGGCCGCGTCTACAGCGCCGCACAGAAGCCGAGCGACCCGAACATCGTCCCGATGGGAGCCCCCGCCCCCGACGAAGAAGGGCGGAGAGCGGTGGGCGTCGAGGTGGAGGGCACGATCCGGCGGGGCTTCCCAACGCCGTCCGGCCGCCTGGAGTTCTGGTCCTCCACCCTGGCCGCCTGGGGCTGGCCGGAGCACGCCTTGCCTGGCTACATCCGCAGCCATGTCCACCCCGCCGCCCTCGAACCCGGCCAGATGGTTCTGCTCTCGACGTTCCGCCTGCCCACCCAGATCCACACACGCTCGGCGAACAGCAAGTGGCTGGATGAGCTCTCCCACACCAACCCGGTGTGGATCCACCCGACCGACGCCGCGCGCCTGGGGATCGACCGGACCGGCGAGCTGGTCAGGGTGGAAACCGAGATCGGCTATTTCGTCGCCAGGGCGTGGATAACCGAGGGCATCCGGCCGGGCGTGGTGGCCTGCAGCCACCACATGGGGCGCTGGAAGCTGGCCGGCGGCTCGGGCGGAGGGGCGGGAGCCATGATGGCCACGGTCGATCTGAGCCGTGGCGACAACGGATGGGAAATGCGGAGGGTGGCGCCGGTGGTACCCTACAGTTCGTCCGACCCGGACACCGCCCGGATCTGGTGGAGCGACACGGGCGTTCACCAGAACCTCACCTTCCCCGTCCATCCCGACCCCATCTCCGGGATGCACTGCTGGCATCAGGCGGTGCGCGTTTCACCCGCGACAAGCGGTGACGCCGCCGGCGACATCGCCGTCGACACCGCCAAAGCCCGGGAGGTGTACCGGCGATGGCTGGCCGAGACCCGCCCGGCCGGTCAGGTCTCGCCCGACGCCACCCGGCGGCCGTCGTGGCTGATGCGCCCGCTGAGGCCCGCCCCGGAGGCGTTTGGGATCCCGGCGGAGCAGACAATTAGCGCTCGATGAGCTCCGAGCTGGTCCGCGCCCTCGCCGCCATCTGCGACGCCCCGGCCGCTGCGCAGGCCGCGGCCGGGGTACTGGGACTCAGGCCACCGGAAGCGGCCGAGCACACCGAGGTGTTTGTCATGAACTGCCCTCCCTACGCGGCGGTGCACCTCGGCGGTGAAGGCGGGCTCGGAGGCGAGGCCGCCGACCGGGTAGCCGGCTTCTGGCGCGCGCTCGGGCTCGTCCCACCGGCCGAGCCCGATCACCTCTCCAGCCTGCTCGCCCTTTACGCCGAGCTGTGCGACGCGGCGCACGGCGCCCGCCGGCCCGCGGTGAAGGCGGCTGTGGACCGGGCCCGCCAGGTGCTGCTCTGGGAGCACCTGTGGTCCTGGGCCCCTGGCTACCTTGGCGCCGTTCGCGAGCTGGCTACGCCGAGCCTGGCGGCGTGGGCGGTGCTCACCCGCCGCCTGCTCGCGGCAGAGCTGATGCAATCGGCTGGCCCTGCTTACCAGGCACCGCTCCCCCTGGCGCTGCGCCAGGCAGCTGGCTGCCTCTCGACCGACGACGATCTGGATGGCCTCCTCGACGCTTTGGTGGCTCCGGTGCGAAGCGGGATCGTCTTGACCCGTCACCGCCTGACGATCGGGTCCCGGGCGGCCGAGGTGGGCCACCGGATCGGGGAACGACGCTTCGCGCTGCGCGCCATGCTCGAGCAATCGCCAGCGGCGACGCTGCGCTGGCTCGCCGGCGAGGCGGGCCGGTGGTACCGGCGCCACGCTGCGGGTGAAGACGCCTGCTCGCGGTGGTGGGCGCAGCGGGCCCGCACGACCCACGGGGCGCTCGCCGAGTTGGCCGCCCAGGCGGCGGACGGAGCGCCGGCTCGGGGGAGCGTCGGCTCCGGGCTATGAGAATGCCTGAACGGTTGACGGTCGGCCTGCGGCGCCTGCTGGTCGAGCCGCGCCGGCCGCTCTCGGTCCGCAACTACCCCACGCGCCGTGGCTCGTGGTGGGCACGGTGTGCATCGGGGCGTTCATGGGCCAACTCGACGCCAGCATCGTCACCCTGGCGTTCCCAACCCTGCGCCACGACTTCGGTGCCTAGCTGGCGAGCGTGCAGTGGGTAGGCCAAACCTACCTGCTGGTGCTGATCGGCTTGCTGACCGCGGTTGGGCTCCACGCCGACATGGTGGGCCGCAAGCTTCTCTACACCTACGGGTTCGTCATCTTCATCATCGGATCTGCGCTTTGCGGGCTGGCGCCTGATCTCCCCGCCCTCATCGTTTTCCGGGGCCTGCAGGGCTTCGGCGCCGCCATGCTGCAGGCCAACAGCATCGCCATCATCGTGGGGGCCATGCCCAAAGAGCGCCTGGGCCGGGCCATCGGGATGCAGGGAGCGGCCCAGGCCCTCGGTTTGGCGCTGGGCCCGGCCGTCGGTGGGCTGCTGATATCCATTGGTGGGTGGCGCCGTAAGTTCTTCGTCAACGTGCCCGCCGGCCTGCTCGGCTCGCTGCTCGGCTGGTTCCTGATGGCCGCGCTCGCCGTCGGGCTGCGGTGGCGTAGGAGTGGCGGACATCGTGCAGTCGGATCCGGGGCAGGTTCGCGGCGCGGGCGTGCTGGGTGAACCACGAACTCAGCAGTCTCGGGCTGATCGGGCTGCCGTCCTTGTGCACGGTGACGAGTCCTGCGTTCTTCCAGAGCTCGCCGTACCGGAGCCGTTCTTCGGCCTGGCGCCGGCGGAGCTGTCGCAGCGCGGCGACCGTCGCGGCATCGAGGGCAATCGAGCGCCGACGTCTTGCCGTCTTCGGCTCGGAGACGATGATCTTCCGATCGACCATGACGACGGTCTGCACCACGGACAACCGTGCGCCTTCGAGGTCGACGTCCGACCAGCGAAGTCCGAGAACCTCCCCGCGGCGCATGCCGGTGGTCACCATGAGCAGCCAGATCGCATGCAGCCGATCGTCGGCGACGTGACTGAGGAACGCTCGCAGGTGGCCGATGTCCCAGACCTTCATTTCGGGCGTCTTTGGTCGGGGTGGTTCGGAGCGGTCCGCCGGGTTCCGGGCGATGCGGCCCCACCGCACCGCGTCGGCGAACGCCTTGTGGAGCATCGTGTGGACGTGGCGGACCGTCCTCGGCGACAGCCCGGCAGGCCGGGTCGGGCCGCCGTTGCGCCGCCCGTCGACGAGGAGATCGGCATAGAGGCGGTTGAGCTGGTTCGGCTGGAGCTCGCCGAGGCGGCGGGCGCCGATCCTCGGGACGACGTACGCCTGGAGCATCTTCGCGTAGTGGTCCCAGGTGCCGGGCCGCACGCTCGCCCGGATCGCCGGCAACCACTCGTCCTTGAGGTAGGTGCCGACCGACACCGTGCTCGGAGCGACGTACTCGCCCCGGCGGAGCTGGTCTCCGAAGTCGGCGAATGCGCGCTCGGCCTCCCTGCGAGTCCGGAACCCGCCCTTCGAATCCTGCTGGCGCCGGCCCTCAGCTCCGGGCTCGAGCTCGGCCCAGAAGTACCACCGGTCGCCCCTCTTCCGGAAGTGCCCGCGCGTGGCGTAAGCAAAGCTGTCGTGCCGTTAGCAATCCGTTAGCAACTCGCATCCGAAGGCCCCAGAGAGGCCTCGGTCGCTACAAAGATCCTGGTGCGGGCGAGAGTGTCCGGTTCCACCAGATAGTGGACACCATGTCCCAGGACATCGTGGACACCTGCTCAGGTGGTGTCCATGGATCGTGCTCGCTATGCCGTCGACGCTGTGGTGATCGAGGGCCGGTCCCTTCGG
>Ga0307374_10001087_pt1 | contig 51014 bp, 48 predicted proteins | sample OX3MG_FD_202532 | JGI IMG/M metagenome (GOLD analysis project Ga0307374, IMG submission 202532) | Soil microbial communities from Risofladan, Vaasa, Finland - OX-3 | ecosystem: Environmental > Terrestrial > Soil > Coastal area > Acid sulfate soil | place: Finland: Risofladan, Vaasa | collected...
ACGTCACTGCGGGCCCGGACGACCGGGACCGGGCGTCCCTGCCGGCTGTAGGCGTGTCCTATGAGCAGATCATCGAGGAGCTGAACGTGGCCGGCCTGCGGGCGGCGTGGTCGTCCGACCTGGGCTTTGCCCCTTGCGAGCCGGAGATATCCGGACCCGCCGAAGCCGCCGCCCGGGAGCTGATGTCAGTGGCCGGCCTGCGGGAGGTGGAGGTGGATATCCGCCTCACCGATCCGGTGCGGGTGTGGTTGGCCAGCGGGGCCGTCGACGTGTGGATGGAACTGGAGCCCGGCATGTACCCGGAGCGGGCCGATGAGTTCGACCGCACCGTCCGGGTCGGCCTGGACGCCACCTATGAGCGCACCGCTCCCCAGGTGGGGCGGACCATGAAGCGCCGGGCCCATCTGGCCGAGGAGGTGGCGGCCATCTTCGAACAGGTCGATGTCTTGTTGACGCCGACCACGGCGGTGCCACCTTTTCCGGCCGAGGGTCGGATGCCCAAGGTCATCAACGGGGTAGAGGTGGCCACCCTGGCCATGGCCGTGCCCTTCACCATGCTGGCCAACCTGTGCTGGAACCCGGCCACCTCGGTCCCGGCCGGCGCCACCTCCGACGGCCTGCCCGTGGGGCTGCAGATCATGGCCCGCCGTCACCGCGACGACATTGCGCTGCGGCTGGCCCGCCTGTTGGAGCAGGCCCGTCCCTGGCCCCGCCACGCCCCCGGCTGGGCCTGACTACTTGGGGCCGTGGCCCCGCAGGAAGCGCTCGACCTCGGCGGCCAGTTCGTCCACGCCGCCGATCTCGAGTGGGGAGTCGGCGTCGGGGCCGGTGTCCTCGTCCCGTTCGAGCTGGGCCACGTACTCGGCCACGTCGGGGTCGTTCTGGACCAGCTCGGTCACCTTGCGCTCGTAGGCGCTGGAGGCCAGCTGGAGGTCGACCACGTCGGCGGTGACCCCGAGCAGTGAGGCGGTCCGCTCGACCAGGGCCAGCGCGGCCTTGGGGGACGGAGTCTGAGCCACGTAGTGGGGAACCGCCGCCCACAGCGAGGCGGTGGGGATGTCGGCCTTGGCCAGGGCGTCGCTCAGCACGCCGAGTATCCCGGTGGGGCCCTCGTAACGGGAGCGGCGCAGGCTGAGGCGCTCCGCCAGGTCGGTGTCGGCGGCGGTGCCGGTCACCCGGACCGGATGGGTGTGGGCCACGTCGGCCAGGAGGGCCCCCAGGGTCACGACCATCTCCACCCCGAGGGACTGGATGGCCTCCACCAGACCACCGCAGAAGGTCTTCCACCGCAGATGGGGCTCGGTGCCCGACAGGAGGACGACGTCGTGGTTGGAGGCGGGCAGGGGAGCGGCCAGCAACTGGTTGGTGGGCCACTCGATGCGACGGACCAGCTCATCGTCGAGGCGAACGCGGGGCCGGGTGGCGCTGAAGTCGAAGAACTCTTCGGGATCGATGGAGGCGAAGGGCCGGGCGGCCCAAGTATCGATCAGATGGGAGAGGGCGGTGGAGGCGGCATCGGCCCCGTCGCTCCACCCCTCGAAGGCCGCCACCAGGATCGGACGACGCAGGCGCGGGCGCGCTTCCCACGACACGATGTCCATGGAGCCAATGTACTCGGGCGCTGCTCCGGCCCCGGCCGCGGCCAGGGCTTCAGAAGGTAGGTTCCGAGCGTGGCCATTCCGGATTTCGCGCCGGCCACCCGGGCCTGGTTCGATAAGTCCTTTGCCGGTCCGACGCCGGCCCAGGAGCGGGGCTGGCCGCCCATCTCGGCGGGGGACAACACCCTCATCCTGGCCCCCACCGGCTCGGGCAAGACCCTGGCCGCGTTCCTGTGCGCCATCGACCGCCTCCTACGGGCGCCGATGCCCGAGGCCGCCTCCCGCTGCCGGGTGCTCTACATCTCCCCGCTGCGCGCTCTCACCTACGACGTCGAGCGCAACCTGCGCGCCCCCCTGACCGGCATCGGCCTGGAGATGGGGGCCAGGGACGAAGCCGTCCCCGACATCCGGGTCGGGGTGCGCACGGGCGACACCAGCCCAGCCGAACGGCGCTCCATCGGGCGCCTGCCCCCCGACATCCTCATCACCACCCCCGAGTCGCTGTATCTGATGCTGACCTCGGCCCAGAGCAGCGTGCTGGCCTCGGTGGAACAGGTCATAGTGGACGAGATCCACTCCATGGCCGGGGTCAAACGCGGCGTGCATCTGGCCCTGTCCCTCGAGCGCCTGGAGCGCCGGGTGTCCCAGGCCGGGCGGCCCTCGCCCCAGCGCATCGGCCTGTCCGCCACCCAGCGTCCCCTGGACGAGATCGCCCGCTACCTGGGTGGCCGCCGACGTTCGGAGGCGGGGGAGTGGGAGACCCGTCCGGTCACCGTGGTCGACGCCGGCGTCCGCCGCCAGCTGGACCTGACCGTCTCGGTGCCGGTGGAGGACATGGCCGAGCTGGGCAAGCCGGTCATGGTGGACGGGCAGCCGTTCGCATCCGATGCCCCCGCCGGGGACCCCGAGGTCCGCCACTCCATCTGGCCGGCGGTGGCGGCCCGGTTGGTGGAGCTGGTCCGGGCCCACCACTCCACCCTGATCTTCGTCAACTCCCGCCGACTGGCCGAACGCCTGTCGGCGCGCATCAACGAGGCAGCCGGGGAGGAGGTGGCCCGGGCCCACCACGGGTCCATAGCCGCCGATCAGCGCCGGGAGATCGAGGAACTGCTCAAAGCGGGGCGTATCCCCGCCCTGGTGGCCACCAGCAGCCTGGAGCTCGGCATCGACATGGGGGCCATCGACCTGGTGGTGCAGGTGGAGGCGCCGGCTTCGGTCTCCAGCGGTCTGCAGCGCATCGGCCGGGCCGGCCACCGGGTGGGCGAGCCGTCCAAGGGCCTGGTCATACCCAAGTTCCGGGGCGACCTGTTGGCCGCCGCCGTCACCGCCGGGCGGATGATGACCGGGGAGGTCGAACATACCCGGGTCCCCCGCAACGCCCTCGACGTGCTCAGCCAGCAGATCGTGGCCATGGTCGCCACCGAGGACCTCGATGTCAACGAGGTGGCCGAGATGGTCTGGGGGGCCTATCCCTATTCCGACCTCACCGTTTCGGCGTTCGAGTCGGTCCTCGACATGCTGGCCGGCCGCTACCCCTCCACCGAGATGTCCGATCTAAAGGCCCGGCTCAACTGGGACCGGGTGGCCGGCCGGCTCTCGGCCCGCCCCGGTGCCCGCATGGTGGCGGTGACCAACGGCGGCACCATCCCCGAGCGGGGCCTGTACGGCGTCTTCACCCCCGAAGGCAGCCGGGTGGGCGAGCTGGATGAGGAGATGGTCTACGAGTCCCGGGTGGGCGAGACCTTCATCCTCGGCGCCACCACCTGGCGTATCGAGGAGATCAACCGGGACCGGGTGGTGGTGACCCCGGCCCCGGGTGTGCCGGGGAAGATGCCCTTCTGGCACGGGGACAAGGTGGGCCGGCCGGTGGAGCTGGGCCGGGCCCTGGGCCGGTTCACGGCCGAGGTCGAAGGGTGGGACGACGCCCGGCTGATCGAGGACTACGGCATGGACGCCAACGCTGTGACCAACCTGCGTTCCTATCTGGCCGACCAGCGGGAGGCGACCGGGGGCCTCTTGCCCACCGACCGCCAGATCGTGGTCGAGCGCTTCCGGGACGAGCTGGGGGACTGGCGGTTGTGCGTGTTGTCGCCCTTCGGGGCCCGGGTACATGCCCCCTGGGCCCTCGGCATCGAGACCAAGATCCGGGACCGGCTCGGCCTGGAGGTGCAGGCCATATGGAGCGACGACGGCATAGTGGTCCGTCTCCCCGAAGCCGATGAGGCGCCCCCGCCCGCCGATGTCCTGCTCGACCCGGACGAGGTGGAGGAGTTGGTGGTGCAGGCGGTGGGATCGAGTGCCATCTTTGCGGCCCGCTTCCGGGAGAACGCCGCCCGGGCGCTGCTGCTGACCCGGCGCCGGCCCGGCAGCCGCAGCCCGCTGTGGCAGCTGCGCCAGCGCTCGGCCGACCTGCAGGCCATCGTGTCGCGCTACGAGTCCTTCCCGATCCTGTTGGAGACCTACCGGGAGTGCCTGGCCGACGTTTTCGACCTTGGTGCACTGCGCCAGCTCATGTCCGACATAGCCGGCCGGCGGGTGCGGGTGGCGGCGGTGGAGGTGGATGCGCCTTCCCCCTTCGCCTCGGCGCTGGCCTTCGGTTACGTGGCCGCCTTCATGTACGAGGGCGACGCTCCCATGGCCGAGCGCCGGGCCCAGGCCCTGACCCTGGACCGGGCCATGCTGGCCGAGCTGGTCGGCTCGGACGAGCTGCGGGAGCTGATCGACCCCGAGGCTCTGGCCGGCCTGGAAGCCGAACTGCAGGCCCTGGCCGGGCCCCGACGGGCCAGGAACACCGAAAGCCTGGCCGATCTCCTCCGCCGCCTTGGCGACCTCTCCGCCGAGGAGCTGGCCGCCCGCTCGGACGTCGACCCCGGCGACTGGGTGGCCGAGCTGATCGGGGCCAGGCGGGCGGTGTGGATCCGCCTGGCCGGTGAGGACCGCCTGATCGCCGTCGAGGATGTCGGCCGCTACCGGGATGCCCTGGGCGCTTCCCCGCCCGCCGGTGTGCCCGAGGCCTTCCTCGAGCCCGTACCGAGCGCCCTGGGCCAGCTTCTGCGCCGCTACGCCCGCACCCACGGGCCCTTCACGCCCGGCGCCCCGGCCGCCCGCTTCGGCATCCCTCTGGCCCTGGTGGAGGAGGCCCTGTCGGTCCTCGGCGTGGAAGGCGGCCTGTCCCGGGGCGGCTTCCGCCCGGGCGGGAGCGAGCCGGAATGGTGCGAGGTCGAGGTCCTCCGCCAGCTGCGCCAGCGCTCCCTGGCCGCCTTGCGCCAGGAGGTGGAGCCGACCGCGGCCGAGGCCCTGGCCCGCTTCCTGCCCGAGTGGCACGGCATCGGCTCCGAGGCCAGAGGCCTCGACCGCTGCCTGGAGGTGGTGACCCAGCTCCAGGGTCTGGCCCTGCCCGCTTCGGTGCTCGAACGCGATGTCCTATCCGAGCGGGTGGCCGACTACAGCCCCCGCCAACTGGACGAATTGATCTCCGCCGGACTGGTCATGTGGGTAGGTGCCGGTCCCCTGGGGCGCGACGACGGCCGGGTCATGCTGATGCTGCGGTCCAACGCCGAGTTGCTCATGTCCCGCCTGCCCCCGGGTGGGGGCTCGGAACGACCCGAGGGTGACCATCACGACCACATCCGGGAGGTTCTGGGCCGGCGGGGCGCCTGTTTCTTCACCGACCTGGCCCCCCCGTCCTCACTGGCTCCGGGCCAAGAGGACTCCGTCCTCGACGCCCTCTGGGATCTGGTGTGGGCCGGGGAGGTCACCAACGACACCTTCGCGGTGGTGCGGGCCGCCGTGTCGGGCCGGGTGGCCCGGGCCCGGGGATCGGGAGGAGGGGCCCGCTCAGCGGGAGGTGGCCCCGGGCGGGCCCGGCGGCCGCAGATGGGCCGGGTGCTGGCCCTCGGCCCGCCCCGGGCCCAGGGGCGCTGGTCCCTGGTGGAACGGGCGCCGGAGCCGGCGCGGCTCGCCACCGCTTCGGGGGTGGCCCTGGCCGAGGTCCTGTTGGAGCGCCACGGCATCCTCACCCGCGACGCGGTCAGGAGCGAGGGCGTGCCCGGGGGGTTTGCCGCCGTCTACGCCGTGCTCAAGGCCATGGAGGAGTCCGGCCGGGTCCGGAGGGGGTACTTCGTGGCCGGCCTGGGCGGGGCGCAGTTCGCCGCCCCTGGAGCGGTGGACCGGATCCGGGCCAAGCGGGACTCCGACTCCGAGGGCCGGGCCCTGGTCCTGGCCGCCACCGACCCGGCCAACCCCTACGGGGCCGTGCTGGCCTGGCCGGAGCGCGGCCCGCAGCGGGCGGCCGGGGCCTACGTCGTGTCGATCGACGGCCGGGCCTGCCTGTACCTGGAGAAGGGGGGCCGCTCGGTGGTGACCCTGCGGGAGCTGGACGGGTCCTGGGAGGAACAGGCCATCGGGGCCCTGGCAGGTTTGGTGCGCGACGGCCGCTTTCCCCGTCTGTCCCTGGCCCGTTACGACGACGCCCTCGAGCCCTGGCTCCGCGCTGCCGACTTCGTCCCAACCCCCCGGGGCATGGTCCGCTACAGCTGAGGGCGACGTACTCTCGCCACCATGGCGGTGCAGGTGAGCGAGGTCATTTCGGTTGACGAGGAACTGGTGGAGGCGTGGCGGCGGCTCACCCCGCAACTGTCCAGCTCGGCTCCGCCGCCGACGGCCGAGGAATTGGCCGAGATAGTCGATTCCCCGGCCACCGTCCTGCTGGTGGCCCGCGAAGAGGATGGCCCGATTCTCGGGAGTCTCACCCTGGTCCTGTTCCGCATCCCCACCGGAGCCAGGGCCATCATCGAAGACGTCGTCACCGATGATGGCGCCCGGCGCAAGGGGGTGGGCTCGGCGCTGGTCAAAGAAGCCCTCCGCCTGGCCGAGGAGCGGGGCTGTCGCAGCGTCGATCTCACTTCCCGGCCGTCCCGGGAAGCCGCCAATCGGCTCTACCAGGAACTCGGCTTCAAGCTGAGGGAGACCAACCTCTACCGTTACAGTTCGGAGGACTGAGCGGGCCTCGGGTTGAGGGCCAGCCAGAGCCGGGCGTAGGCCCCGCCCACCCACAGCCAGGCCAGGGCCAGTCCGATGCGTTTGAGGCCGTGGTGCTGTCCTCCGATGAGTACGACCGTTGGTCGGTCGGGTCCCGGCCGCTCAATTGGGAAATGTCGAGCACCATACGCAGCTGCTGCAGGTAGATCGACAGCAGGGCCGCCGGCATGCCGACCACGAAGGACGTTCCGGTCAGGGCTCCCGCCCGCCGGGTGGCCCGCACGGCTGCGGCCGTGACCTGGGCGACGGTGGCCCTCCGCCCGGGATGGCGTCGGCGCCCCAGTCGCGGGGCCAGATAGCCCAGGGCGTAGAGAACTAGGAGCTCGGCCGCGTGCGAAGGGTCCCGGCGAAGGGCCGTGGGCAGATTCACGGACAGGCGCTCGGCGGCCATGGGCTCGGCCTCTCAGTCGCTGAGCTGGACGGGCACCTGAGTCAGGTCGGAGCGGGCCGAGCCCGAGGAGGCCAGGAAGAGGGCCAGGCTCCCCGGCCCGGGCTGGCTGACCGCAAAGCGCATGGTCACGCTGAAGGCCCCTCCCGTCCTCGGATGGGCCACCGCCTGGCACAGCAGATTGCCCGCCCCGTCGGTCAGCTGGACCTCGATGGCCTGCGTCCCGAGCTTGGAGGTCCCCGTCACGGTCAGAGGGCTGGCCACCGTGGCCCCGGTGGCCGGGCTGGCCACGCTGATGGGAGCGCCGGGCGCCGCTTGTTCGGGGGGGTTGGTGGTCGACGTCGTGGACGAGGCCGGCGCCGCCCCGGGACCGGCCGTGGTGCTGGTGGTCGACTGGGCCGTCACCCCGGCCGTGGTGGTGGTGGAAACGGCCCCGCGGTTGTGGTGGGCCGAGGGGGTCCCGGAGCTACAGGCACTCAGGGCCACGCCAAGCAGGACGGCAACGGCGGCACCGGTGACACCGCTCCGGAGGCGCCGCCCCGGGAAGACAGAGAAGACAGGGGAGAGGGAGTTCATGGCCTCGATCTTCCCGCGCCGGGCCCTGGTGGCGGCGGACCCGCCGCTCCCGATGCCAGCCGTCGCCCGGCCAAACAGACTTCCAGCCAGACTTGGGGTGTGCCGGATGGGAGACCAGGGACAGGCGCCGACCGACCGGCGTCGGCCGGCATCCCCGATCTGGTCGGCCCGGGTCTGCGGGTCCTCTTCTGCGGGATCAACCCCGGGCTGCGCTCGGCCGAGCTGGGCCTTCACTTCGGAGGCCGGGGCAATCGGTTCTGGAAGGTCCTCTACGGCGCCGGCTTCACCGACCGGGTCCTGGACCCGTCCGAGCAGGCCGCCCGGCTGCCCGCTCTGGGCATCGGCATCACCAACCTGGTCGAACGGCCGACGGCGGCGGCCGCCGAGCTCGGCCCGGACGAACTGCGCGCCGGCGCCCGGGCGCTGGAGGAGAGGGTGTCGCGGCTGGCCCCGGAGTGGGTGGCCTTTGTAGGTGTCCAGGCCTACCGGCAGGGTTTCGGCCGGCGGGCGGCCGCGGTGGGGGAGCAGCCGGAGCGGTTGGGCCCAGCCGGCCTGTGGGTGCTGCCCAACCCCAGCGGCATGCAGGCCCACTACTCACTGGCCGACATGATCGATGCCTACGCCGGGCTCAAAGGGGCCATAGAGGAAGGCCGGATGGGCGCCTCCGGAATCGGGCCATAGGATGGCCGGGCGCCCTCAGGACCGGAGGGGCCGAGGGTCACCGGTCGGGTGAGTGGACCGAACGAGGCGAGAGGTTGCAATGGCCGAGAGCATCACGATCACGGACAACCGGACCGGGGACTCGATCGAGATTCCGATCGACAACGGGGGAGTGGCGGCCACCGAGTGGCACAAGCTGCTGCCCGACCTCTGGTTCTATGACCCCGCCTTCATGCAGACGGCGGCCTGCGCCAGTGCGGTCACCTACCTGGACGGGGACTCCGGCGTCCTGCGCTACCGGGGCTATCCCATCGATCAGCTGGCGGAAAAGTCCACCTACCTGGAGGTGGCCTACCTCCTCCAGTTCGGGGAGTTGCCCAACGCCAAGCAGTTCGAGGCCTGGACGCGGGAGATCACCTACCACACCTACATCCATGAGAACCTGCGAAAGCGGTTCATGGACGGGTTCCACTACGACGCCCATCCCATGGGGATGCTCGTATCCGGGGTCGCGGCGCTGTCGACCTTCTACCCCGAGGCCAAGGACATCTTCAACCGGGAGCAGCGCCAGAAGCAGATCGTGCGGCTCATCGCCAAGATGCCGACCATTGCTGCCTGCGCCTATCGCTTCAGCGAGGGCATGCCCTTCATCTATCCCGATAACGACCTGGGCTTCACCGCCAACTTCCTGCGCATGATGTTCGTGCCCCGCCGGGAGATGGCCTGGGACGACCCGGCGCTGGCCCGGGCTCTCGACGTGCTGTTCATCCTCCACGCCGACCACGAGCAGAACTGCTCCACCACCACCATGCGGGTGGTGGGCTCCTCCCACACCGATCCCTACACGGCCACTTCGGCCGCCTGCGCCGGCCTGTACGGCCCCCGCCACGGCGGAGCCAACGAGCAGGTCATCCGCATGCTGATGGAGATCGGCTCCATCGACAACGTCGAGGACTTCATCAAGGGCGTCAAGAGCGGGAGCGGCCGTCTGCAGGGCTTCGGCCACCGGGTCTACAAGAACTACGACCCCCGGGCCCGGATCATCAAGAAGACCGCCGATGAGGTATTCGAGATCACGGGCAAGAACCCGCTCCTCGACATCGCCCTCAAGCTGGAGGAGGTGGCCCTGGCTGATGACTACTTCATCTCCCGCCGCCTTTACCCCAACGTCGACTTCTACTCCGGTCTCATCTATCAGGCCATGGGCTTTCCCATGGACATCTTCACCGTGCTCTTCGCTATCCCCCGCACGTCGGGTTGGCTGGCCCACTGGGAGGAGATGCTCGAGCAGGACTCCAAGATCGCCCGCCCCCGCCAGCTCTACATCGGGCCCCCCGAGCGGGACTACGCCCCCATCGCCAGCCGGGGCTGAGCCTCAGGCCTTGGGCCGGGAGATCTTCCGCACCAGGCCCTCCTGCACCACGGTCACGGCCAGACTGCCTTCCCGGGTGAAGATGTGGCCGGTGGCCAGGCCCCTGGCCCCGTTGGCCGAGGGACTGGCCTGGTCGTAGAGGAACCACTCATCGGCCCGGATGGGCCGGTGGAACCACATGGCGTGATCCAGGCTGGCCATCATCAGGCCCTGGTCGTCCCACACGTCCTGGTGGGGCATGACGATGGAGTCGAGCAGGGTCATATCCGAGGCGTAGGCCACCACGCAGGCGTGCAGCATGGGGTCATCGGGCAGGGTGCCGTCGGCCCGCATCCATACTTTCTGGTGCGGCTGCCCGGGTCCGTCGCCCTTGGCCCGGCGGGCCCGGCGGGGGTCGGTCACGTGGCGCTGGTCGATGGGCCGGGGCCGGTGGTACCAGTCGCCCATCTTCTCGGCAAAGGGGGCCATCCGCTCGGCAAACGTCGGCAGGCTCTCGGGCTCCGGCGCGTCGGGCATCGGGGCCTGGTGCTCGAAGCCCGTCTCATCGACGTGGAAGGACGCCGACAGGTTGAAGATGGCCCGGCCGTGCTGGATGGCGACCACCCGGCGGGTGGTGAAGGAGCGGCCGTCGCGGATGCGGTCGACGTCATAGAGGATCGGCACGTTGGGATCGCCCGGGCGCAGGAAGTAGGCGTGCAGGGAGTGGACCCGGCCAGCCTCCACCGTGCGGCCCGCTGCCACCAGGGCCTGGCCGGCCACCTGGCCCCCGAACACCCGCTGGCGCTCCTCCTGGGGGCTCAGGCCCCGGAAGATGTTGACTTCGATGGCCTCGAGGTCGAGCAGGTCGATCAGGTCGTCCAGCGCCTTCGTCACGCGCCAATGATGGCGCACTACGGTCCCCGGCCATGTCTGTCACCTTTCCCGAGGGGTTCATCTGGGGCACGGCCACGGCTGCCCATCAGGTCGAAGGCGGTAACTGGAACAACGACTGGTGGGAGTGGGAGCACACCAGCGACCGGGTGCGGGAGCCGAGCGGGGACGCCTGTGACCAGTACAACCGTTACGAGGAGGACCTCGACCTGCTGGCCGGCTTCGGCTTCAACTCCTACCGCTTCTCCATCGAGTGGGCCCGCATCGAGCCCGAGGACGGGGAGTTCTCCCGGGTGGCTCTCGATCACTACCGCCGGGTCTGTGCCGCCTGCCACGAGAGGGGTATCACCCCCATCGTCACCTTCCACCACTTCACCTCCCCCCGCTGGGTGGCGGCCCGGGGCGGATGGGCCGAGGCGGGAACGGCTGAGCTGTTCGGTCGATACGTGACCAGAGCCACCAGCCATCTGGGGGACCTGATCGGGCGAGCCTGCACCATCAACGAGCCGAGCATGGTGGCTACGGGCGGCTACCTCTCCGGCGTCTTCCCCCCGGGGAAACGGGACCGGGAGGCCAGGTACCGGGCCAATGCGACGTTCATCGATGCCCATCACCGGGCGGTGGAGGCCATCCGCTCCGGCCCGGGCGACGCCCCGGTGGGCATCTGTCTGGCCATGTCGGACTACCAGGCCGTGGACGGGGGCGATGCGTATCTGGATCGGATCCGCACCGGGATGGAGGACGTCTTCCTGGACGCCCTGGACGGGGACGACTTCGTCGGGGTCCAGTGCTACAGCCGCACCCGGGTGGGCCCGTCGGGGGCCCTGCGGCCGGAGCCGGGGGTGGAGCTGACCCAGATGGGCTATGAGTTCTGGCCCGAGAGCCTGGAGGCGACCATTCGCCGGGCCTATGACCGATCGGGCGGCGTGCCCGTGGTGGTCACCGAGAACGGCATCGGCACCGATGACGACACCCGTCGCATCGAGTACACCCGCCAGGCCCTCCAGGGGATCCGGCGCTGTTTGAACGACGGCATCGACGTGCTGGGCTACGTGCACTGGACCCTGCTTGACAACTTCGAGTGGGCCGAGGGCTACCGGCCGACGTTCGGCCTGGTGGGGGTGGACCGGAAGACCTTCGAGCGCCGTCCCAAGCCCAGCGCCAGCTGGCTCGGCCATATCGCCCGCGCGGGGACGATGGATTAACTCCGGGCCCATCCCGGTAAAGTTCGACTGTGCAGCTAACCCCGTCGGGCGTGGTCGCCTGGGCCCGCTCGGACGAGGGTACGAAGGCGTTCAAATACACCGCCACCAGCGCGGTCTCGACCGTGGCCAGCCAGGCCGCCTTCATCCTCGTCTACGGGGTGTTCGGGCTCCTCAACTCCCGGTACTCGAGCATCACCGCCACCGTGGTGGGCACCATCCCGTCCTACTGGCTCAACCGGAACTGGGCCTGGGGAAAGTCAGGCCGGTCGCACTTCTTGAAGGAGGTGGCGCCGTTCTGGATCATCGCCGCCATCGGGTTGGTCTTCTCCACTTGGGGAGTGGACTTCACCAAGACCCACACGGCCATGGTGCACGACCACACCCTGCGCACCATCGAGTTGGCCGGCGCCTACCTGGGCTCGTTCGGGATCCTCTGGATCGGCAAGTTCATTATCTTCAACCGGTTCCTCTTCGTGCATCACGGCCCCGAGGAAGACGACCTGGTCGTATCGGCCCCGCCCACGCCGCCCCTGGACGAGTTCCACCCCCACCACGCCCACCCCAGCCCCAGCAACAACACCATGGCCAGGCGTACCCCCAGCAGCCCGACCACGTCGAAGGGTGTGTAGCCCGACCGGGTGGCGACGCTGGCCGACAGGACCTGAGCCCGGCCCAGGGAGGTCCGGGCCCGCACCCGGCCCCGGTTATCGATGATGGCGCTATAGCCGGTGGGGGCCGACTGAACGACGTCCCGGCCCGTCCCGATCGCCCGCAGGCGGGCGGCGGCCACTTCGACGGCGGGGACCTGGCCGCTCGAATAGGAAGCGGCATTGGTCGGCACCAGTAGCACCCGACCCCCGGCCCGCACGCCCGAGAGGGCCCGGGAGTCGAAGAAGACCTCCCAGGAGATGCAGACGGCAAAGTTCCCCGTCGGCGTGGCCAGGTATCCCGCCCCTCGACCCGGGACGGCGTCACGAGGGACGACGGACAGGTTGGCGAAGTGGGAGAGGAAGGAGCGGAAGGGGATCCACTCCCCGAAGGGGACCCGGTGCACCTTTTCGTAGGGCCGGGTGCGGCCCCCCGTGGGGGTCCAGGCAAAGACCTCGTTGAGGAAGCGGGTGGCGCCCACCGGCTCGGTGACCCCGGCCACCACTGTGGTCCGTCGGGAGGCGGCGATGGCTCGCATGATGGCGTCCTGGGGCGAACCGGCCAGCGGGCCATCCAGTTCCAGGACGTTCTCGGGCCAGACGATGAGGGAGACCGGCCCCCGTATCTCGGCGGTGGCGGCCACCTGGGCGTTGAAGGCCAGGACGGGATCCCGATCGACGGCCCGCAGGCCCCGGGGCCCGCCGCCCTGCACGTCGGCCACACTCAGATGCCCGGTCGGCGGACCGCCGTCGGGGGCGATGGCGCCAATCACGGTCAGAGCCACGGCAGCCAGCCCGAGACCGACGGCGGCCAGCAGGCGGTGTCGCGGGAAGGGTGGCCGCCCTCCTGCCCCGGTCGAGATGCCGATGCTGCCGGCGCCGGCCGGGCCCGCCGGCGTCGCCCGGCGGCGGACCTCGGCCGCCAGCACCAGGGCGAGCCCGGCCAGGGCGGCTCCGACGGCGGCCGTTCCCCCCGTGACCAGGACGGAACCGCCCAGGCGGGCCAGCTCGGCCAGGGGGGCGGCGGCCTGGCCCTGGGACAGCTCGGTGATGGGCACCCCGCCGAAGGGCCAGGTGTCCCGGAGGGCCTCGGCCGCGGCTACGGCGGCGGGGAAGGCGACCAGGCGGCCCCGGCCCGGCGGGGTGAGCAGGCCGGCCAGGGCGTAGAAGCTGGACTCCACCAGCACCGCGATCGGATAACCAGGGGCGGTGAAGTCGATCATCCAGACCAGGCCGGGGATCAGGAGTCCGAAACCGAAGAGGAACCCGCAGGCGATCCGACGGCGGGCCCGGGCCCGGTAGAGCGACACGGCCAAGAGGGCCAGGCCCGCCGGCCCCGCCGGCCAGATCCCGATCGGCGGGATGGACAGGAAGGCGATACCGCCCCCGGCCAGAGCGGCCAGGTGGGCGCTCGAAACCCAGCGCAGACGGCGCCGGCCCATCAGGCCGATGCGGGGGCCAGCCGGACGGTGACGTGATCGGCCGCCCGTCGGCCCGAGGAGATGCACGCCGGTATGCCGACGCCGCGGTAGGCGCCTCCGGCCACGGCCAGGCCCGGGATACCGGCCACGGACGCCTCGATGCGGTCGACCAGCTCCAGGTGGCCCACGGCGTATTGGGGGAAGGCCCCGACCCAGCGGGTGACCAGGGACTCCCCGGGCGGCCGCCGCAGGCCCATGGCATCGGCCAACTCGGCGTGGAGGGCGCCCACCAGTTCCCCATCGGACAGATTCATGGCCCGCTCATCGAGATGGCGGCCGGCCGAGGCCCGGATGAAGACCTGGCCGGGAGCCGACACGTGGGACCACTTGGCCGACATCCAGGTGGCCGCGGTCATGAGCCGCCCCTGGGGGCGGGGGACGAGGAACCCGGTGCCGTCCAGGGGCCCGGGCACATCCTCGCGGCGGTAGGCCAGGCTGACCACGGCCACCGAGGCGTGCTCGATCCGGCCCAGTTCGGTGGCCGCATCCGGGCAGACCTGTCCCAGGAGCCGGGCCGCCGCCGGCGCCGGCGTGGCCACGATCACGGCGTCGGCGGCCAAGGTGGCCGACCCGCTCCGGCCACTGTTCCCGCCGGCGCCGTCCCCGTTGGCGCCTCCGGCGCCGAGCGAGACGGTCCAGCCCCGGGCCGAGCGGCTCAGACCGGTCACGGCCGTTCCGGTGCGGATCTCGACGCCGGCTTCAGCCAGGCGTCCGGCCAAGGTGGCGATGACGTGGGACAGGCCGCCCGGGTGGGTGAGGAAGACCGGCGGGGGACCCGCGCCGGCCGTCCCGGTCACCTTGGCCGCGGCGGCCTGGGCGGCGGCGGCCTGGGCCCGGAGGGCGCGCAGCAGGCTCCGACCCGAGCGGGCGGCGGCGTCCAGCTGGGGAGCGGTGGCGGCGGCCGAGAGCAGCTCGCTGCGCCCGGCGTGGATGCCTCCGACCAGGGGGTCGACCAGCCACTCCTGGATGCCCCGGCCGAAGCGGGCGCTGACGATCTCCCCGACGGCCCGGTCCCCTTCCATCCGGGTGGCCGGCAGCACCAGGTCCAGGGCCGCCCGGGCCAAGGCCAGGGGCCGGACGGCGCCGGAGCGGGCTACCGCGCCCAGGTCGGACGGCACCCCGAGGACCAGGCCTTCGGGCAGCCTCCGAAGCCGTCCCCGGGTCCAGAGATAGGCGTGGCCGCCGGCCGGGCTGACCAGCTCGTCCCGCAGGCCGAGCTCCCGGCACAAATCCACCCCGAAGGGCACCCGGGCCAGGAAGGCGTCCGGACCCAGTTCCAGGGTGGTGCCGGCCAGCGATCCGGTCAGGATCTTGCCCCCCAGCCGATCGCCGGCTTCCAGCACGATCACCCGGGGTCGGGCGGGTCCGGCTGCGGGGCCGGCCCAGCCGGCACGGGCGGCACCGCCGGCATGGGTGGCGCCGGCGGCTACGTCGGCGCCGGAGGCTTCCGAGCCGCAGAGCTGCCACGCCGCCGCCAGCCCGGCTATTCCCCCGCCGATGACGACCACGGTCGGTCGGTGGGGCCCGCCATCGGGACTCAAAGCCGGCCGCTGGCCCCGGCCGTCACCTGGGCCACCATGTGGCAGAAGGCGGGGTCATCGTTGAGCGACTCCGTCCGGGCGAAGGCCAGGCCCAGTCGGTCCGCCTTGGCCCTGGCCTCGATGTCCAGGTCATAGAGGACCTCGAGGTGGTCGCTGGTGAACCCGGCCGGGCAGATGACCACGGCCCGAGCCCCCTCGGCGGCGGCGGTCTCGATCGACTCCAGGACGTCGGGTCCCAGCCACGGCTCGGGCGTCCGTCCGGCGCTCTGCCAGGCGACCTTCCACCGGGCCACGCCGGCGGCGGCGGTCACCGCCTCGGCGGTCTCGCGCAACTGGTCGGGATAGGGGTCGCCCATGTCCAGGACCCGGCTGGGGAGGCTGTGGGCGGTCACCAGGACCTGGGTGTCGGCGGCCGGGACACCGGTGGATCGCACGGCGTCTTCCAGCCGGGCCGCCAGGAGCTCGACCAGTTCGGGTTCCAGATGCCAGCTGCGCACCGGGTGAACGGTCATCCCGAGGGCGGCGGCGGTCTCCTCCACCCTCTCCAGGTACTCACCGACCGAGAGGACTGAGTAGTGGGGCGCCAGCACCATGGCCACCATCTCGGTGATGCCGGCGGCGGCCACCGCTCGGACTCCCTCCTCCAGGAAGGGCGCGGCGTGCTTGGAGGCGGTGAAGACCCGGAACTCGGTGGGGTCGATGGCATCCAGGGCGGCCTGGACGCCGGCCGCCTGGGACCGGGTCCGCTCCGCCAGGGGGGAGAGGCCCCCGATGGCGTCGTAGCGGCGCTGCAGGTCGGCCAGCTGTTCGGGGGTGGGCGGTCGGCCCCGGCGAATATGGGTGTAATAGGCCTCGACCTCGCCCTCCCGCTCCGGGCTGCCGTAGGACATGAGCAGGATGGCTGTGCTCATGGCGCGCCTCCGGCGCGGCGGCTCATGCTGCGCCGCCTCCGGCGCGGCGGCTCATGCTGCGCCGCCTCCGGCGCGGCGGCTCATGCTGCGCCGCCTCCGGCGCGGCGGCTCATGCTGCGCCGCCTCCGGCATGCGGCTGGAGGCCGCCTTCGGCATGGACCAGCTCGACCACCCGGGTGAGGATGTCCGGGTCGGTGCCGGGCAGGACGCCGTGGCCGAGGTTGAACACGTGGCCGGGTGCTCCGCCGGCGTCGGCCAGCACCGCCCGGGTCGCCTCCGCCACCACCTCCCAGGGAGCCACGCACAGGGCCGGATCGAGATTCCCCTGAACGGCCCGGCCGGCCCCGACCCGCCGGCGGGCCTCGGCCAGGGTGACCCTCCAGTCCACCCCGACCACGTCGGCGCCGGCCTCGCCCATCAGCCCCAACAGCTCCCCATTGCCCACGCCGAAGTGGATCCGGGGCACGCCGGCGCCGGCCAGGCCGGAAAGGACCTTCCGGCTGGCCGGCATGACGAAGCGCTCGTAGTCGGCCGCCGACAATCCGCCGGCCCAGCTGTCGAAGAGCTGAATGGCCGAGGCGCCGGCGTCCACCTGGGCGGCCAGGAAGGCCAGGGAGAGGTCGGCCAGGCGGTCCATGAGGGACATCCACAGGTCCGGATCAGCGTGCATGAGCGACTTGGTCCGGGCGTAGTCCCGGGACGGGCCGCCCTCGATCAGATAGCTGGCCAGCGTGTATGGCGCCCCGGCAAAGCCGATGAGTGGCACCTCCAACTCCCTCACCAGCAGGCGCACCGTCTCGATCACATAGGGAACGTCGGCCTCGGGCTCCAGGGCTCTGAGGCGGGCGAGGTCAGCGGCACCGCGGAAGGGCGTCTCGACCACCGGGCCGGTGCCGGGGACGATGTCGACACCGAAGCCGATGGCGGCCAGGGGCACCACGATGTCGGAGAAGAGGATGGCGGCGTCGACCCCGTAGCGGCGCACCGGCTGCAGGGTGATCTCGGCGCACAGGGCCGGGTCGGCGATGGCGTCGAGGAAGCGCCCGTCGCCCCGCACCCGGTGGTACTCCGGGAGGGCGCGCCCGGCCTGGCGCATGAACCAGACCGGTACCTGATCGACCGCCTGACCCCGGCACGCCCGGATAAAGGGGCTTTCGGCGTGCCCAGCCCTGGCGGTCGTCATCGGCCCGGGACCCTACCCAAACGCCCTGGGTATCCCTGTTCGGGCCTCCCGGACGGGGTCGGTGGCGCGTATGCTTATCGACTCCCCAAACGGGGCGGAGGACGCACTTTTGCCCACGCATCCCGAGCTTTCCGCCGAGCAGGAACACATCGATCGCGCCTACGGGCAGCTGGAGGCGATGCGCGAGTTCGCCCGCTCGCACATGTCCTCGGTGCTGGCCCAGGGCAAGGGCGGCACGGCCCAAGCCCGGGAGGAGCGCGATGTGATCGTCCGGCGCAGCCTGGCCCGCCTCCAGCAGCTGGACATCGGCCGGGAGGCCTTGTGCTTCGGCCGGATCGACCAGGCGGCCGAACCAGCCGGGCGGGACGCCACTGACGCCAGTGGCGAGCCGGCCGGCCACGGAGGCGACTGGGGCGGAGGAACGCCCGCCGGTCCCGAGACGTTCTATATCGGCCGGCTGGCCGTGTCCGGCCCGGAAATGGAACCGCTGGTGGTCGATTGGCGGGCCCCGGTGGCCGAACCCTTCTACCGGGCCACCGGCGCCCATCCGATGGGCCTGGTGCGCCGGCGCCATTTCCTCACCGACGGGCCGGTCCTGCAGGCCATCGAGGACGAGGTCTTTGGTGAGGGCGACATCGGCCAGACGACCCTCGGCGGCATCCTGGTCTCGGCCCTGGACCGGGCCAGGACGGGCCGCATGCGCGACATCGTCGCCACCATCCAGAAGGAGCAGGACGAGATCATCCGGGCCCCCCTGCCCGGGGTCCTGGTCGTCCAGGGCGGTCCGGGAACGGGCAAGACGGCCGTCGCCCTGCACCGGGCCGCCTACCTCCTCTACACCCACCGCTTCCCCCTGGAGCGCCAGGGTGTCCTGGTCATCGGGCCCAACCAGCTCTTCCTGCGCTACATCGAGTCGGTCCTACCCTCACTGGGTGAGAGCGGGGCGGTTCTCTCCACCTTGGCCGGCCTGGTGTCCGAGGTCCGGGTGCGAGCCACCGATGGTCCCGGCCCGGCCGCCCTCAAGGGTGAGGCGCGCATGGCTCGGGTCCTGGCCCGGGCGGTGAGGGACCGCCAGCGCCCGCTGCGGGCCGGCCTGGAGATCCCCTTCGGCTCCTTGGTGCTGCGCCTGAACGCCGAGGACACGGCCGCGGCGGTAACGGCCGGACGGCGCCGCCAAGGGGCTCACAATCGGAGGCGGCGGTATGTGGAATCGGAGCTGTTTCGCCGTATCCATCGGGTCTACCTCGAGGCGGTGGGGGCCAGGGAGCTCAGTGCCGCCGGAGGCGGCGGGGGCGGCGGGGGCGGCGGAGACGCCGGAGGCGGCGGGGGCGGCGGAGAGGGCGAGGTGCCTGAGCGGGATGGCGGGCTGGCCAAGGTCATACCCCTGTTCCCTCAACCGGAGGAGGACTGGGAGGTGGACCAGGACGGGGAGGAACTCGATGAGGCCGAGTTGCGCTCCCGTCTGCGCCGCCATCCGGTGGTGGTGGAGGCCCTGGAGCGGATGTGGCCCCGGCTGCTGCCCGAGGAGCTGGTCCACGACCTCCTGGGGGCACCGGCTCTGCTGGCCTCGGCGGGCAAGGGCGTGCTGAGCGAGGAGGAGGTCCGCCTGCTGTACCGGCGCCGCTCCAGCCGGTTGGAGGACATCCCGTGGACGGCGGCCGACATCGCCCTGGTGGACGAGGCCAAGCTGCTGGTCGGGGTGGTCCGGCCCAACGACAGCGCCGAATGGCCCCGGACCTACGGGCACATAGTGGTGGACGAGGCCCAGGATCTCTCCCCGATGCAGCTGCGGATGCTGGCCCGGCGCTCCACGGCCGGCTCCATGACCGTGGTGGGGGACGTGGCCCAGGCCACCGGGGCCCTGGCTCCCCCTGGATGGGAGGCGGTGGTCGAGCACCTGACGCCCCGGAAGAAGCCGGCGGTCACCGAGTTGAGCGTCAACTACCGGACCCCGGCCGAGATCATGGACGTGGCCGCCGGCGTCCTGGCCGCGGCCGCCCCGGGTCTGGTGCCGCCGCAGTCGGTGCGCAGCACCGGGTCGGTGCCGCGCTTCGTGGCCGCCCCCTCGGCCGAGGCGCTGGCCAAGACTGTGGCCGAGGAGGCCCGCTCGGAGCTGGCGGCGGTGGACGGCGGAACGGTGGCCCTGGTCTGCCCCGACGCCTGGCTGGACCGGCTTACCGCCGACCTGGAGCAGGCCGGGCTGGAGTTCGGTCTGCCCGACCGCGACGGACTGGACCGCCCGGTCACCCTGGTGCCGGTGGGGGTGGTCAAGGGCCTGGAGTTCGACTCGGTGATCGTGATCGAGCCGGCCGCGGTGATCGAGGGCGCCGCCCAGGGCCTAAGAGCCCTCTATGTCGCCCTCACCCGGGCCACCCGCCGCCTCAGCGTCGTCCACCACCGCCCCCTCCCGGAGGCTCTCAGGCAATAGCAAGGGAAGCAACGACTCCGGCGGCAGCGCCGCCCGGGGTTGGGCCCCCGGGCACGGCGGCGGGCGTGGTCCGAAGGACCCGGGTGCCCGCCGCTAAAGCAGCGTGCTCGGGCGCGGGTGGGAAGGCAAGGCGTTGAGGCGGTCCTTCCAGTCCGAGCTGGCGCCCACGGCGTCGACGTAGGCGGCGGTGCGCTTGGCCGTGCGGGGGGCCAGGTCGACCAGCGGGTCGATGTCCTCCAGATGGGCGTCGAGGACGCTGCGGAGCATGGTCAGGGCCTCGGCGCGGATCTGGGAGATGCGGGACTCGGTCACGCCCAACTCCTCGGCCAGCTCCCGCATGGGGCGCTCATCGAAGAAGTAGCCCACCACCACGTGGCGCATGCGGTCGGGCAGATTGGACACGGCGTCCAAGAGGTAGGAGCGACGTTCCCGGTCGATGATCTGGACATCGGGGCCCCGCTCATCGGCCGGAAGGGCGGCGGCCCCGTCCCCGTCGACCACCAGGGCATCGAAGTTGAGCACCACGGCCCGGTGGACATCCCCGGTGAGGGAATCCAGCGTCGCCAGCTCCATGCCGAGGTGGGCGGCCACCTGGGCCGGGGCCGGGGCCGAGCCGTTGGCGGCGGTCAGGTGGTCGACGGCGGCGGTGACGCTGCGGGCCCGGGCCCGGACCGAGCGGCTGGCCCAGTCCCGGCTGCGGAGCTCGTCCAGCAGGGCGCCGCGGATGCGGGCTGAGGCGAAGCGGTCGAAGGCGATGCCCCGCTCCGGGTCGTAGCCCCGGGCGGCCTGGGCCAGGCCGGCCAGGGCCGCCGAGAGCAGGTCGCTGCGCGAAACATGCCTAGGCACCCGCTGGAGCAGGTCGGATACGGCCCGCTGCGCCAGTTGCCAGTGCTCGGTTACCAGCTGCTCCTCGTCGACGCCGTACTGATTGGTGGGGACCGAGGAGAGGTTCTTGGTCCTTTGTGCCATGTAAGCCGTTATCGGACATCTGGGACCCTGAGAACATCGGCCGCGCGGGTGGTCGGCTATGCGGGCGTAGCCCGATCTGGCTATGGAAAAGGGACAGATGCCACTAACCCGGACGCCCTAGTCACCCGGGCAAGGTGTCAACCCCGCTACGCAATACCCTGGGAAGGTGGCTTCCTGGGGGGTGGTGGTGGTTGACCAGTGGCCCCTCGTCCGTCTTGGTATCGGCCGCTCCCTGCCGGGCATTAGCTACCGGATACTGGAAGAAGCCGACGGCCCGGTGGCGGCCCGGGCGGCCATCCGCCGCCGCCATCCGGATCTGGTGGTCCTGGGCGACCATCTCGGCGAAGATGGCTCCTCCCTCGTCGCCATGGCCAAATCCCAGGGCGCCCGCGTGCTGGCCCTGGTCGATCGGCCCTCCCGGAACCAGCTGGCCGCCCTGGCGGTGGCCGGGGCGGACGGGATCATGATCGCCTCGGTCCCGGCCGATGAGCTCCTGGGGGCGGTGGAGCGGATCATGGCCGGGGAGCGGGCCCTGTCCGGAGAGTTGGTGCCCGCCCTGGCCGGCATCGTCCTGCACGAGACGGCTCCGCCGGCCCCGGTGGGGTCGCTCACCGACCGGGAGCGCCAGGTCCTGGCCTGCCTGGTCCGGGGGGCCCGCAACGAGGAGATAGCCGCCGAGTTGTTCCTGTCCCCGTCCACCGTCAAGACCCATCTGAGCAGCATTTACGCCAAGCTGGAGGTGCGTAGCCGGCACGAGGCCACGGCCATCGCCCTCAAGCTCGGGCTGGTCCATCCCTGAATATGTGAACCAGATAGGCCCGTAGATGTGATCGGACCCCTCCGGATCGACTAGTAAAGGGGCCGTGAGCCAGGTCCTCGCCACGGAGCCCCCCAGTCGCTACGCCGCTCCGGCCCATCCGTCCCGGCCGCCGCTGCTGAATGTGGGCGTGATGGTGTGGCTGGGTTCGGAGCTGATGTTCTTTGCCGGCCTGTTCGCCGCCTTCTTCACGGTGCGGGCCCAGGACACCGTGGCCGGCGTGTGGCCCCCCAGGGGGATCCACCTCGATGTCCTGCAGTCGGGCATCTTCACCGCCATCCTGGTGGCGTCCAGCTTCACCATGCAGAGGGCGCTGTGGTCAGAGGAGCGCCGGGGCGACCGGGAGCAGGCCCGCCGCTGGGTGATCCTGACCTTCATCATGGGCTCCTTGTTCCTGGCCAACCAGGGATATGAGTGGTTCCACGTCGATTTCCGCATCTCGCATGACGCCTTCACATCTCTGTTCTTCCTCATGACCGGCCTGCACGGGCTCCACGTCTTCGTGGGCCTGGTGGCCATGGCCGCTTTCTACGGGCGCCTGGCCGGGCCCGGCGGGGACCCGGGCGAACGCTCGGTGTTCCAATGCGTCACCTACTACTGGCACTTCGTCGACGTTGTATGGGTCTTCCTGTACAGCGCCATCTTCCTCCTGAAGGGGTAATCAGGCCTTCCATGCCCCCCTCTGATCGACCCGTCCGACCGGCCATGGCCCGCCGGACACGCCAGATGGCCCTGCCTGCGCTGCTCGTCATGGGCGTGGCCGCCGTGTCCATCGTCCTGTTCGGCTCTACGGCCCGGGCCCAGAGCGCCGGCTCGACGGCGGCCACGGTCCAGCCGGCGGCGCCGGCCACCACGGTCCAGTCGGCCGCGTACGTCACCTCGGTCCAGCCGGCGGCGCCGGCCACCACCGTGCCGGCCGGCACCCACAACCACGCCCTGGGCAACACCGGGGGCACCCACTACCAGGACACCGAGTTGGGCGCCGGGGCGGCCACCGGTAGGCAGCTGTTCGTCCAGGCCTGCTCCTCCTGCCACGGCACCGGTGCCGAGGGATCGGCCCGGGCGCCCACCCTGGTCGGCCTGGGCTCGGCAACGGTGGACTTCTGGATCATCACCGGCCGCATGCCGCTGGAGATCCCCAGCCAACAGGCCATGCGCAAGAACCCGATCTTCTCCATCACCCAGGCCAAGGAGATAGCCCAGTACGTGGCCTCCCTCCAGGTGCCCGCCTACGCGGGCAGCCAGCCCCCGGGCCCCTCCATTCCCGGGACCATCGATCTGTCCAAGGCCAACTTGGCGCAAGGCGGGGAGTTGTTCCGCCTCAACTGCTCCACCTGCCACAGCCTGACGGCCAGCGGCGGGGCCCTTAGCTACGGCGCCTTTGCCCCCGCCCTGGGCTCGGACACACCTCTGGAGATAGCCGAGGCCATCCGGACCGGACCGGGCAACATGCCCCGCTTCACCATCGCCCAGCTCTCCAGCCAGGATGAGGCCGACATCATCAAATACGTCCGATACGTCGTGCATCCCCAGGACCACGGCGGGTTCAACCTCGGCCACGTCGGGCCGACTACCGAGGGCTTCATCGGGATCGTGGTCGGGGTGGGCCTTTTGATGCTGGCCGCCTTCTGGATAGGAGACCGGGCATGACCGACGTCAGCGGGCCCCACGACCCCGGCGCCCCGGCGGGGCACGCCGGGGCCTCCGGCGGGCATGGCGACCCCGGCGGGCACGGCGCCGCCCCCATCGGGACGACCGACACCGAGACCTACGCTGCTCAGCTGTCGGTGGCGGCCAGGAACCCGAAGCGGGTCGAGATGGTCGTCGGGGCCTCGTTCATCCTGGCCATCCTGTCCGTGTTCGTTTTGGGCTGGATCTACACCCAGCGGGGCAACCCCCAGATCGAAGGGGCCATGCTCTTCGTCCTCTTCGGGGGCATCGGCTTCGGCATGGCGGCCTGGGGCAAGTACCTCATGCCCCGGGGACCTTTCGTGGAGGAGCGGGAGGTGCTCACCTCCGAGGCCGATGGGCACGCCTTTGCCGAGACGCTCAAGCGGGGCCAGGTCGCCATCGAGGGGCGACGCTCGTTCCTGCTCAAGCTCTTCCTGGCCGCCAGCGGGCTGATGGGCGCCATCCTGCTCTTCCCCCTGCGCTCCCTGACCCCGGTGGGGGCGTCGGCCAACGGGCCGTTCTACAAGACCCAGTGGAAGCCGGGCTCGCTGGTGGTGGACGAGAACAACAACCCGGTCCACTACACCACCCTGGACGTGGGTGGCTCCATGACCGTCTTCCCCCAGGGCTACACCGACGCCGAGGACGACCAGACCCTACTGATCCGGGCCTCCCTCAATCCGGTGGCCCCGCCCGACCAGTCCCACAAGTTGCAGTGGTCCCCGGTCGGCTATCTGGCCTTCTCCAAGCTGTGCACCCACGCCGGCTGTCCGGTCGGCCAGTACGAGGCCGAGTACCAGAAGCTGCTCTGCCCCTGCCACGAGTCGACCTTCAACGTGCTCGACGCCTGCGCCGTGGTCTTCGGCCCGGCGCCCCGGCCGCTGCCCCAGCTGCCGCTCACGCTAGATTCCAACGGCTATCTCCGGGCCCTGTCGAGTTACGGTGAGCCGGTTGGCCCAGGCTTCTGGTACAGGGACGCACTGTGACACTGATCAGCGGAAGCAGTACCCCCGTCGGGATGCGGGAGAAGGCGGCCGACGCCGGTAAGAAGGCTGCCGTCAAGCAGGGCAAGGACATCGATGAGCGCCTGGGCCTGGCCTCAGCCGGCCGGTGGATGCTCAATTACATCTTCCCCGACCACTGGTCCTTCATGTTGGGCGAGATCGCCCTCTACTCCTTCATCATCCTGCTGCTGACGGGGATCTACATCGCCTTCTTCTTCGTGGATTCGGCCCACGAGATCATCTACCACGGGTCCTACATCCCGCTGCAGGGCGTCAAGATGTCCGAGGCCTACGCATCGACGCTGTCCATCAGCTTCGACGTGCGGGCCGGGCTGGTCATCCGCCAGATGCACCACTGGGCCGCCCTGATCTTCATCGGTGCCATCGGCATCCACATGTGCCGGATCTTCTTCACCGGCGCCTTCCGCAAGCCCCGGGAGATCAACTGGACCATCGGCCTGACCCTGATGATCCTGGCCATCATGAACGGGTTCCTGGGCTACTCGCTGCCCGATGACCTGATCTCCGGCGGTGGACTCCGCATCTTCTACTCGGTCTTCGAGTCCATACCCTTCGTGGGCACCTGGGCCATGGAGATGCTCTACGGCGGGCCCTACCCGGGCACCACCATCCTCGCCCACATGTACGTGCTGCACGTCTTCGTGGTGCCGATCATCATCCTGGGCCTGTTGACGGCCCACCTGGCCATCATCATGCGCCAGCACCACAGCCAGTTCCCGGGTAAGGGCGCCACCGAGACCAACGTGGTCGGCACCCCCATGTGGCCCGGGTACATGGCCAAGTCCGGCGGCTATTTCTTCATGACCATGGCCGTGACCGCGCTGCTGGGCGGCCTGGCCCAGATCAACCCCGTCTGGCTGTTCGGGCCCTACGACCCCATCCGGATCAGCACCTTCACCCAGCCCGACTGGTACATCGGCTGGTTGGACGGCGCCCTGCGGCTCTGGCCCAACTGGGAGACGCACTTCCCGGGCCACATCATCGCCAACACCTTCTATCCGGCCGTCATCCTGCCCGGGCTCATCTTCAACGTCCTCTACATCTACCCGTTCCTCGAGGCCAAGCTGACCGGTGACAAGGCGTACCACAACCTGCTGCAGCGACCTCGTGACGTTCCCGGGCGCACCGCCTTCGGCGCCGGCTTCCTGGCCTTCTTCGTGGTGCTATTGCTCGGAGGGTCCGAGGACGTCATAGCCGTGGCCTTCGACACCTCCGTCCAGGCGGTGGTGTGGGCGCTGCGCGTCGGCTTGTTCGTCATACCGCCCATCGTGGCCGCCGTCGCCTACCTGCTCTGCAAGGAACTCTCAGCCGTACCCTCGGCTGGCAAACGGCCGGTGGCCAACGTCATCGTTCGCGGTGTGGACGGTGGCTATTCGGCCACGCCGGTCGAGCTCCATCCGCTCGAGGCGGAGCACCACCACGAGCTCGAGCCCGCTCCCGTGGGCCATCTCCTGATGCCGGAACCCCAACTGGTGACGGCCGGCGTGGCGAGCCCGTCAACGGCTGGGGAGCGGACCGACCGGGGACCGGCGCCGGCCACCTCGGCCGCCTCCGCCACGGTGCAGAGCACGGCCGCCTCCGACATCCCTGGCGTACGCCAGGTCAGCCGCCAGGAGGCCGCGGGCGAGCCCGCGCCGCGCTCGGGTCGGCACCTCTTCTTCCCCCGCCGCTCCCACGGTGCCGAGGGGGGCAAAGGCTCCAACGGGGATGACGCCGCCGGGGACGCGACCGGTTCCGCACCGGGCTCCGACTCGGACACCGGCTCCGACTGAGCCGGCGACGGCTAAAGCGCCGTCGCTACGGCCGCCCCGGATCGCTGTGAGATTCCTGAGAGGGATCGAGACATGCAACATGAACACACCCACCCCGAATTCGCCAGATGTCGTTTGGTGGAGAATTTTCGTTCGTTCCATAACACATCTGTAATATAAATCGGGTGGGTGTTCAAGTCGCATGTGTGGGCGCTCCCCCGTCCGCGGGGCAAGCCGCAATAGGGTCCGTCGGTCGTTCGTGACACCGGATCGCTCATCAACGGGTCGTTGGCCTACGCCATCGCTGAGGCTGAGGCCCTTTAGAGGCGAAGCCCTTTAGACGTAGCCGCCCCGGCGGGACTCCATGGTGTAGCCGATCAGGGTGGCCACCACGCCGGCGCCGCCCAGGACCCCCAGCCAGGCGCCGAAGACCAGGGCCAGGCACACGACGGCGGCGGAGATGCCTAGGCAGAACGGCCAGATGCTCGAGGATGGGAAGGCGCCGACGGTACCGGCGCCGTCCTCCAGCTCCGCCTCGTCGGAATCCTCCGGTCGGGGCGCCATGTTTGCCCCGCGGGACCAGCCCCACCAGAAGAGATACGAACCGGGGAGGAAGCCGAGGAAGACCGTAAAGAGGAGCATCACCGAACCGGCGTGCTCGTAGGACGTGAACCAGTAGACGAGGCAGATGGCGGCGAAGAAGAGGGCCGTTCCGAGCAGGACATAGGCCTCGACCCGGTAGCCCTTGTAGACGCGGGGCACGGTCGGCTCCGGCGCCGGCCCGGGATCGACGTCTGCGCTCACTTGTGGCTCCCGTGGCTCCCGTGGGGCTGGATGTCCTCGATATCGGCGTGGTTCATGTCCCACACCGGCCGCTCGGAGCGGATGGGGGGAATGCGCTCGAAGTTGTGGTGCGGCGGGGGAGAGGTGGTGGCCCACTCCAGGCTGTTGGCGTCCCAGGGGTTGCCCCCGGCCGGTACCGGCCGGCGCCAGGAGACCCACATGTTGACCAGGAAGATGACGAAGGAGAGGCCCACCAGCCAGGCGCCCACTGAGGAGATCCGGTTGAGGTTGGTGAAGCCGTCGGAGGCCTGGTAGATGGCGATGCGGCGGGGCATGCCGTGCAGACCGACCAGGTACTGGGGCACGGTCTGGAACCAGAAGCCGATGAACAGGACCCAGAAGTGGGCCCAGCCCAGCTTTTCGTTGAACATGCGCCCGGTGAACTTGGGGTACCAGAAGTACCAGCCGCAGAAGCCGCCGAAGACGGCCGTGCCCATCAGCACCTCGTGGAAGTGGGCAACAAGGAAGTAGGAGTTGTTGGTGTAGAAGTCGAGCGGCGGGGCGGAGAGGATGATCCCGGAGAGGCCCCCGGCCAGGAACACCACGAGGAACCCGACGGCAAAGATCATCGGGGTCTTGAACACGATCGACCCCCGCCACATGGTGCCGATCCAGGCGAAGAACTTGATGCCGGTGGGCACGGCTATGAGCATGGTCATGCCCGAGAAGAAGGGCAGCAGCACGGCGCCGGTGGCGAACATGTGGTGGGCCCACACGCCGGTGGAGAGCCCGGCTATCGCCAGGGTGGCGAAGACGATGCCCTTGTAGCCGAAGATGGGCTTGCGGGCGAAGACGGGGATCACCTCGGTGACGATGCCGAAGTAGGGCAGGGCGAGGATGTACACCTCGGGGTGGCCGAAGAACCAGAACAGGTGCTGCCAGAGGATGGGGACGCCGCCGCCGTTGGTCTCGAAGATGTGGGTGTGGAAGTGGCGGTCGAAGTACAGCATCACCAGTGCGCTGGTGAAGACGGGGAAGGCGATCAGGATCAGGATGGCCGTGACCAGCATGTTCCAGGTGAAGATCGGCATCCGGAACATGGTCATGCCCGGTGCCCGCAGGCCGTAGGTGGTCGCCACCAGGTTGATGCCGGAGAAGATGGCCGAGAATCCGGTGAGGAACAGCGAGACGATCCAGAGGTCGGCGCCGGCGCCGGGGGTGTAGAGCGAATTGGAGAGGGGGGCGTAGGCGGTCCAGCCGAAGTCGGCGGCGCCTCCGGCCACCAGGAACGAGCTCAGCATGATGAGGCCACCGGAGAGGAACAGCCAATAGGACAGGGCGTTCAACCGTGGGAAGGCCATGTCCGGCGCCCCCACCTGCAGGGGCACGATGTAGTTGGCGAAGCCGGCAAAGGCGAAGGGCCCGGCAAAGAGCAGCAGCATGATGGTGCCGTGCATGGTGAACAGCTGGTTGAAGGTGTCCTGGCTGACGAAGGTGTTGTTGGGTGAGAACAGCTGGACCCGTATGAGCATGGCCAGGAAGCCCCCGACCAGGAAGAAGAGCACCGAGGTGACCAGATAGTTCTTTCCGATCACCTTGTGATCGGTACTGGTGAGCCAGTAGAAGCCCGGAGCGGTGCTCCTCGTGGTGCTCCTCGTGGGCTACCGCCGCCCGTTCGGCCACCAGGGTCACGGGGCTGATCTCCGTTGTTGTCGGATCCGGGTCGGATCGACCCGCCTCAGGACCGGATTCTTGGCCGCGCCCGTCGCTTGGCCTCGAAGGGGCCTGTCCGCCGGCACGGAAGTGGGCTCCGGACTGAGCTGCTGACCCGCCGCCACCGGGTCGCCCAGAGGTCCTCGTGGGCGCTTCGGCGCTCTCCGGGTAGGGGAGTGAGACCGAGAACCCACCACGAAGGTTTGCCACGTGGAGCCCCGCCCGTCAAGCCCGAAATGTTTCGCTGCCGCTCGCGCCCCGACTCTTCCTAACCGATATGAGCCCGGCGTCACACGAGGGCCCTGCGAGCGGGGGCGCCCTGAGAACAGGCGGCGGACAAGCCTGGGAACACAGCCGGGAGAGGCATCCCTCAGCACCTGCCCCGCTCGGAGTGCAGTATGCGCCAGCGGAGTACTGATGCCGAAGCCGGCCGGTAAGTTCGGGTGCGTGAGGGAGCCGACGATCGCCTACAGCGTCGGGCACGGCACCCTGTCGGAGCTGGAGTTTACCGGGTTGGTTCGCCGGGCCGAGGTCATCCACGTGCTGGACGTACGCAGCTACCCAGGTAGCCGGCACAACCCCCAGCACGGCCGCGACCAACTCGAGCGGTGGCTGCCCGCCGCCGGGATCGGCTATTCCTGGGATCCCCGCCTGGGTGGCCGGCGCCGGTTCGATCCTGCTTCGCCCAACCTGGCGCTGCGCCACCAAGCCTTCCGGGCCTACGCCGACCACATGGCCACGGCCGAGTTCCACGAAGGCCTCGACGCCCTTGTCGAGCTGGCCGCCACCAAGGTCACCGCCGTGATGTGTGCCGAGACGCTGTGGTGGCGCTGCCATCGCCGATTGCTGTCCGACGCGCTCGTGTTGCTTCGCGCCGTGAGTGTCATGCACCTGTTCCACGACGGCAAACTCGTCGAGCACCACCCGACTCCCGAGGCACGAGTGTTCGAAGACCGGCTCATCTACGACCTCGACACGACGCCATCGCTTCTCTGATCGCCTCCGAGTCTCATGTCAGGCCAGAGCGCCTCGCTCGGCCAGGCCATGGAGGAGCAGATGGAAGTACACCATGCCTTGGAATGGGGCCCACGGTGCGGTCAGTCGATTGACGGCGGCGTAGTCGGGGGGCGCTGATAGGCCGAGGAAGCTCCTCAGCTTGTTACGGGCTCCTACGTCATCACCGGGGTAGACGTCGAGGCGCCCGAGTCCCCGCAGCAGCGCGTATTCCGCCGACCACCGTCCGATGCCGGCGAGGCCCTGCAGAGCGTTGCTCGCCTCCGCCCGGGGCAGGCTGGCCAGACCCAGGTCGTCCAGGCTTCCGTCGAGAACGGCGATCCCTAAGCCGATCAGGCTTTCCGCCTTGCGGTTGGAGAAGCCGAGCTGGCGTAGGTCCGCCGGGGAGGCTCCGGCCAGGGCGACGGGTTCGGGGAAGGCGGCCATGGCGGGGTGTAGGCCGGCTGGCACCAGACCGTAGGCCTCGGTGAGCCGGTTGAGCAGGGTAAGACCGGCCTCGAGGCTGAATTGCTGGCAGGCCACGGCGTTGACCAGGGCCTCGAACAGGCTCGGGAACCGGGGAGGCTTGAGCCCGCGGAAGCGGGAGACCAGATCGTCCAGATGCGGGTCACCGTCCCGAGCCAGGCGGTAGAAAGGGCTCAGGTCCACGTCCAGGCCGAGGCTCGTCTCCACCACCTCCTGGGCGAGAGCGATACGGGCCTGGCTCAGGGTCCTCGGGGGCCCCGAGATGGTAAGGGTGAGGATCGTCGGCCGGCGACGGGTGAGTTGGGTGACCTCCACGGCCATGGCCTGGCCGTGGATGACCAGCGCCCGGCGGTAGGCGCCGTCCCAGACGTCGATCCGGTTGCGGGCCCGCCGACGCAGGGCCCAGGCCGTGAGATCAAGGCGGAAAGGCCCTGTAGGGCGAAGCTCGATGGAGACCACGGCCTGGCCCTCGCCTGGCCGCTGGACCGAATGAGACATAGACGATCCAGTCACTAACTCCGGCAACGAACTCCCGGCGCCTTCATGAGCGAGTGAGCCAGGTCGGGGTCATCGGACCATCTCCACGACCAGGTCATTGGCGCCGGCCAGCACCTCCAGCGCATGGGTGCCCTCCGGGCGGCGGGTGATCCGGAGGTCGACCCGGGCGTCGCCCACCCGAAGCTGGCGGAGGGTCACCTCTGAAAGCCAGTCTGGAAGGGCCGGATCCAGGCGCAGGACCCCGCTGTGGGCGTCAGCATCGAGGCCGAGAAGGGTGGCGAGGAGGTGGACGATGGCGCCCGAGGACCAGGCCTGGGGGACGTTGGCCCCGAGGTACTGGACAGGGAAGGCGCCGGCATCGCGGCCCAGCCCGGCGAAGAGCTCGGGCAGGCGCTGGGAGGCGAAGCACGAGGCGGCGTCGAAGATTCCCGCTGCCACCGTGGTGGCCGCCGCGTCGAAACCGTAGGCCCTGAAGCCCGCGGCCGCTATGGCGTTGTCATGGGGCCATACCGAGCCGCGTTGGTAGGAGAACGGGTCATAGGCGACATGGTCGGCCGACAAGGTGCGGATGCCCCACCCGCTCCACATGTCGGTGGACATCAGGCGCTTCACGACCCTGGCGGCCCGCTCGGGATCGACCACCCGTTGCCAGAGCAGGTGGGCGGGGTTGGACGACACCGAGTCGATGGGGGCCTTGTCCCCGTCGAGTCCGAGGTAGTAGGTGCCCTCGGCCTCCCACCAGAAGCGCTCCTCGATGGCTCCGGCCAGCCGGTCGGCTTGGGAGCGCAACCGTGCGGCCAGGGCTCTGTCACCCAAAGCGGTCTCCACTACCTCGGCCCAGGCCCGCTTGGCCGCCACCACCAGGCCCTGGTGTTCACACAGGGCTATCGGGAGCTTGGCCAGGGACCCGTCGGCCATGACTATGGCGTCCCCGGAGTCCTTCCAGCCCTGGTTGTAGTAGCCCTCGGGGCAGCGCCGCTGATACTCCTGGAGCCCGTCGCCGTCCATGTCACCGTCGGCATCGATCCAGGCCAGGGCTCGCTCGACATGGGGCCGGATGGCCTTGAGTGCCTGGCGGTCCGCGTGCCAGGCCCAGGCTCGGGCCGCCACCAGCACGTAGAGGGTGGTCGTGTCGTGCGCGCCGTAGTAGGGGGTGTGCGGGATGAGGTGGAGGGCGGCGAGCTCCCCATGGCGCACCTCGTGTTCGATCTTGCCCGGCTGCATGTCCCGGGCGTCGTCGTAGTCCTCGGCCTGCAGCGCCCCCAGCGCCCGCAGGGCACCCAGGGCGAATCGGGGCGACATGGCGAAGGTCTGGAGCGACACGGTCAGGGCGTCGCGCCCGAAGAGGCTCACGAACCACGGGATGCCGGCGGCGGGTACCCAGGCGTCGGGATCGTCAAGGCCCGACTCGCCTCCCGCCAGGTCGTCATGGTGGTGTAGGCGCAGACCGACCAGGTCATCGACGGCTTGGCGCAAGGCCATGGTCACCCCCGGATTCGAGGTCTCGAAGATCGTCGCCTGCTCGACCCAGCGCCGCCGGGCCACCTCGTGAGCCGAGTCAGCGGGGAGGAGTTGGTGGCAGGGCCGGGTCACCCGGCGCTCGGCACCGTCGATCACCGGCATCCAGAACAGGCAGCAGTGCCAGGTTCTCCCGGGCGCCAGCTCGATGCAGAACAGGATCCCTCCGTTGGCGAACTGGGGCGCAGAGTCGTTGTTGGCCACTTCCACTACGAGGCCACGCTCGAAGCTCTCGTTGGCATAGGAGGTGGTCAGCCGTCCCCTCTCCTCGTCCCAGACACTGTGGATGGAACCCCGCCGGGCTCGCCGATGGGCCTTCACATCGAACAGGTCGGCGAAGTCGGATTCGATGCTCACCTCGAGGTCGATCACGATGCCATCCCGGGCCTGGTTGGTCAGGTCGTAGTCCTCGTGAATGGCGGGTCCGATGGTCCGATCCAGGCGCAGGTGCAGGCAGCGCTCGGCAACTTCGCTGCCGTCCCAGCCCAGTAGGGCGGGATTGGTGAACTCGAAGCGCGCCGCGTGATGCGAGGTGGCGGCGCCGTTGAGCAGGATGGGCCGCTCTCCGCCGACCTTGAGCCGGTAGCCCGAGACGAGGCGCGTGTCGGCGGCGAAGTAGCCCTGCTCCTTGGTGCTCGACATCTCCCCGGAGGCCTCACCGACGACGACCTCGTCGTCGAAGTGGGTGGAGACCACCGCCGGTCCGACCGATACCTCCATGACCTGTCCCTTCTCTCTCCATTCACATAGCGCCGTCCTGGCGGACGAGATCGCGCAGCACGTAGCGCAGGATGCCCCCATGGCGGAAGTACTGGGCCTCCATGGGCGTGTCGATCCGGACCCGGACGTGGAACTCGATGTCATCGGCTCTCACGGCGACCCGGTCGGGTACGAGGCCCTGCCCGAGGGGCTCCAGACCGGTGAGGGAGTAGGTCTCGATGCCGGTGAGGCCGAGAGTGTCGGGGGACTGGCCGGACTCGAACTGGAGGGGCAGCACCCCCATGCCGAGGAGGTTGGAGCGGTGGATGCGTTCGTAGCTGGTGGCCAATACAGCACGCACCCCGAGCAGCACGGTGCCCTTGGCGGCCCAGTCCCGGGAGGATCCCGACCCGTACTCTGCCCCGGCTATGACCAGGAGGGGAACGCCCTCGGCCCCGTAGCGCAGGGCGGCGTCGTAGATGGTGCAGGCTTCCTCTCCGGGGAGATGGATGGTGACGCCGCCCTCGGTGCCGGGAGCGAGGCGGTTGCGGATGCGGACATTGGCGAAGGTGCCCCGGATCATGACCTCGTGGTTGCCCCGCCGGGCTCCGTAGGAGTTGAAGTCGGCCGGCTCCACGCCCAGGTCGACCAGGTAGCGCCCGGCCGGGCTGTCGGGCCGGATGGACCCGGCGGGGGAGATGTGGTCGGTGGTCACGCTGTCCCCCAGGAAGGCCAGCACCCGGGCGCCGGTGATGTTGGTGACGGGGCCGGGCTCAGGGCCGATTCCATCGAAGAACGGGGGCCGGCGGATGTAGGTCGAATCCTCCGCCCAGGTGAAGGAAGGCCCCGGGGGGGTCTCCAGGGCGCGCCAAGCTTCGTCGCCATCGAACACAGTGTCGTAGGCGGCGGTGAACATCCCGGGTGAGATCGAGGCTCGGACCACCTCGTCGACCTCGGCCGAGGACGGCCAGAGGTCGCGCAGGTAGACCGGGGCTCCATCCGGGGTGGTCCCGAGTGGGTCGGTCACCAGGTCGATGTCGAGGGTGCCGGCTAGGGCGTAGGCGACCACCAACGGCGGGGAGGCCAGGTAGTTCATCCTGACCTCGGGATGGATGCGGCCCTCGAAGTTGCGGTTGCCCGACAGCACCGAGCACACGGCCAGATCCCCGTCCCGGACCGCCTCGGACACTCCCCCCAGCAGGGGCCCGGAGTTGCCGATGCAGGTGGTGCAGCCGTAGCCGACCAGGTGGAAGCCGAGGGCTTCGAGGGGTGCGGTGAGCCCGGCCCGGTCCTAGTAGTCGGTGACGACCCGCGAGCCGGGGGCGAGGGAGGTCTTGACCCAAGCCTTGGGCGCCACGCCGGCCGCCACGGCGTTGCGGGCCAGGAGCCCCGCCGCCACCATCACCTGGGGATTGGAGGTGTTGGTGCAGCTGGTGATGGCGGCGATGACCACCGCGCCATGGTCCAAGACGACCTCGCGGCCGTCGCTCAGGCTGGTCCGGGTGGGTCGCGACGCGCGGTCGGCCCCGTCGCTGGTCGCACGGTTCGGCTCATGACGCGGTTGGTCAGGCAGGCCCGAAGCGGGCGGGCGGGACGTGGCCGGTGGGTCGGAGGCGGGGAACGACTCGGCCGACGCCTCGTCGATCGCTTCCTCTGGCGTGGGCGGGGGGCCACCGACGTGGCCGTCGCTCACGACGTTGCCCAGTGCAGCCCGGAAAGCGGTCCGGGCGCGACTCAGCGGCACCCGATCCTGGGGCCGGGCCGGGCCGGCGATGCTCGGCTCGACCGTGGCCAAATCCAGCTCGAGGCTCTCGGAATATGCCGGCGCGTCGGCACCGGGCTCGTGGAACAGGCCCTGTTCCTTGCTGTAGGCCTCGACCAGGGCGACGTGAGCGGGGGAGCGGCCGGTGAAGGTCAGGTAGGCCAAGGTGGCCTCATCGATGGGGAAAATGGCGCAGGTGGCGCCGTACTCGGGGGACATGTTGCCGATGGTGGCCCGGTTCTCGACGCTGACGGCGGCGATGCCGGGCCCGTAGAACTCGACGAACTTGCCCACCACGCCGTGGTGGCGCAGCAACTCGGTGATCCTGAGCACCAGGTCGGTGGCTGTCGATCCCTCGGGCAGTCGGCCATGAAGGCGCATCCCCACCACGGCCGGGGTCAGCATCGACAGGGGCTGGCCCAGCATGGCCGCCTCCGCCTCAATGCCTCCCACCCCCCAGCCCAGCACCCCCAGGCCGTTGACCATCGGGGTGTGGGAATCGGTACCCACCAGGGTGTCCGGGAAGGCCATGCCGGTCGCATCGGTCATCACCACTCGAGCCAGGTACTCAAGGTTGACCTGGTGGCAGATGCCGGTGTCGGGGGGAACGACCCGGAAGGCCTCGAAGGCCTGGGAAGCCCAACGCAGGAGCCGGTAGCGCTCGGCGTTGCGCTCGGCCTCGATGGCCTTGTTCCGCCCGAACGCCTCGGGGCTGGCGCTGGCCTCGGTTATGACGGAGTGGTCGATGACGAGTTCGACCGGCACCCTGGGCCTAACCAGGGCGGGGTTGCCGCCCAGGGCGACGACGGCCTCTCTCATGGCGGCCAGGTCCACGACGGCGGGTACGCCCGTGAAATCCTGCATCAGCACGCGCTCGGGTGAGAACGCCAACTCGTCCGAGCCTTCGCCGGCCGGCGTCCATCCGGCCAGGGCGGCGATGTCGGCGGCGGTGACGGCCACCCCGTCTTCGTGGCGGGCCAGATTCTCCAGAAGCACCTTGAGGCAGTACGGCAGGGCCCCGACGGGGCCGACACCGTCGAGGGCCGACAACCGGCAGATGTCGTAGTCGATCTGCCCGACCGTCAGTCGAGACCGGGTCCCGAAGCTGTCCAATAGCCGATCCCGTCTTCCCGGTGCCGGGGTCAATCCGCGCCCGGGGCGCCGCCATCAACTGAGCGGGCCTCCTCGACGGTGAGCTCAGCGGCGGGGTCCGCCTCCAGGCGCTCGTCGGGGATCGGGAGCCCGCTGCGGATCGAGCGCCCGAATGTGCCCAGGATCAGGCGGTGCTGGGCCCGGTCAAGGGCGTCCAGTCGGTGGCGTAGGCCGACAAGCACGGCGTCGTCCGCCCCTTCGGCGGTTAGTGGCTGGGCCGGATCGGTGGAGTCTCCGGTCTCACGCTCGGCGGTCCGGTCTTGACCCGCAGCCGACGCGGTGTCGCGTACCAGGCGCTCGACCTCGGCGCGCTCAGTAGCCAGCAAGGTCTTGGCGCGGTCTTGGTCCATCACGATCTCCTGTCCGTGGAACGGCGTACACGGGCTGGAAGCCAATGGATCCCGGCTCCCAGCATCCCGGTAGCGGTCATCGGCCTGCGAGCCGGCGCGCCGCGCCGACGATGTGTCGGGTCGAGATGCCCGCTGCGTCCAACAGCTCGCCCGGGGTTCCCGAACCGGGCAGGCCTACCACCGCCAGGTGAGCCACCCGAAGGGCCGGAACACCGGCGTCAGCTAGGGCCTCGAGTACGGCCCCGCCGACGCCTCCAGCGGGGTAGTGGTCCTCGACGATGACCAACCGGCCGTCGGTCACCCGACAGGCCGCAACCAGGGTGTCGCGGTCGAGAGGTTTGACCGAGTACAGGTCGATGACCCGAGCGGCGCTGCCGAGCTTGGCCAGCTCCTCGGCTGCTGCCAGCCGTTCTTGTCCTCCAGCTCCGGCACGCCTTTGGCCTTGATGGTTCGGGCCAAGATCACGCTGGGGCGATCCGGGTCCGACCTGGCCCGGCTCATCGCCTGGTCGATGGCGGCCAGGTCATGCCCGTCGATCACCAGTGCCTGGGCGCCGAAGGCCTCTACTCGGAGGGCGTAGCGGTCGAGGTCCCACTCCAGCTCGGTCGGCCCGCGCTGGCCGAGCCGGTTGACATCGACGATGGCGGTGAGGTTGTCCAGGCGGTAGTAGCTGGCCTTGTCCAACGCCTCCCACATCGAGCCCTCGGCGGTCTCGCTGTCCCCGCACAGCACCCAAGCGTGGTAGTCCAGCCAGTCCAGGTAACGCCCGGCCAGGCACACGCCCACCGCGTCCGGCAGCCCCTGGCCCAGCGAGCCGGTGGCCACGTCCACCCAGGGCAGGACCGGGGTGGGATGACCCTGAAGGCGAGCGCCGAAGCGCCGGTAGGTCTTGACCAGCTCCATCTCGTCGATGACTCCCACGGCCCGGAACATCGAATAAAGCAGGGGGGAGGCGTGGCCCTTAGAGAAGATCAGGTGATCATTGGCGGCCAGGTCCGGACGCTCCCAGTCATAGCGCAGATGCCCCATGAGCAGAACCGCCATCAAGTCGGCGGCGGACAGCGACGACGTGGGGTGCCCCGAGCCCGCCTCGGTGGAACAGCGGATCGAGTCCACCCGCAGCTGGGCCGCTAGCTGTCGGGCCATCTCGAGACTGTCCTGATCCATCATCGGTGCCTCCGCCGTCACCGACGCCTCCGTCATCAGCGGCTCCCGGCCGGTAGCGGGGCGTAAAGACCCTCGAGGGCCACCGCCAGGTCCGCGAGACCGGACACGTCGATCGGGGCGCCGGTCTGGATGAGGGAAGCGATGGCATCGCCCTGGTCCCAGATGTTCACATTCATGCCGGCTAGCACCCGCTCTCCTCCCAGCCAGATGGTGACGAACTCTCCCCGGGCCGGATCGCTTCCCTGGCTGTGGGATCGTTCTGGGCCACCGTGGTGCCCACTGACGCGACACCAGCGGGGCTGGTCAAGATCTCGGTCGCGGTTTGAAGCGTCGGGTCGAAGCTCACCGAAGCGGCTGTCATCGGCGTGAACCAAGCGGTTGGGACAGAGCCGGCCCGGCGCCGCTGCCGGCTCGCCTGATCTGGCCTGGACATCGCACCACCCCGTTCTGGAGTTCCTCTGAGAGGATCCACCGAGGTCCGGGGCGGTGCCACCACCTGGCGGCAAGCCCACGATAGCCCCCTCCGGGTCATTCGACCCCACCGCCGCCCCACAACCAACTCTCCCGTCGGTGGGCCCCCCGCCACCGGGTGACCTTGCGGGGCCTGGCGTGGTGTCAAGGGCCTTCAAGAGTGGCTGGGTACGCCGGGTACGTAAGCCGAGGTTTAGCCGGTCAAGTCCCGAGGTCGTCTCGGACCGGTACCCAACCATGCCCGTCGCCGCTCCGTCGGCCGTCGCCGGGTCTCCACCCGGCCCATGCCTCGACACCGCAGCAGATCGCGGCCACGATGATCGTGAGGTGAATCGCTCCCCGACCAGGTCGGCCATCAGGATCCCGCCGCCGACATCGGAGGCCATCCACACCGATCCCTTCAATGGAGGACCAACCAACGTGACCCAGAGCGCCGGACTGCACGAGCCCCAAGACCGCCTGTCAGCATCGACCCTCGATCGACATCGGGCTCTGGCCTCCATCCAGGAGGAGCTGGAAGCCGTGGACTGGTACGACCAGCGGGTCGACGCCAGTACTGACGCCGCGCTGGCGGCTGTGATGGCCCACAATCGCGACGAGGAGAAGGAACACGCCGCCATGTTGATCGAATGGCTGCGCCGGCACGACCCCGCCTTGGACACTCACCTGCGGACCTACCTGTTCACCTGTGCCCCCATCACCGAGCTCGAGCTCGAAGCTGTGCCAGCCGGCGCCGCCCCTGAGCCGGACAGAACCGGCTGGCTCGGCATCGGCACCCTGAGGGACGAAGGCCAATGAACCATCTCCTTCGTGCCCTTGCCCCGATCAGCGATACCGGATGGGCCTGCCTCGACGCCGAGGCCCAACAGCGTCTCCGCCCGGCCTTGGCCGGCCGACGTCTGGTCGAGTTCTCCGGCCCCTTGGGCTGGGAGCACTCGGTGACCAATCTGGGCCGGGTGGCGTCCGTCGATCCTCCCGAGGAAGGCCTGCGGGCCACCCAGCGCCGGGTGCTCCCCATGGCGGAGCTACGAGCCGATTTCGTCATCTCCCGGGCAGAGTTGGCCGACCTGGACCGCGGCGCGCTGGACGTCGACCTCGGAACCCTGGACGCCGCCGCCCGGGGGATGGCGCGGGCCGAGAACGTTGCCGTCTTCCACGGCTGGATAGGTGCAGGCATCGTCGGTATAACCCAGGCGGCGGCTCCCGCGTCGATCTCGGCGGGGGCGGACTTCGCCGAATTCCCCAAGCACGCAGCCAAGGCCGTCGAGATCCTGCTCGGCGCCGGGGTGAGCGGTCCCTACGGGCTGGCGCTGGGGCCCGACGCCTATACCGGGGTGGTGGAGACCACCGAGCACGGGGGCCTCACGGTATTCGATCATCTGCGCGCCATCCTGGGTGGTCCGATCGTTTGGGCCCCTGGGGTTGTCGGTGCCGTTGTGGTGAGCCTGCGAGGCGGAGACTTCCTCTTTGAGTCGGGACAGGATCTCTCTCTCGGCTACGACCACCACGACGCCGAGGCCGTCCACCTCTACCTGGAGGAGAGCTTCACCTTCCGGGTCGCCACCCCGGAGGCAGCAGTTGTGCTCAAGCCCTGAGGACTCCGGCCTCAAGGCACGATCTGGAAGACGAAGCGACAGCTGGGCACGCCCGTCACCTGGCACTCGAGCTCGTGACATTCGACCGGGTGCTCCCAGGCGAAGGAGAAGACACCACCGATGAAACTCCGCAGGAAATGACAGCTCGGTGAGGTGGCCGATCCATCCCAGGCAGTCGCCTCGAAAGTGTCGACGAGGACCAGCAGCGCATCGGAACAAACTCAGCCCGGCCGCCTCCAGCGGAGCCTGCAGTCGCGGCCGGGAGCCGGAAGGCCACTGGCTGCCAGGGTAGACGGCCTACTCCTGCCCGCGTAGCTTCGGCAGGTGGTGACAGACCTTCGGATAGCGACCCGGGGCAGCGCCCTGGCCCTCTGGCAGGCTCGTCACGTTGCCGCCCTGTTGGACTGCGAGACGGTGGAGGTCATCGTCCGGCCGATGGGCGACCGCGACAAGACGACGTCGCTGTCCGAGCTGGGGGGACAGGGCATATTCGCGAAGGAGGTCCAGGCCGCCCTGGTCGAGGGGCGGGCGGACATCGCCGTGCACGCGGCGAAGGACCTGCCGGCCAGTCCCAGCCAGGCTGTGCCGGGCCTGGTCTTAGCCGCTGTGCTCGCCCGGGATGACCCCCGCGACGTGCTCGTCGGCCACTCCCTTGAGGAGATGGCGCCGGGCGCCACGGTTGCCACCGGCTCGCCCAGGCGGAGAATGTTGGTCGCTGCCCTACGTCCTGATCTCGTGTTCCGAGACCTGAGGGGCAATGTCCCGACCAGGCTGGAGCGCATCCCGGAGGGCGGAGCGGTGGTAACCGCCATGGCTGCGCTGCGGCGGCTGGGTCTCGAGCACCGAGTGGCGCAGGCCTTCGACCCCGAGGTCTTCGTGCCGCAGGTAGGACAAGGGGCCATCGCGGTCGAGTGTCGAGGCGACGACGATGCTGCCTTGGTCGCTCTGGGCCGGATGGATCACGTCCCATCACGACTCGCCGTCGAAGCCGAGCGAGCCTGGCTCGCCCACGTAGCCGGGCATTGCGACGTCGCCGTGGCCGCCCACGCCGTGGTCGATGGAAGCGAGATTCGCTTGATCGCCGCGATGTCTGATCAGCATGGCGGCATCATTCGGGACCACAAGACCGGGTCGGTGCCTCGGAACGTGGGGGTCGAGCTGGCCGAAGCAATGCTGGCCGTGGCCGCCAGGGTCCGGCGATAGGTCTTCCCTGCCACGACGCGGCGACCGCAGGAGGGGCCTGAGCTACCCAAGACGGTGGTCCGTCCGCAGGGCATCGAGCTTGGCCCCCGCCTGCTTGTCGACCTCCGGGAAGAGATGGCCATAACGGTCGTAAGTGAACGCGACCGAACTATGACCTGCCCGGCGCGCGATTTCGGATGGATCAACCCCTGCGGCGGCCAGGAAGGCGACCCCGGTTATCTGTAGTTCTTTTCGACATTTCCCTGGTCAGGGGCGTGTTCCTGAGCGAGTGACGTGAGGCACGTAGGGGGGCGCACGCCTCCCGCACGGTGTCTGGAAGACGGCCGCGGTTGGGCAGGGCAATGCCGTTGGCGCGCGCCCATGCCCGCACCTCCGCCGCTGACGGCCCAGGCGCCCGTGGGGGCGACGAGGAGGGCCGAGCGACTGCGTCAACTGGTCAGCGAGCTGGAGGAGCTGTCGGTGAGCGTGGCGGCCGAAGCCGAAGGATGGAACTCACCCCACTGAGGCTGAGCCTTGGTTCGGCTTACGTGACCCACGTGCCATGCAACTGCCAGATAACAGTGAGCCACGAGAACCTCAGGCTACGTAGCTCACGTCCCTCAGGGGCATATGGCCAGGGGAGACCCCGGTGTGCTTGAGGTGGTGAGGGCGCAGGGGCTCCAGACCGGCGGCGGCGACGGCCTTGCGCCAGACATGGACCCTCCATTCCGAGGCCAGCAGCGGACGATCACCACGCGGCCCAAAGACATAGGTCGATCCCGGTTGGGCTTCGAGATGCTCGGCGAGCTCGGCCATCACCGAAGCCGGCAGGATCATGGACCGCCGCCCGGACTTGGTCTTGGGTGCGCCCTCCAGCGGCCGGTAGCGGACCTGGACGACACTGTTGGCCACCCGACAGCCCTGACGAGTGCGCCCAGCCGGGTGGCCGGGCGCTCGACTGGGCGGCGGGGGAGTGCGAGCCGGTGCCGGGAAGGACCATGCCCCGCCTGGTGGTGATCGAGCGGGACTACCCACACCTGGCCGAGCGCTTTGGTGCCCTAGGCCATTAGGGGCCATTAGGGACAGAAGGACCAGCCCCACCACCACATCGGGGCCCCACCCAACAGGCCGTCGGCCACCCTGACGATGCCGTAGATCCCCAAGTTGACCATGCCTGCCGACATGAGTGCCGACACCGGGCTCGGTGCCTCGGGATGCGCCCGGGGCAGCCACGCGTGGAACGGCACCGCTCCGGCCTTCGAAGCGAATCCCACCAGCAGGAGCAGGAGGGCTAGGCCCGTGACCGTGGGGGAGAGGTGGGCGGCATGGTCGTGGATGGCGGCAAAGGACTGACTTCCCGGCCTCGGAGGACAGCAGCACCCGGGACGGGGAGAACCGGAACTGAGAGAGCGGCAAAAGCCCGGAGAGCGGGGCGAGAGGCGAACCCCGGCCGGTCAGGCCGAGGCCTATTGCCCCCGAACCGGGCCGATTCCTCAGCCGCCACGTAGGAGGAGTTGAAGGTGATGAATCACCCAGCGAGCCCCCCCGATTGCCAGCTCGGCATGACCCGGGTCTTGGTTATTTTGGTGTACACTAGAAAAGCCCCTTGGGAAAGGACTGGGTGATGGTGGACGAGGCACTGCAGCAAGAAGCCCGGGCGCTCGGTGACCCGACGCGCCACCGCTTGTTCCGCTACATCGTGGACGCTCCTGGCCCAGTCGGGGTCGCCGAGCTGACCGAGTTCGTGCGCCTCAACCACAACGCGGTTCGCCAGCACCTCGCAGTCTTGAAGGACGCCGGCCTTGTCACCGAGGAGGTCGAAGAGCGCGCCCGTCCGGGACGCCCCCGCCTGCTGTACCGCCTGCATCCCGAGGCAGCAGGGAGATGGGATACCCCTGGTGCGTACGCCTGGTTGGCGAGCCTACTGAGCGACGCGGTGCGCCGCCGACTGGACCCGCGCCAGGTGGGCCGCCAAGACGGGCATCGCCGTGCCGCGGAGCTGACCGGCACCGGTGAGGGGATCGACCTCTTGGAGGCCGAGATCGCACGGCGTGGGTTCCGCCCGACGCGGGTCGAGCGGGGGCGCAAGGTTGAGTTCGTGCTCGGACGCTGCCCTTTCGCCGACGTTGCCGGCTCGGACCCCGACACGGTGTGCGAGCTGCACCTTGGGCTAGCCGAGGGTCTGGCCGAAGGACTCGGTGGTCTCGACGTCGAGGGGCTCGTGGCCAAAGACCCCCGTCGGGCTGGGTGTCGTCTGACCGTGCGACGCCAAAGCGCAACGGCCGGTGCCCGCTCTTGACTCGAGGGTTTGGACCGTGACAGGACCCGACACCAGCTTCTTACCGGTCGAGCAGGGGGGGAGTCCCAGGACGCTGCACACCGAGTTGACCGGTCGCCTGGGCATCGTGTTTCCCATCCTCGGCGCACCCATGGGCGGCGTCGCCCATGGGCGTCTGGCCCGGGCAGTGACCGAGGGCGGTGGGCTCGGCATGATCGGCGTTGGCAGCACCGATCCACCGGAGCTGATCGACAGGGAAGCGCCTGTGGCGAGCGACAGCGGGCGCCTCCCGTTCGGGATCGGGCTCATGGCCTGGGCGCTCGACCGGCGCCCAGACCTGCTCGACAAGGCCATCGACGCGCGGCCGGTGCTCGTGTCGGTGTCCTTCGGCTCTCCTGCCCCCTACGTCGACGCGCTCCACCAGGCCGGCATCGTAGTTGCGTCCCAGGTGCAAGACGTGGCCGGGGCTAGAGCTGCCGCCGAGGCTGGGGTTGACTTCGTCGTCGCCCAGGGGACCGATGCCGGCGGGCACACCGGGACCGTGGGCACGCTTCCGCTGCTGCAGATCGTGCTCGACGCCGTAGCCGTGCCGGTCATAGCTGCCGGGGGGATCGCGACTGCACGCGGGCTCGCCGCGGTATTGGCGGCCGGGGCGGCCGGGGCATGGGTGGGCACGTGCCTGCTCGCCTCCCCCGAAGCCACCACCAAACCCGAGGCAAGGGCCAAGGTGCTGGCAGCCGGAGAGACCGACACCGTCCTCACCCGGGTGTTCGACGTCGCCCAGGGTATCCCCTGGCCGGAGCGCTTCGCCGGCCGAGCCCTGCGCAACCGGTTCACCGACCGCTGGCACGGCCGGGAGGCCGAGCTGGCCACCGACGCCGCGGCAGGAAACGAGCTCGCTGGCGCCCGGGGCACCGCCAACTACGACGTCGCCTACGTCTACGCGGGCCAGGCCGTGGGCCTGGTCCGAGCCTCCCGCCCGGCCGCCGAAGTGGTCCGTGACCTCGGCGAGGGCGCGCTGGCGCTCCTGGGTGAACAGGTGGACCGGCTGCTGGGACGCGGTTCCAACGACGGGTTCAGATGACCTCACCCCAGCAGCTGACCGGTCCTCGGCAAGGTCAGCAGTATGCCCAGACCTCCTACTTGTCGGGCTGGGGTGTGAGGCGCAAGTACGGCTTGATGGTCCGAAAGCCCTTGGGGAAGCGACTGCGCGCCTCGTCGTCGGAGAGGGCCGGGGAGATGATGACCTCGTCGCCGTCTTTCCAGTTGACCGGGGTGGACACAGCGTGAGCACCGCTCAGCTGCAGCGCGTCGATCACCCGGAGGATCTCGTCGACGTTCCGCCCCACGTTCGCCGGGTAGGTGAGCATGAGCTTCACCTTCTTGTCAGGGCCGATGACAAACACGGTTCGCACCGTGGCCGTCTCGATAGCCTTGGGGTGGATCATCCCGTACAGGTCGGCGACGGTACGGTCCTCGTCACCGACGAGCGGGTAGTTGAGTCCCTGCCCCTGGGTTTCGGCGATGTCGTCCGACCAGCGCCGATGCGACTCGACGGGGTCGACACTCACACCGATGAGCTTGGTGTTGCGCTTGGCGAACTCGCCCTTGCGGCGGGCGAAGTCGCCGAGCTCGGTCGTGCACACCGGCGTGAAATCCGCCGGGTGCGAGAACAGGAGCCCCCAGCTGTCGCCGAGGTACTCGTGCAGGCTTAGCCGTCCCTCGGTCGTCTCTGCGGTGAAGTCAGGGGCGGTGTCGCCCAACTGGATCGCCATGTCTCCTCCTCTTCTCATATTTTCTATCTGTTACTAGTATATCCAGTGGTGGGCGCCGACTTGCGAGATCGGATTTCTGGATTGGTGGCCTGGGTACGGCGGGACCGAGGACGAGTAGCGTTGAGCAAGGCGGTGGGAGGAGGTGTGATGGAGCACCCGGCAGTCCCCGGTGAGGTCGAACATTCCGAGGGAGGTGACGCCGCCTGCTGGGCCCACATCATCTGCCCGGAATGCGGGGCCGTGGAGACCGAGGGGCATCGAAGTGGGTGTCGCTACGAACAAGCCAACGTTCGGGCCGCCGACCGAGCCCCCGGCACCTGACCGGCGCCGGGTCCGGTTCAAGGTGTGGAGGACACTGCGAGCTCGGCGAGGTCGACGTCGGAATCGGCCAGCCGGACAGGAGCGGAGCAATGGCTTTCTCGTCTGCACGGTGGGTGACGTTCGGCGGCGGCAATCGGTGTCGAAGCAGTCGGTGCCTCGCCGAGGAAATGAAGCAGGGCTGCTAGGTATTTTCGAGGTGGCACTTACGAACGCCACCACCAGTGACGAAGGAGTTGACGTGACCGACGGTTATAGCAAGAACCCAAGAATGATTTCTCAGTTGAGCGCCAGGCAGTACGACGTCACCCAGGAGAGCGCCACCGAGCCAGCGTTCGACAACGAGTTCTGGGACACTAAAGAAGCGGGTATCTACGTTGATGTGGTGTCGGGTGAGCCCCTGTTTTCTTCCACGAAGAAGTTCGACACTGGATGCGGCTGGCCGAGCTTCACGGTGGCGCTCGAGTTCGGCAACGTCGTGGAGAACGAAGATCGGGGATACGGGATGATCAGGACCGAGGTTCGGTCGACCCAGGGGGACAGTCACCTCGGCCACGTCTTCACCGACGGCCCCGTCGAAGAAGGCGGCCTGCGGTACTGCATCAACTCGGCCGCCCTGCGGTTCGTCCCCTACGAGGACCTCGAGGTCGAGGGATACGGCAGGTACCGGAAAGTTTTCGACGGAGCGTTGACGGAAGAGGCGGCACCATGAGCGGCACGACAGAGAAGGCGATCCTGGCCGGAGGGTGCTTCTGGGGGATGCAAGACCTCATTCGCAAGCGCCCGGGCGTCCTTTCGACGCGGGTCGGATACACCGGAGGCGAGGTTGCGCACGCAACCTATCGGAACCACGGAACCCACGCCGAGGCGATCGCGATCACCTTCGAGTCGGATCGAACTTCCTACCGAGAACTGCTCGAGTTCTTCTTCCAGGTGCATGACTCGACCACGCTGAACCGCCAACGGAACGATATCGGCACGAGCTACCGATCGGCGATCTTCTACCTTGACGACCAGCAACGTCGGGTCGCCGAGGACACCATCGCCGACATCGAAGCGTCTGGACTGTGGCCCGGCAAAGTCGTCACCGAGATCGCGCCGGCAGGCCAGTTCTGGGAAGCAGAGCCCGAGCACCAGGACTACCTGGAGCACTACCCGGACGGATACACCTGCCACTTTCCCCGCCCAGGCTGGCTGCTGCCCCATCATAGTGATGCTGTAGCCCGATAAGGCGTGCGCGCCGGTAGACCGCCGTGCCGGCCGCAGCGTGCTGGATCGGCTGGAAAGAACATGACGAGAAGTTTCCGGGCTCTCGGGACAGAGTCCGGAAAGTGCCTGAGCTAAGGACCCGCGCTTGAACAATTTGGCGCTTCCGGGTTCTCGGTGGGTCGCCTCCCCCGATCGGCCCGCCGGGGGCACAATATCGTCATGCGCTCACAGCAGGGCCACCTCAAAGTCCGGAGGTTCACCTCCTGACCTGGTAGTCCGCCTCTCGATTGACGAACTATCCGACTGCCGTGATAGCTGTACCTCCGTGCCGGAGCTCTTCGAGACATCCCAGGGACTCGTCGTCCGGCCCGTGGTCGCCTCCGAGATCAGCCGGTTCGACGCGTTGCTCGACGAACACCACTGGTTGGGCCGTGGGCTCGTCGGCGAGACCTTGCGTCATATAACTGTGGTCGACGGCGAGTGGGTTGGCCTCGTCGGCTACGGATCGCCTGCACTCCCATGTTCTGCTCGTGACCACTTCATCGGCTGGTCGCCGACCGTCCGCTACTGGCAATTGCGGTATGTCGCCAACAACCAACGGTTCTGCATTCTGCCTGCCGGCCGCTAGCCGAACGCTGCCTCTGCGGTTCTCGGTGCATCTTTGCGGCGACTGGCATCGGACTGGGAGGTGGCCTGGGGCCACCGGGTCGTGCTGGTCGAGACCTTCACCGATCCGCAGATCCATGCGGGGACCTGTTATGCGGAGCCGCGACGGTGCGGCAGCCGCGCTCGGGGGGTCGAGGTCCGTCGCCGCGTTCCATCTCGGCGAGCTGGCGGAGGCGGGCCTGGTCGAGGTCGACTACCGCCGCCCACCCGGGCGAGGCGGTCCTGGGGCAGGGCGTCCGGCCAAGTGGTACCGCCGGGCGGCCGGCGAGATCAACCTCAGCATCCCTGAGCGTCGCTACGGCCTGGCTGCGGCGCTGCTCGCTCGGGCTGTCGAGCGATCAGCGGGTGGGACCGTGGGTGTTACCGGGGCGCTCCGAGACGTCGCCCGCGAGTACGGGCATCAGATCGCCCGGGGGCTTCGCCTGGCTGACAGCAAGCCAGGACCGCTCGGTCAGCGCCTGGCGCAGTTGCTCGCCCAGCACGGCTACGAGCCCCGCATGTCCGACGGTCTGATCACCTTGGCCAACTGTCCCTTCCATGCCTTGGCCGAAGAGCACCGCGACCTCGTCTGCCACATGAACCACGAGCTGCTCTGCGGCGTCGCCGAGGAGGCCGGGCTCCCGGCGGGTGCTGCCCGGCTCGATCCGGCACCGGGGCGATGCTGCGTCATGCTGGTCGCCTGAGCACACCGGCCCCGACCCAGCTTCCACGCCTAGTGAGGGCTCAGCCCTGTCTTGCGGGAAGCTCCCAAATCACAGGGCAAGCCAGGGGGCTGGGGCCTGGCCCACAGCGCCGTGTAAATCACCTCAGCGGGAGTTCCCGACCGTACTCTTCCTTGGGGCGCGAGCCGAAGATACGCCGCTCCGCCTTGTCGATGCGGACATCGTTAATGCTCGCTTCGCGGCGGTGCATCAGCCCGTGATCGTCGAACTCCCACAGCTCGTTCCCGTAGCTGCGCCACCACTGTCCGCTCGGATCGTGGCTTTCGTACTGGAACCGCACGGCGATGCGTGTTTCGTCGAAGGACCACAGGTTCTTCCGCAGCGCGTACTCGAGCTCACGTTCCCACTTCGACGTGAGGAGCTCGATGATCCCGGCCCTTCCCGTGACGAAGGTGTCTCGGTTGCGCCACACCGAATCCTCCGTATAGGCGAGCGCCACCCTCTGCGGGTCGCAGGTGTTCCACGCGTCCTCGGCACTCTGCACCTTCTGCAGCGCCGTCTCGCGGGTGAACGGTGGCAGCGGTGGCCGTTCATCGGTCATCCCGATCACTTCCTTCCTGTGGGTAATGGGCCGTGAGGGTATTTCATGAAGCACGCTCCGCCGAGACGCCATGGTGGGCGCGCAGCGCCCGGGCAAGGGCGCCGGCCATCAGACTGAGCACGGCCCCCCAGGCGGCGAGCCCGACCCACACCCACGCGCGAGCGACCGCCGCCATGAATCCGAGGCCGGCGGTTTGTCCGAGAGTCCACGAGGCGACCGTGTACATGCCGAGGGGGAAGACGACGTTCCACAGCCTGGGCTCGTAGGCGCGTGGGTAGCGACGAAGGATATAGCGCCAGATCCCGAGCAGCACCAGCAGAGGGATCCACCAGGTGCCGAAGGCCCAGAGCACGACCGACAGCCCGACGACGAACGGTCGCAGTGAGCTCACGAGGACACCGGTGCCAGGGCCGTGAAGGGCGAGGATCCCTGCCGCGGCGCGCACGCTGATGGCCGTCGCTCCCATGGCGATCCAGTAGGCGGGCCCCATTTCGGCGGGGGTCACCTCGATGAGCAGCAGCCGCAGGAAGATGATCACGATGAAAATCAGGTACAGCATGACGCCCAGCCCCCACAGGCACACCGCCACGGCCGGGAGATCGGCCCGTAGCCACGTCGATGGCGCGCCCGGGGTCACAACCGCGGCGATGATCGACAGGGACTGGGTGGCCACGACCCACACGAGCCAGGTGCCGTTGATCTCGCCTAGGACCGGCCGGCGTGCGGCGGCCACGATAGACCAGGGCAACCCGTAGGTGAGGATCAGCCACAGTGCGGCGGCAGCGACGCCGAGTCCGAAGGCGACGAGGGGATGGCCCGCCATCACGAGACGGACACCGAGCACATCGGTGCCAGCCACGACGGTGAAGTAGGCCATGGCGGTGGTCGGGTCCTGCAGGCTTTGGCGGACGAAGGACCGAAACCACAGCATTCGAGCCGCGTAGGCGAGGACGAGCCCCACGAACGCGGCTGCGGTCACCCCGAGCACGACCTGTGAGAGCAAACGGTACCCGAGGAGATCAGCGCCGATCGAGATGATGCCGGTCGCCATGACCCAGGCGAAGTAGCCGGGGTCGAGCGTGGCGATCGCTCGTCGGCACAGTCCCTGCGGCGTCGGCGGGAGTTGCTCGGGTGTTGGCGACACTTCGGGCCCCGTCGGCATCTGAGGCTCCCCGGCCGAGACGCTGGTAGCGGCGCGGGGTCGGTCGTCGCCAGCGGGGCGAGCCCAGCTCACCGTCGCCTCCCAGCGCGGGTGGCCCGCTGGCGACGCCGGCTACGCCGGGCGCTCAATAGTGGACGCCGATCCGCCGCCAGCGCCGCCCGCTGGTGCCCGGCTCGTTGGGCGGGGCAGCGACCCGGCTGCGGTAGACGACGAATGGCCGCCACAGGTACCACACCGGGTAGCTCCAGGCGTGCACCAGCCGGCTGAACGGCCACACCGCCAGAATGGCCCACGCCGCGGTGGCGTGCATCTGGTAGAGGAACGGTGCATGTGCGATCGCCCGGACGTCGGGGCTCCCGGCGAACAGCCCTCGGAACCACAGGGCCACGCTCTGGCGGTAATCGTAGCCGCTCCCGAGCAGGCCGACCCCGAGGGTCTCGGCGATGCCCATCGCGATCACGATCGCCAGCAGAATGAGCGCCAGCCAGTCGACCGGGCTGGTGGTGGCCCGCACCCGGGTGACGAACAGGCGCCGGGCAGCGAGGATCGTCACCCCGACGATGACCAGCACCGCGGCGAGCGTGCCGGCACCGGCGGAGAACCAGCGGTAGGCGACCTCGGGGATTCCAACGGCGTGGGTCCAACTCTCGGGGATCAAGATGCCGATGACGTGGCCGCCGATGGCGGCGAAGGTGCCGTAGTGGAAGATCGGGCTCCCCCATTTGAGTAGCTTCTTCTCCTGCAGCTGGGTCGAGCGGCTGGTCCAGCCGAACTGGTCGTAGCGGTAGCGCCAGATGTGGCCGATGACGAAGGTGGCGAGCGCCAGGTACGGCAGGATCACCCACCAGAACAGCTCGAAGCCGGTAATGCCGTTCATCGCCGGGTCGCTCCAATGCTGACCCTCTGGCTGCTCACCCCCTGGGCGATGACCTCGGGCGGCGCGAACGGCTCGAGGCCGACCCGCTCGGACGGCGGTCCCTGGGCCCGGTAGCGGGCCAGCGCGCTGCGGTCGGCCCGGGACAGGCCACCGAGCGCGTCCACGACCGCCCGCACCACCTCGGCATAGGGGCTCTTCGTCTGCTCGAGGTCGGCGCGCAGCGCCTCGAGGGCGGCTCGGTGCTCGCAGAGCACGGCGGCCCCAGCCGGGGTGACCGCCGCCAGCTCCAAGAGGGCGGGCAGGAAATCGGGCAACTCGCCCGGAGCCACGCACAGTCCGGCGGTCCGGTAGGCGTCGACCAAGGCGGTGAGGGCCATACCCCGCTCCCTCGTGTCCCCGTGGCGGTAGTAGGTGAGGTGCAAGCTGTGGCGACGGCGCAGGTCGAAGGTCTCCACGTAGCCGGCCGCCGCCGCCATGGGTGCCAACTCGCCTAGCCAGGCCGTCACTCGTTCGAGGCGGTCCCGGGTCGAGCCCTTCGGCAGGTGACCGAGGGCGTCGGTGACCGCGGCGAGGTCGTCGGCAAAGCCATCGTCGGGGTAGCTGAGGAGCACCGAGGCGCAGCCGAAGACCGCCGCAGCGACGGCCCGCCTCATCCCCCTCCCCCCGGGGTCGCCGGGCCGAGCGGGCCGGGGGAAGGGCGCTCGCTCACCACCAGGTGCAGCCGGCCGCGCTGGTCCCGGCCGGCGACCGAGTCGTCAGCGGACTCCTGGCGCTGGAGGTGGAACCCGGGCACGGCTTCTGGTTCCGGGGCTGCGCCGCCCATCCCCGGGCCGCCTTCTTCATCGAGGGAGCAGCCGGACATCGAGTGCTGGGCGAGGAGCCGGCCGGCGTTCTCGGCGTGGGCCGGCGGCACGACGTAGCGGTCCTCGTAGCGGGCGATGGCAAGGAGACGGAAGAGGTCCTC